>Ga0193948_1000035_pt1 | contig 20207 bp, 16 predicted proteins | sample FRT_12_MG_FD_161659 | JGI IMG/M metagenome (GOLD analysis project Ga0193948, IMG submission 161659) | Sediment microbial communities from the Broadkill River, Lewes, Delaware, United States - FRT_1-2_MG | ecosystem: Environmental > Aquatic > Freshwater > River > Sediment | place: USA: Delaware... | reverse complement strand
CAGTACCGCGCTTAGCCTCGGCGCAACCTATATCGCACGCAGCTTTTCCGGCGACAAGGCGCAGCTCGTGCCGCTCATCAAGGGAGCGCTGCTGCACAATGGATTCTCGCTGGTCGACATCATCAGCCCGTGTGTCACGTTCAACGATCACGAGGGATCGACCAAGAGTTATGCTCATACGAGGGAGTTCTACAATCACGTCGTGGACGTCGATTACATTGCCCTCTCCGAGGAAATAACGGCGGAGTATGAAGCGGGCTCCGCGATGCCGGTGGCTCTTCACGACGGCAGCAAGATCATGCTCCGCAAGATCGACAGCGATTACGATCCGACGAGTCGCGCGAGAGCGTTCAAATACCTGCGTGAGCGGTTCAACGCAGGCGAAATCGTTACCGGGCTTCTGTATATCGACGACGATCGCAAGGAAATGCACGATCTGATGGGCAACGTCGATACGCCGTTTGCCGAGCTGCCGATGGAGTCGCTGAGGCCGGCTAAAGGCGAGCTGGAAAAGATCCTGAAGCGCTACCGCTAGCGACCCGGCACCCGCCAGGCGCACGTACCGCCTGCCTCACTCCCAGAGACGAGCCCACCACGGCGCCGGCTTATCGTCCGGTTCCGGCACACCCTGAAAATCGATCTTCGCGCGTATCTCATCGATATCCCAGCCGGTGAGGCTTGCGAGTTGTTGCGCTTCGCGCTCCTGTCGTTTTCTGGTGGCTTCATGATAGGCCGTCAGGTCGCAGCTGGGTTTGCCCGTCCACGGGTGCCGCACGACGTAGCGGCCCTGGAAGTTCTGGCGGTCACCGGTTTCCTGGAATACGAGGTCTTCCGGGAAGTGCTCGCGGTCGTACCTCACGTGCAGACGGGTCACGAACACGTTTTGCGCCTGTGGCGGAGCAATCTTTTGCATCGTCGAGTCTTCAACCAGCCAGAAAACGCCGAGGTTGCGGAGTTCTCTTGCCGACAGCGGGTCTGCCGCACAAGGATCGCACCAGGACATGTCCCACGCATACTCCAGGAATACGCCGCGGTTGTTCTCCACTTCCGCCTGGCGCGCAAACATGTCCCTGTAGAAAGCTGCAAAATTGCTTTTCACGAACGCGGGAATGTCCATGTTGCTTGGCAGCTTGACGGTGCGATAGTTGGTGGTTTCCACGCGCCCGGTCCGAGTCAGGGCATACACATAGAGATCCTGCTGTTCTTTCGCGTTGAGAGTTCCGAGACGGATGGGCAACATGAACCGGTTGCTCTCGTAGGCAACCTGCAGTGGGCGCAAATATGTATAGCCCGACTTCTTTTGCTTTTCGACGTTCACTTTGGCGACGAAAAAGCGCATGTCCTGTTTCAGGTAGCTTCCCACGACCCTGTCGGCACCGCGAGGGATACGATAGCCATTGTCGTGCAGCCACTTGATCAGTCCATCGCTCTCTTCGGCGGAAAGAATGAGGATGTCGTACTCACCTACGGAATAACTTGCTTCGATAGTAACGCCCTGGGACCGGGCCTCGGACTCCATTACGGATTTGGATGATGGTAGAGCATCCATGTCCTGCGACAGTTCCAGCCGGCGCCGGACCATGCACGGATCCGGGTCGAAGTACTCGACGAGTCGCGGTGAAGTGTACGCGTCGAGATGATCGATGACCGCCTTGTCGCCGATGTTGATCTGACCCCGTTCGATGAAAGTCGGCACCGGAACGACGACGGCGAAGTCCTCCACATTCCCCTCGAAGTCGTTCGCCATCGTGATCACGGTGCGCTTGCCGTCGCGTACGAGCACGACCTGCGAAGCGCGGTTGAACAGGCCCGTATCGGCCTTGGCGACATAAAAGCCGCAAAATGCCTGCGCGGTGCTGCTGATAGCAATGGTAATGACGGCGGCAAGAATGGTGGCAATGTATTTCATTGTTGAGCTCCTTCGATTCTTTGTGTGGGTGCTGTGGCAAGGCGCGCCCAGCGATAGCTCCTTCCCTGGAGCAGGTAGTCGATAAGGGGGACCAGCGGTGCGGTGGTGACAAGTGCGAAGATTGCGGCTTGCGGTTTGTAGAGGCCAAACTGGATCGTGAACGCAACGCATGCGACGAGCCCGGAGTACAAGATGCGGCCTGCTCGCGTGTCGGGCGTCGTTTTCGGATCCGAGATCATGAAAAAGGCAAAAACCAGTAGCGCGCCGTTTTGCAGCTGGTGTACCGGGATTGCCAGTGGGTCGCCAAGCCACAGTGCACGGCCGAACAGTAACGTTGCATAAAACCCGAGGAAGCCGATCGTCGATTCCGCACGTCTTGCGCGCGTCAACACGATGAAGCCCAGGCAGGCGAGGGCAAATGCGCCAAGCGCGGCACTGCCCCATTGCCCGGAGGAAACCCAGGCGTGGTCGCTCGCTACCATGAGGGTAACGATTGCGAGGTTGGCCGGGTTGAAGACGTGTTTGCCGCGCACCCGAACGAGGAATTTGCTGGATATCGCGACCAGGGCAGCAAGCGCGGCGATCATGACGAGGTCGGTGCGCAACAGCAAGGTGAGCGAGAGTGACGTGATCAACGGGCTGAGCGGATCGAATCGTGGTAGTCCGGCGGCCCGTGTTCCGGCAAACTGAACCAGTAGCGCCGTGGCAACAATCGTAACGGCGTTCTCGAGTTGTATGCCGAAGTCCAGCGCAAGGATGCCGAAGGTGATGAGGGTGCTCAGCACGGCGATCTGGTAGTAGCGTGGATCCTGAAGTCGGGCCCTGATGTCCATGATCCCTAGAAACGTGCGTTTTCGGTCATCGGGGTTACGTACGCGCGGACTCGAGAATCAGAAATATCGCAAGTTATTGATTATAAATATGAAAAAAACCACGATTCCGCGCATCCAAATAGCCGGTGACGCTCATCTACCAAGTGAAGATAGCCATATATTCATTTTGAATGAGGAGTTCGATAATGAGTCCGAGTGAAGTCTGGGTGCCCCTGTCGATGTTTATCGGCCTGTCGGTCGTGTTGTCGCTGTGGGTCTGGTTTCGGTACAAGGCGAAGAAAGACCTGCAGGAGACGATTCGCACGGCGATAGAGAAAGGCCAGGGCCTGTCGCCCGAGCTGATCGAGAATCTCGTCAACCCGCCCGTTTCACCCCAACGTGATTTGCGGCGCGGTGTGATCAGTGTGTTGGTGGCCGTAGCGATCGCGCTTTTTGCGCTGTTCGTGAACGAGGAAGATGCGCTGGGGCCGCTGCTCGGCATCTCCATGTTCCCCTTGTCCATCGGCGTAGGATTCTTGTTGATGCATCGTTTCGGAAAATCCGGCTGAGCCGCAACAGGATACCGGGAGCGGAACGATTGACGACCAGCTTCTCGTCGCGCGCGTGGTGGCCAGCCAGGATGCGACTGCATTCGGCGAGCTCATTCGCCGGCACCAGTCACAGGTCCGCAATTTTCTCCGCAAGCTCACGCGGGACGAGACACTTGCGGACGACCTGGCGCAGGATTGCTTCCTGCACGTGTGGGACAAGATCCATACCTACTCGGGATCCGGAAGCTTCATTGGCTGGGTGTTGAAAGTCGCATACACGACCTTTCTGCAGTCGAAACGGAAGTCGAAGCGCTACCACGAAATCCTCGAACAGGCGGGTCAGGAAGCGGACAGGACCCAAGTTACCGGCCAGAGCGCGCCCGAGACCGAGTTGGACCTCGACACACTGCTGGCGGCATTGAATGAACAGGAGCGGGCAATTATGATCTTCTCGTATGCGTGCGGTCTTTCGCATCGGGAGATTTCGGAAGCTACGGATTTGCCCGCCGGTACGGTGAAATCGATCATCCACCGTGCCAAGGAAAAGATCAGGACGCAGTTTGAAATCGAAAATCATAAACATGGCTGACAAGACATCAGATGCAATGGACCGCCTGCTGGCATCGGCCTTCGAGGCAGCGCCGATCGCGGACGACGGTTTTAGCGACCGGATCGTCTCGAGGATCCGGCGCCGGATCTGGGTCAACCGGCTGGCACTGCCGGTTGCGATCGTGGTTGGCGTCGCTCTTTCGTTGAAGCCGGCGTTACAGCTCATCAACGCGCTTTTGCCCTTGCTGAACATCATGCCGGTCGAACTGGCGAGCGTACCAATGCAATTTTTGCCGCAGATTCAGCTGATCGTGATGGGCGGGATGGCTTTTGCAGCAGGCGTAATGCTGCTCAAAATGCTCGAAGAGACCTGAACGGGCAGTCGCGCTCGAAATCAGATCCGCGTCATTGTCACGCGATGCCGGCTCGGCTACAGTCGGCCCATGAGTCTTCGCGATCAAGTCGAGAAATTGCTGCCGAACTGGGAACGCTGGTATCCCAGTTTGTTCGATGCGGCGAGCGATCTCGGCCTGATCAAAGCGCGGGTGTGCGACCCCAACTCACTGCTATTGACACGGCGGCACCAGAAGATCCGTCAGCGAGCAGAAGACGCGCATCGCGAAAAATGGGGCGGCAAGGCCGAAGAGTAGAAGTCAGCGCGCCATGACACTCGACCTCGACGCGATTCGTTCGCAATTTCCCGCACTCCACGAGACCGACGACGGCGTGGCGAGGGTTTACCTCGACAACCCTGCTGGCACCCAGGTTCCGCAGCGTGTCGTCGATGCCATGTCGGCCTGCATGCTCGGCGCAAGCGCGAATATGGGAGGGTATTTCAGGACCTCGCTTGCCGCTGGCGACATCGTTGCCAATGCGCAGCACGCGATGGCGGATTTTCTCAATGCGCCCTCCGCGGACGAGATCATCTTCGGCCAGAACATGACGTCGCTGACATTTCATGTCTCGCGTTCAATCGGGCGCTATTTCGACGCCGGTGACGAAATCATCCTGTCGCGTATGGATCACGACGCAAACGTGGGGCCGTGGACGCTGCTCGCGCGTGACCGCAACCTGACGATTCGCTGGCTGCCTTTCGATACGCAGACTTACGAGTTTGATCTCCAGGAGCTCGAAAACCTGCTGAACGACCGAACGCGGCTGGTGTGCGTCTGTGCGGCGAGCAACCTGACGGGGACCGTAAACGACGTACAGGCAATTTGCCGTATGGCCAGGGATGCGGGCGCCTGGAGCTATATCGACGCAGTGCAAAGCGCTTGCCACATGCTCAACGACGTGCAGGACTTCGGTTGCGATTTCCTCGTGTGTTCGCCTTACAAGTTCTTCGGGCCCCACCAGGGCACGCTCTGGGGGCGCCGCGAAGTGCTGGAGTCTCTGGAACCGTACAAATTGAGGCCGGCTCCCGATTCGATTCCCTGGTGCTTCTCGCCGGGCACGGCTTCGCACGAAGGCATGGCGGGTACTGCGGCGGCAGTCGACTATTTTGCCTGGGTCGGGGAGACGATGGCCGGCGGTGAGGGCGATCGCAGGCAGAAGGTGCGCGCCGGTTTGGCGGCAATCGCCGACTATGAGCAAACACTTGCGCGGCATCTCGTCCAGGGCCTGCAATCATTGCCGGGCATTAAAATTCATGGCATTACGACTGATGAGGCAATGTCGAGGCGCGGCCCGACTGTTGCGTTTACCCATGAACGGCATGCACCCGACGACATTGCCCGGGCGCTTGCGGCGGCGAATATCTTCGCCTGGAGCGGCCACAACTATGCAGTCGAAGTCGCGACGTCGCTCGGGATATACGAGTCCGGCGGCGCAGTGCGTGTAGGGCCCGTGCACTACAACACGATTGACGAGATCGATCGCCTGTTCGAGGCACTGGATACTATCCTGAACTGATTCGTCGTCTATACTTTCCTCATGCGCCGCGTTTAAGCAGGCGCCACAACAACATGTATAGGGGAAAAATAATGAAAAGAATCATCGCCGCGTCCGCGGCATCCTTGCTTATTCTTGGCATGGTGCCGGCATACGCCGACAATCACGAACAGGAAGCAAGGCGTTTCGTCCCGGTAGAGACCTTCACCTGCAATTACCGAGCGGGCAAGGGTCCGGCGGACCTCGACATGGTCATAGAAAACTGGAACGAATGGATGGACGACAATGGCGGAGGAAATTATTTTGCCATGACGTTGACGCCACACTATTACGGAGAAAACACTTTCGACGTCGCCTGGTTGGGCTCCTGGCCCAGCGGAGAAGCCATGGGCCGGGGAACGGACCTCTGGATCAACAAGGGCAGTGAGATTGGCCGGCAGTTCGACCAGGTTCTCGAGTGCGACTCGCATACCAATTTCGCGACGACTGAGTTCAAGTCACCCGGAGACGGGCCGGCGCCCGATACGCTCGTGGTCGCGTTCTCCGATTGCGAGGGACCCGAGGATCCGGGCAAGTGGCCTGATCTGATGGCCGGCGTCGACGCATGGGCGAAGTACCAGACCGAAACCGGTTACCACGAAGGTTCCTGGATGATGTTCCCGGTTTACGGGGGCGGCGACTTCGACTTCGACTTCAAGATGGTCGCTGGCTGGGACAACCATACGCAAAATGGCCAGGACTACCAGCGCTATTCCGAACAGCAGGACTGGAATAAACACGGCGAACTCGTTGGCGGGCTGATGGAGTGTGACGTAGCCCGGTTGTATGACGCGAGGGTCCGGCGCCGCCCTGCGCAGGAAGACTAGGTGCGGCAGGCGGCGGACGCTCGGTCCGCCGCCTGGCCGTTATGCAAAAAGAAAGGCCGCCCGGTGGGCGGCCTTCCGTGAGTGCAGTATCGAAAAAGCCAGGGATCAGAGGATTGCGGAAGGTTGCTCCATAATCCGGCCAAGACCCAACGGTTTTCTCGATAACCTTGCAATCTCACTAGACATGGATCACCTCCTTTCAGTAGTTTGCCCAACGAAAGTATGTCTCGGATCACGAGGAATTCCAAGAAGAAATTCACAGGAAAACATAGGTATAAAAGTAACATTTGATGGGTTATCCTAAACCGCTCCCCGGGCAAAACGCAGGCCCCGTCACGGCGGCCGAGCGGCTCGTTTCCCTGGACACCCTGCGCGGTGTTGCTGTAATGGGCATCCTCGTGATGAACGTCTACGCGTTCGCGATGCCGCTGGCGGCTTATTACAACCCGTTGATCATGGGCGGCACGGACGCGCTGAACATGGGCACGTGGTTCTTCACGCACCTGCTTTTCGACCAGAAATTCATGACTATCTTCTCCATGCTCTACGGGGCGGGTGTGGTGATGATGATGAATCGTGCCGAAGCACGTGACGTGCCTTTTACGTCCGTCTTCTACCGCCGCAGTGCATGGTTGATCGTGTTCGGGCTGCTGCATGGATACATCATCTGGTTCGGCGACATCCTTTTTCACTATGCATTGATGGGTATGATCGTCTTCCTGTTTCGCAAGGCTTCGCCTCGAATGCTGATAACGATCGCCTGCATCATGTTGCCGGTGACGCTATTGATCAATTTCGGCAGCTCCTTCTACATGGAGGAACTGCAGGCTGACGTTGCCGCGATCGAACAGATGCAATCGGACGGCGCGACTCCCGACGAAGAGCAGCAACAGAAGCTCGAGGCGTGGCTGGAGGTTCGCGCGGTCTTCGCGCCCACCGCCGAGGACATCGCGGCCGAAGTTACTGCGTACAAAGGGACTTATGTCGACGCGCTGGCGCAGCGTGCTCCGTTCGTGGCATTCATGCAGCTCAACCTGACGCTGGTATTCGTTGTCTGGCGTGTCGGCGGACTGATGCTGCTGGGAATGGCGTTGATGAAGCTGGGCGTGTTGTCGGGTCAGCGCAGCATGCGTTTTTACAGGAAGATGACCGTGATCGGTTACGGTGTCGGATTGCCACTGGCAATCCTGAGTGCGGTGATCCTGGACGCGCACCAGTTCGATCCGCTGTACGTGGCACGTTACGGCGGCATCCCGAACTATTTCGGCAGCATCCTCGTCGCATTCGGTCACATCGGTGCCGTCCTGCTGGTCGTAAAGTCGGGTGCATTTCAGGCGGCGGTGCATCGCGTTGCCGCAGTCGGGCGGATGGCTTTGTCCAACTACCTGGCGCATTCGCTGGTCATGACGAGCCTGTTTTACGGCTATGGTCTGGGCCTGTATGCGGAGGTGCCGCGCATCTGGCAGCAGGGCTTCGTCGCTGCATTGATAGGCCTGCAGCTGGCGCTAAGCCCCTGGTGGCTAAAGCATTTCCGCTTCGGTCCCGCGGAGTGGCTGTGGCGGTCACTGACCTATGGCCAGAGGCAGCCGATGCGCCGCTAGCAGTGTATACTCTGGCTCTTGCCTGCCGTGCGGCAACCGTATTCGAACAATCAAGAACCCGGGAGAGAGAACGTAATGGCACTCGCAGATCTCAAGAACGTATTGAATATCTTCGGCGGCTCGGAAATCGGCGAAGACAAGCAGAACGAGTTGTTCAAGGAAGTGCTCCTGATGACCCTCGCAAGGGCGGCCGACGCGGATATCAACATCCAGGCGATTGAGGTCGAGAGTATCCAGGAGATCATCAAGCAGCATACTGGCGAAGAGGTCAGCGCCGCCGACGTGCGGGTCGCCGCGCGCGCGGAGCTCTACGCGGAAGCGGGTCTGCGAAAGTACCTCTCGAAAGTGCAGAGCAAGATGAAACCCGAGCACCGGGCCGAGACTATTCAGGCGTTGGCGAACATTTTCCGCAGCGACCACGTTGTGAATCCGCTTGAAATCGATTTTTTCAACGGCGTTGCCGAAGCGCTGGGCGTCACACCGGCGCAAATCGCCGGACTCGTTGTGGGCGACGTCGAATAGGGTCGAGCTACACGCCGGGCTTTTCCCTGGCGCGCCGACGCCGCGACAATATCGCGCTGCCGCTGGCTGTCAGCGCACGCAGGTAACGCATCGACGCGGCGGTTCCCACCTCGCGGTACACGATGTAAAGGCCGGACGAGATAATGACCAGTGCACCCGTGACCACCCAGCGGTCCGGCACTTCCTCCCAGATCAGGTAGCCCGCCACCGCGCCCGCAATCAGCGCCGTGTACTCGAAAGGCGCAAGCACAGATGGCGGTGCTCGCCGGTATCCTCCGACGAGGCCTATCCAGGCGATTACCGAACACACGCCCGCCGCGAGAAATAACGCCCAGCCGGGGGCGTCGGGCGCGTTCCAGTCGCCTTCAATCGAAAGAAGGCCGGAAATGATCATCGGTCCTGCGATAACGTACACGGACAGGCCGAATGTGGATTCGGTGTCTGCTAGCTTGCGCGCGGTGATCGCAAGGCAGGCATAGCAAAGGGCCGCGAAAAGGACGCTGAAAGCAGCTGGTGAAAAGGTGCCCGAGCCTGGCCGCAGGATCATCAGGACGCCGGCGAATCCGGCAATTACGGCAAGCCAGCGGCGCCAGCCCACGTGTTCGCCCAGCAGCGGCACCGACAGCGCCGTCATTATGAGCGGTGCTGTAAAGCCGAGCGTCAGTGCGTCGATCAGGGGCATTTTCGAGAGCCCGAAAAAGAAACCGAACATCGCACCGGACGCCAGCAGCGTGCGTAAAAGGTGCCAGCCCCACCTTTGTGTTACCAGCCCCTGCAGCCCGCCGAACTGGCGTGCAAGCAGAAGGAACAGCACAAGCCCGATGAGGCTGCGAAGAAACACGAACTGTTCGAGAGGATAGGTCTCGAGTATGGCCTTGGCACACAGGTCGAGGCCGAGGCCACCCATCACCCCGAACAATATCAATCCGATCGCACCGCCGACCGGCGCGTTATGAGTTTCCTGAACCACGGCTTAACGGTTACCTCGAACCAGGTGCACCTTGTGTACATACTCTCACGAGCCATGAGGGGTTCCCAGCAATTCAGCTTCGATTCATGCGTCCACGCGTTAAATGTAATCGTCGAACAACGCAACCGAGGACGGACTCATGATCACTGCAAAGTTGGATAGAAAACCGGTCATCGCATTGCTCATTGCATCAGCGCTGCTCGTTGTGGTCTCGGCAACATCAGCGGCCGCAGTCGTCGGGGAAGAGGGCAGCAAGCGCGTTACCTACTCGACGCACCTGCAGGGTGACGGACGCGACAATGCCATCGCAATCAAGGAGTCTCGCGACGAGCATGAACCGCTTGGCTCAACCGGCGACAGTCGCAAAAAGACCCGTTCGGTCACGCTGTCCAAGGCAACGACCGGAGACCCGATGTCACCAAACGCGGATTTCTGGTTCTATACTGCCGATGTCGAGCTTTACGGCGATAGTGACCGGGACGGCTATTACTCGGGCATCGACCTGCTTTTCGATGTTGATACTTATTACGCGGTTGCGGATATCTACGCAGTGGCTTACCTGAGTTTCGACGGCGGTCCGTGGGAAGAGTACGCGGTAACCGAGGACTTCACGATCTTTGGCGCCTCCGGCACCGACGACTACGTCATCGTGACGGACCTCGTTTCCGGATACCCGAGAGGCGACTACGACATACTCATCGAGATATTCGATGCCGATACGTCCGAGTTTCTCGCCTGGTTCGGTCCCGAGGACACGTCAGAGCTGGCATTCCTGCCGCTCGAGGATATGGACAGGGACGCACCGGCGACTGAAACCCGGGTAACGGTTAACAGCGGTGGTGGTGGCTCGATCGATCTGCTGCTGCTCGTGCTGCTCGGTGGCTTCGCAACCGTCGTCGGGCTTCGCCGTTTCACTGAACGGCAGCGCGGCCGGTAACGGGTGCGTCCTGGCGGCGTGCGGTGCGCATGACTTTCCTGCCCCACGCCGCCAGCCTGTCGAAATAGATGTAAAGGGCGGGTACCACGAACAGTGACACGACGGTCGAGAACGCCAGTCCGCCGATAATGGCGCGGGCCATCGGGTAATAAGGAGGCCCGTCACCGCCGATCTGGGTAGAGCCGAGGGCGAGCGGTGTCAGTCCGACTATCGTCGTTGCGACTGTCATCAGGATCGGCCGCAGTCTGTCACGGCCCGCCTCGACGATAGCCTCGCTTCGCGACATCCCGCCCCCGCGAAGATTGTTGACGTGATCGACGAGCACGATGCCGTTGTTCACGACGACGCCGATGAGGATCATGATGCCAATCATGGCCATGAACGAAAACGTCGTACCGGTTGCTGCGAAGAACAGGAATACACCGAAGATCGAAAACAGGATCGAGCCGAGAATGATCGAGAACGGCAACAGCAGCGATTCGAACAAGGCAGCCATTACCAGGAAGATGCAGGCAATACCCAAGAGGATATTGGTAGCCATCATGGCCTGTGTTTCGTCTGTCCGTTCGAAGCCGCGGCCTTCTTTCCAGCTGTAGCCGGGCGGCAGCTCAATCTGGTCCATGAGGCTCTTGACGGCCGGCCGAATTTCCTCAGTGCTGACGCCGTCCTCGAGGTTGCCGGAAAGGATGACCGCGGTCTGTCGGTCGGTTCGACGGATCGTCGCCGGAGATTGGCCGACATGAAGGGACGCAACGCTGCCGAGATTGATCCGCCTGCCGTCGGGCGTGAACAGGGGCAGGTTGGCAAGCTGCTCTACGCTCTGCTTGTCGTCTTCCCGGAACGCGAGGCGAACTTCAATCTCGCCCGTTTGCCCGCGAAATTCCCGGAGGTTTTCGCCGCGCATCGCAATGGCGATCGTTTGCGCGATCTCGGAAGCCGTCAGCCCGACGAGGGCGGCACGGTCCCTGTCGATCGAGACGCGAACCTCGTTTTCGCCGGACTCGGCGTCGGAACGCACATCTTTCAGACCCTCGATGGACGATAGTGCGCGTGCGACCTCGTCGCCGAGTTCGTTCAGCAACTCCGTCGAGTCGCCCGATATCTGGACCGCGAATCCTTCGCCGCCGCCCTGCTGGTCGAACTGGAACGTCGGGTCGCCGATTGCGAGAGTCGGCATGTCGGCTTCGATGCGCTTGATGATCTCTTTCGTCGACAGAGTGGCCTCTTCCTCTTCGGTCAACAACAGCGCGGACTGGGCCTGCCCCTGGTCATAGTAGCTGTAGACCGAACGGATATTGAACTCCTCCTGCCGCGAAAACAGGTACTCCTCGATCGTATCCACGGCTGCCTCGACGCGCTCTACCGGATGCCGGCCCTCGATGTGATACTGCATGTACAGCCGCCGCCCGACGTCCTGCGGAAACATGTCGAAATTGACGAGCTGCAGCATCAAGGGCAGTACGCCGATGACACAGGTCATGACGATACCGAGGCCTGTCCACCAGGGGTGGCCGATGATCCAGCGAAGAATGCGCGTGTAAGCCCGGGTCAGCCGCGGGATCAGGGCGCCGCTCCTGGGCGGCTTCGGCAGGCGAATCCGGGCCGCAAGCATGGGGACCAGTGTCTGTGCAATCAGCAGCGACGCCAGCAACGCAACGATGATGGTCACGGCCACGTGCGTGAGGAAGACCATGATGTCGTTTTTCGTGCCGACGATAATCGGTGCGAAAACGATGATGGTCGTGGCCGTGCCCGCAATTACCGCCGTCCCGACCTCGCGCACACCTTTCAGCGTGGCATTGAAAGGCTTGTCCTTTTCCATCGCGCGGTGTCTGAAAATACTCTCGGTCACGACCACCGCGTTGTCGACGAGCATGCCGATCGCGAGCATCAACCCCATCATAGACAGGATGTTCAGCGAGAGCCCGGCAAAATAAAGCGCCCCGAGCGTGATCAGCAGGGAGAAGGGTACCGATGAGATAACGATCAGCGTGGTGGAAAGCTGCCGCAGGAAGAGGTACAGCACGACGATCGCGAGCAGGCCGCCCAGCAGTCCGGCGTTCAAAAGGTCGGACAACGACTTACGAACGCTGTCGCCGGCGTTGTCCAGCGGGAAGATCTTGATCCCGCTCATTTGCGGCAACTTCCCGACTTCCTCCACCGCTGCGATGACCCGATCGGTCACTTCGACGAGATTGGCACCCGTCGTCTTGTTGACCGAAACGCCGATCGCGTAATCACGGTCGAGATGCCGTCCGTAATTCCTGTCGGGGGTGCGCAGTTCGATGCGTGCTATATCGCCAAGCCGCAACCCGTCTGCAGAAATGACCAGCTTGCGAATGTCCTCGACCGAACCGAATTCTCCGCGCGGGCGGACGCTCAGCCGCTGATCTCCAGCTGTCAGCCGTCCCGCGTTGACCGCGAAATTGCTGCGCGTGAGGAGATCACGGAGGTCGGCGACGTCGATGCCGTAAGCGGCAATCATGTCGGCACTGAGTAGGATCCTGATCTCGCGCGGATCGACGCCGTGGAGGTCGACGCGGGACACACCGTCGATGCGTTCGAGCCGGCGCTTCAGGAGGCGATCGAGCAGGTCGTAACTGTCGGACAGATCACGATCGCTCGAGATGCGCAGCTGCAGCACGGGCTGATCGCCCAGCGACCCGGTGAATACGAAAACCCGGCGAACGTCGTCGGGCAATTGATGGCGGATGCCGTCGACCTTGGAGCGGGCCTCGATACCCTTTGCGCCCATGTTCTGGTCCCAGTCGAACTGAAGGAAGATCTGCGCTTCGTTTTCCGTCGATGTAGAGGACATCCGTTCCACGCCAGACAGCGTCGCAAGCGCTTCTTCCACCGGGCGCGTGATCAGCCGCTCGATTTCCTCCGGCGTCGAGCCGTCGTACGGAATCTGGATAAAGATCCCCGGAAACTCGATGTCCGGGAATTTCTCGAGCGGCAGCAAGCGCGATGCGATCAGCCCCACGAGCGCGAGCGCGACGAACACGACCACCGTAGTGACCGGCCGTCGCAGTGCAATCTCGGTGTGCTTCATGACTGGCCTTGTGCTGCAGTCAGGCCGATGCTTGCGGGCCAGCGCTTGCGGTCCAGCAATGAATAGACGACAGGAATCACCAGGAGCGTCAACAGCGTCGATACCAGCAGTCCGCCGATTACCGTAATCGCCATCGGTGTTCTCACCTCGGACCCTTCACCGAAACCGAGCGCCATCGGCAGAAGACCGAGTGCCGTGGTGAACGACGTCATCAATATTGGCCGAAGCCTTGCACTGCCGGCCTCCATGATGGCGTCGAATCGATCCATGCCTTTTGCGCGCAACTGGTTGATGAGGTCCACGAGCACGATGGCGTTATTGACGACAATGCCCGCAAGCATGATGACGCCAATGAATGCGACAATGTTGATTGTCGTGCCGGTCACGAACAAAGCGAGCACAGCTCCCACGAGTGCGAGCGGAATCGTGAACAGAATTACGAACGGGTGTATCAGCGACTCGAATTGCGACGCCATCACGAGGTAGACAAGGAAAATCGCGAGCGCGAAGGCGAACTGCATGGAGGTGAATGATTCCTGCATTTCTTCGCTCTGCCCGGACACGGCCGCATTGACTCCCGATGGCATCGGTATGCGGTCGAGTATTCGGCCCACCGTTGCAGCGGCAGCGCCGAGGTCGCCGTAGGCTACGTTGGCAGTAATTATTGCGACGCGTTCCTGGGCTACTCGCCTGATTTCGGCAGGACCGCGGGCGATGTCCACGGTTGCGACGGATTCGAGTGTAACCGGTCTCGCCGATTCCGGATTGACGATCAGCTGGCGAATCTCGTCGATACTGGACTGGCGTGTGTCCACACTGCGCACGAGTACGTCGATCTTGCGGTCCCGCCAGGTATAACGAGTTGCGACTTCGCCCCGCACGCTCGCGACGACCCGGTCCGCGATGTCTCGCACCGCGAGACCAAGCTTCGCCGCCCGCTCCTGGTCGAATACGATCTGGATCTCGGGGTTACCGTTTTCGACGGTCGTCCTGATGTCGGTGAAGCGGTCGTCGTCCGCCATCTGCGAAACGACGGCCTGGCTTACCAGGGCGAGATCCTCGAGGTCGTAGCCCGCGATCTCGACCTGCAGGGGGCTCGAGAAACTCATTAGCGAGGGTCTGGAAAATTCGTACTGCACACCGGGAATTCCGGATAACTCCCGGCGCATCGCGTCCATCGCGGCGGTTTCCTCGTCGCGTCCCGCCCCCGGCACCAGGGCCACGCTGAGTGTGCCGGCGTTGTCGCCGGCATCCACGGGGTTCGCGTCGAGGCGGTTGCCGGTTCCGGCCACTGAGTAATCGAGTTCGACGGTATCGATGTCCTGCGTCGCACTCTGCGCCGCCTGGATCGCACGATCCGTCTCTGCGAGGGTAGCGCCGGGCGGCAGTCTCAGGTCCACGTCGAATTCGCCCTGCGACAGTTGCGGTATGAGTTCGGTGCCCAGGCGCGGTACGAGCGCCATGCTGCCGGCGAATATCAGTAAGGCAGAGACGACGACAGCGGCGCGGTGATGCAGCGACCAGCGCAGCAGCGCGGGATACACGGCGGCAACCGCGCCGTAGAATCTCTGGAACACCTGCGTGGGCAACCACAACAGGGCCCAGAAAAGCCATCGTGTGCCAACGAACACGAATCCGAACGCCCGGACTATCGCCGCGATGAGGCGGGTGAACCGCCCCGGTGGCGCGCTCTCGTTATCGTCAACGTAGCGACTGCCGGCGCCGAGTGACGACAGCATCGGAATGACGGTCAGGGCAACGATGAGCGAGAAGGTCAGCGCAAACGTCACGGTCAACGCCTGGTCACGGAACAGCTGGCCCGCGATACCCGAGATGAAGACCATCGGAAAAAAGACGGCGACAGTGGTAAGCGTTGCCGCGACGACCGCCGAGGCCACTTCCGATGTACCGTTCGTGGCCGACTCGACGATACCCTCGCCCTGCTCACGCTTACGCACGATGTTTTCCAGCACGACGATGGAGTTGTCGACGAGCATGCCCACCGCAAGGGCAATGCCGCCCAGCGACATGATATTGAGCGAGACGTCATTGGTGTACATCAGGAGGAAAGTCCCGATAACCGATATTGGAATCGCAACTCCGACAATCGTCGTCGAGCGCGCATCGCGAAGAAAGCCGTACAGGACGATAATGGCGAACAAGCCGCCAACGAGCGCGGCATTCTTGACGTTATCGACCGCCGAAGAAATGAAGCGCGACTGGTCGTAAATCTTGACGAGCTCCATGTCGGCGGGCAACGATTTGCGGACCCGAGACAGGCGTTCCTCGAGGCGATTCGCGACCTGCACCGTGTTTGCGTCACCCTCCTTGTAGATCGCGAGTTCGACCGATTCGCGCCCTTTCACGCGTGTTATGGCTTCGCGTTCCTTGTAGCCCCGTTCGACCGTGGCGATATCACGCAGGTAAATGGGGCGACCGGCGACGTAGGCGACGATGGCGTCGCTGAATTCCGCGACCGATTCGAATTCGTTCAGCGTACGAACCAGGAATCGCTGGTCGCCTTCCTCCAGGCGGCCTCCCGACAGGTTCACGTTTTCAGCCCGGATGCGTGCCGCAACCTGTTTTATGCCGATGCCGAGCTGTGAGAGTTTTTGCTGGTCGACCCGGATCTGGATTTCGTCCTCGAGTCCCCCGCTGACCTTCACGGCGGCGGTGCCTTCTTCGGCCTCCAGGTCAGTCTTGATACGATCCTCTGCGAGACGCCGCAGCGCTTTCAGACGTGCTTCCGAGCTGTCCGCCGCATTCGCCGACTCCTCGTACAGGAGCCCCAGCCGGATTATCGGTTCCGAAGAGGGATCAAAACGCAGCAATAATGGACGGCTTGCCTCCAGCGGCAGAAACAGAAGATCCAGTTTTTCGCGGACCTCGACGCCCGCAACGTCCATATCTGTCCCCCAGAGAAACTCCAGCGTCACGTCAGATTGTCCGGAGCGGGACACCGAGCGGACCAGCCTGACATTGCGGATGACGCCGACGGCTTCCTCGATAGGCTTGGTAACCAGGTTTTCGACTTCCACGGGCGCTGCGCCGGTGAGTTCGGTGCGAATGGTCAGCGTGGGGTATGAGACATCGGGCAACAGGTTCAGATTCAGTCTCGACAGAGACACCATCCCAAACAGGCCGACGGCCACCATGAGCATGACGACGGTGACGCGACGCTCGGTCGCGATTTCAATTAGCCGTCGCATCGTCCGATTCCTGTTGTACGCTGCCTGCGTCGGTAGCGCCGGCCGAGAGTTCCGTTTTGCCGTCCCGGTTGATGACGGTGACCCGCGAATCCTGCTTGAGACTGGCCTGGCCGACGGTGACGATCTGTTCGTCATCCTGCAGGCCACTGGTTATCTCGACCATGCCTCGATTGCTGTAGCCCGTGTTTACCGGCTTCCTGATCGCGCGGCCGCCGTCGATGACGAAGACGCTTGCCGTGCCCTGGTCTTCGATAATCGCGCTACGCGGTATCTGCAGCGCATCTTCATGCACATCGTAGATCACGCCGATGCGACCGAACATGCCCGGTTTTATACGTCTTTTCTTGTCGACGATTTCAACGGTAATCTTGAATGTGCCGGTCTGCGGATCGATGACCGGGCTTACGCGGCTGACCGCCGCAGCGATTGCTTCATCCGCCAGGGCATCGATCTCGATGCCGACGGGCTGGCCGGGATCGATGTGCCTGTACTCGCGTTCGGGCACGTGCAGGTAGGCAACCAGCGGGTCGAGGCTGGTCACTTTGAATAAAGCTTCCCCCTCGCTGATCGTATTGCCCAGCTTTACGAAGCGTTCGGCGACGACGCCGTCGATAGGGGCACGAATCTGCGTATAGTCGAGTTCCAGGCTCGCCAGGTTGAATGCCGCTTCCAGCGCTTCCATCTCGTATTTGATTTTTTCGAAATCACCGTCGCTGATGAGGCCCTTGTCCTTCAGGTCGATGTTGCGTTCGTAATCACGCTGCAATTTGCGAAGCTTTGCTTCGGATTCGTTCAGTTCGAGCCGCAACCGTTCACCGTCGAGGCGTGCGAGAATCTGCCCCTTGCTCACTTCGTCGCCTTCCTCGACGAGCAGTTCGCGAACCTCTCCGGCGACCTTGGCGATGACGTCCGCTTCGGCATAGGCTTCGATGGGTGCGGTACCCGTGTACATGGCATATACGTCACCACGAACAGGCGTGCTGGTCTCGACAGGAACCGGCGGTGTTTCCTCCTCGGAGTTTTCGGCGTCGGACGGCGCCTCGGACTGACACGCGCCGAGGAGCAGGACGCCGAGCAAGGCTGGCGGTCCGGATCGGAATAGGCTCATAGATTTCTCCCTTGATGCCGCGCGGATGTTCTACGCACCGCTGGCGGCAAGACGCCGCTTGAGTCAGCCCGTGTAGCTGGGTCGGGGACTGCTGCTCGCAAGCACTTTGCTGCCGTCGCGGAGGCTCGCCTGCCCTGTGACGACGACTTCTTCGTCGCTGTCCAGGCCCCGGACCACCTCAACGAGATTTCCGGACTCGATGCCGACCTCGATTGCCCGCCGGGTAACCGCGCCATCGGCCACTACGTATACAGACGACTGGTCGTCTTCCTCGATAAGTGCGGCGCGCGGAATGACAAGTACGTCCGTGTGCCTGTCGTAGGCGATAGAAAAACGCGCAAACATGCCGGGAGCAAGTTCGCCGGACGGATTGTCGATAAATGCGGTCGCACGGAACGTGCCGTTTCGCACGTCGATGGTAGGGCTGATGCGCGCAATCGTGGCCGTGTACGTCATGCGCGGGTCTGCATCGACGGTCAGCGTAGCGAGCTGTCCGGCGGAGAACTTCCCGAGCTCCGCCTGCGGTATTTGCAGGTAGGCGAGCAACTCGCTGGTGTCCGTGATCCGGAACGCCACGTCGGACGGGTCGATGCTCTGGCCCAGCTTGATGTCCCGCGCAGACACGACGCCATCGATCGGCGCGCGAATCTTGGAGTAGTCGAAATTCAGGCGTGCCAGCCTGTACGTTGCCTCGAGTGCCTCGAGATCGTACTTAAGGCCCTCGAACATCGCTTCACTGACCAGGCCGCGAGCTGCCAGGTCGGTGTAACGTTCGTATTCGCCGCGTACCTGGTCGAGGTTCGCTTTCGCCGACAGCATTTCGAGGCGCAGTCGTTCACCGTCGAGTTCGGCCAGCACCTGGCCTTCCGTCACGCGATCGCCTTCCTCGACCAGCAACCGGACCACCTCGCCACCGACTTTAGCCACCACGGGCGCGTCGGCATCGGAGGCTATCGTGGTCGTCGCCTCATAAGTTGCGAGAATATCGGCTCGCTCCGGCAGGGCGGTCTCGACCGGTATCGGTGTTGCTGCCTCGACCTCGGCATCCGAGGCTACGCTGGCTTCTCCCACTCCGCAGCCGGACGCCAGTGCGGCCGTGAGTGAGAGCATGAGCGTGACGATAGTGACGTGTCTGAAGTTCATTATTTCGGTCATCGATTTGAGTATCAGTGTTATAGTCAAGTATAACACTAGATTAGTATAACGCAATACCCTCTGCACATTTCCTTCACGAATAAATATCTATTAAAAACAAACAATTACTCATTCTCGTTGCAAGTGGCGTTGCCATCCGTATTTGAGCCGACGCAGTTTTAAGACCATCGCGGCCCCCGGGAGTTCGGCGAGGCCCGATCGTTGCGTCTACCTGTTAGATGCCGCAGAACGGACTTTGGATGCAGTCGTGAGTGATGCTTTACGGGGTTGCTGCGGTCGCGGAAGACCGCTCGTTGCGCCGATCGCGGCGCGCTGCGAGGCGTCGTGAGATATTGGCCTGGATCATGAGCAGGCTGGGCGTCAGCACCAGCGTCAGGATCGTGGCGAACGCCAGGCCACCGGCTACCGAGGATGCGAGCTGAGTCCACCACTGGGAACTGGGCGCACCGACCGAGATGTCACGGTCTATCAGGTTGATGTTTACACCGAGCACCATGGGCATCAGGCCGATGATCGTCGTGACCGTCGTCAGCAATACCGGGCGAAGGCGAATTGCGCAGGTACGCAGCACGGCGTCGTAGGCATCGAGGCCGCGGTCGCGCAATACGTTATACGTGTCGATGAACACGATATTGTTGTTCACCACGATGCCCGCGAGTGTGATGACGCCGACGCTCGACATGATGACGCCGAAAGGTTTGTCCATCACGAGATGTCCCAGGAGGACGCCACCCGTCGAAAAGAGTACCGCGGTGAGTATCAGACCCGCCTGGTAGATGCTGTTGAACTGGGTCACGAGAATAATGGCCATGATCGCGAGAGCCATCAGCATCGCTCTTTCCAGGAACGCCATATCCTCTTCCTGGTCTTCCGTGCCGCCGCGAAAAGCGGCGCTCACTCTTGGGTCGATCGACAACGTCGGCATCAGCTCGCGCAGTTCCGCGACCACGTCGGATACCAGATAGTCGCTGTGCACGTCCGCATCGATGCTGATCGTGCGCTGCATGTCGATCCGGGTAATCGTGCTCACTTTCTGTGCGGGCTTGCGTTCGACGAAGGTGCTGATCGGCACC
>Ga0193948_1000034_pt1 | contig 20290 bp, 17 predicted proteins | sample FRT_12_MG_FD_161659 | JGI IMG/M metagenome (GOLD analysis project Ga0193948, IMG submission 161659) | Sediment microbial communities from the Broadkill River, Lewes, Delaware, United States - FRT_1-2_MG | ecosystem: Environmental > Aquatic > Freshwater > River > Sediment | place: USA: Delaware... | reverse complement strand
TCACCCTCGGTTTTGACTTCGACGAATCGCGCACCTGTATCGTCGAGCACCAGCAGGTCCGGGTAGCCGTAGCGAGATCCCTTGTAATCCCGGCAGAACCGCATGAGCACCTGCCGCAATGGTTCTCCACGCTCCTGCTCCAGAAGCGCGAACAACGCATCGATGACGCTGCGGCGCCAGCGGAACACGCCGTTGGGCGTGCCGTAATGCGCCGTACTGGAACGCAACAATTCGCGAACCACCGCTTTCGGTTCGTCCAGCATGGCCAGTTTGCGGTCGATGGCGGCGCGATTGTCGTCGTAGAACGTGCCGGTGGTCAGGTTACGCGGCAGGAACTCGAACGGTGAATGCAGGTCAGCCTCATCGTCCGCAAACAGCTCGTCCCAGAAATACAGCCCGAAAAAGGTTCTCCAGAGCGCATTCTCGACACGGAACGCGCGCTGGCCCGCCCTCTCGAAATAGTCGGCGGCGGCACGTTCGGGTGACCCGCTTTGCGCTTCATCGATGTCGATCGTCGTCGCGGCGCGAAGGACGTCAGTGACGGCGGAGGTCCGCTTGTTGCCGAACTTGCGCTCGTAGAGGTCTCTCGCGAACAGCCATTCCTCGTCGCTGCCGGGATCGTCGATGCACTTTTCCAGGTAACGCCTGGCTTCGTCTTTCTGGCCGCTCGCGAGCAGCATCCGTACGCAGCGTTCCGCGCAGTTTGCGGACTCTCCTGCCTGGAACAGCCGCAGGGCGGCGTAGGTATCGCCCGCTTTTTCCGCGATTTGCCCGAGACGGTAGGCGAGCTTGTCGCGCAATGCCGCCGCGCCGGGGCTGATCGGCTCGGGCCACTCGCACGCCTGGTCCATGAGCTCTTCGGCGACGTGCGCGGAAGCCGAACGCAGGCGCGCGAGGCGCGTTTCGAAGAAGTAGTGCTCGAGCGCTTCGTCGCGGTCAGAGAAGCGCGGCTCGAAGGTCTCGCGAAAGTTGTGGGTTTTGACGATCCCGAGGTCCCGCATCGTAAACCGCGACAGCCCCTCCTGCAGGCGACCGAAATACAGGAACATCAGGAAGTCGACTTCCTGGCCGCGGCTCTGAACGACGAGTCGCGACAGGTCGGCCCGGCTTACGAACTCGGCGGGCGCACAATTGGCCCTGGCAAACTCGACGAACTCCGCTTTCTTCATGGAACTGCGCAGGCCGACGAACATCGCAGCCAGCGCTTCGTACAGCTCGGTTCTCGTCAGGAATCCCAGCAACTCGTCGAAATGCGCCGCGGACGGCGACTCCAGCCAGCCCTGCTCGCGCAGTGTCGCCACGAGCGGAGCGGTGTCGCCCAGCTCGGGATACTTGAGGCGATGCGTCGCGAACACGTGGCCCTTGCGGTTGACCAGCCTGACGTAAAGGCGCTGCGCGTCGCCGGGGAGGCTATCGAAGTCGCGCATGAACGTGTTATGGCTGTCGAGCAGCACGTGACCGTAGTGCGCCTCGACGAACCGGATCATCTCGACGAAATGGGAGTGATAGTAGTAGGTCGGAAGCTCCCGTGGCATGGCCGCATATTGCAGTGCCACTGCGCGCTCGGCAACATGCGAACCGGTTACTGATGCGATGCGAAAGCCGCGTTCTCGATCAGGCGCGCGAACCTTGCAGGTAGGTTGCGGCAACATTCCGATCGTCGCCGAGCACGATAAGCGCGAACAGCAGTTCGCCGAGCGACGATGCGAGTGCCGTCCGGTGCGCGCTGATCGACGTGCCGCGTGGATCCAGCACGACGAAATCGGCCTCTTTGCCGACGTCGAAATTGCCGATCCAATCGTCGAGATACAGGGCTTCCGCCGCCCCGAGCGTCGCGAGGTAAAGCGCCCGGCCGGGCGGTAACGGCTGCTGCTGCAGGTGCAGTACCTTGTAGGCCTCACGCATCGTCTTCAGCAACGACAGGCTGGTACCGCCGCCAACGTCGGTGCCGAGCCCGACGCGAATTTGCAATTCGCGCAGCCGGCGCAGGTCGAACAGGCCGCTGCCGAGGAACATGTTCGACGTCGGGCAGTGCGCCGCCGCGGCACCGCGGCCCGCCATTAGCCGGCATTCCTCGTCCTCGAGATGCAGGCAATGGGCGAACACCGACCGCTCACGGACCAGTCCGAAACGATCGTAAACGTCGAGATAGCTCGAGCTCCACGGGAACAGGCGCGCAATCTGCTCGACTTCGTCGTGATTTTCGGCAAGATGGGTATGCACCCAGACGTCCGGGTACTCGGCAGCGAGCCGCCCTGCTGCCTCGAGTTGAGCTTCGCTCGACGTCAGCGCAAAACGCGGCGTGACCGCATAGCCGAGGCGGCCTTTCCCGTGCCAGCGCTCGATAAGTTGACGACTTTGCTCGTAGCCCGTCGCCGCGCTGTCGCGCAGTGCTTCGGGACAATTGGAGTCCATCAACACCTTGCCTGCAATCAGGCGCATGTTTTTCGCGGCGGCCGCCTCGAATACAGCGTCGGCCGAGTGCGGATGCACCGTGCCGAACACCAGCGCCGTCGTTGTGCCGTTTTTCAGGAGCTCGTCGACGAACAGCGCAGCGACCTGGCGGGCATAGGCCTCATCCGCGAAACGCATCTCGCTCGGAAACGCGTATCGGTGCAACCAGTCGAGCAGCTCCTCGCCGTAGGATGCGATGATGTCCAGCTGCGGGTAGTGCACGTGACAGTCGATGAATCCCGGCACGATGAGCTTGCCGGAAAGATCCTCGACACGCGTATCGTCGGACAGCGTGCCCATGATCTCATCGGCTCTGCCGAGCCGCGCGACGAGACCGTCTTCGACGACGAGCATGCCGTCCTCGAAATAGACGACGGCTTCCTCGCTATCCTGTTCGCCGGGATCGCTGACGCAGTGAAATACGGAACCACGGAAAGCCGTGCGCATGCGGTCAGGGCTCCAGCAGGAGGACGCGGTCGTCCAGCATGTGTTCATCGCAGTTCGGCGTATCGCCAGCCCGATCGATCACGAGAAATTCCTGCCCGGTCTCGAACGCGATCAGCGGCATGTGCCACGTGCCGCAGCGGTAATTCACGCCCTGCCGGCCGTCGGTGACGAACGCCCGCAGATCGCCCGGTTCGACGCTTTCCCCCGCCGGTGCGACAACCACCACGAAGCGCACAGGGGCAAGCGGCACGAACGCCTGGCTGCCGAGCGGGTGGCGCTCGACGACGTCGAACCGGTAAGGCAGTTTCGTTGCGCTGCGGCAACGCGCGACACTTACCGAGACCCTGCCGTCCGCACCAACATCTACGTTGCAGAGGTCGTCGAATCGTTCGAAGCGCGCCGCGTTCATCGCTTCGCGCTGCGAGCCGCGGGCTTCGATCACGTCACCGAAAGGCTGGAAGCGCTCGCGCGTCAGCGGCAGCGGCTTGAGCGTGTGGTCGCTCACGACACGTCACTGGCGGCAACGCGGCCGAAGACGCGCAGCCGGCTAACGCCACCATCCGGATAAATCGACATGCGCACGTGGCTCACCGGGCCGAGGTCCGTGAGCTCGGATTCGAAGTAATGCTGCTGATCCATGGCGAGCTTCGACTCGGGCAGCAGGGTCTGCCAGCGCTCACTGTCCGGCGACGCCGCATCGTGGTTTTCGAAAAGCGCCGCCTCGACCGATACACGGTCCGGGTAATTGCCCTTGAAGTGCGCGGTATCGACCTCCACCCGCTCTACGACGCCCGGGCTGCCGAGTGCGGCAATCACCCAGTCGTTGCCCGGACCGCGCCGCCGCGCCGTTTCCCAGCCGTCGCCCATGTTCAGGCCGCGGCCAGGCAGGTTGAGGTTGTGCATGCTGCCGTAGTGTTCGTCGCTCGCGGCGAGCGCTCGGCCGCCGTTCTTCAGCGCGAACAGGTCAACGACGCCACCGGCCTCGATAGCCGCGCGCACCTCGCCGTAGATGCGCAGCCGCGCGATGCCGCCATCCGGGTAAATATTGAGCCGCAGGTGCGTCCAGGTATTGCTGTCGTCTACCGCGACGAAATGATGCCGGTCGCCTGCGAGGTCGGTCCGCGGGACGATCCCGATCCAGTCCGAGTCGGGCTCGTCGTCGTTGCTGATACACGCATCGATCGAGGCCTGCGGCGGAAAATTACCCGTGAAATGGCTGGTATCGATATCGACGCCGCGGATGATACCCGGCACGCCGAGGCGGATAATGCAGTAATCGTGGCCGGGAGTACGCCGGCGGCGGCTTTCCCAACCGTCCATCCACTTGCCATGATCGTCGTACTTGTCTTCGATGAATACGGGATCAGCAGGCTGTATCAGGCGTTCCTTGGCAGCGAAGAATTCGTCGCTCGCATGAGTGACGCGCGTACCCAGGCGCGGCTGCTCCAGACGAATCCATGCCCGGAACGGGTTATCGGAAACCGTCATCAGTTCGCTCCCAGTGCAACCAGCCGCAAGCGCGCAATCCTGTGAATCTCGACCAGGGCATTTTCGAATTCTTCATCGTAATCATTCTCCAGCCGCGACTCGAATGCAGCAAGGATCTGCGCGCGGCTGCAGTTCCGCACGGCCATCACGAAGGGGAAGCCGAACTTCCTGCGGTACGCGCTGTTCAATGCCTGGAAACGCTCGTACTCATCCGGCGAACACTGGTCCAAACCTGCGCTCGCCTGCTCGCTCTTCGAGTGATCGGTCAAATCCGCGGCAACCGCAGCCTTTCCGGCCAGGTCCGGGTGCGCCCGGATGAGCGCAAGCTGCCGCTCGCGTGACGCGTTATCCACGCAATCCGCCATCACCCTCGCGATGACGTCGACATCGGCGCTGCCGTCGACAAGCGGCGCTGCTTTTTCCGCAACCCACGCCGAATGCTCGTAGATGCCACCGTATCGCCTGACGAACTCGAGTTCTTTCATGCTACGCCTCTCCCACCGGGAAATGCTCTATCCAGTGCCGCGCGATATCGACGCGCCGGCATACCCACACATCGTCGTATGAACTCACGTAGTCGAGAAACCGCGCCACCGCAGCCGCGCGGCCCGGCCGGCCCGCAAGCCGGCAGTGCAGCCCCACCGACATCATGCGGCCGCCCTCGGCATGCAGCACGTCGAAGGTGTCCTTCAGGTAGTCGAAGAACTGCTGCCCCGAGTTGAAACCCTGTGGCGTCGCGAAGCGCATGTCGTTCGCGTCGAGGGTGTAGGGCACCATCAGCTGCGCTCTGCACTGCGACCGGTCCCAGTACGGCAGGTCGTCCGCATAGGAGTCCGCGCTGTAAAGAAAACCGCCCTCCTCCGCGACCAGCCGGCTCGTGTTCGGGCTGCATCGTCCGAGGTACCAGCCGAGCGGACGCTCGCCCGTCACCTGCGTATGGATGTCGATCGCCTTTTCGAGGTGCTGTTTTTCGATCGCCTCATCGACGGCCTGGTAGTCGATCCACCGGTAGCCGTGACTCGCGATTTCCCAGCCGGCCTCCTGCATCGCGGCCACGGCCTCCGGGTTGCGCTGCAGCGCCATCGCCACGCCGAACACGGTGACTGCGAGCCCGCGTTCCGTGAACAGCCGGTGCAGCCGCCAGAAACCCGCGCGCGACCCGTACTCGTAGAGCGACTCCATGTTCATGTGCCGCTGGCCCGGGTACGCAGCGGCGCCGACGATCTCGGAGAGGAATGCCTCCGATGCGGCATCGCCATGGAGCACGCAGTTCTCGGCACCTTCCTCGTAATTGATGACAAACTGCACCGCAACGCGCGCCCGCGCCGGCCAGCCCGGGTCGGGAGGCTGCCTGCCATAACCCCGAAGGTCGCGAGGATAGTCGGTGCCACTCATTGGTCCACTCCGGCGCCCGCGCGATACCAGCGATCGATCATGGCCCGCTCCTCTTCGGTGATGCTGGTCAGGTTGCCGATCGGCATGGCGCGCGTCACGACCGTCTGCTGATGAATACGCAGGGCCTCGGCCACGATCTGGCGGTCCGTCTCGAGCACCACGCCGGCCGGCGCCGCCTGGAATCCGGGATGCTCGGGCGACGCCGCGTGACAGGTGGTGCAGCGCTGGTGCACGACCGTGCGCACGGCATCGAAGTCCACCCTGCCCGAACTCGCCGCCGTGTCGCGCGGTGCAATAACGACGGCAACGATTAACAGCAGCAGCACGGCCCCGATAACGGGCAGCGGTGATGCACGACCCGAATGTCTCGCCACGAAATACACGCGCACCAGCGCCCCGGCAAGCGAGATCGCGACCAGGATTGCCCAGTTGAATTCATGGCTGTAGGTCATTGCGAAGTGGTTGCTGAGCATCGTAAACAGCACGGGCAAGGTGAAATAGGTGTTGTGCACGGAGCGTTGCTTGCCCCGGATGCCTGGCAGCGGATCGGGCGCCTCACCGCGCTCGGCCGCCGCAACCATCTGCCGCTGGCCCGGGATGATCACGAAGAACACGTTCGCCGCCATGATCGTGCCGAGCACGGCGCCGAAATGAATGTAGGCACCACGGCCGCCGAACACCTGGCACAGCCCCCACGCCAGCAGGACGACGAGTAGCAGCAGTATGCCGGCGAACAGCGGCCCGTTCCGGGCGAGCGGCGATTTGCAAAGGCCGTCGTAGACGAACCAGCCCGCGACGATGAATGCGAGCGAAATGCCGCTAGCCGCCAACGGCCCGAGGCTCGCGACCGACGGGTCGACCAGGTAGACCTCGGCGCCGAGCCAGTACACGAGCACCAGCAGGAACATGCCTGACAACCACGTCGTGTAGGCTTCCCACTTGAACCAGTGCAGCGTCTCCGGCAACGCGGGCGGCGCAACCTTGTATTTCTGCGCATGATAGAAGCCGCCGCCATGCACGGACCAGAGTTCACCGCCCACGCCCTTGTCGCGATCGGCGTCCTCCCGCGGCGCCTGCAGGTGGTTGTCCAGCCACACGAAGTAAAACGACGAGCCGATCCAGGCGATGCCCGCGATCATGTGCAGCCAGCGCACGAGCAGGTTCAGCCAGTCGGAGATGTAGGCTTCCACGTCAGTTCCGTATCGGCTGCACGTTGCCGGGCAGCGCTGTTTCCTGCGTCAGCGATTTCTCGTGCGCTCGCAGGATTTCCGCGGCGGCCGCAATCGCAATCTCGGCGGGCTTCTTGCCGCTGATGCCGGCGACGCCGATCGGGCATACGAGCTGGTCGATCGCGCTCCCGGACAGCCCCTGCTGGCGGAAGCGTTTCTCGAAGCGGCGGCGCTTGGTCAGAGAGCCGATCAGCCCGCAGTAAGCGGCATCGCCGCGCCTCAGGACGCGATCACAAATGTCGAAATCCAGCGGGTGGCTGTGCGTCATGACGAGGTAAAAGCTCGACGGCGGCATTGCGGCAACTTCGAGCGCAGGCTCGCTGGTTTCGATGGCCTTCGCGTTGCGCGGCACCGCGCGGAAGATGCCCGGCCGGCTGTCGATCCAGCGTATGTTGCAGTCCAGTCCGGACAGCACATTGACGACAGCGGCGCCCACATGGCCGGCCCCGAAGACGGCGATATTGAACTCGCTGGCGCGAACGGGCTCGTAGAACGTGGCACGATTTACGCCGGCCTCGCCGTCGTGCAGGATGCCGCGCGCCCTGGCCAGGATCTCCGGATCGCACGAGCCCGCGTCGATACCGAACACATCGTCGCCCGTGACGACGAATTTTGTGCCCGAATCCGTGGCGGTCACCAGCACCGATGGCTCGCGCTGGCCGTGCAGTGCGCGCAGGTCGCGCAGCCATTCGGGCAGACCACTGCCGACGGGCTCGAACAACACGTCGACGACCCCGCCGCAACACTGGCCCAGCGACGGCCCGAGAGGAAATCGCCGTGTCTCGGGCTTTGCCGCCTCTCCCAGCAGCCCGGCTGCAATATGGGTGCACTGGTGTTCGAGCTGGCCGCCGCCGATCGTGCCGATCGTCTCGCGGGCGGTGACGATCATCTTCGCGCCCGTCTCCCGTGGCGTCGAACCACGGATGCCGGAGATGGTAACCAGCACGGCGCTATCGCCGGCTGCGGTCAGGTCGGACAGTTCATCGATCCACTCGTTCACGACTGCACGGCCTCGATTGCCCGCAGTACCGCCTCGGGCGTCGCCGGTGTATCGAGTGCCGGCAGCGGATTGCTTTCCGTGGCGATGGCATCCCGAATGGCATGCAGCACGGAGATCGCCAGCATCAGGGGTGGTTCACCGACGGCCTTGGAGCGATAAATCGTATCTTCCCGATTCGCGGCATTCTCCAGCAGGGTTACGTTGAATTCGGGCGCCAGGTCCGAGCAGGTCGGGATCTTGTAGGTCGACGGCGCATGCGTCTGCAGTTCGCCGGCGTCATTCCACCACAGCTCCTCCGCAGTCAGCCAGCCCGCCCCCTGGACGAAACCGCCCTCGACCTGGCCGAGATCTACCGCGGGATTCAGGGAGTCGCCGCAGTCGTGCACGATGTCGACGCGCAGGATGCGGTTCTCCCCGGTGAGGGTGTCGACGACGACTTCGCTGACGGCCGCGCCGTAGGCGAAGTAGAAAAACGGCCGCCCGCTGAACGTGTCGCGGTCGTAGTTGATTTTCGGGGTCTTGTAAAAGCCCGTCGCCGACAGCGACACACGATCGAGCCATGCGAGCTGCGCGAGCTCGGCGAAGTCGAGCGTGTCGGACCCGACGGTCACCTTGCCGTCAAAAAAGTCGATCGCACTCTCCTTGACCGAGAAATACCGCGCCGCAAACGCGGTCAGCCGCTCGCGTATCTTGCGTGCCGCGATCTGCGCCGCCTTGCCGTTCATATCGGAACCGCTGGAGGCGGCCGTCGCAGATGCATTCGGGACCTTGCTGGTATCGGCGGCGTTGATGCGGATGGCGGATACGGGGACGCCGAGCTCGTCCGCGAGGACCTGGGCAACCTTGATGAACAGGCCCTGGCCCATCTCCGTGCCACCGTGGTTGAGATGCACACTGCCGTCCTTGTAGACGTGCACGAGCGCGCCCGCCTGGTTCAGGTGCGTTGCCGTGAACGAGATACCGAACTTGACGGGCGTCAGCGCGATGCCGCGCTTCAGTATCGCGCTCGATGCATTGAACTCGCGGATGGCGGCCCGGCGCGCGCGGTAATCGGCATTCGCCTCCAGCTTGTCGGCGATCACGTCGAGGATGTTGTCCTCGATAGCCTGACCGTACGGCGTGACGTCGCGTTCACCAATCCCGTAGAAATTACGGCGCCGCACATCGAGCGGGTCGAGCCCCAGCGTGCGCGCGATGTCGTCGATCACGTATTCGATTGCCACCATGCCCTGCGGGCCACCGAAACCGCGGAATGCAGTGTTCGACACGGTGTTGGTCTTGCAGCGATGCGAGACGATATTGACGTTCTCGAGGAAATACGCGTTGTCGCAATGGAACATCGTGCGGTCATTGACGGGACCGGAAAGATCGGCGGAAATTCCGCAGCGTGACGCGAACGTGAAGTCGATGCCGCGAATCCGGCCCGCGTCGTCGAACCCGACGTCATAATCGACGACGAAGTCGTGACGCTTGCCGGTCATGATCATGTCGACGTCACGGTCGAGGCGCAGCTTGCAGGGGCGCCCGGTCTTGACCGTCATTAGCGCAGCCATGCAGGCGATCGTTGCAGCCTGGCTCTCCTTGCCGCCGAAAGCGCCGCCCATGCGCCGGCAGATGCAAACGACGTCTTTCGCCGCGCGGCCCGTCGCTTCTGCCACGAGGTGCTGCACTTCGTCCGGGTGCTGCGTCGAGCTGTAGACGAGCAGGCCGTTGTCTTCCTGCGGCAGGCACATGGCGATGTGTCCCTCGAGGTAGAACTGGTCCTGCCCGCCGATCGTGACACGCCGCTGCAGCCGCCGTGGCGCGTCGCTGATCGCCGTCGCAGCGTCGCCGCGCGCCAGCGTCTCGCTGGGCAGCACGAACGACCCTTTCTCGACCGCCGTAAGCGGATCCAGTATTGGCTCGAGTTCCTCGTAGTCGATCGCTGCGAGCAGCGCGGCCCTGCGCGCCTGCTCAACCGTTTTGGCAGCAACGGCAAAAATAGCCTGGCCGGCATACTCGACCATGTCGGTCGCGTAAATCTTCTCGTCGTGCACGATCGGGCCGCAGTTGTTCTCGCCCGGTATATCCGCGGCGACGCAGACGTCAACCACGCCTTCTGCAGCAAGCACCTCGCCGAGATCGACGGCGCACAGTCGCGCATGCGCCTTGCTGCTCATACCGACAGCGACGTGCAGTAGATCGCGCGGTTCCGGCACGTCGTCCGTGTAGGCGGCCCTGCCACTGACGTGCAGATGCGCGCTGTCGTGCGGCAGCGCGTGACCGACGGCGGCCTTTCGCCGCTGCTCAGCCCTGGCGTCCATAGCCATACACCGTTTCGGTCAACTCGCCGCGGGTCTCGAGGTACAGGCGCCGCAGCATGTTCCTGCCAACCTGCAGCCGGTACGCGGCGGAGGCCCGCATGTCCGTGATGGGCTCGAAGTCCTTCGCAAAAGCCTCCATGCCCTTATCGATCGTTGCCTCGGTCCAGGGCCTGCCCGCCAGCGCCTGTTCGCAGTGCAATGCCCGTTTTACGATCGCGGCGAGGCCGCCGCAGGCAATGCGGATGGATTTGACGCAATCGTTCTCCAGCTCGAGGTGGATGGCCACGCAAACGGCCGAAATGTCCTGGTCGAATCGTTTCGACACCTTGTAGCAGTTCAGACGGGTGCCGGGCGCGGGCAGCGGTAGACGAATGCGCTCGATAAACTCACCGGGCCTCAGGTCATTGACCTGGTAGTCGTGGTAGAACTCGTCCAGCCCGAGTTCCCGGGTGCTATCGTCGAACCGCAATACGAGCGATGCACCGGCCGCCATCAATGCCGGCATCGAATCCCCGATCGGCGAACCATTGGCCACGTTGCCGCCGAGCGTCGCGGCATTGCGAATCGGCGGCGATGCAAAGCGTCGCAGCATTTCGTCGAGCAGCGGGTAGTGTTCGAGAATAACCGGCATCGCATCGCTGAAGGTCGCGGCGCCGCCGATTTCGATATGCGTATCGCTGCATCGTATGTCCGACAGCCCGTCGACCTCGCCCAGGTACACCAGGGTCTTGAGCTGACGATGCTCCTTGGTGACCCACAACCCGATATCGGTACCCCCTGCAAGCAACGTCGCATCGGGCAGCGCATGCAGCAGGCTGGCCAGCTCATCCACCGTCCGCGGAGCATAAAACGCCCGTTTGCCGTGATGCGCCGCCAGCGAACTCGTCCGCGCCACCTGTCGCAGCCGCTCCACTCGATCAGCTGCCGCCTGTTTACTTCCGTGGGGCTGCCTCAGCCAGTCATCTGCATCGCCCGGCGCCTCGTACATCGCCTGTGCCGCGGCCACGATCGGTCGATATCCGGTGCAGCGGCACAGATTGCCCGCCAGCGCATCGTCGATAACACGACGCGACGGATCGCGTTGTGTCTTGTAAAGCGCAAACAGCGACATAACGAAACCCGGCGTGCAGAAGCCGCACTGCGAACCATGATGATCGACCATGGCCTGCTGCACCGGGTGCAGTCCCGGACCGCCCCGGTCGAGGCTCTCCACGGTGATGAGTTCCTTGCCGTCCAGTGTCGGCAGGAGCTGGATGCAGGAATTGACGGCTTTGAGCGACAGGCCTTTGCCGACGTTGTCGAGTTCCGCGAGTACGACGGTGCACGCGCCGCAATCGCCCTCGGCGCAGCCTTCCTTGGTGCCGGTGCGGCGAAGGTCTTCGCGAAGAAATTGCAGGACCGTGCGCGTGGGATCGACGTCTTCGAGTTCGATGACTTCCCCGTCGAGCACGAAGCGGACGATGCCCTTCGCGACCGTGTCACCTGACGTTTTTGCTGACACCGCGTTCAACTTCCCCGGTACGTCGAATAACTCCACGGCGAGGCCAGCAGCGGAACATGATAATGCTCACCTGCATCGACCGAGAAGCGGATCACGACCGTATCCAGGAAAGCCGGCTCACCGGTCGCCATGCCCCGCGCGCCAAAATAGGGACCGATGTCGAATTCGAGTTCGTAGCAGCCGGTTCGCATCGCATCGCCCTCGACCAGCGGCTGGTCGGTCCGGCCGTCGGCATTGGATACCGTGGACGCAACCATCCTGCGTTCACCATCGACGGCAAACAGGCGGATATCGACGCCGGCCGCGGGGCAGCCCTCTGCCGTGTTCAGAATGTGCGTCGTCAGTCGTCCCATCGATCCCCCGGCTTGCGCCTCGTGCTGCAAGGCCATCATTATACGTCGCCATCGCGCGCATGATGGTCGCGACGACAAAAATACGCTCCGCCGCATCGCGTGCTGCAAGTTGATTTCGGAGATAGAGAGATGAGAATACCCACCATCGTTCTCGCTGCGGCAATTGCCTGCGGCTGCGAGGTGCACGTCCACGACGACACGGAGGTCGAATTCCTGCAGGAACCCGGCACCGAGGACCTCGACCTGCCGTTTTCGTCCGCGGTGCGCGTCGGCGATACCCTGTACCTTTCCGGGAGCATCGGCATCATCCCGGGAACCATGGACCTCGCGGAAGGCGGCATCCAGGGCGAAACGCGCCAGACGCTGGACAACATCAGCCGCACGCTGGAGACCTTCGGCTCATCCATGGACAAGGTCGTCAAATGCACGGTATTCCTGGCTGACATGGGGGAATGGGGCGCGATGAACGAGGTCTACCGGACGTATTTCGAGAATCCGCCCGCGCGCAGTGCGCTCGGTGCCAGTGGACTGGCGCTGGATGCACGGGTCGAGATCGAGTGCATCGCCGTGACGGGTAACGACGAAGAGAGCTAGTCTGCGAGCAGCAGGTCGCGCCGCGCGGCCAGCGCCTCGCGGCGGCGTTTATCGAGGAGTCCCTCGAACTCCCGTTCGATGACGTCGTCCGTGAGCGCGCCTAACGCGGCCTTCCAGCCGTCTCCCACATCGAGGTCCAGGGCTTCGAGATGCCGCGGCCGGCCCTTGTCCTTGTGGAAGGCGCGATCGTGGCCGACGAGGATCAGCTGCCAGTCATCGGTCCTGTACGTTATGCGCTCGGGCGTCCTCCCTTCGTTGAAGATCAGCACGTCGAACACGTACATGGCGGACCATTGCTCCGGCAGCGGGCAGTTTGCAGAGCCACCGCGCCCCGCTTCGGACCGTTGCTGCTCGTTCATGAGCTTGGGCGGCAGGAACTGCAGCGATCCGTCGTGGCGCCCGAGGCTTCTTTTTACGGTAACGGGGACCATATCCAGCTCGATCAGGCGGTCCAGGCGATACGCCGCAGCGTCCGGATAGGTCTCCCTGTTTTCGCGTTTCACGAAGACGGCATCGATGCTGCGGGTCCCGTCACTCACGGTAACGATGGTCCGGCCTGCCGCATCCTCGCGCTCGTTCGAAATTTCCCCGGACGCGAGCAGCGCTTCGGTTGCCTCGGCCGAGAGGAAACCACCGGGCCTGCTGCCAACCTGCCGGGGATGCGGCTGCGGCGACGTGACCTCCTGGCTGTCCTCGCTGATCACCGCGAGGCGGTCATCTTCGATGATCAGTGCATTACCGCTGCCGCCATATCGCTCGCTGAGCATGCCGGTGTCCACCTCGATGACGTCGCCATCGAAACGCTCGAGTATCCTGCGCCCCTGCGTCGGCGTGTGGCCGATGACGACACGCGTTGCGCCGATCGCATCGAGGGCCGCCTGCAGGCGTTCCTCTTCGACGATGCGGCAGCACGCCACGTTGCCGCGGTACCACAGCGGACCGTTCGGCGCGTGCACCTCGGACTCGGCGAGTTTCCGCGTTTCGGCGACCGCGTCCATCAATGTAGATTCGGCATCGACCGGTGGCATGTAGTTTTGCAGGATGCGCGGGTGTGCGTAAAAACTGTCCATGGGCGTCAGCACGCCAGCCTCGACCAGGGGCTCGAGGTTCTCCACGTACCGCTCGAGTTCGCCGGCCAGCGTACCGTTTACGCCGTCCAGCCCGATATCGGCAATCATTGGCGAAAGACCGCCGTGCACAAATGCCGTGCCGTTGATTACGACGACAATGGGCTGCGACAGCAGCCAGGCGCCGTACTTGCCGTCCGCCTCGAACTCACGCCGGTGCGCGAAGTAGCCCGCGGGAAAACGCTCGTCGAAGTCGCTGCGAATCTCGTCACCGATGTCACCGTCGCTGCCCTTCCGGCGTGCGTATTCGGCCAGCCATTGTTCGCGTTCCTCGTCAGTCTCCTCGGCGGCGAAATCCGCAAACTCCTCCCTGGAGACATACCGCAGGTCGCCGACGAGGTTCATCGCTTCATGATTGCCGATCAGAACGTGCACCATGCCGCCGGCTGCTTCCGCTTCCTGCTCCAGCCGCATGAGAAGATCCATCGCTTCGCGCGAATCAGGCCCGCGGTCGAGGATGTCGCCGACGATCACGAGGTGGGTGGTCTCGCCCGACCAGCCGAGGTCCGCATCGAGGACCTCCGCGTTCCGCAGCGTGTTGACCATGGCGTCATACGCGCCGTGAATGTCGGAAACGGCGACGATGCGCTCAACACCGCTGAATTGCCACTGGCTCGCGCCCGCCGGGAACGAAAACGAGCAAGCCAGAAGCAGTGCAATTAATTGGGTCAGGTATCGAATCATTAATCCAGCCATGCCGTTCCAGCCACCAGTGTAGTTACATGCGGAGCATGCGGCAATTTGCCCTGCTGCCGTCCCTCGAAACCAGCGCCCGCATGCTAGACTTTTTCCTGTGGAGAATAAACGGAGCCCGATAAACCCATGCTGAATAGCCGCTTTTTGCTCGTGGCCAGCTTTTTGCTCCTGGTGGTTTCGGGTGCTCGGGCACAGGAATCGGACGATGCAGACCGCCTGTTCGAGACGGACGAAATTCTCGAGATAAGCATCACGGCGCCGATGAAGACTCTGCTCGGCGAGCGTCCGGACGATTATTACCTGCGTGGAACGCTCTCTTACGCCGAAGCGGATGGCACGGTTGTCGACTTCGATATCGGAATCCGTACCCGCGGTAACTACCGGCGCCAGCCTCGTGTATGCCCATTCCCGCCCCTGCGCATCAACTTCAAGAAATCCCAGGTCCGGGACACGCTGTTTCATAAACAGGACAAGCTGAAGCTCGTCGCACACTGCCGGGACAATTCCGACCGCTACGAACAGAACATCCTGAAAGAATATCTTGCATACCGGATTCTGAATACGCTGACGGACATCAGTTATCGCGTAAAGCTCGCCCGGATAACCTACATTGACAGCGAGCAGAAATACGAAAATCGAGTACGACTCGCGTTCTTCATCGAACACAAGAAACGCTTGTCGAAAAGGCTGGACTTACCGCTGATCTCGACTGAGAGAATTGCGAGTTCGAACCTCGAGGGCGAATACTCGGACCTGACGTCCTTGTTTCAGTACATGATCGGCAACACCGATTTTTCGGCGATCGCGGGACCCGAAGGCGAGGACTGTTGCCACAATTCAACCTTGTTCGGCAATGAAGGCGGCCCGATTTACTCGATTCCGTACGACTTCGACATGTCCGGGCTGGTCGACGCGCCTTACGCGGAGCCCAATCCACAATTCAGAATCAGGAGCGTGACACAACGGCTTTACCGTGGCCGCTGCAAGTTCCAGCACCACCTGCCCGAGTCGCTGCAGTTATTTCAGGACCACCGTAGCACCATCTATGCACTGATCGAGGAACAACCCGAACTCGAGCCGAAAACGCGTAAGACGTTGTCCAAATTCATCGATCGATTTTATGACGTAATCGACAATCCCAAGAAGCTGGACCGCGAAATCAAATCGGAGTGCATCTGATCAGATGACGTCGTCCGGCAACTCGATCCAGTCGACGATAATCTTCGCCGTGCGGGGGTGGATGAAGTAACCGAGCGAGCAGTGCGGGTTCGACTTTCCGTAACGCATCGCGTGGTTGTAGACACGGTAGTCATTGATCGAGCTGATGACGTGCTCGCGCATCATCGCCTTCAGGTCGTCGGCCACGGTCTTGTCATGACACATGTAGTCGTCTTCGGCCGAAAGGTTTTCCCAGGTGATGATGTTCGTCGGAAACCGCTCGGTAGAGCGCCGGCCGGCGCCGAGCAGACGCCTGCGGACCATGTTGTCACTGATGGGCGAACCCATCGTCACGAACACGTCGACCTTCGCCTCGCTGAACTCATCCCTGTAGCGCTCGTCGTGGGACAGCTGCCACAGGACGTCATAAGCGACGGCGCAACCCGTACCGTGACTGATAAGTGCCACCTTGTCGCCGCGGCGCAGGAGTTCGGTGAGCTTGTCGCGAACCCGCCCGCGAACCTGCTCGGTGAAATCCGTGTTACCGCGCAGATACAGTGCGAAATCCTTCGCAACCAGCGAAACCAGCAACGTCGTAAGGCCCAGCACGCCTAACACGGGCGAGGCTACATCCGCGATCGCCTCGGGCAGCGCCGATTTGCCGCGCAGCTTGTCGTAATACTGGAGTCCGAATCTCTTGCGCTGCGTGATCTTCCTGAGGCTTTCGAGCGCATTGCGGCGATCGCCGATGTCGAGTTGCTCATCGTAGTGACGGCCCTTCGAGCGCAGATAGGCGTTGCCGAGGTCCCCGTAGTAGGCGAGCTCGATGCCGACCGTACCGAACGACTCGACATGGTCCGGAAAGTCTCGCTGCACGGCTTCGCGCAACGCTGTCGAAGCCTCGTCCATGTAGACTTCTGCTGGCGGCTTGAAGTCGCCTCCATGAACAATGAGTATGCTGCGCCGTGCGCTTTTGGCTGCTTCTGTCATCCTGAACCCAGGGCCGTACGTGGACGGCTAATATTCGTCTTCTTCTGTGTTCCGTCGTGTCAGCATCGTCAGGAATGAGCCGGTCATGGCCTTGCCGTACTCGAGCTTCCATATCACCAGCGTCGCCATGACGAACGCGAATGAAATCACCACCGATATGGCCACGGCGCCGATACCGCACCCGAGGCCAATGCCGATCGCGACAAAGATATACATAGCATCGGACGGTAATGCGAGTGAAAAACGAAACCGGACCGCGGCGACGACGCCGGCAAGGCTGAAGGCCAGCGCGATGCTGTTGACGACGATCATTGCGATGCCGGTAACGACAATCGGCAGTATAACGATAGTCTGCAGGAAAGACTGGTCCAGCTTGCGCGCACGACTCGTGATGAAGTAGACCCATGAGACCGGTACGACGGCAATAATGGACCCGATGATCGCGAAAAACAGTTTGATCGGCCCGCTGGGGGCCAGCACCGTTCGCTCGACCCGCGAATAGACAGGCTCGAAGGTTTCGAAATTTGCCTCTGCCAGTTCGCTGATGCCGCCGACCGGAAAATACTCGCCCAGCCCGGGAAAGCGACGCAGCACGAACCACGTCAAACCAATCCAGAATGCATAGTAGGAGAAGATAATCGTTATCGGTATCAGCAGACCCGCCGATCGTCTCATTTTGTCCTCCACCTCCCCGGCACCGACAAGATACCCTGCCGCCGGTCAGGACGCCACACGTTGCGGAGACACGCGCCGCGGCACAATGGTAGGCTATGCGCCGCATTCAATCCGGAGTAACCGCTAAATGACCGACGATGTCCAGCTTCTCGGCATCAGTAACGCAATCGTGGACGTACTGGCGCATGTCGATAATGCGCTCATCGAAGAGATCGGGGTCGTGCCCGGGTCGATGAATCTCATCGATGAGCGGCGAGCGCATGAAATCTACGAGATGATGGGCCCGGCGACAGAAATGTCGGGCGGCTCCGTTGCGAACACCATCGCGGGGTTTGCGAACCTCGGCGGGCGGGCTGCCTATATCGGCCGTGTCAGTGACGACCAGCTTGGCGAGATATTCAACCACGATATGCGATCGCTGGGCATCGACATTCGACTCCAGCCGTCGCCGGACGGTGCGCCGACCGCGCGCAGTCACATCATGATTACCGAAGACGGACAGCGCACCATGAACACCTATCTCGGCGCGTGTACGGAACTCGGCGTCGCGGATATCGCGCCCGAGACCTTCGGCAAACCGAAAGCGGTGCTCATCGAGGGCTATGTATGGGACATCGCCGAGGGTCCGGCGCTTGCGAAAAAAGCCATGGAACTTGCCGCCAAATCACGCAGCACCGTCGCGCTGTCGCTGTCCGATTCGTTTTGCGTCGAGCGGCACAGGGAGTCGTTTGCGGAGGCCATCCGTGACGGGGCGCACATCGTCGTCGCCGACGAAGACGAAATCAACGTCCTGATGGGAACCGACAATTTCGACGATACGCTCGAGGCCATTCGCAACTACGACAATCTTTTTGTAATGACTCGCTCGGACAAGGGCTCGGTCATCGTCCACCGAGGCGAGCAGCACGTGCAGGAAGCGACGCGGGTAGAGAAGGTCATCGACACGACCGGGGCCGGGGATGCCTATTGCGCAGGTTTCCTCTACGGCTGGGTGCACGACAAGTCGCTCGCGGAATGCGCGCGCGCCGGGACCCTGTGTGCAACCGCGGTGATCCAGCAGTTGGGCGCGAGAATCGAGAAAGGCGTGCTGGACTAACTACCGATAGGATGCCAGGTGGTTTTGACTTCCTGGGTGTCGCGGATCAGGTAGGGGTGTTGCGACGACTCCCGGCTCCAGTCGATATCGGCACGGGAAATGACGCGCTTGATGTTGTCCGACGCGAGCTCCTGCACCATCTTTGCCGTCTTCCTGGCGCCGTCGCAGAAGACAATCGCGTTGACGTCCATGTGCGACGCGAAGTGTTCCGTCAGTTCGGCGCGCAGCCCCGTGATGATGTTGACTACGCCAGCGGGCACGTCCGACGCGTGCAGGACCTCCGCGAAACTCACCGCGGACAGCGGCATCGACTCTGACGCGAGCACCACGCAGGTGTTGCCACCCACGATCGTCGGCGCCACGTTCGAGACCAGGCCCAGCAGGCCGCTGTCGTCCGGCGCAATGATCGACACCACGCCGGTGGGCTCGAGCACCGAGAAATTGAAATGCGATGACGCGACCGGGTTAACCGCACTGAACACCTGCTGGTACTTGTCCGACCAGCCGGCGAAGTAGATCAACCGGTCGATCGACGTGTCGACCTCCTTCCGGGCCGCGCTTTGCGTTGCGCCCTGGAGCTTCAGCTCTGCGATGAACTGCTCGCGGCGGCCCTCGAGCATCTCTGCTATGCGATACAGTATCTGCCCCCGCAGGTACGCGTTGCTGCCTGCCCATCCGCCCTGCGCCTTGCGCGCTGCCACGGTCGCATTGCGAAAATCCTTGCGGCTGCCGCGGCACACGTTCGCGATCACCTTGCCCTTGCCGTCCTCCAGCGAAAAGTAGCGGCCGGACTCCGTGCGCGGGAACTTGCCGTCGATGTAGATCTTGTAGGTCTTCGCGACCGGTACGCGAACGCTTTGTTGCTTGGGCCTGGCTGCCATGATTACGCCTCCAGCGCCAGGTAGGCGTCTAGTCCGTGCAAACCGCCCTCGCGGCCAACACCGGACTCCTTGTAGCCACCGAAAGGCGACGTCGGGTCGAACTTGTTGAACGTGTTGGCCCAGATCACCCCCGCGCGGACGCTTTGCGTCATCTTGAAGATCTTCGCCCCCTTGTCCGTCCACACACCGCCGGACAGGCCATAAGGCGTGTTGTTGGCTTTCGAGACCGCCTCGTCAAAGGTCCGGAACGTCTGGATGGCAAGCACGGGCCCGAAGATTTCTTCCTGCACGACGCGGTTCGACTGCGACACTCCCGTGAAGATCGTGGGCCGGCACCAGTAGCCCTTGTCGGGCACCGGGCAGGAACTCTGGTACATCTCGGCACCTTCCTGCCGGCCGATTTCGAGATACGATTCGATCGTCTCCAGCTGCGCCTTCGAATTGATTGCGCCGATGTCCGTGTTCTTGTCCAGCGGGTCGCCAACGATCAGCGTCTCCATGCGGTCCCTCAGTTTCCGGATGACCTGCTCCGCGACCGACTCCTGCACGAACAGGCGGGAACCGGCGCAACAGACGTGCCCCTGGTTGAAGAAGATGCCGTTGACGATGCCTTCGACCGCCTCGTCGATGGCGGCGTCGGCGAAGATGATGTTGGCTGCCTTGCCGCCCAGTTCGAGCGTGTATTTCTTTTTGCTGCCGGCAAGCGCCTTCTGGATGATGCGGCCGACTTCCGTCGAGCCGGTGAACGCGATCTTGTCCACGCCCGGGTGTGAAACGATGCTTGCGCCGGTCTCTCCCGCCCCGGTCACGATGTTAACGACGCCCTCGGGAAGCCCGGCATCCGCCACGACCTCGGCGAGCTTCATCGCGGTCAGCGGCGTCGTCTCCGCGGGCTTCAGCACG
>Ga0193948_1000033_pt1 | contig 20455 bp, 17 predicted proteins | sample FRT_12_MG_FD_161659 | JGI IMG/M metagenome (GOLD analysis project Ga0193948, IMG submission 161659) | Sediment microbial communities from the Broadkill River, Lewes, Delaware, United States - FRT_1-2_MG | ecosystem: Environmental > Aquatic > Freshwater > River > Sediment | place: USA: Delaware... | reverse complement strand
GCCGTTCGAGCCCTCGAGGATCAGGAGTTCGCCCGACGTTACCGCGAAACTGACGTTGCGAAACAGGCAGCGGTCGCCGCGGAACAGGGTCAGGCCCTTTGCCGTCAGTTGTGCCATCAGCGTCCCGAACCTCGTGAGCGATAACGGACGCAGTTGCGCATAGACGAAAAATCCTTTTCATTCATAGTATTGATTGACCTTCCTAAACCAACTTCGAGAACACGCCTGTGTCTTTCTGATGCGCAAAGAGATCGCTAATTGTCGTTTGCACGCTTTGCCGCGCGGTCGTAGACTGGCGAACCGGGCCCGATTTGTACATAAATAATGCGCGGCGGGCAACGATAACCGCGATTTAGCCAGAAATAACCGGAGCGAATTCAAGCGTATGGATTTAGCCGCGGCAGGCCTCACGGAACAACCGTTCCGCACGAAGGGCGCGCCGGATTCAATTGTATCCTATGCCTCGCACGTCGAGGGACTCGAGGCTTTGCGCGCCGCCTGCGCGATGCCGCACGGGCTCGCCCTGGTGCAGGGGCCGCCGCTGTCAGGCAAATCGACGCTGGTCCGGCACTTTGTCGACTTGCGCGACGACAACCAGGAAGGCGCCATCGTCGATGGTACCGGGCTCAATGCAACGACCCTGCTTGAGGCGACGCTCAGTGAGTTCGGATACGAAGCCGATTTCGACTCCGATAACGAACTCCTCTCCATGCTGCGAGTATTTGCGCTGCACCAGGCGGCCAGTCACCAGCCCCCGTTGCTGGTTGTCGAGAACACCCACCGGCTGAATCCGAGCGCATTGCGCACCCTTTGCAGTCTCGCCGAACTCAAGTGCATCAGGGACAACCGTCCTGTCAGCGCCCTGAAAATCGTGCTCGTCAGCGACCGCTCGCTGGAGTCGATCATCGAGGCACCGGCCATGGCGCCAATTTCACGGCGCGTGGCGTTGACTTTCCAGATGCGGCCCATGTCCTGCGACGATGCCAAGGACTACCTGCGCGAGAAATTGCGCCAGGCGGGCAGCCGCATCCCGGAGTACGTTTTTCCGAACTCGGTTTGCGTCGAGTTGTGGGACGCGTCCGGCGGCTGGCCGGGTGTGCTGGACCGGATCGCGCAGCTGGCGCTCTCGCGTGCGGATTCGCTGCCGGTCTCGATTTCCGCGATCGAGCGCCCGACCCTGCCGTATTCCGATTGGGACGAACAATCCATCGCTGACCTCGAAGACGAGGTCGGCGTCGCACCGGAGCCGCCCAGGCTGTTTGTCACGCGGGACGGTGAGACCATCAAGGAACTCACCTTCGATCAGCCGCGGTTATTGATCGGCCGCTCCGAGCATAACGACATAGCAATCCCGAGCCGCTTCGTCAGTCGCCATCACCTGCTGCTCGTGCGGCACGGCAACACGACTTTCATGATGGATCTCAACAGCAGTAACGGGAGCTTCGTGAATTCGCGACGCGTATCGAACCACGTCCTGATCGACAACGACGTCATCACCGTGGGCAATCATCGCATCAAGTTCTGCGATCCGTTCGCCAGGCATCGAGGTTCGATGGCCGGCAACGAATTCACGGATACCGCGATCATGAAAACGCTCGACGACATGCGCAACCTGCTGGCGCAGGAGAATACGGCGATGCTGCCGATTCCGTCCGAGAATCTGCCGACGTACGGCAACAAGTAGCGCCAGTCAGCCGTAGAAGTTCTTCTTGAAATGCTTGCGGCACATCGATACGTAGCGATCGTTGCCGCCGATCTCGACCTGTGAGCCCTCGCGTACCGCGTTGCCGTTTTCATCCATTCGCAGCACCATCGTCGCCTTGGTGCCGCAGTGGCAGATGGCTTTCAATTCCTTGAGGTTGTCGGACCAGGCCAATAGGTACTTGCTACCCTCAAAAGGCTCACCCTGGAAGTCCGTGCGCAGCCCGTAGGCGAGCACCGGGACGTTCAGGCTGTCGGTCACCTCGCTGAGCTGGAACACCTGCTGCCTGGTAAGGAACTGTGCCTCGTCGACGAGCACGCAGTGCAGCGGCGCCTCGGCTACCATGGTCTGGACGAGGTCGAAGAGATTGTCGTCCTGGGCGAACGTCGTCGCTTCCGACTCGAGACCAATTCGCGATGCGACTTTGCCAGCGCCGTAGCGATCGTCGAGCGCCGGCGCCAGGACCAGGGTATTCATGCCGCGCTCGCGATAGTTATAACTGGATTGCAGGAGTGACGTCGATTTACCGGCGTTCATCGACGAATAGTAGAAGTACAGTTTTGCCATCGGGGACTCGTTACGCAAAGGGTCCGCGTATTGTGGCACCGGTCGCGGGCGCTTGCACCCGCGCGGCTCTTCAGCGACGGAGGTGCAGTACCTTTGCAAGCTTGCGGCGATGACCCTGCCGATTGGTTGTCGGATCGACGCCGGACTCGTCGCGGCACTTGTCACAAACGTTTCGGGGGCGATGATACGACGAGAACACCTGCGGGATCGGCGTTACCCGTCCCTGGCGCAGGCAGCGGCTGCAGATCACCAGCTTGTTGAGCCGGTTCAGCAGCCGGTAGTCGACGTTGTCCTTGCTGTGCGTGGCCATGGACACGTTTTGACAGCCGCAACGCCGGAAGACCAGCCGCGGCACGGATTTCTTCCGGAACTGTTAACTGGTCGTCATTTCACGTGTGACGCGCTCCGCATCCGCCGTCGCCCTATAATGACCACATTACCGCTTACACGGATCGCCAATACATGCTGAGAAAGCGCTTACTGTGGACCGCCGTCATCGTTCTCGCCGTCGTGGGCGCCGCGACCGGCCATATCGACCGGGCTTCAGAGGAACAGGCGGAAGATGCCCTGAAGAACGCGCTTGTGACGTTCGCCGTCGCACGTACGCTGAACGGCGTGATCTCCGCAGCACAGGGCACCCAGGTTGCGCTCGAACCCGGCGGCGTGGGTGTGGTGCTGTCGGTTGGCGAAGTCCTCGACCCGGTCAACGATCTTATCGAACGTTTCTCTGCGGTAATGCTGATAGCCGCGAGCTCCCTGGGGCTGCAGACCCTGCTCCTGAATATCACGAGCTGGTGGGGCGTCACGGCATTCCTGTTTGCTGCAGCAGCCGCCTTCCTGGTCGTGATCTGGGCACCCCGCTCCACGTCGGCACAATATGCCGGGCCGGCGCTGCGAATCCTGTTGTTCCTGCTGTTCGTGCGATTTGCGGTGCCGGTACTCATTGTCGGTACGACGCTCATTTCCGATGCATTCCTGGCGCCGGAGCAGGAAGCAGCGACGGCGATTCTCCGGGACACGACCGAGGACATCGAGCGCATCAGCGATGAGGCTCAGACGGTGCCACCCGACGATCAGTCGTTCATGGACCGGCTCGGCGAGATGATCGACGAATCGTTGCAGTCGATGCGCGTCGGCGACCGCATGAAGGAGCTGAAAGAAAGCGCTTCGAATGCCGCCGAGCACATCGTGAGCCTGATTGCGATCTTCGTGCTGCAGACGATCCTGTTGCCGTTGTTGTTCCTCTGGCTGTTCATGGCGGGCCTGAAGGGAATCGCCAGCCGATCGACGAAAATTTTCGAGGCCGGTAGCGGCAGCGCCCGCTAACCCATAGGAACGGTTCTAGAACCGCGAACGATCGCGGGCCGAGGCCCGCTCCTACAGCAGGTAGTCCGCAACGACCTCCATCAGGTGGTCCGACCAGCGCACGGGAAACGGTTCGGTGAGTTCGGGGGACATGGCGAAATCCGGGGTAAACACCTGCTCGAGCAGCGCATCGACGTACGGCGGGTGCGACGTCGCAATATTCAGTTCCTTGTTGGTCCGAAAGCTCAGCTTGTCCCAGTTGGCAGAGCCCATGCAGGCCCAGCCGTCATAGATCGCCGCCTTGATGTGCGACATGCCGGGATAAACGAATACACGGATGCCGTGTTCGAGCATCGCGTTCGCCGCAAGCACATTGCTCTGGTTGATCGGCCCGTGATTGCCGACCAGCGGCAGAATGACACGCACGTCCACGCCCCTGCGCCGGGCCTTTGCGAGTTCGTAGAGCATCGCGTCGTCCGTGAAATACGCGTTCTGGATGTAAATATATTCTTGCGCGTTGCGAATCGCCGCACGCTGTGCCCGGAATATTTCCGCATCGCCCGGGCGAGTGTGCAGTACGCGCAATGGATAGCCGACGTCCTCGCTGTTGCGGTCCCTTGGCTGCAGCGTCGACAGCACGAGGCCCGCATCGCCGAATGGCCCCGCGTGCGCCCAGGCGCGCTCGAACTCCTCCTTGAGCACATCAACCACCGGGCCGCGCAGCTCCATCATCAGGTCGTGCCACACGTAGCGGTACTCGCGGCCGATGTTCATTCCGCCCGCGAATGCAATCCGGTTATCCACGATGGTCGTCTTCACGTGATCGCCGGCAACCAGCCACGGATTCTTCGATTGCCGCACGCTGATATCGGAGCCGGACTCGAGTGACTCGCGCACAGATTGCGGTGCCTCATAGTCGGCGGGCATCGACGCGTCGTCCGCTCCGGTCGCGACGATAGTCCCGAGCCCGTCCAGGAGTATGCGTATATCCAGTCCTTCGTCCGACCGACGCCTCAGGAGATCCCGTATTTTTGCGGCGAAGTCGTCATTGTCGAAAATGTACGTACGGATATCGACGGACTGCGTTGCCGTCGAGATCGCATCGATGTAACGCACGAAAAATGCTTCTCCGTCGACCAGGTAATCGATCGTGCCGCGTGTCGCTTCGTGGCCTGTGATACGTGTCAGTTCTTCCTCCCAGTCATCGAGATCCATGCCCGGGCCGTCACTGAGTGGCGGAATCGGTTCCTCTTCCAGGGTCACCATCCAGCTCGGCGTCACCGTCTCGACGGCAACGTCCTTGGCGACGAACAACAAGCGGTAAACGGAAGAAACCGGCCTCGACAGGAGCCCGCCAAGATGGCTCTGCGCGACGTGACCCGTCGATTGCGCGATCTGCGCCGCCTTGCTGGCTGCCGGACCTTCCGGCGGCGGCGGTGCATAGCGCACGAAGATTCCGATCGGGATATCCCGGTCGATGAAAATGAACGGCAGCGAATAGGTCCCGGTGTCACCCGTGCTGAACACGACGCGCCGATCCTCGATCCCCTCCTCCGCCAGGAAACGCTCGAGCACAGGTTGTGTCCGTTCGATGAATTCCATGAAATCGATGGTTTCGGCGATGACGTAGTTGTCGGGCTTGTCGATAATCAGCCTGGCTTCGAAGTTGTTGATGTCGTTGTAGTAGAGAAAATAATCCTCTTCGCCGAAATGCATGACGATGCCGGTCATGTCCGCTTTCGGCAGGACGATTTCGAACACCTCGTCGATGAAACGATTCCAGTACTTGCTGCCCAGCAATCGCGGCACGATTGGATTCTCCGGCAACTCTTGCCAGCGTTTCTCCTGGTGGTATTCGAGCGGCAGGATGAACGGCCCGGCGTAGTCGCCTTCGGTACCCTGGCTCAGGGCGGTCAGGTCGATGCGGTTGGACCAGTTACCGCCCGAGTAGACGAGGCCTTCTTCTCCCTCGTACGCGACGAAGAACTCGTCGCTGCCGATATAGGCCTCGACGGCTACGAGTGGCTTCGTGACGGGCTCGTCGGCAAAGCGTCCGGGCAGCACGCGGAGATCGTCGTGCGTCGGATCCTGCTCCGTTGGCGGAGACGCGCAACCCGCAATAGTGACGAGGAACAGCAGCAGGAAATGTCTTGTCCCGAATATCATGGCACCCCCCATACCCGGACGACAGTCACTTGATTCTGCTGGGAAAATCGCGGGCTTACAAGTAACGCGAGCATGATCCGCGTTTGTCGCAGCGCGACATTTACGTATATACGTCGCCGTGCCACCTGTAGTTCAATTTCGGCGAGGTAAACAGTTAGTGCTCAAAGGGGGGTACGGCCAGCCATGAGCTCGTTGAACGACCGCCTCGGCCGGGAACGGCACACGATGGCGAAGATGGTCGAGATTTACTGTAACGCGCGCCACCAGCACCCGGATGCGGCCTTGTGCGCAGACTGCCAGGAGTTTCTCGACTATGCCGATGTGCGGCTCGAAAAATGCCCGTATGGCGCCGACAAGCCCACCTGCGCCAACTGCCCGATTCACTGCTACAAACCGGGGCAGCGAGCGCGCGCCCGGATGATTATGCGTTACTCCGGCCCGCGCATGTTGTTCAGGCATCCGTATCTCGCTGTTGCACACAAACTTGACGGTTTCATTGCGGAGAAGCACCCCAGGGAACTCACGCGAGAAGAACGGGCGCAGCTGAGAAAACGCTAAACCGTTAACGCCAAAGGGGGTGGCGTAATGGCCTTTTACGAAGATCGCGTGCTGCCACACCTGATCGACCTCGCCTGCTCCACGAAACCCGCACGCAAGCAGCGTGAGAAGATTGTTCACCTCGCCGAAGGCGACGTACTCGAGATCGGCTTCGGCAGCGGCCTCAACCTGCCCTATTTCGATCGGAGCAAGGTCCGAAAGATTTTCGGCCTCGAGCCATCCGAGGGCATGCGGCGCAAGGCACAACCGAACGTCGATGCATCCGGACTCGAGGTCGAGTTCATCGATCTGCCCGGCGAGGAGATTCCGCTCGAATCGAAAAGCGTCGACACCGTGCTGATTACGTTTACGCTGTGCTCGATCGATGCGGCAGAAGCTGCGCTCGAAGGCATGCGCCGGGTCCTGAAGCCAGGTGGAAGCCTGCTGTTCTGCGAACACGGTGCAGCACCCGACGCAGGCGTGCGCCGCTGGCAGAACCGGCTGAACCCGGCCTGGAAGCGCGTCTCGGGCGGCTGCAACATGAACCGCGACATACCGGGGCTCATCGAAGGCAGCGGTTTTCGAATAAGCATCGGTGAGCGCATGTACATACCCGGCCCGAAGATCTTGTCTTACAATTACTGGGGTAGTGCAAAGCCCTGAGCCATGCAGCCTCCGTCTTGGGTAGAAGCAGGCTGCAAAACACCTCCGCATGCCAGCGCTCGATGACTTAGCGGTAACAAAGATTGGTCACATTCCGGACAACTTCGCCTTGACGAAAAAGGCAGCCAGCTGAGCATTGTAGCTGCTTGTTGCGCTGCAGCGCTTCGCAACCTGGAACAGATTAAATGTGGCAGCAACGTTGCCACGCGCACGTCGCATCCGATCGTAAAGTCGCGAAAATGGCGGAGTCCGAACAAATTTCACAAGAGGATAGATGGGCCAAATCGGATATAGCGAATTTAGTCACACAACTAACTGAGTGACAGGTCCTGTTACTTAAAAGATAAACAACTAGAATCGCGGCAGGAATTTACTCGCTGAGATGGTAAGCGGGCCCGAATGCCGCACAGCGAAACATACCTCGCCCCCTCGTAAATTAGACATGTGACTCTGACGAACGAAATGGATCGACAGGGACCGACTTCACGAAGAAAAGGTAGTATGTTAACTACATACGATGCGCCTGCCCGGGCGAATAATGGATAGAGAATGAGGTTATGCAGCAAGCGTATCATTTAGCGAAAATTTGGAAAAATCAATGGGCGGATTCAGACAAGATCAAGGCTATCCAGGATAGGTCTCTCGCAAGACTCTACTACGCCGCGTCCCAGTCACCTTATTACCAGGCCCTTTTCGGTAAACACTCATATAAAGAACTCAATCTCGACAATCTTGCGAACTTGCCCCTGCTAACCAAAACGACGGTCAAAGAAGAGTCGCATCGATTGCTATCAGGTGCACACGAGCGCGATAAGCTGTTGCAGGAAAAGACGGGGGGATCTACCGGAAAGCCGACACAAATATACCGAACACGGGAATCTACGTATTGGTCGCGCGCCGCCAAGCTACGCACATTTTTTGCAAACGGCTACTCTTTGTTCGGTCGGACGGCGAAAGTCTCCTATTATCCTGCCGGCAAGAAGATATACCATCGGTTCGGCATCCATAGATATATCAATGTGAATTACGACATCTCTGTCGAAGAACAAGTAAAACGCATTTGCGAAACAAAGCCGGAATTTATCGAGGGATTCGCCAGCGGAATCGAAGATATTGCCAAATACGGTATCGAGCACGGCATCAAACTCCCCTACCCTCGGCAAATATTTACCAATTCAGAATCAATCAACGACTCCATACGACAAACAATAGAAAAAGCTTTCGGGTGCAACCCTATCGATGTTTATGCAACGACAGAAGCCAAGTGGGTGGCCTGGGAGTGCGAGCGCCATGAGGGCTATCATATAAACTCGGATCTGGTGATCGTCGAAATCGTCGACGACGATGGGCAACCGTGCGAAGCCGGAGAGGTTGGCAACATCGTCTTAACTGATCTGACCAACACCGGCATGCCCTTTATCCGGTATGCCATCGAGGATGTCGGCGCTATGGCAATCACTGGATGCTCGTGTGGCAGGACTTTTCCGCTGATTAAACAGGTTTATGGGAAAACCATCGAGTTCATCAAGCTACCTGGCGGCATGCAAAAACCGGGCGCGCCTTTGTTATCTTCGGAATTAGCCATTTTCACTGCCATTGATCGCTACAAGGTAGTCCAAAAAAAGGATGACAGCCTCGAAGTAAAAGTGAAGCTGATGCCCGGCAAAGTTATTGATACCGATGAAGTAAAAAGAAGAATTACCCGGGTGTGCGACGGGTTGGAATGTAACGTACGAATCGTAAGCGATCTCGACAAGACCGAAGGTGGAAAATTTCTGCCTTTTACGCGGGAAAAATGAGCAGCACCGACAAAATAGTCAAAGACGGATTGTATTATTCCTCGGCGCGTTACCTATCGGAGTTCGCCTTTGTAATAAGAGGGATAGTCGCCGCAAAGTTGCTGGGTCCCAGCGCGTATGGTCTCTGGGCCATGCTGAAGACCTACATAAAAATGAGCGAATTTGCCTCCGGCGGGACCGCCAATGCAATGTACCGCCAGGTTCCGTTAAAAATTGGTGAACGGAAGAACGACGAAGTCCATCGTATCCAGGAAAGCACCTTCAGCTTCGGCTTCATCGTATCCGCAGTCGTCTGTGGCATCACTTTACTAGCCTCTTTTCTTACCAAAAACCCCCTTTTGCTCCAACTTGCGGCTGTTATTTTCTTAGCCCGCAATATTCATTTTTTCCTTATATTCCGTCTCAAGAGCGAAAAGAAAATTGAGCTCGTAGCAAAGTACGAGCTTGCCGACGCAGTCTTGAATACGTTCTTGACTATCGTGCTAATGCTCTTTTTTGGCTTGAAAGGATTGGTCATCGGAACCCTGGTCACATCCGTCGGCCTGATAATCTTTATGGCGTCGCGTGGTTATCTCCGTTTTAGAATCAGGCTGGACCGCGAAAAAACCGTTTGGCTGCTGAAGCTCGGTTTTCCCATTATGATCCTCGCCCTTTCCGGGTTCTTCATGTACAACATCGACAAAATCGCGATCTTCTTTGTGCTCGGCAGCACGATGACTGGTTATTATAGTTTGGCGTCGTTCTTTTCGAATATCGTAGGATATATTCCGTTGACAGTTTCGACAGTTCTTATACCGCGAATGATGTTCGATCTCGGCAAGACTCGTGATCGGCAATCTCTAGTGCCCTACTATCTGAAACCACTGGGCCTTCTGTCGATGTTGGTTCCGATGCTTATGGGCGGGCTTTACTTGATCGTCGAAGTTCCTATTGCATTGCTCTTGCCCAAATATGGCCCTGCCATACCGGTATTGAAAATACTACTACCCGGCCTCGTCTTTGTTACGATGCTTTCGATACCGCAGAATATTCTGATCGCGCTCGAGAAACAGACTCGCCTGATGGTAATGTTGATCGGCCTGTTGATCGTCGGGCTTGCCTTGGATCTCGCAGTTCTGAAAGCGGGATTTGGCATATATGGTGTTGCCGCCGTGACCACTACGTTGTACTTCACGGCGAGCCTGGTCTTTAATATCTACGCGACACGTTCGCTCTCAATCCCAAGCTCCCGTATCGTAACTTTCTATTTGCCCACGCTTTATGTTGCGTTCGCTGTGGCCGTGAGCATGTACTGGGACTCTGTCGCCGTTCAATTAGTTACTTATGCTGTTTTGACAGCGCCTCTGCTTAAGATTATCGATAATCGTTACCAAATGATTGATCTGTTGCGACGTTTGTCCAAAAGCCCCCCAAAGACATCAGAAAAAGCGATCGCGCCGGGTAGGCCCGAATGAATAGCGCATTTCGCGGCACTTAGATTCGAACTCCGATCAATCGAATCTTCCATAAAACGCAAATCATCGAACCACCGTCGACCGGCTCCACTTCTCTTGGAGCAACTCGAACAGCACCGGCGAACAGTGCTTTTTATGAACATTCGCGTTTTATCGTCGAGCATCGCAAAAATGGATCGTTGCTGCGCTGACGCATTTGACAATTTCCAAACCTTTAATCAACAACGACGATAAACGGCGAATATGACTTTGAAGTTGCCTTTGTCCTGTTAACTTTATAACCCTTGATATAGATTTGGTTGCTTGAATTGGTGTTGCCGTCGGCCCGTCTCTTCCCGTCGAAATTAGACACACTTGCACATATTTGAAGCACCCATTTTGTTAGCGTCGTATAACCAAGCCCTCGTAGCTATTTACAAGCTTCTGAAGAACAAGATCATTGCGATCTTGGCTCGTTGGCATTTTTTTGGAAATCCATCTTCCAGAATGACGGTGGTCGGGGTAACGGGCACAAATGGCAAGACAACCGTGGCTACCCTTCTGTATGGAGTTTTTACCGGGCTTGGTTATAAGTGCGGCCTGATTGGCACCACCGGCAACATTGTGGCCGGGGTTGAGAGTGCCGCCAAATGCACGACGCCAGGCGCCATTGAATTGAATAAATTACTCAATGAGATGGCAAGCAAAGGCTGCTCTCACGCATTTATCGAGGTGTCCTCTCACGCAATGGTTGAAAGTAGAATTTCTGGCATAAAGTTCGCTGGTGGTATCTTCACGAACCTTACGCAAGACCATTTGGACTTTCACAAGAACATGGCGAATTATTTTCAGGCAAAAAGAAAGTTTTTCGAGAGGCTGCCAGCGAGTGCATTTGCTGTCTCTAACGTCGATGATCAATATGGAGCGCAAATGCTCCTGGGCATAAAAGCCAGGCAATTTACCTATGGTTTCACGAACCCTGCAGATTTTTCACAAAAACTAGCATCCAAGTTGCTAGGAGATTTCAATTCCTACAATGTTCTCGCCGTGTATGCAATGGCTACGCTGCTTGGTGAAGATCCATGCAAAGTCAAAGAATTGCTCAAAATAGCGGAACCACCAAAGGGTAGATTCAATTGCGTAGCGAGTTCGAATGGTATAACCGGTATTGTGGATTATGCTCACACGCCAGATGCGTTAGCCAATGTTTTGAAAACCATAAACCGATTACGCAAAAAGAATCAGCAGGTAATTTTAGTTTTTGGCTGTGGTGGGGATAGAGATCCAATAAAGCGACCAATAATGGGCAAGATTGGCTGCGAGCTTTCGGACATAGCAATATTTACCGCGGACAACCCGCGTAACGAAGATCCAGTTAGAATAATTGAGCAATTGCAATCCGATTTGACTGCTCCTCTTCACGATAAAGTACGAATAATTCCAGATAGGCGTGAGGCTATTGCGGCAGCGGTAAAGTTGGCGAAAGCTGGAGACTATGTTTTGCTCGCTGGTAAGGGGCACGAGACCTACCAGGAAATCCAGGGCAGAAAACATTATTTCTGCGATTCGCAGGAATTGAAAGAGGCCTTGGGCGGGCTAACGTAAAGGCAAAGTTCACGCAAAGAGTTGACCAGCAGAGGCCTCGACCATTTCGGATTAAACAGGACATCGAACTTCTCGCGACGCTCTATCCAGGGAACTACCAACTGGTCCCAGAACAGCAAGTTCGGCGCTCTATACGCAATTTTCCGAACGTTGGGAAATTTCTTGTAATTGCCAATGAGCGCGGGATTCTTGTAGATCAACACGAATTCATGATCTTTCCCCATTTGCAGAAGAAGATCGAGGAGATTGAACGTGTAATTCATCACGCCGCCGGGATGTTGCTCGTAATGGCGCAGGAGAATACCGATATTCATGAGAATACCTGGTTACTTTTTCGCACTCGTGGTGAGCTTGCTGGCCACTGAAGAACCCCTTCTCGAAATTTAGCTATTTCGAGCACCTGAGCCCAACCTATCTGGATTCTTGAGCAATTTCGATGATTAAGTTCCCACTTTCCTGCCACCGCATGCGGCCAGGCGGTAGACCATTAAATGGTCAAATACACATGAACCATTCGTCCATAGATTGGATGCGTCGACGGACTGGCATTGCGGCATAATCTCGCACCAAACAGAGATCATTCGAAGCCCATAACAGGCGATCTTTGCCACAGCTGGCAAAATCACCGGGGAGATCGCCGTTCGAGAGCCGGTCCCAAAAGCAGCGCTTCTGCAAGACCCGCTCCTGCGATTGCTGGTGCCCGGGGCCGGACTCGAACCGGCACGTCCTTGCGGACAGCGGATTTTAAGTCCGCTGCGTCTACCAATTCCGCCACCCGGGCTATCAGTCGAATTATCGGGTATCAAACGCACAGCCACAACAACGGCTGACCCGCACTACTCCGGATACAACGATATGTCGACGCGATTATTGCTTCCCGCGATCTCGTTCCACGCAGATGCCGTGAGTCCGGCAGGGTTTGCCGGATAATCCAGTAGCGGATCGGAATTTCCGTAGGAGACGATCTCGTAACGCACTGTCCCTTCTGTCCGCATACGTGCCGTGTTGATGAAATTCGCGAACGCGGCTGACTGCCGCAAACCCATTTCGTACGCCTCGCTGGGGCCGAATCCGACCTGGTCGCACTGATCCGCGGGCGTATCCGGCGCAGCAGGCGCGTAACCGTCGGGACCGCCGAACGTCATGCAGAAATTGCCGACATGCGATTCGATTCTCACGACCCCCTGGAAATCAAGCGCCACGAGATAATTCGTTAATTCCTGGAGTACCGACAGCCGGAAATCGCCCATCGGGATTTCGTTGAACTCGTAATGCGCCGATTGATTCGCCGCCCATTCAAGCGAGTTCAGCGCGACCATCGTCGCCTCGTCGAGCGACAGCCGGTAGTCATCAAGCTGTTGCCGAACCTCGAAGGAATCCTGCGACGCGCTCGCCTGGCGATCATCGAGTGCCTGCTGAAGCTCGGCGTTCTGAAGCTGCAGTTCGCGCCAGCTGTCCTCCCGGTACCAGAACAGGAGGGCAAACATGATTGCGAGGACTCCAAAAACTGCGGCCGCCGCCTGCAGCCCGTATCTCGGAGCCGTAGTCTGCGGCGGCACTTCCTCGATTTCATCTTCGCTGTGCGGCGGCCGCACCCGGTCGGCGACGCTCTGTGCGATCTGTTCGTGGCTGTTCGCAAGTTCACGGCGCAGGATGTCACGCTGCTGGTCGAACAGGTTCTGGATCATGAAGCGGAGATCCTGGTCGAACTGCTCCAGGCTAGGATATTCGCCGGTCCGCGTCTGTTCGTCGATACGGTCGCGTTTCTCGCGGGACTCGGCGTCTTCACCGATGATGCGCAACGACTGCAGGACTTTTGAAACTTCGACCGGCTCGAGCTGCTTCGGGAGTACGCCGAGTGCGCCGAGCGCTCGCGCCTGGCCGACGTACAGTTCGCCCTGCTGAGCGGTGTACATCATGATGGGGATGGTTGCCGTGGCCGGATTGTCCTTGATCGCAGACACGGCCTGGAGGCCGTCCATGCCCGGCATCTCGTGATCCATAAAGATGATGTCGGGACGCGACTCGCTGAGGTATTCGATCGCGTCTTCGGCGGATTCCGCGGTATCGACATCGAGATCATGCGTCTCGAGAATTTTCTTCAGCACGTTTCGTGCCGTCTTGGAGTCGTCGACGACCAGAGCCGTTTTGCGCAACGATGTGCCCCCTTCTCCGCTTTGCGAGCGGTGCCGCAGACGCTCGCCCGTTTGCGAGCGTGTCGATGATTATGTCACGACTGAAAGGAACATGCCGATCGGATGTCGGGAACGGACACCCGGAAGGAGAAATGGAGGCTAGGGTCGGAATCGAACCGGCGTCCACGGCTTTGCAGGCCGCTGCATAACCACTCTGCCACCTAGCCTCGGAGGTAAATTACCACAGGACGAGCAGGCGACGCAGTATACAGGCACGCCGGGCAGAATCAATTTGCGGTGACCCAAACCGAGACGTCGGCCCTCACAGGCTGCATAATCCGGCGATGCTCAGATTCCTGCTCATCTTTCTGTTACCGCTCGCTGGCTGCTCGCCGCCCGACGCATCGAACGAGTTGTCAATCGAGACACTCGCAGTCCCCGCCGCCGCGGACGCGGCAGGGCCGCGGCTCTCCGGCGGCGCCGGCCACCCGTTGGTGCTGAGCTGGATGGAACCCGACGAGACCGGCACGACGCTCCGGTACTCGACGTTTCGTGACGGCAGCTGGGGGCCTCCGCAAACCGTCGTAACCGGCAAGGATATGTTCGTCAACTGGGCCGACATGCCATCGGTCACGGCTCTTGCAGACGATCACTGGGTCGCGCACTGGCTGGAGATGGCCGGTCCCCTGACCTATTCCTACCACGTCGTCGTAGCGCAATCGTTCGACACGGGTCGGAATTGGTCCGCGCCCGTGAAACCGCATACGGACGGCACCCCCACGGAGCACGGCTTCGTCTCCGTGTATCCCCACGACGGAAAAGTTGCCGCGATCTGGCTCGACGGCCGCAAGACCGGTGGCGAACACGGCAGCGACCCGCACGGGTCCGGCATGACCTTGCGCAGCGCGATCATCGACGCCGACAACAAGCTGCACGACGAGCAGGAGATCGACGGCCTCATCTGCGATTGCTGCCAGACTGACGTCGCAACGACTTCATCAGGGCCGGTCGCCGTTTACCGCGACCGAACGATGGACGAGATCCGCGATATCTACGTGGCCCGGCATGTCGACGGGCGCTGGCAGAGGGGCGTAGCCCTGCACGACGACAACTGGCAAATTGCCGGCTGTCCCGTGAACGGGCCGGCGATCGATGCGCGGGGATCCGACGTTGCCGCCGCGTGGTTCTCTGTCCCGGACCAGGCCGCGGTGCAGCTTCGGTTCTCAGAGGACAGCGCGGCAACGTTCGGTCCGGTCCTGGAACTTGCCGCCGATGGCGCGCTGGGCCATGTCGATACCGTCATGCTCGAGGACGGTTCGGCCGTCGTTAGCTGGCTGCAGGCGGCCGCCGGTGGGCGCGGCAAGCTCGTCCTGCGCCACGCCGCACCCGGCGGCGAAATGGGGCCCGTGTTCGAGGTATCGGGCAATGCGCCCGCGCGGTCCGTACCGCAGATGGCGCTTACCGGTGAAGACCTGGTGCTGGTGTGGACGGAGGCACGGGATGACGGCCAGCGTATTGCCAGCGCGCGGATACCGATCGGCTTCGTCGCCGCCGACTGAGCGGGTCCTGACCAGAACCCGGAGCGGGAAACGCGGCGCGCCGGCAAGCATCCGACCAGCGCGGTCAGATCATGGCGCGACGAATGCGACCCCGACAAACACGGTAGCCAGGTGTTAGCCGAGCCTGTTCCAGATACAGAAAAGCCCCTCGAGGAGGGGCTTTTCTGTATCTGGAGCGGGAAACGAGGCTCGAACTCGCGACCTCAACCTTGGCAAGGTTGCGCTCTACCAACTGAGCTATTCCCGCGGAAGGGCCGAGATTGTAGCCCCTCGAGGCCCTCTGTCAAGGCAAATCAGGCGCTCTCAGCCGCTATCGCCGTCGTCCTGGTCCGCCATGATGAACGGCCACGCGGCTTTCAGGTAGAAGAACATCGACCAGATCGTCATGACGGCAGCCGCCAGCAGCAGCGCGAAACCCACCGTGTAAATCGGGATTCCGAACAGGTCATTCTGGTACACCATGAAGGCGATGCCGAACATCTGCAGCGTAGTCTTGACCTTGCCCGAGAACGAAACCTGCACGTTCGCGCGTTCGCCGATCGTCGCCATCCACTCCCGCAGCGCCGAAATCGTTATTTCCCGGCCGATGATAATCATGGCGATGATGTCCTCGAACCAGTGCGACTGGGCCTGCACGAGCATCACCAGCACGATTGCGACCATCAGTTTGTCAGCTACCGGGTCAAGAAACTCGCCGAACCTCGACGTCTGGCCGAACCGCCGCGCCACCCAGCCGTCGATGAAGTCGGTGACCGCCGCAATACCGAAAAGCACCGCCGCGATCGGCCGTGCGTCCGGCAGCGGACTGTAGAAACAGATGACGACAGCCGGTATCGCCGCAATGCGAAACAGCGTCAGGATATTGGCGAGGTTGAGTTTCACGTGCGCGTAAGCCTTCAGTGACGGCCGTCGATGTGCAGGTCATTGTATATGGTTTGCGCCAAAGTACGACTGATGCCGCGGACTTTGGCGAGATCGTCGACGCCCGCGCCCATGACGCCCTGCAGGCCACCGAACTGTCGCAGCAGTTCGCGCCGCTTCTTCGGGCCGAGACCCGGTATCTGCTCGAGGCGCGACGTGTTGCGCGCCTTCGCGCGCCGCTGCCGGTGACCCGTGATTGCGAAACGATGCGCCTCGTCGCGGATCTGTTGGACGAGCATCAGAGCCGGCGAATCCGGCGGTAATTGCAGCGCCGTCTTGCGGCCCGGAATGAACAGGCGTTCCGCGCCCGGCTTGCGCGCCCTGCCCTTTGCAACCGCAACGACCTGCAGCCAGTCGAGTTCGAGTTCGCGAAGAACTGTAGTCGCCTCGGCCAGCTGACCCTTGCCACCGTCGACGAACAGGAGGTCCGGCATCGGCACCTCGCCCTTCTTGACGCGGGCGTAGCGGCGCCGGAGCGCCTCGGCGAGCGCCGAGTAATCGTCACCTGCCGATGCGGGACTCAAATTGAAACGGCGGTAGTCACTCTTCAGCGGCCCCGCAGCGTTAAACACGACACAGGACGCAACGGTCGCCTCCCCCGAGGTGTGGCTGACATCGAAACACTCGAGCCGTTCCGGCACTTCCTCGAGCTCCAGGATCTCCGCCAGTGCCGCGAACTGGCGCCGTATCGTCGCGTTGCTGGCAAGCCTGAGATTGAGCCCCTGCTCGGCGTTCGTGCATGCCATGGCGAGCCAGCGCTTGCGGTCGCCGCGCACGCTACTCTTGATCGCTACCTTCCGCCCCATGCGCGCGCCGAGTTCCGCCTCGAGCAGGTCCCGATCCTCGATATCGGTATCGATAACGATCTCGCCGGGCACGTCGCGGCCGAGGTAGTACTGCGCAACGAAGCCGTTCAGGATCCTGTGCTTGTCGGCCTCGCCCTGGGCACGCGGAAAATGGTCGCGGCTGCCGACGACGGCGCCGTTGCGGATGAACAGCACCGTGACGCAATGCACACCGCCGTTCGAAGCGAACCCGACCACGTCGAGGTCCTTGCCGGCGCTGCGTGACACGAGCTGGCGCGCCTCGATCTCCTTGAGCTTCGCTATCTGGTCCCTGAACCGCGCGGCCAGCTCGTATTCCTGCGTGTGCGACGCGGCTTCCATGCGCTCGACGAAGGTGTCGATCACGCTCTGGTTGCGGCCTTCGAGGAACTCTATCGCAGCACCGATATCGCGGCCGTAATCTTCCTCGCTGATCAGCCCAACGCACGGCGCCGTGCAGCGCCGGATCTGGTACTGCAGGCAAGGTCGCGTGCGGTTGCGGAAAAACGTGTCGCGGCAATTGCGGATCAGGAACAGTTTCTGCAGGTCGTTGAGCGTCTGCCGCACGGCGCTCGTACTCGGGTACGGGCCGAAGTAGCGTCCCTTGCCAGTACGCGGACCGCGGTGAAACCGCAGCCGCGGAAACGGGTGGTCAGTCGACACGTAGATGTACGGGTAACTCTTGTCATCGCGAAGCAGTACGTTGAACTTCGGCTTGTGCTGCTTGATGAGGTTGTACTCGAGCAGCAGCGCCTCGGCTTCGGTGTTGGTTACCGTCACCTCGACGCGGGCCACGAGCTGCATCATCGCGGCCGTCTTGGGCGACGTCTGCGTGCGGTGGAAATAGCTCGAGACGCGTTTCTTGAGATCCCTGGCCTTGCCTACGTAGATGACCCTGTGTTTTGCATCGAGCATGCGATACACGCCGGGGCGATGAGTCAGCGTGCGCAGGAAGGATTTCGCGTCGAATTCGGCTGCGTCGTGCATGCGCTATTTATCCAGCATCACCTTTGCCTTGGCAAACACGGTATCGAACATCTCGGCAGTGAGCCGTCCGGTGTTGGTGTTGTAGCGGCTGCAGTGATACGAGTCGAGCATGCGCAACGTGCCGAGATCGTGATCGGCCGCGTGCGCGAACTTGTAATCGGCCTGGCGCAGGCCGCGCGCCTTCAAGATTGCGCGATGTGCGATGCCGCCGAGCGCGAGTACCACCGAGCCCGGCGGCAGCGTGTCCAGTTCATTCGCGAGAAAGCGGTTGCAGGTATTGATCTCCGCGCCGACCGGCTTGTTGTCCGGTGGCAAACACTTGACCGCGTTGGTGATACGGCAGTCGAGCAGGGTCAGGCCATCGTCTGCCGACAGCGACTCGGCGTGCGATCCGAAACCGTACTTGTGCAGCTTCTCGTACAGCAGGATGCCGGCGTGATCCCCGGTAAACGGACGCCCTGTCCGGTTCGCCCCGTGCATGCCGGGTGCAAGCCCGACGATCAGGAACCGTGCAGCCGCATCTCCGAAAGGCGGCACCGGCCGGCAGTAATAATCGGGGTAGCGCGCGCTCACGTCGTCGAGGAAGCCGGCCAGTCGCGGGCAGGCCCGGCAACCCCGGTCGAAGATCTCTCTCTGCACGGATGCAGCCCTATTCGTCATCCATGTGACGAATCACGGCGCGGCCAAATTCGCTGCAGCCCACGAGTGTGGCACCGGGGATGAGTTCCTCCAGCTCCTCCTCGACTTCCTTGCGGTCGTGCGGGCGCTCCTTGCGTATCGGCCGGTGTATGGCCTCCCGCAGGCGCGCGAGATCGAAGGTGAGCTCCCCGTTCGCGATCGTCTTAGCGACACCCTCCATGATCAGGTCCGCGGCCTCGATCCAGCCCATGTAGCGCAGCATCATCTCCGCGGACAGGATCAGCGACCCCGGATTGACGCGGTCCTTGCCGGCAAAACCCGGTGCCGTGCCGTGCGTGGCTTCGAATACGCCGACGGCATCACCAATGTTCGCGCCCGGCGCAATACCGATGCCGCCCACCTGCGCGGCCAGCGCATCGGAGATGTAGTCGCCGTTTAAATTGAGCGTCGCGATGATGTCGTATTCCTCGGGCCGCATCAGGATCTGCTGCAGGAAATTGTCCGCGATCACATCCTTGATGATGATCTCGTTGCCGGTCACCGGGTTCGGGAAGCTGAGCCAGGGCCCACCGTCCTTCTCCTTCGCGCCGAACTCCTCGCGGGCGACCTCGTAGCCCCAGTGGCAGAATGCGCCCTCGGTGAACTTCATGATGTTGCCCTTGTGCACCAGGGTCACGGAGCTCTGGTCGCGATCGATGCAGTACTGGATCGCCTTGCGGACCAGGCGCTCCGAACCTTCGCGCGACACCGGCTTGATGCCGATGCCGGAGCTGGCCGGGAAACGGATCTTCTTGGTGCCCAGCTCGTGTTGCAGGAAGTGAATGAGCTTCTGCACCTCCTGCGACCCGGTCGGGTATTCGATGCCGGCGTAGATGTCTTCCGTGTTCTCGCGGAACACGGTCATGTCCACGAGATTCGAGTCCTTCATCGGCGTAATGACGCCCGGGAAGTAGCGGATCGGCCGCACGCAGGCGTAAAGATCCAGCGTCTGCCGGATTGATACGTTCAACGAGCGAATGCCGCCCCCGATCGGCGTGGCCAGTGGCCCCTTGATCGACACGATGAACTTCTCCATGGCGTGCAGGGTCTCTTCCGGCATGTAGACGTCGCCGCCATAGACTTCCGTCGCCCGCTGCCCGGCGTAGACCTGCATCCATTCGATCTTGCGGGCGTCACCGTAAGCCTTGTTGACCGCCGCATTAACCACGTCGAGCATGACCGGCGTGACGTCGATGCCGATGCCGTCACCCTCGATGTAGGGAATGACCGGCCGGTCCGGGACGTTCAGGGTGTGATCGGGGTTCGCGGTGATAGCCTCGCCGTCGGCAGGCACCTCGATATAGTCGTAATGCATGGTTTCTCTCGGCTGGGTGGGCGTGCATTGTACCTGCCGAAATAAACAGGGGACAGTGACCCTAATTCACACCCACCATGCCGCGCGCAGCCGGCACGATGCAGGAAGAATTAGGGTCACTGTCCCCTGGTATTGGTATTATTTGTGCAGGCCGGCGATCCGCATGGCGATCTCCATCGCCTGCTCGTAGTTCAGCCGCGGGTCCACGGTTGACTTGTACGCCCGCGCGAGGTCGCCGTCCGTCAGCCCACGTGCGCCC
>Ga0193948_1000032_pt1 | contig 20857 bp, 32 predicted proteins | sample FRT_12_MG_FD_161659 | JGI IMG/M metagenome (GOLD analysis project Ga0193948, IMG submission 161659) | Sediment microbial communities from the Broadkill River, Lewes, Delaware, United States - FRT_1-2_MG | ecosystem: Environmental > Aquatic > Freshwater > River > Sediment | place: USA: Delaware... | reverse complement strand
CGAGCTGATAGCGCCGATCGCGATGGAAGACGGTTTGCGATTCGCGATTCGCGAAGGTGGCCGTACTGTTGGCGCCGGCGTCGTCGCCAAGATCATCGAGTAGGGTAAAGGGGTTGCCCGCGACCGGCATATTTCTTACCGGAATGGCTCGCTAGCGCTGCGCTTTATTTCCGGTAAGAAACATCCCGCCCGCGGGCAACGACTATTGAGATTTCAGAGGTAAGAACGTGGCAACAAATCAGAACATACGCATACGGCTGAAAGCCTTCGATCATCGCCTGATCGACAACTCAGCGCGCGAGATCGTGGATACCGCCAAGCGTACGGGCGCCACGGTCAAGGGACCCATTCCGCTGCCGATGAAAAAGGAGCGCTTCACGGTCCTGATTTCGCCGCACGTCAACAAGGACGCTCGCGACCAGTACGAGATCCGGACGCACAAGCGTTTGATGGATATCGTCGATCCGACGGACAAGACCGTTGATGCGCTGATGAAGCTCGAGCTTCCGGCCGGTGTCGACGTTCAGATCAAGCTGAATTAGGCGGCTGCCGGCTCGCGACCGGCATATTCGTCACCGGAATGGCTCGCTTCGCTGCGCTTTATTTCCGGTGACGAACATCCCGGTCGCAAGCCTCTGAAATTCAAGTAGAAAATTCCAGGCAATTCTACGGCGTCAAACGCTTGCTTTAGAAAGTTGGCGGGGTATAATTGCTGGCTCGCTGGATTTGGCCGGGCCGGGAGTCGGCCAGATTCGAAAAACGGCGTCACCGATGCACCATGAAGGGCATTCGAGTGGCGCTTAAATATTTGGACGCCGGGAAACCGCAAGGCGTCCTCGGCAAATCCCGGACCGCCCACGCCACTGAAGAGCGGCGTTGGGAGCTAGGGTCAGCCCCTGAGCAAGTAGAGCATGAGGCTCTCAGCGATGGCTGGCCCTTTCGCGTGTCTGAAACAGACGCGAAGGCAGCCCCGGCCAATCGTAGTCGGGGTGAAGAGAGATACGGACAGAGTTAGACGCTGGCCAATCGAAGTCAGTGTGAGGTTTTGAGCATGACTAAGGGTCTTGTTGGCCGCAAATGCGGCATGACACGTGTCTTTACGGAGGACGGAAATTCGATTCCGGTCACCGTTATCGAGGCACAACCGAACCAGATTACTCAGGTGAAGACCGTTGAGAACGACGGCTATCGCGCGCTGCAGGTATCTGCAGGTCGACGCAAGGCCTCTCGCGTGTCCAAGCCTCAAGCCGGCCACTTTGCCCAGGCGAAGGTCGAAGCCGGCGATTTAATTGCTGAATTCCGTCTCGACGACGCCGATGACGGTGAATACGAGGCGGGTAACGAGATCAAGGTCGATCTCTTCGAGGAAGGCCAGAAAGTGGATGTCATTGGTACGTCCATCGGTAAGGGCTTCGCCGGCACGGTCAAGCGCCACAACTTCAGAACCCAGGATGCGACGCACGGCAACTCGCTGGCACACCGCGCACCGGGTTCCATCGGCCAGAACCAGACGCCGGGCCGCGTCTTCAAGGGCAAGAAGATGTCCGGACACATGGGCAACGCCCGCAGCACCGTGCAGAACCTGGAAGTGGTTCGCGTCGATGCGGAGCGCAACCTTCTTCTCATCAAGGGCGCCGTGCCCGGGCACAGGGGCGGACGGGTAATCGTGCGTCCGGCAGTCAAGGCACGGGGGGCTTGATGATGAAGCTCAAGATGCAGGGCAGCGGATCAGTCGACGTTGCCGAGAACACATTCGGCGCCGCGTTCAACGAGGCGCTGGTTCACCAGGTCGTTACCGCCTATCTCGCGGGGGCGCGTGCAGGTACGAAGGCACAAAAGAACCGCTCGGCCGTTCGTGGCGGCGGCACCAAGCCGTGGCGCCAGAAAGGCACGGGTCGCGCCCGGGCCGGCACGATTCGCAGCCCCATCTGGGTTGGTGGTGGCCGGGCCTTCGCGGCACAGCCGCGGAGTCACGACCAGAAGGTCAACAAGAAAATGTACCGTGCCGCGCTGCGCTCGGTGCTGTCGGAGCTTGTGCGCCAGGACCGCCTGGTCGTCGTCGAGTCGCTCGAACTGGAAGCGCCGAAGACGAAGCTGCTTGCCGGCAAGCTGAAGGAGCTCGATCTGGATAACGTATTGATCCTGAACGAGGCTTTCGACGAGAAATTGTTTCTCGCTGCACGCAACCTGCCGAACGTCGGCATTTGCGATGCGGCATCCATTGATCCGGTTGTGCTGATCCGCTTCGAGAAAGTGGTGGTCACGCTGCCGGCTCTCAAACTGATCGAGGAGCGCCTGTCATGAGCAAGGCTGCCCACCAGGAACGGTTGATGACGGTAATCCGGGGTCCGCACCTGTCGGAGAAGGCCCATATTGCCGCCGAGAACAACCAGATCGTTTTCAAGGTGCGACAGGACGCGACCAAGTCGGAGATTCGCCAGGCCGTTGAACTGCTGTTCGAGGTCAATGTCGACAACGTCACTGTCGTCAACGTCAAGGGCAAGGCAAAGCGGTTTGGAATGACCCGCGGCCAGCGCTCCGATTGGAAAAAAGCTTACGTGAAGCTCGCCGAGGGCAGTCAGCTGGACTTCCTCGGCGGCGAATAAAGAACAGGACTGGGAACTCCGGATATGTCTCTGCACAAAGCAAAACCGACATCCGCTGGTCGTCGATTCGTCGTCAGCGTCAAGACGCAGGACTTGCACAAAGGCAAGCCTCACGACGCATTGCTCGACAAGAAGAGCAAGAAGGGTGGCCGCAACAACAATGGCCGCATCACGATTCGGCACCAGGGCGGCGGCCACAAGCAGCGCTATCGCATTGTCGATTTCAAGCGCGACAAGGATGGTATTCCGGGCGTTGTAGAGCGTCTCGAGTACGATCCGAACCGCAGTGCGCACCTGGCGCTCGTGAAGTACTCCGACGGTGAGCGTCGCTACATTCTTGCGCCGAAAGGGGTTGCTGCGGGTGCACCTGTCATCAGTGGCGAGGAAGCCCCGATCAAGCCCGGTAATTGCCTGCCGCTGAAGTCGATTCCGGTCGGCACGGTAATTCACAACATAGAAATGAAGCCCGGAAAGGGCGGCCAGATCGCTCGCTCGGCCGGGGGATACGCTCAGCTGGCAGCGCGCGAGGGTGTCTACGCGACACTGCGCCTGCGTTCCGGTGAGACGCGCCGTATCCACGCCGACTGCCGCGCCACGATCGGCGAGGTTGGTCACAGCGAACACAACCTGCGGAAGCTCGGCAAGGCGGGCGCAAGCCGCTGGCGGGGCGTCAGGCCGACGGTTCGTGGCGTTGCCATGAACCCCGTCGATCACCCGCATGGTGGTGGTGAAGGCCGCACCTCGGGTGGCCGGCATCCGGTTAGCCCCTGGGGTACGCCGACGAAGGGTGCGAAGACTCGCAAGAACAAGCGCACGGACAACATGATCGTTCGTCGTCGCAAGCGTAAATAAAGGATCTGAGAGATGCCGCGTAGTGTAAGAAAAGGCCCGTTCGTCGATACGCATCTGGCGAAGAAAGTGGCCGAAGCTGCAGCCAAGAATGATCGTCGTCCAATCAAGACGTGGTCGAGGCGTTCGATGGTGCTGCCGGACATGGTCGGACTGACGATTGCCGTGCATAACGGCCGCCAGCACGTGCCGGTTTTGGTTTCAGAGAACATGGTCGGTCACAAGCTCGGTGAGTTTGCGATGACCCGTACGTTCCGCGGTCACTCCGGTGACCGGAAAACGAAGTAAGTCGAGGGAGCAGGTCGATGCAAGTTGCAGCAACACTTCGATACGCGCGCGTTTCGCCGCAGAAGTGCCGCCTGGTCGCTGACACCATTCGCGGCAAAACCGTGGACGAGGCCTTGCGCGCTTTGACGTTCACACCGAAAAAGAGTGCCCGCATCGTCAAGAAGGTGCTGGAATCGGCGATCGCAAACGCCGAGCACAATCACGGTGCGGACATCGATGAATTGAAAGTTTCAACCGTTGAGGTGAATGAGGCGCCGACGTTTCGACGCTTTCGCGCACGGGCAAAAGGCCGTGGCGCGCGCATCATCAAGCGGAATAGCCACATCACCATTCGGGTAGGCGACGAGTAATAAAGTATGGGTCAGAAAGTACATCCAACGGGTATTCGCCTCGGCATCGTCAAGGACTGGTCGTCCAAGTGGTATGCCGATTCGCACACGTTTCCGGAATACGTGCGCACGGACCATGACTTGCGTGTCTTCATCAAGAACAAGCTGAAGGATGCGTCGGTAAGCCGGATCGCGATCGAGCGCCCCGCCAAGAAAGCCAACATCACGATATTCACGGCACGGCCGGGAATCGTCATCGGCAAGAAGGGCGAGGACATCGAAAAGCTGCGGGCCGAGGTTGCGCACATGATCGGTATGAGCATTTCCGACGTGCGGATCAACATCAGCGAAGTTCGCAAGCCCGAGCTCGATGCGCAGCTGGTCGCTGAAGGTATCGCGCAGCAGCTGGAACGGCGCGTCATGTTCCGTCGTGCCATGAAGCGTGCCGTTACGAACACGATGCGAGTCGGCGCGGAAGGTATCAAGGTCAAGGTGAGCGGCCGGTTGAACGGTGCGGAAATTGCCCGCTCCGAGTGGTATCGCGAGGGACGGGTGCCCCTGCACACGCTTCGCGCCGATATCGATTACGGGCTGGCCGAGGCACGCACGACCTACGGCGTGATCGGCGTAAAGGTCTGGATTTTCAAGGGTGAAGTGTTCGAGAAGCCGGAGCCGAAGCAGGCGGAAGCCCCAGAGGCGGCGGCAGGCGCACGTTCCTGAGAACGGTCGCTTTTCGAGGTGAGATAAATGTTACAGCCCAAACGTACAAAATTTCGCAAGCAGATGAAGAGCCGCAACCGCGGCCTGGCGCAGCGCGGCAGCACCGTGGCGTTCGGCGAGTACGCGCTGAAGGCGACCGGACGCGGACGTATGACCGCACGCCAGATCGAGGCTGCACGTCGTGCCATGACCCGTCACATCAAGCGTGGCGGCAAGATCTGGATTCGTGTATTTCCGGACAAGCCGATCACGAAGAAGCCGCTCGAAGTGCGGCAGGGCAAGGGCAAGGGCAACGTCGAGTACTGGGTTTGCCAGATTCAGCCCGGCCGTGTCCTTTACGAGATGGAAGGCGTGACTGAAGAAATCGCGCGCGAGGCGTTTCGCCTGGCTGCTGCGAAGCTGCCATTCAAGACCGAATTCGTAACCCGGCAGGTGATGTGATGCAGGTGAGCGATCTGAGAAACAAGTCGGCGGACGAGCTCAACGAGGAGCTGGTCCAGTTGCGTCGCGAGCAGTTCAACCTGCGTATGCAGCAGGCAACAGGCGAGCTGATGCACAACCATGAACATCGTCGCGTCCGTAAGGACATCGCGCGCGTGAAAACCGTACTTAACGAGCTCACGCGCTCGGCAGGTGAAGAGAAATGAGTGAAGACACGAAAAAGGTGCAGCGGACGATCGTTGGACGCGTCGTAAGCGACAAGATGGACAAAACCGTCTCCGTCGCGATCGAACGCCTCATCAAGCATCCCGTCTACGGCAAATATATCCGCCGGACGTCGAAGGTGCTCGCGCACGACGCTACGAACGAGTGCAAGTCCGGGGATCGCGTGGCGATCTCGGAGTGCAGGCCATTTTCCAAGAACAAGTCCTGGACTGTCGTCAACGTCGTTGAACGTGCAGCGGACCGGTAAGCGAAGGTAGGCAGTCATGATTCAGATGCAGACAGTTCTGGAGGCGGCGGACAACTCGGGTGCGCGTCGCGTTCAATGCATCAAGGTGCTGGGCGGGTCGAAGCGCCGCTATGCGAACGTCGGTGACGTAATCAAGGTCAGCGTCAAGGATGCGATTCCGCGCGGCAAGGTCAAGAAGGGCGAGATCTACAACGCGGTCGTCGTGCGCACACGCAAGGGCGTAAGGCGCAAGGATGGCTCGTTGATCCGCTTCGACGGCAATGCCGCAGTTCTTTTGAACGCACGCCTGGAGCCGATTGGTACCCGTATTTTTGGCCCGGTAACTCGTGAGCTTCGTACGAACCAGTTCATGAAGATCATTTCGCTGGCGCCGGAGGTTCTCTAGGGGCACCGGCTGTAGGAGCGGTTCTGGAACCGCGACCCACACGAGAGTTTTGAGACAGGTAATGAACAAGATCAGAAAAGGCGATGAAGTCATCGTGAAAACCGGCAAGTCGAAAGGCCAGCGAGGCACCGTGCTCGAGGTTTTTCCGGACGGACGTGTGCTCGTGGAAGGTGTGAACATCTTCAAAAAGCACGTGAAGCCGAACCCGAATGTCGGTGAACCCGGCGGTATCCAGGACAAGGCGATGCCCGTCGATCATTCCAATCTGATGGTCTTCAACCCGAAGAGCAAGAAAGGCGAGCGTGTGGGCTTTCGCGTGAGTGATGACGGATCCAAGGTCCGCGTCTTCAAGCAAAGCGGCGACGTCGTAGACATTTAAGAGACTGAGACATGTCAAGGCTACAGGAAAAGTTCGAGAACGAGCTGATGGGCGAGCTCCAGAAGAAGCTCGACCTCAAGAATCCGATGGAGGTGCCTCGCATCACCAAAATCACGTTGAACATGGGCGTGGGCGGTGCGATTGCCGATAAGAAGGTGCTCGAGAATGCGCGTTCGGACATGGAGAAGATCGCCGGTCAGCGACCGATTACGTGTAATGCGCGCAAGTCCGTCGCGGCATTCAAGATTCGTGACGGTATGCCGATCGGATGCAAGGTGACATTGCGTCGTGAGCGCATGTACGAATTCCTCGACCGCCTGGTGAACATTGCTATCCCGCGTATTCGCGACTTCCGGGGGCTGAACCCGAAAAGTTTCGACAAGCAGGGCAACTACAGCATGGGCGTGCAGGAGCAGATTATTTTCCCGGAGATCAACTACGACGAAGTTGATGCCATCCGCGGTATGGATATCACGATCACAACGACAGCTCGCAATGCCGAGGAAGGCAAGGCGTTGCTCGAGATGTTCAGCTTTCCGTTCAAGCGGTAACGAACCGCAGGAGCGCTTCTCGAGGCGCGACAAACGAGGACAGACAGAAACATGGCTAAAAAATCAATGATCCAGCGCGAAATCAAGCGTGCGAAGCTCGTGGCCAGGTACGCCGAGAAGCGCGCGAAGTTGAAGGCGATCGTCCGTAACGTGAATAGCACGGATGACGAGCGCCGCGCTGCGCAGGCCAAGCTCAACGCTATGCCGCGCGATGCGAGCCCGACGCGTCAACGCAATCGTTGCTCGATCACGGGACGTCCGCATGGCGTGTATCGCAAGTTCGGCCTGGGCCGCAACAAGCTGCGCGAGGGCGCGATGAAGGGTGAGATTCCCGGATTGACCAAGGCCAGCTGGTAGAAGGACGCGGACGATGACGATGACAGATCCTATTTCCGACATGCTCACACGCATTCGTAATGGCCAGAAAGCACGCAAAGTCAGTGTTGCGATGCCTGCGTCCAGTGCGAAGGAAGCCGTGGCCAGGGTATTGAAGGACGAAGGCTACATTACGGACTACTCGGTTTCCGGTGACGGCGCCGCAAAGGAATTGAGCGTAGAGCTCAAGTACTTCGAAGGCGCGCCCGTGATCGAGAGCATCAAGCGTGCGAGTCGCCCCGGCCTCCGCATCTACCGCGGCAAGGAAAGTCTTCCGCGCGTGCTCGGCGGCCTCGGAGTGGCAATCGTATCGACCTCTGCGGGCGTCATGAGCGACCGCGAGGCACGTGAGAAAGGTATTGGTGGAGAAGTGATCTGCATCGTTTCCTGATGCTTTGAACTTTTTCGAAACGAGACGTAACGATGTCAAGAATTGCAAAAGCACCGGTCGAGCTCCCTGGCGGCGTTGAATTCAGCCAGAGCGGAAACGTTGTCACCATGAAAGGCAGCAACGGCACGCTCACGATGGAATTGAACACCGAGGTCGAGCTTTCCCAGGAAGAAAATGTGTTGATGATCAAGCCGCGCTCCGGCTCGCGTTTCAGCACGGCGATCGCCGGCACCATGCGGGCACTGCTTGCCAATATGGCGCAGGGCGTGTCCAAAGGTTTCGAGCGCAAGCTGGAGCTGGTGGGTGTTGGCTATCGTGCACAGGCACAGGGAAGCAAGCTGAACCTGACGTTGGGCTTTTCGCACCCCGTCGTTCACGACGTGCCCGAGGGCGTGACGGTAGAAACGCCCAGCCAGACCGAGATTATCGTGAAAGGTGCCGACAAGCAGCAGGTCGGCCAGGTCGCCGCGGAAATTCGTGGCTACCGTCCGCCGGAGCCCTACAAGGGCAAGGGCGTTCGCTATTCCGATGAGCGCGTCGTCATCAAGGAAGCGAAGAAGAAATAACTGTAGGAGCGGTTCCTGAACCGCGAATGCGCCAAGACTAGAGATTGTAAAGATCATGAAACTGGACAAGAAAGAAAATCGTCTGCGCCGGGCCCGCAAGGGTCGCGCCAAGATTCACCAGCTGGAAGTGAACCGGCTCAGCGTGCATCGTACGCCGCGGCATATTTATGCGCAGATCATTGCGCCGGACGGAGGTACGGTTCTGGCCAGTGCTTCGACGGTAGAGCAGGAAGTGCGTAAAGGCGTCAAGAGCGGCGGAAACGTCGAGGCAGCATCGATCGTCGGTGCGCGGATTGCGGAAAAGGCCAGGGCGGCCGGCATCGATACCGTTGCCTTCGATCGCTCCGGTTTTCGATATCACGGGCGCGTGAAGGCCTTGGCCGATGCAGCGCGCGAAGCAGGGCTGAAATTTTAAAGAAAGGATTGTTGACGGCGAAAACACCGTCAGGACCAGACTATGGCAAGAGTTGAGCAAGCACAATCGAATGATGACCTGATCGAAAAGCTGGTCACGGTTAATCGCGTAGCCAAGGTCGTCAAGGGCGGCCGCCAGTTCGGCTTCACGGCGCTGACGGTTGTTGGTGACGGAGAGGGCCAGGTGGGCTTCGGCTACGGCAAGGCGCGAGAAGTGCCGATCGCGATCCAGAAGGCGATGCAAAGCGCACGCAAGAACATGATTGCGATCAACCTGAACAACGAGACCCTGCAGTACGCGAAGAAGGGCCGTCACGGCGCCACGCGCGTTTATATGCAGCCGGCCTCCGAAGGTACCGGTGTCATCGCAGGTGGTGCGATGCGTGCCGTGTTCGAATGCGCCGGTGTACGAAACGTGCTGGCCAAGAGCTACGGCTCGCGCAATCCCATCAACGTGGTTCGTGCAACGATTAATGCGCTGTCCGAGATTCATTCGCCCCAGGCGATTGCGGCCAAGCGCGGCAAGAAAGTAAAGGAAATAGTCGGCTGAGGCCGACCAATCGTCGGTTAAATCCGGCGGGTACAGCAGAGATACGATCATGGCGAAGCCAAAAGAGTTGAAAGTGACGTTGGTCAAGAGCAAGCACGGGCGGCTGAAGAGCCACAAGGCCTGCGTTGCCGGTCTTGGACTCCGGAAAATCCACCAGTCCGTTACGGTGGCCGACACGCCCGAGAATCGCGGCATGATCAACCGCATCTCCTACATGATCGCGGTAGAGGAAGTCTGACATGCGACTGAATGAACTGTCGCCCGGCAAGGGCGCCAAGAAAGCCGGCAAGCGGCTGGGCCGCGGCCATGCCGCGGGCCAGGGCAAGACGAGCGGCCGCGGCCAGAAGGGCCAGCATGCGCGTTCGGGCGGCTATCACAAGGTGGGCTTCGAAGGCGGCCAGATGCCGCTGCAGCGGCGCCTGCCCAAGGTTGGTTTCCGTTCGCGGAAGGCGCACCTGAGCGCGGAGCTGAGGCTGCACGAGCTGGCGATACCCGAGGCCGAGGTCATCGACCTGGACGTATTGAAGAAGCTGAACCTGGTGCCGGCGTTTACGACCAAGGTGAAAGTGATCAAGTCCGGCGAACTGGACAAGGCGGTGACGCTCAAAGGTATCGCGGTCACCAAGGGTGCCCGTGAGGTCATCGAAAAGGCCGGCGGCAAGATAGAGGAATAGGTTTGTAGGAGCGCCTCCCGAGGCGCGATAACACCAGACAGGAACGAACGTGGCGAAAAAGCCCCAACAAAATCCGGCGGACATAGCGAAGGCGGCAGGCAAACTGGCCGAGCTCAAGGCTCGTATCCTGTTTTTGCTCGGCGCCCTGATCGTATTCCGCGTGGGTACGTTCATACCGGTGCCCGGCGTCGACCCCGTTGCGCTCAAGGACTTCTTCGACCAGCAGTCGGGGAACCTGCTCGGCCTGTTCAACCTGTTCTCGGGCGGTGCGCTGTCACGCTTTGGACTGTTTGCGCTCGGCATCATGCCGTACATCTCGTCCTCGATCATCATGCAGATGGCCAGCCACATCGTGCCCAGCCTGCAGCAGCTCAGAAAGGAAGGCGAGCAGGGACGGCGTGCAATCATCAAGTACACGCGTTGGGGTACCGTGGCGCTGGCCAGCTTCCAGTCGGTCGCCGCTGCTTCCTGGTTGCAGAACCAGGCGGGCCTCGTCGTGAACCCGGGGCCGAGCTTCCTCATTACCGCGTGTATCACGCTCGTCACGGGAACGATGTTCCTGATGTGGCTCGGTGAGCAGATAACCGAACGCGGCATCGGCAACGGCATCTCGATGATCATTCTCGCCGGTATCGTTGCCGGCATGCCTGCCGCAATTGCGGGAACGGCGGAACTGGTGCGTAACGGCGAAATGTCGCCAGCCACGGCGATCCTGATGCTCGTCGGCGGCGTAGCGGCCATCGTGTTCGTGGTGTTCATGGAGCGCGCACAGCGGCGCATCACAGTGAATTACGCACGGCGTCAACAGGGCCGCAAGATGTACGCGGCGCAGAGCACGCACCTGCCGTTCAAGATCAACATGTCAGGCGTTATTCCGCCGATCTTCGCGTCGTCGATCCTGATGTTCCCGGCGACCATCGCACAGTTTTTCGGACAGTCCGCGGAACCCAACGCGGTGCAGCGGGCGTTGCAGACGATCGGCGCGAATCTTGGCCCGGGGCAGCCGGTCTACGTGCTGTTCTACGGTGCCATGATCGTGTTTTTCTGTTTCTTTTACACCGCGCTGATGTACAACTCGAAGGACACCGCGGATAACCTGAAGCGGGCCGGCGCTTTTCTGCCGGGCATCAGGCCCGGTGCACACACCGCCGAATATATCGACCGGGTGCTGACAAGGCTGACATTCTGGGGATCGATTTACATCGCCGGCGTCTGCCTGTTGCCCGAGTTCGTGCGGATGTTCTACCCGAGCATGCCGTTCAGCTTCGGTGGTACGTCTTTGCTTATTCTCGTCGTCGTGACGATGGACTTCATGTCGCAGATGCAGGCGCATGCGATGAGCCATCAGTACGAGGGCATGATGCAGAAGGCCAACCTGCGCAATTATGGCAGGGGTGGTCAGCTACGATAGTGGTTGCTGCTCATAGCAACCCGGTTACGTTGAGCCCGAGGCTCCTGGGAGAAAGCTCATGAAGGTAAGAGCATCCGTCAAGAAAATCTGCAGGAACTGCAAAATCATCCGTCGCAACGGCGTTGTGCGGGTGATATGCACTGACGCGCGTCACAAGCAGCGGCAGGGTTAACCGAAGTAGCAGTCCGAAAGAACGTTACGAATTAATCGAGGAAAGATTAGTGGCACGTATAGCAGGCATTAACATTCCGCTCACGAAGCATATCGTGGTCGCGCTGACGTCGATTTACGGAATCGGCGACTCGCGCGCGAAACAGATCTGCGAGGCAGCGGGCATTGCACCAGAGACCCCGGTCAAGGACCTGGCAGAGCCGGAAGTGGCGAAGCTCAGGACCGCCGTTGCGAGTTTCACGGTCGAGGGCGACCTCCGCCGCGAAACCTCGATGAACATCAAACGGCTGATGGACCTGGGCTGCTATCGCGGCATACGTCATCGCCGCGGGTTGCCGCTGCGCGGCCAGCGTACGCGCACGAACGCCAGGACACGGAAAGGGCCGCGGCGTCCCATCAAGCGATAGAAACGTCCGTTTGGGCCGACTACCGCCTCTTGTAGAGAACTAATTACTTAGCGAGTCTTTTTTGAGATGGCAGAAGCAAAGAAAAAGAAGGTTAAAAAGCACGTGGTGGACGCGATTGCGCACATCAATGCTTCCTTCAACAACACGATCATCACGATCACGGATCGCCAGGGCAACGCATTGTCGTGGGCGACGGCCGGCGGCTGCGGTTTTCGCGGTTCGCGGAAGTCGACGCCCTTTGCGGCGCAGGTTGCCTCAGAGAAGGCGGGCCGCACGGCCCTCGACTTCGGCGTGAAGAACCTGGACGTGCGTGTTCGTGGGCCGGGTCCGGGTCGCGAATCCGCGGTACGCGCCCTGAACGCCCTGGGTTTTCGTATTCAACACATCGAGGATGTTACGCCGATTCCTCACAACGGCTGCCGCCCGCCGAAAAAGCGGCGCGTATAGAGGCTAACAATGGCAAGATATTTAGGACCAAAGTGCAAACTGTCCCGCCGCGAAGGCACGGATCTGTTTCTCAAGAGCGGCGTGCGGCCGCTCGAATCGAAGTGCCGGCTGGAGATCCCGCCGGGCGGCGCGCCGCAGCGGCGGCCGCGCCTGTCGGACTACGGTCTGCAGCTTCGTGAAAAGCAGAAACTGCGTCGCATGTACGGGGTGCTCGAGCGCCAGTTCCGCAACTACTACAAGCGTGCTGCCCAGCTGAAGGGCTCGACGGGTGAGAACCTGTTGCGTCTGCTGGAAGGCCGTCTGGACAACGTTGTATACCGGATGGGCTTCGCGTCCACACGCGCCGAGGCACGCCAGCTCGTCAGCCACAAGAGCATTGAGGTCAACGGCAGGGTTGTGAACATTCCGTCTGCGCAGGTGAGCGCGGGCGATGCCATCAGCATTCGTGAGAAGGCGAGGAAGCAGCTTCGCATTCAAAGCGCTATTGAAATCGCAGGCCAGGTTGGCCTGCCGGAGTGGGTAGAGGTAGACGCAAAAAAGATGTCCGGGGTTCTGAAGTCGTTGCCGGATCGGCAGGACATCCTGCCGGATATCAACGAAAACCTCGTCGTCGAGCTCTACTCCAAGTAAGTCAGGAGGGATTATTCCCATGCAGGAATCTGTATATGAGTTTCTGAAGCCGCGCGTCGTCAAAGTGGCGCCGGTCAATGACCTTCAGGCGAAGGTCACCATCGAACCGTTCGAGCGTGGTTTCGGTCATACGCTGGGCAATGCGCTGCGCAGAATATTGCTGTCGTCCATGCCGGGCGCAGCGATCTCTGAGGCGGAGATCGAGGGCGTGCTCCACGAGTACACGAGTATCGAAGGCGTGCAGGAGGACGTGGTCGACATCCTGCTAAACCTGAAGCAGGTGGCCGTGCGCATGAATTCGCGCGATACCGCGGAGCTGCGGGTTTCGAAGAAAGGCCCGGGACCTGTTACCGCAGGCGACATCCAGCTCGATCACGACGTCGAGATCATGAATCCGGATCTGGTCATCGCGAACCTGACCAGTGCCGGTGAGCTGAACATGGTGCTCAAGGTGGAGCGCGGTCGCGGCTATCGGCCTGCGACCCAGCGCCCGACTTTCGAGGAGCAGGCAGGCCCGATCGGTCGTTTGCAGCTCGACGCGTCGTTCAGCCCGGTGCACCGCGTTACTTATAATGTCGAGGCCGCTCGTGTTGAACAACGCACCGATCTCGACAAGTTGCTGATCGATATCGAGACCAACGGCACGATCGATCCTGAAGAGGCGATTCGCCGTGCAGGCAGCATCCTCAAGGACCAGCTGTCGGTCTTCGTCGACCTGCAGGGCCAGGAAGAAGGTACCGGCGCCCAGGCGCAGGACCAGGTGGATCCGATACTGCTGCGGCCGGTCGACGAACTCGAGCTGACGGTACGTTCGGCGAACTGCCTGAAGGCCGAGAACATCATGTACATCGGTGACCTCGTTCAGCGCACGGAAGTCGAGCTTCTCAGGACACCGAACCTCGGCAAGAAATCACTCACCGAGATCAAGGAAGTGCTCGAAGGGCACGGCCTCGGGCTCGGCATGCGTCTCGATAACTGGCCGCCGGCAAGCCTGCGTCCGGAACACGAGCTCGCAATCTAGGAAAGGAAAGAGAAATGCGCCATAGAAAATCCGGTCGCCGGCTGGGTCGCAACAGCTCACATCGCAAGGCCATGTTCCGCAACATGGCAACGTCGATGGTGAAGCACGAGACGATCCGCACGACGGTGCCCAAGGCCAAGGAACTGCGTCGCGTCGTAGAGCCGCTGATCACGCTTGCGAAAGAGGATAGCGTGGCCAATCGCCGGCTGGCATTCGATCGCCTGCGCGACAAGGAAGCTGTCGGCAAGCTGTTCACGGATCTCGGTCCGCGCTTCAAGGACCGGCCTGGCGGCTACATGCGCATTCTCAAGACCGGGCCGCGCCCGGGCGATGCTGCGCCGATGGCCATCGTCATGCTGACGGAACAGGTCGCAGAAGCCGAGGCAGCGGCGGAAGAGTAGTTCGCGCCCTGTAGCAGGAGCGCGCCTTGGCGCGCGATAAAAAAAGCCGGGCTTTGCCCGGCTTTTTTGTTCACAAAATCAATTGGTTACAACCCGTCCAGGAACGACCGCAGCCCGGCCAGGTAGTTCTGCTCGTCGCGCACGTAAGCATCGTTGTGCGTGCCGCGAATCTCGAGGAACGACTTGGGCTCTTTGGCTGCTGCGAATATCGACTCGCCGTGATGAAAGGGGACTATCTCGTCATCGCGGCTGTGGACGACGAGGACGGGCGAATCGTTGTCCTGCACAAACTCCTTTGCCGAGTGCCGAAGTCTGCTCAGCCATCGCACCGGCAGCCACGGATAATATTCCCGCGCGACATCCGGCACCGACGTGAACGACGACTCGATGATCAGGGCGAGGGGATGATGCCTTGCGGCCAGGTAGGCCGCGGCCGAGGCTCCCATCGATCGCCCAAAAACGATGATGCGATTGTCCGGCGTATTGACCGTTTCGGTCAGGTAGTGCCAGGCGGCCTCCGCATCACGGTAGATACCCTTTTCAGTCGTGCGTCCTTCGCTTTGCCCGTAACCGCGATAGTCGATGATCAGGACGGACAGGCCGAGATGCAGGAACTGGCGAATGGATTCGAGCCGGTGCGAGATGTTGCCCGCATTGCCATGAAAGAACAGGAGCACGCGATCCCCGCTGCCGGGGATATACCAGCCGTGCAGCGTGACACCGTCAGTCGTCTGAATCGACACGTCCTGGTAGTCGGTCCCGATATCGGCGGGTGTGCGGTCGAGCGTCCGGCCGGGAACGTCCGGGAGATACAGCATGCGCGCCTGCATCAGGTACACCACGAGCGCCAGCAAGGCGTAGCAGGCAAGACCGGCGAGAAGCAGCTTCAACATGGCGAGCGGCGACTGGTCCCGCTCAGGTTTCCGCGGCGGGGCGGGTCTTTGCCGATGAGGCGAGCTTGTCGATCAGCTGGGACACGTACTCTGGCGAGTGGGTGTTCTTCGCGATCAGAACGTAAACAGCGGGCACAACGACCAATGTCAGCAGGACGGAGAACGTAACGCCGAAGAAGACGACAGCACCGATCGATTGCCGCGACAGTTCGCCAGCGCCTGATGCCAGCAATAGCGGAACGGAGCCGAACGCTGTGCACATGCTTGTCATCAGTACGGGCCGCAGGCGCGTCCGTGCCGAGCGGATCACTGCCTCCCGGTAGTCCTCACCCCGATCGCGCAGCTGGTTGGCGAATTCGACGATCAGGATACCGTTCTTGGCGGCAAGACCAATCAGCATGATCGCGCCGATCTGGCTGTAGATGTTGATTGTCGAGCCAAACACCCACAGTCCAACGAGTGCGCCCGCAACCGCGAGCGGCACTGTGGTCATGATGATCAGCGGATGTTTGAAGCTCTCGAACTGCGCGGCGAGCACGAGGTAAGCGATCACCAGCGCCAGCATGAACGTTACGTATATCGAGCTGCCCGTCGCCTTGAAGTCACGGGACTCGCCGTCGTAACCGAGGCGGACGGAATCCGGAAGATTGTCGCGAACGATACGCTCGAGTTCGGCGAGGGCGTCGCCCAGCGAATAGTTGTTCTCGAGGCTGGCGCTTATCGTGATCGACCGCATCCGGTCGAAGCGGCGCAGGTCGACCGGACCGGCGACCTCCTCGAGCCGTACCAGGTTGGATAAAGCCACGAGGGCGCCCGACGTCTGCGAGCGAACATAGATGGTTTCGAGGTCGCTCGGCGTCTGGCGGCGCTCATCGGCGCCCTGGAGAATCACCCGGTATTCCTCGCCGTCGCGGATGAACGTCGTAACGACCCGCGAGCCGAGTATCGTCTCGAGTGTTCTGCCGACGTTGGACAGCGATACACCGAGGTCCGCAGCCCGATCGCGATCGACGAAAACATCGATCTTCGGTTTGCGCTCGTTATAGTCGGACTGCAGGTTGGAGAGGCCCGCAAGCTTTGACGCTTCCTCCATGACGATGTCCCGCCACTCCGCGAGTTCGCCGTAGTCGGTGCCGCCCAGGACAATATTGAGAGGGCGGGAACTCTGACCGATCGCCCATGCGCCCGGTGCGAAAGCGAAGACCTGTGCACCCGGCAAATCGGCGAACTGGCGATTCCAGTTCGAGACGATCTCCTGGGCAGAGCGCTCTCGCTCGGACCAGAGCTGGAGCGGCGCGATGACCCGACCGACGTTCACGTCGGCACCGGCTCGCCAGCTGCCTGACCGGCCCAGCACCCGGAGCACGTCGCCTTTCTCCTTGTCGGCGAGCATGATGTTCTCGACTCTCTTGATGTAGTCCACGGTGTAGTCGAGGCTGGATCCGTCGGGCGCCTTGATCATCGCCATGGCAAGACCGCGGTCCTCGCGCGGCATGAATTCCGAAGGCAGCCTGTTGAGTAGCATCAGGCTCCCGATGAACAGGGCGAGGGCTACGCTGATCACGACAAACGGGCGTGCCGATGTCCGCCGCAGGACACGTTCGTACCAACGCGAGAGCCTCTGGAACAGTGCATCGACGAACCGGGCGACGCGTCCGCGGTGCAGGCGATTGTCGTGAAAGAGCTTCGACGTCAGCATCGGCACGAGCGTCAGTGCGATCAGGCTGGAAAATGCCACCGCGGCCGCCAGGGAAATCCCGAACTCGTTGAAAATATCGCCGATATTGCCCGGCATGAAGGAGACCGGCAGGATTACCGAGATCAGGACGAGCGTCGTGGCTATCACGGCAAAGCCGATTTCGCGGCTGCCGTTGACGGCAGCCAGCAGTGTTGGTTCTTTGCCTTCGATGCGGCGCACGATGTTTTCGAGCACGACGATTGCGTCATCGACGACCAGGCCGATGGCAAGCACGAAGCCGAGCAGCGTCAGCGTGTTGATCGAATAGCCAAGGCCGGCCATGACGATGAAAGCCGAGACGATGGATATCGGGATGGTTACTGCCGGGATGATCGTCGCGCGCACGGTACCGATAAAAGCGTAGATCACGGCCAGCACCAGCGCGAGCGCTATCGCGAGCGCCTTGCCGACTTCGAGCAGGGAGGCGCGTATGAATACGGCCGTATCGATATTGATCGCCAGTTCGATATCGTCGGGCATCGTCGCCTGCAGTTCGTCGAGCCGTCGTTTGACGTCGGTATTGACCTGCAGCAGATTGGCCTGTGCCTGGGGGATGATGCCGAGACTCATGTCGGCACCGCCGTCGGTGGCTGAGTAGGTGCGATTATCCTCCGGTGCGAACTCGATATCGGCGACCTCGCCGAGGCGGATCAGGTAGTCACCCTCGCCCTGTTTGAGTACGAGTTGCTCGAAGTCGCTGGTCGACCGGAAGCCGGTATTGGTTCGCAGCGTGAACTCGCGCGCCGTCGACTCGAGGCGTCCCGACGGGATCTGCACGTTCTCCCGCCGCAGCGCATCCTCGATATCCGCAACGGTTAGTTCGCGGGCGGCGAGGCGCTTCGTGTCTACCCAGATTCGCATAGCCGGCCGCCGCAGGCCGCTGTTGCGGACCCGCGCCACGCCATCCACGGCGGACAGGGCATCGACGATATAGCGTTCCGCGAAGTCCGAAACCTCCATAATCGAGCGCGTGCTGCTGGACACGCTGATCCACATCGACGTTTCGGCGCCGGCGTCCTGCTTGCTGATCTGTGGTGGCTCCGCCTCGTCCGGCAGTGTTCCGAGCACGCCCGACACCCGGTCACGGACGTCGTTTGCTGCACCGTCGATATCACGGTCGCGCGTGAACTCGAGCGTGATGATCGATCGTTCGTCGTAGCTGACCGACGATATCTTGGTGATTCCGGCAATACCGGCGAGTTGGTCTTCGAGTACCTGGGTCACGCGGCGTTCGACGATGTCGGAAGCCGCGCCCCTGTAGTCGGTGGTGATGGAAACGACAGGGCGTTCGATCGCCGGAAATTCGCGGATCGGCATGCTGCCGACGGACATCCCGCCGATAATCACCAGTATCAGGGAAATAACGGCCGCGAAGACCGGGCGACGGACCGATACATCGGAGATCAGCATGAACTCATCCGCCGTCCGGCGTCGTGCCGCTCACGGCGATGTTGGCTTCGAGGCTCTCCACCTGTGACCCGTCACGAACCTTGTGGGTACCCTCGGTCACGACACTCTCTCCGCTCGACAGGCCCTCCGATACCACCACGTAACCGGGAATCCGGCGGCCCAGCCGGACCTGGCGCTTTTCCGCGACGCCTGCATTGATTACGAATACATATTGCCGGGATCCCTCCGGCACGATTGCCTGTTCCGGGGCCATCAGGACGTCACCCCGGTCGCGCTGCAGGTCGACCGTCATGAACATGCCGGGTTTGAGGAGTCCGTCGTCGTTCGGTATGACCGCACGCACCTCGACCGCCCGCGACACAGGATCCAGGCGCGTATCGATACTCGCAACGATGCCGTTGAAGTCCCGGTCGGGAAATACCAGGCTGTGCGCGATGATGTCCATACCCTGCCTGACGACGTTGACGAAGGTCTCCGGAACCGAAAAATCAAGCTTGATGACGCTCACGTCGTCCAGCGTCGTGATAACGGTGTCCGTGTCCACGAAGCTGCCCGGACTGACACGGCGCAGGCCGATGCGGCCCGAAAACGGCGCGCGCACCCGGGTGTGGTTCAACTTGGCGCGGGCGGCCTCGACGTTTGCCTCATCCACCTTTACCTGGGCAAACAGGGCTTCCAGGTTGGACGCCGATATGGCCTGGGTCGATTCCAGTTCCTTGCTGCGGTTGTAGAGGCTGCGGCTTTCAGACAGGGAAGCCTCGGCAAGCGCGAGACCGGCTACGATCTCGCTGTTTTCGAGCTCGACCAGCAAATCGCCCTGTTCGACGAACTGGCCTTCCTCGAAGAATATGCGAGTTATCAGGCTCGAGATTCGCGGGCGAATCTCGACTGACTCGTTTGCCCGCGCCGTTCCGAGTGCCTCGATTTCATCCACCAGCGGGCGCAGTTCGATGCGCTGCGTCACGACCTTTGCCGCGCCTCCCCAGGCGCCTGCCGGGCCGCCTTGCGGTTCGTCGCTGCAGGCCGCAAAAAATGCCAGGCAGGCAATCAGGTACGTTATCGACGGGAGATTCCTCATGCCGCCAGTTTACTCCTAGCAGCGGAAGAAATGTCACTGTTAACAAGTCCTTACACGCCCAGCCAGCTGCCGCCGCCAGCCCCGGGAAAAGCTCCGGAAACATTTGACATATTCCGGAACCGCGTTTTCCTGATGGACATTATTTATTGATTTTCCTCAAAAAAAACAGAAATTTCGCCAGCTGTGAGCGTCCTCACAGCCAATAATGACCGGGCGTACTAAAGTGATATTTCTGCATTTTCGGGGACACCACCATCAGCAAGGACAGGCCATTCGAAGACTGCGTCATCCTCTCGAAGGAAGCCTTCGACCCGGATGCCGTCTTTCTTGACGATATCGTCGATGACGAGGTCCTGCCTTACCTCAGCCTGGCGGTCGATGGTCTCACGGACGCAGCGGAGCGGAGGAAGGGCAGGCTCGAGCTGCGGCCGGAGGATGTTGCCGCAAACGAGCAGATTTGCCCCGACACGACGCTGCCTGCAATAAAGTTCGACCCCGAGCAGCTCGAAGTGGAAGGCTGGGAGTCGTCGCTTTGGCGCAAGATGAAGCGAATCATCGGCTTTTAGATCGCCCTGGCATCGCATAAGATGCCTCGATGATTTTCAAAGACAAGACGGTCATCGTCACCGGTGGCTCCGAAGGGGTCGGCGCAGCTGCTGCGCGGCTGTTTGCCGAGGCGGGGGCCAATCTCATGCTGGTGGCCCGCAACCGCAAGAATCTCGAAGCTATTGCAGCCGAGCTGCGCGACAAGGCGCGTGTCTCGGTTTTCCCGATGGACGTGTCCGACGCCGACAGCTGCGCGGACATGGTCAAGAAGACCTTGTTCGAGTTTGGCCGTATTGACGTGCTCGTGAATAATGCCGGCTTCCATGTGCGCGGCGACGTCGAATCCGCGACGGCAGACGAGCTCGCCCGCACGATCGATGTCAATCTCAGGGCACCGATCGTGTTGACGCGCCTGGTGCTGCCGCATATCCGCGAGGCCGGCGGTGGCGCGATCATCAATGTCGCGTCGCTCGCGGGCCGCACGCCCGTGCCCGGAAGTGCTGCCTATTCCGCGAGCAAGTTCGGCCTGCGTGCATTTGCGTTTTCCCTCGCCGAGGAAATCCGGGATTCCGGCATCAAGCTCGCCGTGGTGTCGCCCGGCCCGATCGCCACGCAGTTCATCCTTGACGATATCGACAAGACGTCGGACCTGACATTCTCGCAGCCTATGAGCTCGGCGGAGGAAGTGGCCCAGGTAATCCTCGATCTCTGCGG
>Ga0193948_1000031_pt1 | contig 21074 bp, 18 predicted proteins | sample FRT_12_MG_FD_161659 | JGI IMG/M metagenome (GOLD analysis project Ga0193948, IMG submission 161659) | Sediment microbial communities from the Broadkill River, Lewes, Delaware, United States - FRT_1-2_MG | ecosystem: Environmental > Aquatic > Freshwater > River > Sediment | place: USA: Delaware... | reverse complement strand
AGCTTCTGCACCTCCTGCGACCCGGTCGGGTATTCGATGCCGGCGTAGATGTCTTCCGTGTTCTCGCGGAACACGGTCATGTCCACGAGATTCGAGTCCTTCATCGGCGTGATCACGCCCGGGAAATAACGAATCGGCCGCACGCACGCATACAGGTCCAGTGTTTGCCGGATCGATACGTTCAGCGACCGGATACCGCCGCCGATCGGCGTAGCCAGCGGACCCTTGATCGACACGACGTATTTCTCCATCGCGTGCAGGGTCTCATCCGGCATGTAGACGTCGCCGCCGTATACTTCCGTCGCCCGCTGCCCGGCGTAGACCTGCATCCACTCGATTTTGCGCTCGCCCCCATAGGCCTTGCTGACCGCCGCGTTGACCACGTCCAGCATGACCGGCGTGACGTCGATGCCGATGCCGTCACCCTCGATATACGGAATGACCGGGCGGTCCGGGACGTTGAGCGTGTGATCGGGATTCGCGGTAATGGCCTCGCCGTCGGCAGGCACCTCGATGTAGTCGTAATGCATGGTCTCTCTCGGATGGGTGGGCGTGCATTGTACCTGCCCGGCCCGGGACCTCAATCCGGGGACAGTGACTTTAAGTACCAAGCATTCTGGCCTGGCACTTAAAGTCACTGTCCCCAATTGGTGCCCGCGACTGTTCGCGGTTCGAGAACCGCTCCTACTTGTGCAGGCCGGCGATGCGCATGGCGATTTCCATCGCCTGCTCATAGTTGAGCCGCGGATCGACGGTCGACTTGTAGGCCCGCGCGAGGTCGCCGTCGGTCAGCCCACGTGCGCCGCCTGTGCATTCAGTAACGTTCTCGCCGGTGAGTTCGAGGTGCACCCCGCCGAGCTGGCTGCCCATGGAGCGGTGCACACGAAACGCCGCCTCCAGTTCTGCGACGATCTTGTCGAAGCGGCGGGTCTTGACGCCGTCCGACGTACTCTCGGTATTGCCGTGCATCGGGTCGCATACCCAGAGGACCGGTGCACCGGTCTCACGTACCGCCGTGATCAACTCAGGCAGGTGCTCCTCGATTGCGCTGGCGCCGAAGCGGTGGATGAAGGTCAGGCGACCCGGTTCGTTGTTCGGGTTGAGTATCGCAACCAGTTCCTGGATCCATTCCCGCGTCATCCCGGGGCCGATCTTGATCCCCACCGGATTTGCAATGCCACGGAAAAACTCGACGTGTGCGCCGTCCGTCGCAGCCGTACGCATGCCGATCCAGGGGAAATGGGTCGTCAGGTTGTACCAGCGCTCACGACGATCCAGGAACCTCGTCTGTGCCTGCTCGTACAGCAGGTGCAAGCCTTCGTGAGCTGCGTAAATATCCGCCCTGCGCGTCTTGTGCACGGGCTGGCCGGCGATTGTCTCCAGGAAATCCAGAGAATCCGATATCGACGCGACGATCGCATGGTATTCATCCGCCATCGGCGAATGGCCGACCCAGTTGACGTCCCAGTATTCAGGATGGTGCAGATCGGCAAAGCCGCCGTCGATAAGGGAACGGACGAAATTCAGGGTCAGGGCCGCGCGTTCGTAGCCGCGCAGAATGAGCTGCGGGTCCGGCACCCGGTCGGACGCCGTAAACGGATTGCGATTTACGAGGTCGCCACGAAAACTCGGCAGCGCCTGCCCTTCGCGGGTCTCGGTATCGGCAGACCGGGGCTTGGCGTACTGGCCGGCCATGCGACCGACGCGTATGACCGGTTTCTTGAGCCCGTAGAGGATTACGAGGCTCATCTGCAGCAGGATTTTCAACTTGGCGACGATATCTTCCGACGTGCACTCGTCGAAGGTCTCGGCGCAATCGCCACCCTGCAGGATGAACGCCTCGCCGCGCTGTGCCCGCGCAAACTCGTCCTTGAGTGCGTCGATCTCCCACGACGTCACTAGCGGCGGCAGACGGCTCAGATCGGCAACCGCCCGTTCGAGCGCCGCCTGATCCGGATAGGTCGGTTGCTGCGCAGCCGGCAGCGCCTGCCAGCTCGCGGGGTGCCATTCGCCTTTTGCAGCAGTGCGTGTCATGGGCGCGTCCATTTCATCCGCGCGACTATGCCATGCTGCATCGCAAAACTGCAAAGCTTTCATCTGGAAAGGTTCCGCCGACATTGGCACAATGCGCGCCATCTTCGATCCGCCCGCCCCGGGCGGCGCATCTTTCAGGAGCCTCCATGCAAGAGATCCTCGTGCTCGGCGCCGGCAAAATCGGCGCCCTAATATCCGGCTTGCTGGCCGAAAGTGGCACCTATCGGGTGCAGCTTGCCGATGCAATGCCCGGCGTCGCCGAATCGGTGGCCAGGGCGCATCGGCTCGATGCAATCAGCGCCTTCGATCTCGATGCGAGCGACAAGGAAGCCCTCACGCGCCATGTGCGTGAACACAAGCCTGCCGCTCTGGTTTCGAGCCTGCCCTATTTCTGCAACGTCGCCGTTGCCGAGGTCGCTCGGGCCGAGGGCCTGCACTACTTCGACCTGACGGAGGACGTAGCCGTGACATCCGCGGTGCGTTCCATTGCCGAAGGCGCATCGACGGCATTCGTGCCACAATCCGGCCTCGCGCCTGGTTTCATCAGCATCGCGGCGAACGAACTCATCCAGCACTTCGACGAACTGCGCTCGGTGAAGCTCCGCGTGGGCGCACTGCCGCAGCACCCCAACAACGTACTCAAGTACTCGCTGACGTGGTCGACGGACGGCGTTATCAACGAGTATGGCAATCTATGTAACGCAATCGTCGACGGCGAGGATGTCGACGTTCTGCCGCTCGAGGGTCTCGAGTCCATCGAGATCGACGGCAAGCTGTACGAGGCTTTCAACACATCGGGTGGGCTGGGGTCGCTCGCGGAGACCTACGGCGACCGCGTAAAAACGATGAACTACAAGACGATTCGTTATCCCGGGCACTGCGACCAGATGCGCTTGCTGATGAACGGCCTCAAGCTCAATCACGACCGGGATACGCTGAAGCGCATCCTCGAGAACGCCGTGCCGCAGACGCTACAGGACGTCGTTATCATCTACGCGGCCGTCACCGGCCTTCAGGACGGCGAGTTTCGCGAAGAAAACTACGTCAACAAGGTTTACCCGCAGGTCGTCGCGGGCAGGCTCTGGTCCGCCATCCAGGTTACGACCGCGGCCGGTGTCTGCGCCGTCATTGATATCGTGCTGTCGCACCCCGATAACTACCTCGGATTCGTTGCGCAGGAGCAGTTCCGTCTCGAGGACGTTCTCGAGAACCGCTTCGGCCGTTATTACGCGTACGGCGGCAACAACAGGGAATCGGCCGCAATGATCGCGCGCGGCGAAACCGGACACCAGCGCAGCAACGCCGGAGGATAAGATTATGAAGAAAATTCTTGAATCGCTCGGACTCGAGGCTACGAACCCGGGCACCTGGTTTGGTAACGACAGCAGCGAAGACGCCTCTGCACCGCTGATCGAATCGATCAACCCCGCGAATGGCGAAGTAATCGGGAGCGTTCGCTCGACGACGACCGCGGAATACGATCGCCTCGTCAACCTGGCCAGAGACTCGTTCAGGGAATGGCGCACAGTGCCGGCACCCGTGCGCGGTGAAGCGGCGCGTCGCATCGGCAATGCCCTCCGCGACCACAAGGACGCGCTCGGCAGCCTCGTGTCGCTCGAGAACGGCAAAATCAAGCCGGAAGGCGACGGTGAAGTACAGGAGATGATCGATATCTTCGATTTCGCGGTTGGCCAGTCGCGCATGCTGTACGGCAAGACAATGCACTCGGAGCGCCCGCAGCACCGCATGTATGAGCAATGGCACCCGCTCGGTCTCGTCGGCACCATAACGGCATTCAACTTCCCGGTTGCAGTGTGGTCGTGGAACACGAGTCTCGCCTCGATCTGCGGCAACGTGAGCATCTGGAAGCCCTCACCGAAGACGCCGCTGTGCGGTATTGCCGTGCAAAAAATCGTCAACGAGGCCGTCGCCGACCTCGACCTGCCGACGTTTACCTGCCTCATCAATGACGGCAGCAACGAACTTGCGCAGCAGTTCGTCGACGACCGGCGCATCGATCTCGTCTCGTTTACCGGATCGTCGGCCGTCGGTCGCCAGGTCGGCGTGCAGGTCGCGAAGCGCATGGGCAAGGTGCTGCTCGAACTGGGCGGCAACAACGCGATCATTGTCGACGAACACGCCAACATGGAACTCGTTGTGCCGGCGATCGTTTTCGGCGCGGTCGGCACGGCGGGCCAGCGCTGCACCACGACGCGCCGCATCATCGTGCACGAGTCGCGGCTCAACGAACTCAAGGCAGGTCTCGTAAAGGCCTACGCGCAGGTGCGCATCGGCGATCCGCTCGATCCGAAAACGCTGATGGGTCCGCTGATCGACGAAGCGGCAATCGGCCGCGTCGAAGCAGCGATCGAGGCCGTGCGTGACGCGGGCGGAGAAATCCTCTGCGGTGGCGAGCGGATTGACGGCCCGGGCAACTTCATAACGCCGGCCATCGCGGTCGCCCGCAACGACTGGGATATCGTTCAGACCGAAACCTTCGGTCCGTTGCTTTACCTGCTGCCCTACAAAACGCTGGACGAGGCCATCGAGATGCAGAATGGTGTCGTGCAGGGTCTGTCGTCGTCGATCTTCACGGACAACCTGCAGAACGCAGAGTACTTCCTATCGCAGTCGGGCTCCGATTGTGGCCTCGCCAATGTGAACATCGGCACCTCAGGCGCCGAGATCGGCGGCGCCTTCGGCGGGGAGAAGGAGACCGGCGGCGGCCGCGAGGCCGGTTCGGATGCCTGGCGCTCCTACATGCGGCGCCAGACCAACACGATCAACTGGAGCCCGGAATTGCCGCTCGCGCAGGGCATCAATTTCGACCTGTAACGGAATCTGGGGACAGTGACTTTAAGTGCCAGGCCTTTTTGCCTGGCACTTAAAGTCACTGTCCCCGAATTGCCTACAGGGACTCGAAGCGGTTCTCGGCGCGGTTCTTGCGAACTTCCCCGGCCGCGAACACCTGGCCGCTCATGGCGATGTAGACGCCCGGCGGAGAGGCCTGCACCGCCGCGACGGCCATGCCGACGTTGAAGATGGCGTCGGTGGTGCGAAACCGCGCCGGTGTCAGCGCGCCCGTGAGCACGACCGTCTTGTCATTCATCCCCTGCAGCGCCCCGGCCGTCTCGACCATGGTGTCCGTGCCATGCGTGACGACATAGAGACCTGCGTCGTCTTTTTCGATGTAGCTTCGCAAGGTCGCACGATCTGCATCGGTAATCTCGAGGCTGTCTTTTTGCAACAACGACACGATCTCGTAGTCAAACTGAACGAGCCCTTCCCTGAGGATATGCTCGACCTGCGACTCGCCCACTTCGAACTGGCTCAGCGCATCGAAGTAAATCTTGTCGATGGTGCCGCCGGTCGTTATGAATCGGATGAACATGGAGCGAAGCATGCCACCAAAACGCCGCGATCAACAGCCGCCCGCCCTGCTATCATGATGCCATGAAGACACGACTTCGCCGGGCCCTGATCGCCCTGTTCTGCGGTTTCCTCGCCTTCAACGCCGGCGCGGCCGGTAGCTCGATCGTCGTCCTCGAAGTCAAGGGCGGCATCGGCGTGGCAACCGCCGACTACATACTCAGCGGCCTCGAGTACGCAGAGGCGCAGCAGGCCGAACTGGTCATCCTGGCCATCGACACGCCGGGGGGGCTGGTCAGTGCAACCCGGGACATCATCCAGGGCATCCTGGGTTCGAGCGTGCCCGTCGCAACCTACGTCTCGCCGTCAGGCGCGCACGCCGCTAGCGCGGGCACCTACATCCTGCTGGCCAGCCACGTCGCGGCCATGGCGCCGACGACCAGCATCGGCGCGGCCACGCCCGTGCCGCTGGGTGGCGATTTCTCGCCGCCCGATCCGGAGCGGAAGCCTCTGCCCGAGATGCCGCAAATAGAAGAAGGCGCCGACGAACCGGAGCCGAAAGCTGCCGAAGATTCGCAGGACCAGGCGCCCGGCTCTGCGCTCGATCGCAAGGTTATGAACGATGCGGTCTCCTATATCCGCTCGCTTGCCGAACGATATGGTCGCAACGCCGACTGGGCCGAGGAAGCCGTACGTTCCGCGGCGACGCTGACCGACCGGGAAGCCCTGGAGCAGAACGTCATCGAGTACATCGCGACGTCCAGGGCAGACCTGCTCGAGCAATTGCACGAAGCGGAACTGACCGTCGACAACCGGACGATAACGCTCGATACGGCGAATGCCGTGCTGGACGAGTTCGAGCCGAACTGGCGCATCCGCTTCCTGTCGATGCTCACCGATCCGAACGTCGTCCTCATACTCGGTTTGATCGGTTTCTATGGCCTGCTGATCGAAGCCTGGAATCCCGGCGGCATCGTTCCCGGCGTTGTCGGCGTCATTTGCCTGCTGCTCGCTGCATACGGCGTGCAGGCTCTACCGGTGAATTACGCTGGCCTCGCGCTCATCCTGGTCGGCCTCGCATTAATGACGGCGGAGGCTTTCGCGCCGAGTTTCGGCGCGCTCGGTCTCGGCGGAATCGCCGCATTCGTATTTGGAGCTATACTGATGTTCGACAGCGAAATACCCGGGTTCGGCGTCTCGATCTCGTTCGTACTCGGTATCGCCATCGTGTCCGCCGTGTTTATCATCTGGACCGTCAGCTACCTGCTGAAACTGCGCAACCGCGGTGCCGTGTCCGGCGCGGAGTCTATTGTCGGTGGTGTCGGCACCGCGCTCGAAGACTTCGAGGGCGAGGGACGCGTCTGGCTCGAGGGTGAGGCCTGGCACGCGTACAGCAAGGTCCCGATCGAAAAAGACCAGCAAGTGGCTGTAACTGCGATGGATGGCCTCGTGCTGCAGGTGGAACCGGTTGCGACAGGCGCTGCTGATGCACCCGCGGCATCCTGACTCTGATTACTACTGAAGGAATTATTCTATGGAAAGCCTACTGCCCCTCGGATTTGTCATCGTTATCGTAGGCGCGCTCGCGACCCAGATCTTCAAGATCCTGCAGGAGTACGAGCGCGGCGTCATCTTCTTCCTGGGCCGCTTCCAGACCGTAAAAGGCCCGGGCCTGATCATACTGATCCCCTTCCTGCAGCGGATGACCAAGGTCGATCTGCGCGTCATCGTGCTGGACGTACCGACGCAGGACGTCATTTCGCGGGACAACGTCTCGGTACGCGTGAATGCGGTCATCTACTTCAGGATCGTCGATCCCGAAAAGGCGATCATCCGGGTTGCCAACGTGTTCGAAGCGACCAGCCAGTTGTCGCAGACGACGCTGCGATCAGTCCTCGGCCAGCATGACCTCGACGATATGCTCGCCGAACGCGACAGGCTCAATGCCGATATCCAGGAAATCCTGGACCAGCGCACCGATAACTGGGGCATCAAGGTCGCCAACGTCGAGATCAAGCACGTGGACCTCGACGAGAGCATGATCCGCGCAATCGCTCAGCAGGCGGAGGCCGAACGTGCACGACGTGCCAAGGTCATCAACGCCGAGGGCGAAAAGCAGGCAGCGACGATGCTCGCCGAGGCGGCAAACATGCTGGCCAAGGAAGAGTCCGCGCTGACGCTCAGATACCTGCAGACGCTGAAGGAAATCTCCAACGAGAGGACCAACACCATCGTGTTCCCGATCGACCTGGTTGAGAAGATGGGGTCTGCGGCCAGAGCCCTGAGCAAGGACCGCTCTTCCGGCTAATGCCCCCGCGGGAACGGACTAGCGCCCGCTTGCTGCGGGCGGGATATCGACGGTAATCCTCGCGCCACCGAGCGCGGACCGTCCGATCGTCAGCGTGCCACCGTAGGATTTCGCGATATCGCGCACGATAGCGAGGCCGATGCCGTGTCCCGGCGTCGCCTCGTCGAGGCGCGTGCCACGCTCGAGGAGCGCCTCTGCCGCCTCTCCAGGGATTCCCGGGCCATCATCGTCAACCGCCAGGCGCATGCCGCCGGTGCGTCCCTGCGAGCCTGACGATGGCTCCACCGTGATCGCAACCCGCCCCTTGCACCACTTGCACGCGTTGTCCAGCAGGTTGCCGGCGAGCTCCAGGAAGTCGCCCGTGTCGCCGCGGAATGTTACGTCCGGCGCCACCTCGGACTCGATGGTCGGATGCTTGTCGTGATACACCTTTCTCAGGCCGCTGACGAGTCGCTCCACTTCCTTCGCGACCGGTACCGGTCCGAGGACCAGGTTGTCCGCCGCCGAGGCGGACGCCGGCTTCCTGAGCTGGTAACGGACGATCTCGTCCATACGCTCGATCTGCTCGTTGAAACGCCCTTGCAGCTGCGACGAGGATCCGACGTCCTCTGTCAGCGCCCGCATGGCGGCCAGCGGCGTTTTAAGACTGTGCGCAAGATTATCGAGGGTGTGCCGGTAGCGGTCCGATCGCGCTCGCTCGTTGTCGATCAACAGGTTCATGTTGCGTGCGACCCCGGCGAGCTCCGTCGGGAAATTCTCGGAGAGTGATGCCCGTTCACCCTCCTCGATGTCGCCAATCTCGGTCTCGATCTGTCGCAACGGCCGCAGCAGGCCGCGCATGAGAATCGAAATGGACAGCAGCATGATCAGTGCAATGGCAGCGAACCAGCCGATCAACTGGCGCCGAAATTCCCCGACCTGTGCGTTGAACGAGTCGAGGCTCTCGGCCACCTTGAACACGTAGGGCTTTAATTCGCCGTCCGGAAACTCCCACTGCACGGCCAGGCTCAGCGTGAGCAGCGGCATTCCGTCGTCGAGTGACTCGCGCTCGAAAACGCGGGTACCGAGCTGCGGATATCCGCCCTGCGGAATATCGAGGCCGAGCGCCGAGCGCGAGCGCCAGGTGAGCTGGCCGCTATCATCGCGCAATTCTCCGTACAGCCCCGAACCTATCGTATTGAAGCGCTCCTCGTGCAGGTCGGGTGGGAAACTCAGTGCCCCTTCATCATTCGGGTTCGCTGCAGCCAGCAACTGCATGAGGTGGCCGTCCAGGATATCCCGCCTCGCCTGCTCGCCAGCCGTACGAAATGCCGTATCCAGGACCACAACTGTAGCGCCGAAGAACAGCAGGAGCAGCACGCTGACCGATATCAACAGGCGTGCGCTTAACGATGACATGACCGTCGCGAACTGACGTCGATTACTCGGACTGGCTGCGCTCTAACGCGAATCTATAGCCGCGTCCGCGCAGCGTTTCGATCGGCTTCAACGCATTCTCCGGATCGAGTTTCTTGCGTAGCCGGCCGATAAAGACCTCGATGACGTTGCTGTCGCGTTCGAAGTCCTGGTCGTACAGGCGCTCGGTAAGCTCGGTCTTGGATATCACCTGGCCCGCCCTGAGCATCAGGTACTCGATGATCTTGTATTCGAAGCTGGTGAGTTCGACCGGCGAGTCGTCGACTCTGACTTCCTGGCGCGCCATGTCGAGCACGACCGGTCCGGCCGTCATCACCGACGAAGCCCAGCCACCGCTGCGCCTGAGCAGTGCGTGCACGCGTGCGCCGACCTCCTCGAAATGAAACGGTTTGACGACATAGTCGTCGGCGCCCGCGCTCAGTCCGTCGACCTTGTCCTGCCAGCGATCCCGGGCGGTGAGAATCAGGATCGGGTAGGTCTTTCCCTTCTCGCGCGCCTCGCGAATGATGTCGAGTCCGGATACCTCCGGCAGCCCGAGGTCGATGATCGCGAGATCGACCGGGTACTCCATCGCAAAATACAGGCCTTCGCGGCCGTCGGCGGCCTGTTCGACCGCATAGCCCGCATCGGCAAGCTGTGCCGCAAGGGATTCGCGCAGGGTGTCGTCGTCTTCTATGACCAGTAAACGCATCGGGCTGCCCCTGCTAATCGAACGACCGGCCGCGGATCTTCGCGGTCTTTACCTTGCCATCCTTGGTCAGGTAGCGGATGTGGTGTGTCTCGCGTTTGCCGTCGCGTTGTGTTTCCGCGCTCAGGATGCGATCCACGTCGCCGCGCCGGCGCACGGACTCGATCGCCTGGTCCAGCGTCATGCCGTCTTTGGCAACCCGCAGGTCCGGCTTATCCGCCTGCTGGTACTGCACGTGCAGCTCGCGCAGCGATTCCTCCAGGTCGAAGGCGTCCGCTGCAGCCGGCACGAGGAGCACGGCGGCAATCAATGAGATGAAGGCTAATCTGGTCACTTGCTTTCCGGTATTTGGGGCGAGCGCAGGCTCGCAATCAGCTCGCCGACAGTGTCCTCCGCCGGCGAGCCGATTGCAACGAAGTGGATCACAGAGCTCTCTCGGATGCCCGGGGTCAGCCGGCGGGGCGAATGTCGACCCGGACCCGGAGCTCACGACCCGGATCGTACGGCATCCGTGTCTCGTACTTCTGCCCGTGATAGCGATACACGACCCGATATCCATCGATGCGCTCTTCCTGGCGCGAGGTCATTCGCGTTTCGCAGCGCTCGACAGGCCTCGAGTACTCGGTCCTGCTGTGCGCGGCACCGTAGCGGCGCTTCGCGCTATCGTTGCCGACCGCGGCGCCGATGATCGTACCGGCGACGGTTGCGGCATCGTTGCCGCGGCCGCTGCCGAACTGGTGCCCGATCACTCCGCCGACGACGGCGCCCACGAGGGTCCGCACGCCGCTGCCCGGCACGGGCCGCTCGACGGTGTAGTACTCGGTCTCCTGCCAGCACTCGCGTACCGGCGTGTTCACGGTAACGTAGCGAATGATCGGCTCCGAGCTGATCACGCGCGCGTAGTCATACTGGGCAGCTGCCGCCTGCGCGGAAACCACTGTGAGCAGCGAAACTGCGACCAGACCTGAAATTACTCGTCGTGCGTTCATTGCTTTGGTGTTCATTGTTCCTGACCTTTTCGCTTGCGACCGGCCCTGTTGCCAGCCTGGGAACAAGATTACGCATGCAGCAATGAACGAAGGCTGAACGAAAAGCAGCGAAAAAACCCTGCAAACTGAATGCTTTATGAACGTCTACGATGAGCCGTTCAGGACAGGCGGCGTTTGGCGGCGCGCCACTCCCGATCCAGCGACTCGAGGTTGTGATCACGGAACCGCTGCCCCGCGTCCCTGATTGCCGTTTCCATGTCCGCGAAGCGCCGCTCGAACTTGCGGTTAGCACTCATCAGGGCTTTCTCGGCGTCGACATCGAGGTGCCGCGCCAGGTTGACGATAGCGAACAGCAGGTCGCCGAATTCCTCTTCGACCTGCGCAGGGTCACGGGTGCCGACCGCCTCCTCGAGCTCCTCGAGTTCTTCCGCGATCTTGTCGCGCACGCCCCCGCGGTCCGGCCAGTCGAAGCCGACACCGGCAGCGCGTTTACCGAGCTTCTGCGCCCGCTTGAGTGCAGGCAGCGACTTCGCAACGCCCGTAAGTACGCCGTCTTCGTCGCTGCCGCGGCGCTCTTCCGCCTTTATACGCTCCCAGCTGCCCTCGGCCGGACCCGCGGCGCGCTCGGCGTCGCTGCCAAAAACGTGCGGATGGCGGCGCAGCATCTTGTCGCAGATGGTGCCGACCACGTCACCGAAATCGAACGCGCCGGTCTCTTTGGCCATACGTGCGTAGAAGACGACCTGGAACAGCAAATCGCCGAGTTCGTCCCGCAGTGCCGGCATGTCTTCGCGAGCAATTGCATCGGCGACCTCGTACGCCTCCTCGATGGTGTACGGCACGATTGTCGAGAAATCCTGCTCGAGGTCCCACGGGCAGCCGTTGTCAGGATCACGGAGGCGATCCATTATTTCGAGTAATTTCTCGATATTGCTCATAACTTATTATTTTTTTAGTTGTTTTCTCAGTTCCACGAGTATGTGGGCCGTCGCACCCCAGATCTTCTCGCCCTCGTAATGAAATTCAACCGTGGGAACCCGGCGCCCCTGGTACTCGCGCTCCAGCGCGCGCTCATTGCGGCTGTCGAGCAGAAACGCCAACGGCACTTCGAACGCGTATTCGACTTCCGTACGGTCGATCTGCAGCGTTATATTATCCGCCACGAGGCCCACGACCGACGTGACAGCATAGCCCGTCACGGTCGGCATTGGCGGGAGATAGCCGATAACGTCGATAGCCTCGGGCGGGATACCGACCTCCTCGTGGGTCTCCCGCAACGCCGTGTGCACGATGTCATGGTCGTGCTCCTCCATGCGCCCGCCCGGAAAACTGACCTGCCCGGCATGGTGCTTGAGCTCGGCTGAACGCTGCGTGAGCAGCACGGACAGCCCGGCGACGCGCTCGATCACGGGAATCAGCACACCGGCCGGACGCAGCGTCCGCACGATACGCTCGCGCACGAAGTCCGGCCAGCGCTCGCTGCCCGGTGGCATGACGACGTCGAGCGGGTCCTCGGGTGCGCGCGTCTCGGACAGCCGCTCCTGCAGCAGTGCGGCGCTCAGTGGGTCGGGACTCCGCAAAACCGGCGCTAGTGGTGGATGCCGCCCTTCGTGAGCGCGGCCGGGTCAAGAAGACGGTCCAGCTCCTCGTCGGTGAGCTCCGTCATCTCCTTTGCGACGTCCTTCACGGGGCGACCTTCGGCATAGGCTTTCTTCGCGACAGCCGCGCCCAGCTCATAGCCGATCACCGGGTTCAGGGCCGTGACGAGAATGGGATTGCGCCCGAGTGCGCGATTGATGTTGGCTTCGTTGACGGTAAATCCCTTGATAGCCTTGTCGGCCAGGCAGGTCGAGGCATTGGCAAGCAGCTCGATGCTCTGCAGCAGGTTGTAGGCAACCACCGGCAGCATGACGTTGAGCTGGAAATTGCCCGACTGCCCGCCCATTGCGATCGTGGCGTCGTTGCCGACAACCTGCGCGCACACCATGGCGACCGCTTCGGGAATGACCGGGTTCACCTTGCCCGGCATGATGCTGGAGCCCGGCTGCAGCGCCGGCAACTCGATCTCGCCGATGCCCGCGAGGGGGCCGGAGTTCATCCAGCGCAGGTCGTTGGCGATCTTCGTCAGGCTGACCGCGAGCACCCGCAGCTGCCCGGACATCTCGACCGCCGTATCCTGGCTGCTCAGCCCCTCGAACTTCGATGCGGCCGGCGCGAATTTCACACCGGTCTGTTCCGACAGCAGGGTGGCGACTTTTTCACCGAATTTCGGGTGCGCATTAATACCCGTGCCGACCGCGGTACCGCCCTGCGCAAGGCACACGAGGCGCTTCAGCGAGCCGCGAATACGTTCGCCGCCATGTTCGACCTGCGAACGCCAGCCGTCCAGTTCCTGTCCGAGCGTCACCGGCATCGCGTCCATGAGGTGCGTACGGCCTGTCTTGACGACGTCGCGGAGTTCATCAGCTTTGGCCTCGAGCGTTCCGCCGAGGTGCTCGAGCGCTGGCAGTAGCTGCCGGTGAATGGCGAGCGCTGCGCTCACGTGAACACAGGTCGGAATCACGTCATTGCTCGATTGGCTCATGTTGACGTGATCGTTGGGATGCACTTCGTCACCAAGCTTCTCGGTCGCAAGATGCGCGATCACCTCGTTCGCGTTCATGTTCGAGCTCGTGCCCGAACCGGTCTGGAATACGTCGATCGGAAAATGGCCGTCGTGCTGGCCGTCGACCACTTCGAGCGCGGCCTTTTGCACGGCCACGGCAACGTCGCTCTTCATTAGCCCGAGTTCAGCGTTTGCCCCGGCCGCGGCCCATTTGACGAGCCCGAGCGCCGCGATGAACTGGTGCGGCATCGTGAGCCCGCTGATCGGAAAATTGTCGACTGCGCGTTGCGTCTGGGCGCCCCACAAGGCGTCCTGCGGAACCTGGAGTTCCCCCATGCTGTCGTGTTCTGTACGGAATTTTTTGTCGTTCATCGGCTTGGTTTCCCGGTATAGGCCATGAAAATTCGGGTCTGGAGTACTGTAGCAATCGTGTATGATTCGCGCTTTGCGCGCGCAAGTCTACACTGGTTTCAGTCTCATGAAAGTCTCCACACTCAAGGCCCTGTCGCCAGCCGACGGCCGCTACGCGGATAAAGTAAACGGCCTGCGCAACATTTTCTCGGAATACGGCCTGATCCGCTTTCGCGTACTCGTCGAGGTCCGGTGGCTGCAGGCCCTCGCCGACGAGCAGCAAATCCCGGAAATCGAACCGCCCTCGGCGGTGCTGAAAGACCTCCTCAACGGCATCGTCGACGATTTTTCGCTCGTTGACGCGGAACGCGTCAAGACGATCGAAGCCACGACCAACCACGACGTCAAGGCCGTGGAATATTTCATTCGCGAGAAGATCGGGGACGGGCCCGATACGGGGCCACTGAAAGATTTCCTGCACTTCGGCTGCACGTCCGAAGACATCAATAACCTCGCCTACGCACTGATGTTGCGTTCGGCGCGCAGCGAGGTGCTGATCCCGCTGATGCGCGAACTGAAGGCGAAATTGCAGTCCATCGCGCGGCAGAACGCCGACGTGGCCATGCTCTCACGCACCCACGGTCAGCCCGCGAGCCCGACGACGCTGGGCAAGGAAATTGCCAATTTCGTCAAGCGGCTGGAGGCAGCGCAGCGGCAGCTCGGCAGCGTCGCGATTCGCGGCAAGTTCAACGGCGCCGTTGGCAACTACAACGCTCACGTCGTCGCTTATCCGGACGCGGACTGGCGCGGTATCGGTGAACGCTTCGTCAGCGCGCTGGGTCTCGAACCGAATTCACACACCACCCAGATCGAGCCGCACGACTGGACGGCCGAGTATGCGCATGCCGTTGCCCGCTACAACACGATCCTCATCGATCTGTGCCGGGATATCTGGAGCTACATATCGCTCGGCTATTTCAGGCAAAAGGTCGCGCGTGACGAGGTCGGCTCGTCCACGATGCCGCACAAGGTCAACCCGATCGATTTCGAGAATGCCGAGGGCAACCTGGGCCTGGCGACGGCAATGCTCGGCCATTTCGCGGAAAAGCTGCCCGTTTCGCGCTGGCAGCGTGACCTGACGGACTCCACGGTGCAGCGTAACTTCGGTGTTGCTCTGGGCTACGTCGTGATCGCAATGCGGTCGGCGATCAAGGGTATCGACAAGCTGCAGGTGAACAACGACGCGATACGGGCCGATATTGACGACGCCTGGGAATTGCTGGCCGAGGCCGTGCAAACGGTGATGCGGCGTTACGGCGTCCCGGAGCCCTACGAGAAGCTGAAAGCCCTGACACGGGGCCAGGCGGTCACGAAAGAGTTGATCCACGATTTCATCGAAACGCTGGAGATTCCGGCGTCCGAGAAAGCCCGCTTACTGGCGCTGACGCCGGACACCTACCTGGGGCTGGCCGCGGAGCTGGCCCGGGACTGCTGACCCCGGGTCAATATGTGAAGTCCGGGCCCGCTGCCAGGGAAGCCGCGGACCGGCCTCAAACCCAAGTCCGACGCCGACCGCGAATGTTTCTCAATTGGCATCCGGGCATGCAAAACGTGACGCAGTTGGCACGGATCAATTTGTACGGCCGGTAAGATGATATTCCTGCGACCGGCATTCGGGACCGCAGCGATGACACGAGCATAGCAGCCCAACCTATGGAAGAAGCACGGGAAAAAGGCAGACGCTGGGTAATCTCCACGCGCGAAGAGATGCGTCAGGCCGTCGTGGACGTCGCCCGCGAGGCCACGCGCAAGGTATCCATTTTCACGCATGACCTCGAACCGGGCATTTACGACGACCCCGAGTTTCTCGAGGTCATCAAGAGACTGGTCCTGTCGCAAACCTACGCGAGAATCCGGGTGCTTATCGCGGATCCTGCACGCGCAATCAAGAACGGCAACAATTTCGTTCACCTGGGCCGCCGCCTCAATACCTTTATCGAGTTCCGTCACGTACGCGAGGACCTGCGCACCCATTCCGAATCGTTCTGCATCGCGGACGAGACCGCGCTGGTCTACCGCCTGCAGGCGAGCCGCTGGGAAGGCATCGCCGATACCCACGAGCCCGCCGTCGCCAAACTCTACGGCAAGATGTTCGACGAGATCTGGCTCGCGAGCGAAGTGGAAATGGAATTCAGGCAACTCGGCATCTAGGCACGCGTGGAAATCTGAGATGCAGCCAACGGATTTGACCGTATCCGCCGTTATCGAACGCGACGGCCGGTACCTGATGGTCGAAGAGGTGGCTTCGGGCACCGTCGTCCTGAATCAGCCCGGTGGGCACCTCGAGACCGGAGAATCGCCCGAACAGGCCGTCGTTCGCGAAGTCCTGGAAGAAACCGGCAGCGACGTCGAGTGTGGCGAACTGATCGGCGTCTATCTCTGGATTCACCCGCAGACCCGCCAGCAATTTCTCAGGATCGCCTACACCGCGACCCTGCTGCGCGAGAACCCGGCGCGGCCCCTCGATGACGGCATCATTGCCGCGCGCTGGCTGAGCGCCGCCGATATCGAGTCCCGGCGAGGGAGCTTGCGCTCTCCCCTGGTACAGCGCTGCATTAAGGACTTCGAGGCGGGACGCCGGAAATCCGACGCGTTGTTATCGGGTATGCTGCCGCTGCAGCACAACGTGCACGCCGTACTCGCGAACGCCGACCTGGTGTAAGCCCTCGCAGGAGTGCGCCTCGGCGCACGATGATAAAATACGCGCCTTATGGCGTACGACCTCACCAACATCACGCATCGCAAAGTCATCCTCGGCCTGTCGGGCGGGGTGGACTCGGCCGTGGCTGCGTTCCTGCTGAAAGAGGCAGGCGCCGAGGTCGAGGCCCTGCACATGACCAACTGGGAGGACGACGACGGCTACTGTTCTGCTGCCGAGGATCTGCAGGATGCGCGCCGCATCTGTGCCCGGCTCGACATCCCGCTGCATCACGTCAACTTCGCAAAGCAATACCGGGAGCGTGTTTTCGAGTATTTTCTCGACGAGTACCGCAGCGGCCGCACGCCCAACCCGGACGTGCTGTGTAACCGTGAGATCAAGTTCGGCGTGTTTCGCGACTATGCGAAGCGCCTGGGCGGCGAACTCCTCGCCACGGGCCACTATGCGCGCATCGCGGAAGACGGCGGTACGGTTGCTCTGCTCAAGGCGGCGGATGGCAACAAGGACCAGAGCTACTTCCTGCACGCCGTAAGCGCCGGGGCGCTGGCCGAGACGGTGTTTCCGCTTGGTGGCCTGCAGAAAGCCGAGGTTCGCCGGATTGCGAAACAGCAAGGCCTCGCCGTGCACGACAAGAAGGACAGCACCGGCATCTGTTTTATCGGCGAGCGTCCGTTTCGTGAATTCCTCGGCACCTATCTTCCCGCACAGCCCGGGCCGATCGTGACGCCCGGGGGCAAGGAAGTCGGCCGCCACCACGGCCTGATGTACTACACCCTGGGTCAGCGGCAGGGACTCGGCATCGGCGGGCGCCGCGACACCGGGGATGAACCCTGGTACGTGGTGGACAAGCACATCCCAGGTAACGCGCTGATCGTGGACCAGGGCGAAAGCCCCCTGCTCCTGAGCGACGAACTGACCGCCGGCGCGCCGTCATGGATCGGCCGCGAGCCGGACAATCTCGACGCCGGGTTGCGTTGCAATGCCAAGATCCGTTACCGCCAGTCGGACCAGGGCTGCACGGTGCGGCGTGCACTCGACGATCGTCTAGTGGTGCGCTTCGACGAACCCCAGCGAGCCGCCGCACCCGGGCAATTTATCGTTTTCTATCAAGGCGATCGGTGTCTCGGTGGAGCCGTTATCGAGGTTCTCGGGAAGCCCGAAACAGCCGCGCGCGACGTAGCCGAACCGGCAATTTCATGAGCGCTGCTTTGCAGCATTCGCTATAATCCGCGACCCCACGGGGCTGTGGCCCTGCGTTAAAAACAAGACTCCGGAGACACACATATGAAGGACACCTTCGGTGCGCGCTCGACACTGACAGTGGGCGGCAAAGACTACGAAATTTTTCGCCTGGACGCTGTCAAGGAAGGCCACGCTGCGAAACTGCCCTACTCCCTGAAGATCCTGCTCGAGAACCTGCTGCGGCACGAGGACGGGCGCGACGTCACCCGGGACGACATCCTGGCGCTCGCGAACTGGGACCCCGGGGCCGAACCGAGCACAGAGATCTCCTTTACCCCGAGCCGTGTCATCCTGCAGGACTTCACGGGGGTTCCGGCGGTCGTCGACCTGGCCGCAATGCGCGATGCCGTTGTCAAACTCGGCGGTTCCGCCGAAGACATCAACCCGCTGTCGCCGGCTGAGCTGGTCATCGACCACTCCGTCCAGATCGACCACTACGGCGCCGCAAATTCGCTCGATCTCAACACGAAGATCGAATTCCAGCGCAACAAGGAACGCTACTCGTTCCTGAAGTGGGGCCAGCAGGCCTTCGACAATTTCAAGGTCGTGCCGCCCAGCACCGGCATCGTTCACCAGGTCAACCTGGAATACCTGGCTCGGGTTGTCTTCGGTGTTGATTCGAAAGACGGCAACAAGGCCTATCCGGATACCGTTGTCGGCACGGACTCGCACACGACGATGATCAACGGTATCGGCGTGCTCGGCTGGGGCGTCGGCGGTATCGAGGCCGAAGCCGCGATGCTCGGCCAGCCGATCACGATGCTGATCCCGCATGTCATCGGCTTCAAGCTGACCGGCAAACTGAAAGAAGGCACGACAGCGACCGACCTGGTCCTGACCTGCACCGAGATGCTCCGCAAGAAGGGCGTCGTCGGCAAGTTCGTCGAGTTCTTCGGCGACGGCCTCGCGGAGATGCCGCTGGCCGACCGCGCCACGCTGGGCAACATGGCACCGGAATTCGGCTCCACCTGTGGCATCTTCCCGATCGACGGCGAGACGATCCGCTACATGAAACTCTCCGGTCGCGACGATGCCCAGTGCGACCTCGTCGAGACCTACGCGAAAACGCAGGGCCTGTGGCGCGAAGACGGCCAGCCCGACGCGCTGTACACGGACGTCCTGGAACTGGATCTCGGCGATGTCGAACCCAGCATCGCCGGCCCGAAGCGCCCGCAGGACCGCATCGCACTGAGCAGCGCGGCCGAGTCGTACGAGAAGATCCTCGCGGACACGGTTGCAAACCGCGACGAAGGCGGCAGCGCAGTGGCGAAACTCGACGGCGCGGACGTCGAGATCAACGACGGCTCGATCCTGATCGCCTCGATCACGAGCTGCACGAACACGTCCAACCCGGCTGTCATGCTGGCCGCCGGCCTGCTCGCGCGCAATGCCGCGGCGAAGGGCCTGAAAGCCAAGCCCTGGGTCAAGACGAGTCTCGCACCGGGCTCGCGCGTCGTTTCGGATTACCTCGAAAAGGCCGAGCTCATCGACGACCTCGAGGCCGTCGGCTTCTACACGGTCGGTTACGGCTGCACGACCTGCATCGGCAACTCCGGGCCGCTAAAGCCCGAGATCGCGGATGCCGTCACCGGCGGCAACATCGTCGGCACGAGCGTGCTATCGGGCAACCGCAACTTCGAAGGCCGCATCCACGCGCTGGTGCAGCACAACTTCCTGGCGTCGCCGCCGCTCGTTGTCGCCTACGCTCTCGCCGGCAACATGAACGTCGACCTTTACAACGACCCGCTCGGCCAGGACCAGGAAGGTAATGATGTCTACATGCGCGACATCTGGCCTACGCAGCAGGAAATCCACGACGTCGTCGCTGCAAGCATCAATTCCGACATGTTCAAATCGAGCTATGGAACGGTGTTCGAGGGAGACGAAAACTGGAAGCGCATCGCGTCAACGACCGGCGATATTTACCAGTGGGATCCGGACTCGACCTACGTGCGCAACCCGCCCTACTTCGACGGCATGTCGAAGCAAGCCGGCGCGGTCGACGACATCAAGGGCGCGCGGGTCCTGGCACTGCTCGGCGACTCGGTTACGACGGATCACATTTCGCCGGCCGGTTCGATCGCCAAGGATAGCCCGGCGGCGCACTACCTGGAATCGCACGGCGTCAAGCCGGCCGACTTCAACTCCTACGGCTCGCGGCGCGGCAATCACGAGGTGATGATGCGCGGCACCTTCGCCAATATCCGCCTGCGCAACCAGCTGGCGCCGGGAACCGAGGGCGGCTGGACCCGGCACCAGCCGAGTGGCGAGCAGATGTCGATATACGACGCCTCGGTCAGGTACCGCGACGAAGGTACGGCGCTGGTCGTTCTCGCTGGCAGCGAATACGGTACGGGCTCATCCCGAGACTGGGCGGCCAAGGGCACGGTCCTGCTCGGCGTCAGGGCGGTCATCGCCAAGAGCTTCGAGCGCATCCATCGCTCCAACCTGATCGGCATGGGCGTACTGCCGCTGCAGTTCGAAGACGGCCAGGACGCGGCTTCGCTGGGCCTGACCGGCACCGAGGTGTTCGATATCCAGGGCCACAAGGACCCGGGCGCAAAGACCGTGACAGTAACCGCCACGACGGCCGACGGCGCGCCGATCACGTTCACGGCGAAAGTCCGCATCGACACGCCCAAGGAGCGCGACTACTACGAGCACGGCGGCATCCTGCACTACGTACTGAGGCAACTCGCTGCCTGAGGTACCGGAATCGGTCGTCGCCGCGCTGGCGGACGCCCGCCACGTCTGCGTCCTGACCGGCGCGGGCATCTCCGCGGAAAGCGGTGTGCCCACGTTCCGGGAGGCGCAGACCGGGCTCTGGGCAGAGTACGACCCGCTGGATCTCGCCACGCCCGACGCGTTCGCGCGCGATCCCGAGCTGGTGTGGCGCTGGTACCAGTGGCGCCGTGAACTCGTCGCCAAAGCCGCGCCCAACGCCGGGCACAAAGCGCTCGCCGAGCTGCAGTCGCTCGTACCGCGCCTGACGCTGGTTACGCAGAATGTCGACGGCATGCACCAGCGCGCCGGCAGCAGCGACGTCATCGAGTTTCACGGCAACATTTTCACCAACCGGTGCTTTGCTGACGGCCGCATCGTCGAGACCGACGGAAACAACGGCGTGCCGAACTGCCCCGATTGTGGCGCTCATGTCCGGCCGGGGGTTGTCTGGTTTGGCGAGGCGATCCCGGAGGACGCGCTGCACGCCTCGTTCGCAGCGGCCGGGGACTGCGATGTATTCTTTTCGGTCGGCACCTCGGCACTGGTGTATCCTGCGGCCGGCCTCGCGGATGTCGCGATTGACGCCGGCGCGACTACGATCGAGGTGAACCCGAGCCCTACCGGCCAGT
>Ga0193948_1000028_pt1 | contig 22862 bp, 21 predicted proteins | sample FRT_12_MG_FD_161659 | JGI IMG/M metagenome (GOLD analysis project Ga0193948, IMG submission 161659) | Sediment microbial communities from the Broadkill River, Lewes, Delaware, United States - FRT_1-2_MG | ecosystem: Environmental > Aquatic > Freshwater > River > Sediment | place: USA: Delaware... | reverse complement strand
GGCCAGCTGGCGACGCTGCTGCGAGACAAGCTTTGTATCCAGCCGGTTTCCTTCTGCAAGGTCAGTGGCCTGCCTTTCAGGATCTCGGAACTCGCCAGCCGTATCGAAGCCGAACGCAAGGGTGACGCAGCATGAGCGAGAAATTGACGGCAAAAGATTTCACAACGGCCCAGGAAGTGCGCTGGTGCCCGGGTTGCGGGGATTACGCGATCCTGAAAGCCGTTACGGGCGCGCTTGCCGATGTCGGCGCAAAACCGGAGTCGACGGTATTCGTCTCCGGCATCGGCTGCGCATCGCGCTTTCCCTATTACGTCGAGACCTACGGTTTTCACACGATTCATGGCCGCGCTCCCGCGGTGGCGACCGGCCTGAAACTCGCGAACCCGGAACTCGATGTCTGGGTCGTGACCGGTGACGGCGACGGCCTGTCGATCGGCGGCAACCACCTGCTGCACACGCTACGCCGCAATGTGGGCCTGAAGATCCTGCTGTTCAACAACGAGATCTATGGCCTGACGAAAGGGCAGTACTCACCCACCTCCCGCCCAGGCACCGTATCGCCGTCCAGCCCCGCGGGCTCGACGGACATGCCGGTATCGCCGGGTCAGTTCGCGCTCGGAGCGGGAGCGAAGTTCTTCGCGCGGGCGATCGACACGGACAAGGCGGGGCTCGGTGACGTCCTGCGGAAGGCGCACGCATTTGACGGTGCATCCTTCACGGAGATTTTCCAGAACTGCATCGTGTACAACGAGGACGTGTTTGCCGCTTTTGCCGACCGCAAGGATGCTGCCAATACGCAGCTGCACCTTTCACACGGCGAGCCCATGCTGTTCGGTAATGACAATAGCAAAGGCATTCGATTCAACCCGGAAACCTTTGCGCTCGAAGTCATCGACGCAAAGACATCGCCCGGCGACGTCCTCGTGCATGATGAAACGAACGCCGTATTGGCGCGGTTGCTGGTCGACCTGCAGCTGCCGGTCGCGCTCGGGATCATCTACCGGCAGACCGCGGAGCCGTACGAGCATGCGTTCCATGCGCACCACCCGACCGGAATGAAGCGCACGAGGAGCGTCGCCGAGGTCATCAAGGGCCCGAACAGCTGGGTGGTTACGTAGCGAGCGATCCTGCCGGGTCAGAAGAACACGCGGCCGATTACCTCTTCCGCGATCACGCCCAGGCCCCAGGAAGCGAGCGGTATGAGCGCGTATAAGACCAGGCGAACATACGTCGAGCCGGAGAACGGCCACTCCGACACATCTGCAACCAGGGTTCGATACGCGACCATGTCCGCGAGGTCTCCGCTTCGGTGATCGGGGTCTGCTTTCGCAAACCCGTCACGAAGGCGGCATATCTCTGCTGCAGTCCAGTCGAGTTCCCGCTGCTTGGCCTCACGCACGCGCTTTTGAACGCCTCGAACTGGCGCAAGCAAAGCGAGGCCGGCAAGAACCAGCGTACCGGTTCCGATGATTATTATGAGCATCATGAAACCCGTCTCCAGCATCATGAGCGCCGATATCGACAGGACCCCGATGAGAAGGAGCGCATTGGTCAGCCCCTGTTGCGCAAACGGCGATAGTGACGACAGGTCCAGCAGGTCGATTCTGCTCAGCCGCTGGGCGATGCGTGACATGCGCAGCGACACGACGGAGATTGCGTACGCCAGCCACGCGAGCCCGACGCCCATGATCGGTCCCAGGATCCGGTGCCAGGCGACTTCCGGGTTCCAGTTCCTCGGGTGCCACGGCGCTTCCGGTACCGGTTCCACGAAGTACGGCGGCAAAAATGCGATCGCCATCCCAACGAGCGCAGCCACTAACAGTCCACGTTTGCTCAGCCTGATCGATCGCGCCAGCCTGTCGCATTCCTGACGCGTACAGTTCAGGGCGCCCTGCAGGCGCGCGACGGTTCGCTTCCCGTGCTGCAGGACGTACAACAAGGCTGCGGGGAGGTAGCCGACAAGGAGACAGTGGACAATCGCAATTCTGATATCCCGCAGGACGCCGGTTTGCACCCGCTCCAGCGGATCGAAGTCGTCACCGACGAACAGCAGATCCCAGCGGCCGAATACCGTTTCGCTAATGACGAGCAGAACAACCAACGACACACTGATTCCGACCCCGAGCCAGAACGGGGAAACTCGATCGATACCGGCTTGGTCCGCCATTCAGCAAGACTCGGTCGCTTGGTTGCCAGGCACGGATTGTACTGTGCGCGGCAGGGTTTGTTCAGCCGTCATCACCGCCGGGGGACCAGGCATCCCGATGACGAAACACGGCGCGGTCCTGTTCGAGCTTCAGCAGGTGTGCAAGCAGCGAGCGCTCGGCCAGCCGGAACAGGTGCGCTGCAACGTCCTGGTAGACATGCGGCACCAGCTCGTGTGGCGTCAAGCCCGGGTGCTGCTGCACCGCTGCAAGTACGCGGCTCTCACGCAACAGCCGGTGCTCGATGATCCAGTCGATCGCGCGGACCGGGTCGTCGATCCTGTCGCCATGCCCGGGCAACAGGGCATCGCAGTTCATCGCCCGCAGGCGCTGTAACGACTCGATGTACTGTTTCATGTCGCCGTCTGGCGGGTTGATCACCACCGTCGAGCCGTCGATGACCTGGTCGCCCGTCACCAGCCAGTTGGTCGCGGCGTGGCGATAGCACAGGTGGTTCGACGCATGCCCCGGCGTGTGCACGGCCTCGAGCGTGAATTCGCCGGTCTGCAGCGTGTCGCCGTCGTGGAGCAACCGCGTCGGGCTGAAGCTCGAATCCTGCGGGCCGTGTTCCGGCGCCGGCATGCCCAGGACCTCCGCGCCGGTGCGGTCGGCAAGCAGCATGGCGCCGGGAGAATGATCGGGATGCGTATGCGTCACCAGCACCCAGCGAATCGGTGCAGCGGCCGCCTCGATGATTCCGTCGAGGTGCGAGTCGATCTCCGGACCCGGATCGATCACGGCGATTTCAGAGACGCCGAACAGGTAAGTATTGGTTCCCGGACCGGTCATCATCGACGGATTCGGCGCCAGCAGCCGGCGCACGCCCGGCGCGAGTTCGGCAAACCGCGGCAGCTCGGGGCCGAACGCCGTCACTCGAGCGCCCCGGAGTCCCGTCCCGCGACGATGACCCGCGCTTCGCTGCCCCGCTTTTCGATCTCGGGGAAAATACACGGCACGCCCGCGCGCGCCCGGGACTCGGCCCACTCGATGAGGGCATCGAGCGAATCGCAGCCAGCGAGTGACTCCAGCGTTCGGAGCGTCGGGAAATGCAGCGATATCGAACCGCTGCCAGAAGCAGCGAGCGCGTCCTGTGCCGTCATCCAGCAGGAATCCGTCAGTTCGCCGCCGCAATGAACGGCGTCCTGATCGTCGGGCATTGCGGCCAGAAAAAATCGTGTGGAGAAGCGTCTCGGCAGCGCCTCCGGCGTAATCCAGAAACTGAAATAATGCAGCGCACCGAAATGCAGCTGCACGTCGTTGTCGACTACGAATGTCTGCCAGTCCAGCGTGCCGTCGTTCAACGAATCGCGCGCCGCGTCGAGGTCGACGTCGCGCCTGCCAACCGTCGCGAGCAGGACGCCGGATTCCTCGAACAGTTCCCTGACAGCGGCGCTGAAGTAATCCAGGCCCCCGTTCACGTCCAACAGCGCATCGGCGTCGCCGGCGGATATGCCCACAGAGTGATCGGCGACGCGGCTGTCCGCAGCCTCGAGCACGCCGCCGGGAAAGGCGTGGGCCCCGCCGAACGCCGACCGCTCGTGACGACGCACCAGCAACACCTCGGGAGCGCCTGCAGCCTCCCGCGCGAGTACGACCGTCGACGACGGTCTTGCGGCGGGGATCTTAGTCAATGACGGCTTTCTCCGGGTCGCCGGTCTCGACCCAGGCCTGCATGCGCGCGAGCGCCTCGCCGATCACGTAGTCGACAGGCAGCGCTATCGCGTCCAGCCCGCCGGGCCGATAACCGCCGACGACGTAGGTGAACCTGACCGTCGTGCCTTCGAGTGCGTCGAAAAACTCCCAGGTCATGTTGCCGTTCACGCCCATGAGTCCGAGCGGCCCGAGACCGCCCGTCAGGCGCAGGACGATGCCGGGATTCACGAAAGTCACGTCCATGTGAACGACGCCGCCACCGTTCTCGAACGATTCACAGAAGCATCCCTGCGGCGTGCCCTCAATGGTCATTCGGCCCGCATCCCCGTTCACGGTGTGATCGTCGCTCCACCATTTCCCGACCTCCCCGATCGCCGCCTGCCAGACGCGCGCGCGGGGTGCATTGACGAGTACTTCGTGGACCGTCGTGAAACCGTTCTCCGCGGAGTCGGTCACCTCCGCCTCGGCGCCACTGCTGACTATCAGCAGCGCGGCCATAAAAATCAGCTGCCTCATGCGGACTCCTCGCGATTGATCGGGCCAGCTACTTTAACCAAAATGTCCCCATGAATCCCGATGCCCGCGAGTTAGCGCGCTTCATGGCGCGCGCAGGCCACGTTGCGGTTATTACCGGCGCCGGCGTCAGCACGGCGTCCGGCATTCCCGATTACCGCGATCGAAATGGCGACTGGAAGCACGCCCGGCCGGTGCAGTACGCAGACTTCGTCGCGAGGCCGGAGGTCCGCCAGCGCTACTGGGCACGCAGCTTCGCCGGCTGGGCACGAATCGCAAATGCGCGGCCGAACCGCGCCCATACCGCACTCGCGGAGCTGGAGTCGGCCGGCACGGTAGATACGCTCATCACCCAGAACGTCGACGGCCTTCACCACCGCGCAGGAAGCCGGCAGGTTATCGACCTGCATGGCCGCCTGCAGCGCGTTCGTTGCATGGGCTGCGGTAAAACAGCCTGCCGCGAGCAATGGCAGGAACAGCTGGCGGCAGCGAATCCGGACTGGCGTGTCGGCACCGACTATTTCGCGCCGGACGGCGATGCGAAACTGCAGGAGGAAGACGTCAGCGCATTCATTGCGCCGGACTGTGCATCCTGCGGCGGTTTCATAAAACCGGATGTGGTGTTCTTCGGCGAAAACGTGCCGAGGGACCGGGTCGCATCGGCCTTCGAAGCCCTGGACGGTGCAGACGCGCTGCTGGTCGTCGGCTCGTCTCTGATGGTGTATTCGGGCTACCGATTTGCCCGCCGGGCCGCCGAAACCGGCAAGCCGATTGCCATCGTCAATCGGGGCCGGACGCGCGCCGATGACATCGCCGCGGTGCGAATCGACGCGGACTGCGGCGAAGTGCTCGACAGCGTGAGCCGAAACGGTGGATGAGGACCTGCGCATCGTGTTCGAGAGCCGCAATCGGGCCGCGTGCGCCGACCGTTCGCTCGTGCTCGTCACGGCGGGTATTCCGCACACGGTGCTGAACGATTCCGGCGGCTCCATGATCGTGGTACCGGCGGAGCATTCCGCGCGCGCCATCGAGGAAATTACGATTTACGACGAGGCAAACCCGCCCGTCGTCCCCAGGCCGAGGAAGACCATTCGCTACCAGAATGCGATGCCCGGCATCGCCGCCTACGTTCTGGTCGTCTGCAGCGTCGCCTGGCTCGCCGGCGAGTCGGCGTTCGGCGAAAACTGGTTCCGCGCCGGCCGGGTCGACGGCGTGCTGGTGCGCGCCGGTGAATTCTGGCGCGCCGTAACGGCCCTGACGCTGCATTCGGGCCTGGGGCACCTCGCGGGCAACCTGGTTTTCGGCGCCCTTTTCGGATTATTCGCAGGGCGCATCCTGGGCTCCGGCGTCGCCTGGTTTGCCATTGTCACCACCGGCGCCTTCGGTAATCTCCTCAATACACTCGTGCTCGCGCCGGACCACCGCTCCATCGGCGCGTCCACGGCCGTGTTTGCGGCGCTCGGCATCGTTGCCGGCTATGTCTGGCGCGCGAAGCTGATGTCGCAGGAACGCTGGGTCTACCGCAACGGCCCGATCGTCGGCGGGCTGGCATTGCTCATGTATACCGGCACCGGGGACGAGAACACGGACATCGGCGCACACCTGTTCGGGTTCCTGTGCGGCTTCGGCGGTGGCGTCCTGCTGACGCTCGTGCGCGACCGCATTCTCGAAACCCGCTGGCAGTGGCTGTGCGGCGCCGCTGCCGCCTTGCTCGTCGCGGGCGCCTGGGGGATCGCGCTGCTTTCCTGAGGCCGTCGTTAATCAGGTAGAATTCCCGCCCGTTACAGGCAGCCGGTCGCGGACCACATTCGATGAAGAACGTACTGCTGTTGTTGTTGACGGTACTGGTCGTGTTTGCGATCACGGCCTGGGTCCGCTACGGCGGCGGCAAACCGTACGCCGACCTCACCAGTGCATCGCTGCTCCCGGAAAACGAACTTCAGGAAGTGCTGTGGTACCCGCTGCCGATCGGCAACGTAGCCGTCAGCCGGACGGGTCGGGTGTTCTTTACGGTGCACCCGGAAGCCCGGCCGAAAGGCAACAAGCTGCTCGAGTATGTAAACGGGGCAGCGGTACCGTACCCGGGCGTCCGGCAACAGGCCGAGCTGTTCGACACGGTACTGGGTGTCGTCATCGATCGGCAGGGAAACCTCTGGACCATCGACCACGGCAATCACGGCACCCGCTCCGCGCGCCTGCTCGCCTTCGATCTCGACACCGGCGAGGTCGTTCACGACCATCGCCTGCCGGCCGAGATTGCGCCGGCAGGGTCGTTCCTGCAGGACCTGCAGATCAGCGCGGACGGCCGGACGGTGATCATTGCCGATGCCAGTTTCTGGCGCAAGCGACCCGCACTTATCGTTTATGACGTCGAATCGGCGACGGCGAGGCGGGTGCTCGAATCGCATCCGTCGGTAGCGGCCGAGAATTACGTCATTGCACACGACGATACGGAATTGCGTTTCTTCGGCGGGCTCGTCAGCCTCAGAGGCGGCGTCGACGGGATCGCGCTCGGCCCGGAATGGCTCTACTATGGCGCTCTGAGCGGCTCGACGCTCTACCGGGTTCGACTGCGCGACCTGCGCGACCCGGAACTGCCGGCGGCGCAACTCGCGAAGCGTGTCGAGGCCTACAGCGACAAGCCCCTGTCCGACGGTCTCAGCATCGATGTCGAGGGTAACGTGTACATCACTGACGTCGAACACAACGCCGTCTTCCTGGTCGGCGAAGATCGCGAGCCCCGCACACTGCTTCGGTCACCGCGTATACGCTGGCCCGACGCCCTGTCGTTCGGACCGGAGGGCTGGCTGTACGTCGCCGACAGTGCACTGCAAGGCGTAGTACTGAAGCCGCAGGAACACATAGAGGCAAACAGTCCCTACGGCATATTCCGCTTCAGCCCCGGGGCCGAAGGCGTGCCCGGACAATAGCTTGCAGATCCTGCTTCTTTACGCCGCGGTTGTCCTTATCTGGGGATCGACCTGGGCTGCGATTCCGTTCCAGCTTGGCACCGTCGCCGAGGAGGTCTCGGTGGGCTACCGCTTCGGCCTGGCTGCAATCGCTCTTTATGCCTACGCGCTTATCAGCCGCCGCCCGTTGCGGTTGCCGGGCGGCGCAGTTCCGTTCGTCTTCCTGCAGGGCGCACTGTTGTTCTGTATCAATTATTTTTTCGTCTATTACGGCACGGCCTACCTCACGACGGGCGTCGTCGCCGTCCTTTTCAGCAGCATCCTGATTCTCAATGCAATCTTCGAACGGCTGTTTTTTGGCCGCAGGATCGACACGCGGTTCTGGCTGGCGGCTACCGTCGGAATCACCGGCATCACCCTGATATTCAGCACCGAGATCGTGGACTTCAGTCTCACGGACCGGTCGGTGCACGGCGGGCTGCTGGTCCTGTTCGGCACGCTGATTGCCTCGCTCGGCAACATGGCGGCCGTCTTCAATACGAAGCAGGGGTTGCCGGTGGTCGCCGTGAACGCCCACGCGATGGCCTTCGCCGCCGTGCTCGCCCTGCTGATCGCCGTGGCCACCGGCAAGCAACTGGAGTTCTCCTTGCGCATCGACTACGTCGCATCACTCCTCTACCTGGCGGTGTTCGGCTCGGCAGTGGCCTTCGGCTGTTACCTGGCGCTCCTGCGGATCATCGGGGCCGCTCGCGCCGCATACAGCTCGGTGTTGTTCCCGGTCGTTGCGCTGCTGATCTCGACAGCGTTCGAAGGATACCGCTGGACGACACCTGCCGTGATCGGCATGCTACTCACCCTCGTTGGCAACTGGTTGATATTGAGCCAGCGGAAAAATAAACAGCAGCACAAGGGAATACAACAATGAACACTGAAAACCTTCCGGACCTCGGGTTCGACTGGGCCGAGGTCTGGACAATGATACAGACCACGGGCGTCGATCTCGGAATCAACGTGATCAGCGCGATCGTCATTTTCTTTGTCGGTAAGTGGATCGTAAACCTCGTCGTGAAGGGCCTGTTGAAGGCCATGCAAAAGGGCGACATGGACATCACGTTGCGCCGTTTCGTCTCGAACCTGGCGCGCATGCTGTTGATGCTGTTCGTGATCATCGCCGCCATTCATCAGCTCGGCATCCAGACCGCTTCCCTGATCGCCCTGCTCGGTGCCGCCGGCCTGGCAGTCGGCCTCGCGCTACAGGGCTCACTGTCGAACTTTGCAGCCGGCGTGCTGATCGTGCTGTTCCGGCCTTACAAGGTCGGCGACTGGATCGAGGGCGGCGGCGTATCCGGTGCGGTCGAGGAAGTACAGATCCTCACGACGGTCCTGAAGACCGGCGACAACAAGCGCGTCATCATCCCCAACAGCCAGATCATGGGCACGACGATTACCAACTACTCGGCGAACGAAACCCGCCGCGTGGATCTCGTCGTCGGCGTGAGTTACAGCGACGACCTCGACAAGGTGCGCAAGGAACTGGAAAGCCTGGTCGCCGCCGACGATCGTATTCTGGCGGACCCGGCCGTCACCATCGCGGTTTCGGAACTCGCTGACAGCAGCGTCAATTTCGTGTTGCGTCCGTGGGTCAAAACGGCGGATTACTGGGGCGTGTACTTCGACCTGACCGAAGCGATCAAAAAGCGTTTCGACGAGGTCGGCATTTCGATCCCGTTCCCGCAACAGGACGTGTATATACACAACGTGGCCGCGGACTGAACGCCCGTCGGCGGCGCTATTGCCGTCAACCGAATGCTCTGCCGCGCGTTATTGTGACTCTATGCCGACATTCATGCGACATGCCGCTCTGGTGGTGCTGACTGCGATGATCGCAGGCTGCGCTGCGCACCCCGATCCGATCATCGACACCAAGGGTGTCGACCCGGAACGGCTCGCCGAAGACTGGGACGAGTGTGAGGCCTACACCGAGGAAATCATGGTGGCCAAAGGCATCGGCAAGGGCGCGACCGTGGGTGCTGCGGTCGGCGCCGCGACCGGCGCGGTGAGCAGCCGTCGCGATGTCGGCGAGGCGGCCGGGGTGGGTGCGATCTACGGCGGGACCCGCTCGGGACTCGACGCTGACCGGGAGAAACAGAAGGTCTTCAAGAACTGCATGCGCGGACGCGGCTACCGCGTCCTGAACTGACTATTCCCGGGCCGTATTGAAATCGGTCGCAGCTCCCGGTACTGTGTTTTTATACAGTACCGGGAGCTGCCATGCCCGCCCGACACCACAAAGGGCGCGGTGCCGTCTCCGATCGCGAGGGACGTTTTGCCGCGCGGCCCGTCGATTTCGACGCCGGGGAAGCCCACGAGCGTTCGCTGCGCGCGCCGGACACTCAATTGCGCGCGATGCGGTCGCAGCGCATTATCGCGACCAACTCATCGCCCGACGTCCCGTTCGACCGCTCCATCAATCCCTACCAGGGATGCGAGCACGGCTGCGTTTACTGCTACGCGCGGCCCAGCCACAGCTACCTTGACCTGTCGCCCGGGCTGGATTTCGAAACGAAGATCTTCTATAAGCCCGATGCGGCTGCAAGGCTTACAGAAGCGTGGGAAAAGGCGTCCTACGAATGCAAGCCGATAACGATCGGCGCCAACACCGACCCGTACCAGCCGGCGGAACGAACCACGCGCGTGACACGCGAGTTACTCGAGTTGTTCGTCGCGCACTCGCATCCCGTCAGCATTATCACGAAAGGCACGCTGATCACGCGAGACCTCGACCTGCTCGGAGAGCTCGCACGACGCAACCTGTGTTCGGTGGCGATCAGTCTCCCGACCATGAAGCGGGACCTGAAGCGAGTCATGGAACCCCGGGTACCGTCGGCCGACGCACGTCTCAAGACCATGGAACGGCTCACCGCCGCCGGTGTCCCGGTCAGCGTGCTCGTCGCACCGGTGATTCCAGCGCTCAATGACGACGAAATCGAGCGGGTCCTGGAAGCAGCTGCCAATGCCGGCGTGGGCGAGGCAGCCTACATTTTTCTCCGCCTGCCGCACGAGGTGAAGGGCATTTTCACGGAGTGGCTGCAACTGCATTTTCCGGATCGCGCCGCGCGCGTCATGGGGCTGGTGCGTGAAGCGAGCGGCGGCCGGGATTATGACAACCGCTTCGGTATCCGCCAGACCGGTCGCGGCCCCTACGCGGACATGCTAGGCAAGCGGTTCCGGGCGGCCTGCAGGCGCTTCGGCCTGAATACCGGGCACCGCGAGACGACACTCGACTGCAGCCGGTTCGATCGTCCCGGACAACAACAGCTGGGCCTGTTCTGACCCGAACCTTGAAACCCTTTCTTCCGCAGGCGATGTATAGTTGAGACTCGAACCAAATCGCGGACAATGGGTCGAAAAATGAAGCTCCCGCCCGAGGGGCAGCAATTCAGCGTCACCGTGCCACTGCAAATGATGAATATGATTTATAAGAGTTTATTGCGCTCAGCAGCGGTTGTAATCGTGCTCGCCAGCGGTACCGCCTACGCGGCGGAAGAGCCGGTCGCCGATGATGCGGCAGGTGATGGCGGCCTCATGGACCAGACCGTGCCGGTCGCCGAAGAGGATGCCGCGGCGGAAGCTGCAATGCAGGCGGGTCCGCCCCGGCGGCGTCAGGCCGATCTTCGCGAGCAGCTCCTCGACGAGTTCAGCAATTACAAACGCCTGATGTCGGAAGGCATTTATGACGAGGCTGACACCGTAGCCAAGCGCGTCGTTACTCTGTCCATCCAGCTGACCGGGCCGAGGTCCACGGAAACCGCGAAGGCGCTCACGAACCTCGGCATCGTGCAGCATCGAAACAAGCAGTTCGACGCTGCGCAGCAGAACTTCGCGGCCGCCATTGACATCATCGAGGATCGGGAAGACCGCCTGAATCAGCGCCTGATCAACCCGCTGAAGGGGCTGGGTGCCGCGCAGCTGGAAGGCGGGCGCCCCGATCTCGCGAAACAGACGTTTACGCGCGCTATCCACATCACGCATGTGAATGAAGGTCCGCACAACATGGACCAGATCGACATCCTCGAATCGCTGGCAGAGACCAACGTGCGGCTGGGCTCGATCGAAGATGCCCGGGACATGCACGACAAGATCTACCTTCTGCACCGGCGCCGCTACGAAGACGACCAGCTGGCCCTGATTCCGTCGCTCATGCGCCGCGCCGAATGGCAGCATCGGGCAGGCTACATCGTCGATGAGCAGGCAACTTACCGGCGCGCGATACGCATCATCGAGAACAATGGAAGCAAGCAAGACGTCCGCCTCATCGAGCCGCTTACGAAGCTCGGTGAATCCTACTTTTACACTGATCTGCACGGCGAACAGGGGCAGCATTACAACCCCGTAACGGGCGAGATCTACTTTAAGCGCGCACTGCGCATCGCAGAGTCCAGTCCCAAGGCCGACTGGGCCATGATTGCCAATTCCAGGCTGTCGCTGGCGGACTATTACATGATGGGCGGCAACCATACGCGGGCACGGAAGCTCTACCAGGAATTATGGGATTCGCTCTCGGCCGACGAGACCAGGCTGCTTTACCGCGACGAGATATTCGGTCGCGCCGCACCGTTGAACGAACGGCCGATTCCCGAGTTTGCGAGCGAATCCGGGCCGAGTCCGCTCGGCAGACCCTCGGAGGAATTTATGCAGGGGTCGGTGACCGTGAGTTTCTCCGTGTCCGACCGTGGCCGAGTCATCGAAATCGAACCTGTCGAAGTCGTGCCGGGCGAATTTACGGACATGCAGAAACTCGTGCATCGTGAGATCCGCGGCCGGCTGTATCGACCCCGCTTCGAAGACGCCGAGCCGGTGAAGAGCAGCAACCAGGTTTTCACTCACCTGTTCTATTACAAGCAGTCGGACCTCGAGGAGCGGCGCGAGGAAGCGGCCGGCAATGCAGACGGCTGACCGGACGATCAGCCTGGCAGCCGCGGTCGTCGCACTGATCGCGTGCTCGCAGGCGAATGCAGACTGCCGGGACGACTGGATTTGCGTCAATGCCGTCGACCAGGGCGGCAACGTGGAATTGCGCGCGCGGAATCTGCAGAACTATCCCGTGACTTACACGCTCCGGGTGCGGACGCGCTACTTCGAGGTTGCCGGACCAAAGACGGTGACGCGCACTCTCGCGCCACAGGAGTCGGCCCGCGTCATGACACTGAATCGCGCCGACGAGCGCCTCGAGGGCCGCTATCGTTATTTTTTCGAGTGGACGGTCGGTGACAAGGACGCGGTGCACGACGACGACTATCTCTATGCCCTGCCCTATGCCACCGGGCGCTCTTACCGGGTACTACAGGGTTACGGCTCCAGCTTCAGCCACAAGGGTCTCGAAGCGTTCGCCATCGATTTCGACATGCCCGAGGGCACGCCGGTTCACGCGGCTCGTGGCGGCGTCGTCGCCCGCGTGGAGGAGTCGCACTCGATCGGCTGCTGGAAAGACGGCTGCGGCAGGTACGCGAACTATATCGTCGTACTCCACGACGATGGCACCACGGGCGAGTACTATCATCTGCAGAAGGACGGCGCGCTGGTCGAGGTCGGTGATCACGTTGCACGCGGCCAGAAGATAGGCTTGTCGGGCAATACCGGACACACGACCATGCCGCACCTGCATTTCGCGGTGTATCGCGCGACCGAGTGGGGCAATACACAGTCAATTCCGGTTCGATTTCGAAGTGCGGACGGCCTGGTCATGCGGCCTCGTCACGGCGCACGCTACCAGGCGACCTGATATGTTCGGAAAAAGCAGAAAGACCACCCTCCCCGCACGCGACGAAGCGCTGCCCGGCCGTGACACGGCCATTTCGGTTCCGGCCAAGCATTTCGTCAACGGCAACCCGCTCGAGGGCCCGTTCGCACCCGGCCTCGAGCAGGCCGTGTTCGGGCTCGGCTGTTTCTGGGGCGCGGAGCGCCGCTTCTGGGAAACCGAGGGCGTCTTCAGCACCGCCGCGGGCTATGCGGGCGGTACAACGCCGAATCCGACCTACGAAGAAGTGTGCAGCGGCCTTACCGGGCACGCGGAAGTCGTGCTCGTGGTCTTCGATCCGGCGGCGGTGAGCTACGAACGCTTGCTGGCCGTGTTCTGGGAGGCGCACGACCCCACCCAGGGAATGCGCCAGGGCAACGATATCGGCACGCAATACCGATCCGCAATCTATACCTGCAGCGATGCAAAGCGGCACGCCGCGCAGGATTCGCTGCGAGCCTACCAGGGCGAACTCGACACGGCGGGCTACGGCAGGATAACGACCGCAATTGCGCCACTGGAGACGTTCTATTACGCCGAGGATTATCACCAGCAATACCTCGCGAAGAACCCGGGCGGATACTGCGGCATCGGCGGCACCGGCGTGAGCTGTCCGACCGGCCTGCCCGCACTGTAACGTCCCCGACATTCCCGGTAGTATCGGCACCTCACTCGTTGAGGACCCTGCCTTGGCCACGAAAAACAAGAAGCCCGGAAAACCGCGCAAGCCGAGCCGCAAGCAGGCGGAAGAGGCCATCAGGACCCTGCTCCTCTGGGCCGGCGAAGATCCGCGGCGGGAGGGCCTGGTAGACACGCCGAAGCGGGTGGTTTCAGCCTACGAAGACTGGTTCAGCGGTTACCGTGAAGACCCGATCACGTTCATGAAGCGTACCTTCGAAGAAGTCGAGGGCTATGACGAAATGATCGTGCTTCGTGATATCGGCTTCGAGTCCCACTGCGAACATCACATGGCGCCGATCATCGGCCGCGCCCATGTCGGCTACCTGCCGAATAACAAGGTCGTCGGTATCAGCAAGCTCGCCCGCGTCGTGGAGGCGTTTGCACGGCGCTTTCAGGTCCAGGAAAAGATGACGGCGCAAATAGCCAACTGCATATGGAACGTGCTGAACCCGAAGGGCGTGGGTGTCGTCATCGAGGCGACGCATCAGTGCATGACCACGCGTGGCATCCACAAGTCGGACGTGTCCATGGTGACGAGCCAGATGCTCGGCACGTTCCGCAAGGATGCGCGCACGCGCGCGGAATTCCTCGGCATGATCGACAACCAGCGCTAGGGTCCGGCCTTGCCGCGTTCCGGGGCGCTCCTGCTCGTTTGCCTTGCTCTGCTCGGCCTTTATCTGGCGACGTGGCCCGTACCGGTCGATCCCGTCGCGTGGGAAGCGCCGGAAGACCAGGGCCTCACGGGCGCTTTTGCTGTGAACGATACGCTGACCGCCGCGAGCGCCATCGATCTCGGCGCACACGAGGGCCCGGAAGACGTAGCGGTCGGTCATGACGGCGCACTGTACGCGTCCGTCGCCTCCGGCACGATAGTGCGCATCGACCGGGAATCCGGGCAGGTCTCCGAATTCGCGCATACGGGCGGCCGGCCGCTCGGTATCGAATCGTCTCCGGACGGCTCGCTCCTGGTTGCCAACGGGTATCTCGGCATACAGCGGATATCGTCGCTGGGCGAAGTCACCGTCCTGCTGGATGCAATGGACGGTGAGCCACTGGCCTACCCGGATGACCTCGCAGTCGCCAGTAACGGCGTCATCTATTTTTCTGACGCGTCCACGAAGTTCGGCGCGCTCGCGTGGAAGGGCAGCTACGAGGCCAGCCTGCTCGACATACTCGAGCACGGCGGTCACGGACGGGTAATCGCGTTCGACCCCGGGAGCGGTGACGCACGCGTCATCGTCGAAGGACTCAACTTCGCCAACGGCGTTGCGATCAGCGCCGACGACCGCTTCCTGCTGATCGCGGAGACCGGCACCTACCGGATCCTGCGCCACTGGCTGCTGGGACCGGATGCCGGCACGACCGAGGTGATCGTCGACAACCTGCCGGGATTTCCCGACAACATCAACAACGGCGAAGACGGCCGTTTCTGGGTCGGTCTCGTAGCGCCGCGTGACAGCAAGCTCGACGGCTTGTCCGACAAGCCCTTCCTGCGCAAAGTGGTACAGCGGCTGCCGGCCTTCCTGCGGCCCGCGGCAGTTCCGTCGTCGCACGTCGTCGCGATCGACGGCGACGGCAATGTGCAAATGAGCCTGCAGGATCCGGGAGCCCGGTTTCCGGCCATGACCGGCGTTTGCGAGACGGGGCAACGCCTCTACCTGACGCGCCTGTTCGGCCACGAACTGCCTTACCTGGGCAAGGCCCCGCTGCAGCAAACGGGGCAGTAACGCCGAATCCCCGCGCCTTTTCCCGGTTACTCGAGCCCCAGTTGTGCCGGCCCCTGCCTGAAGGTGATGTCGACCGGAATCCCCGCGCGTGTCAGCCGATCCAGGTCCGCCTGCAGCTGCTCACCTATGACGCCTTTTGTTTCTGTAAGTTCGCGCGCGCCATCGTAATCGCCGTCACCCTGCAGCGTAAGCAGCAGCCGCGACAGCTCTGTCATTGCTTCGGTCATGCGCTCGGCGTCGACGCGGTAGGTTCCCGCTTCTGCATCACGCACGAACGCACCCTGCTCCTTGAAGAAATTGAAGCGCACCATGTTTGCTTTGCCGTGCGCGCTGGCCGCTCCGAAACGGATCGAGCGGAAGATGCTGGCCATGAACGTCACGTAGTGGTCCATGATGTCGACATCGCCGAGCTCGCCTTCTTTGTGAAGTTCCGTGACCATGTAGAGACCGAGCACATCGGCTTTGCCCTCTTCCATGCTCGACGCGACGTCGAGCAGGGCTTCGCGCACGGTGCCCTTGCCGTTGATCGTGTTCTTGATACCGAGACCGTGGGCAACCTCGTGGAACATGGTGTTGCCGAAAAACGCGTCGAACGTAACGTGCTTTCTTTGCGCCTCATCGATCAGCGTTTCGGCGATGGGCTGCAATATCTTTTCGAACTTCGCCTGCATCGCGTTTTTCAGCTGCAGGCGCCGCGTGCCTTTTTCGAGCTGCACCTCTTCGTCATTCGGAAGGTTGATCGCGATCGTCTTCGAACCGGCGTTGCTGTGACCGGCATAGTAGACGACGTCATAGGCATTGAGGTCGGAATCGGTGCCCGGCGTCTCCCACTTGTACTCGTCCGGCACCGGCAGACCCTCCTGCAGTTCGGGCAGGAACATCGCAAACCGGCTGAGGCGATCGCTCCACTCCATGTCCTTGACGAGCACGTAGGATTCATAGGCCGCACGATATCCGAACAGGCGATCTTCGTAGGTCTCGATGGGCCCGATGACGACATCGATCTCGTTGGTCTTGACGTCCATCCAGAACAGGTCGCTGGTCTGGAACTCATCGCTGATCAGCGCGGCGGCCCGCAGCTTGAGGTAGGTCGCGAACTGCTGGTCGTCCGCGAGGCCCGCTGCTTCGCGAAGCAGCTCAGCGGCCTGGTGCAGCTCGTCCTTGTAAGCAACGTGATAGGGAACCAGCATGAGTTCCCCGGCATTGTCGCGGCGAACGAGCGAATAAAGGCCTTTCTTGCCCGGCAGATAGGCGGCCTCGAATTCTTCTCTGCTCATGTCGGGCGGATAGAAATTCGCGCCCAGCGGCTTCGGTCCGAACCCCTTCATAAAAGGAGCGTCGTCCGCGAGGCGATCCCAGGGGCCGTAATTCAGCTCGGCGAAACGACGTGCGTCGCCGTCCTCGATGGACGCGAGCCAGTCGCCGTAGCCGTCGTTGAAAGCCTGGCGCCAGTAGAGGTCGTCCATGATCCTGGACGCCTCGATGAGCACACCAATCATCTCCCGCTGACCATCGCTCAGGTGGCTCAGGTCGGCTGTCAGCTCGAAGTCGGCATAGATCTCGGGGCGCGGTTCGACCGTCTCGGCCGCAGAGACAACCGGTTCCTCCGGAGCCTCCGCTCCGCAAGCCACAAGCGCTATCGCCGGGATGAGGGTGCGCGCCAGGCGCGTGAACATTGCTACGGTCACGGTGGTTCCTTCCTCGAAACGGGTCGGCGATTATTGCACAGGTCGCGCGGCGATAGCGCCCCACGCTAGAGATCGACGAGTTCTATGTCCTCAGCGTCGAGGTCCTCGCCGATGAAGCGCCCGCCGACGCGCGCGAAGCGGCTTGCGCCGTCGGTCGCCATCAGCTTGAGCCGGCCCGGACTCTCCTGGTCGTTCAGCAGGCCGTGCTCCGCAAGCAGTGCGGCAGAGACGCCGGCCGTGGTGCTGGCCGAGTCCACGATCGCGGTTCCCTCGGCCGCCACGCTCTGGATTGCGGCTCTCAGCAGCGGGAAGTGAGTACACCCCAGGATGATGCTGTCAGGCTCGTATGCCAGGTCTTCGAGAGGTTCCAGGTAACGGCGAATGATCGCTTCCGCGATGCTGCCTTCCGTCCAGCCTTCCTCGGCGAGCGACACCATCATCTCGCACGCGAGTTCGCGGACCTCTGCCCGGTCGTCGCGCCCCAGGATCGCGTGCCGGTAAGCGCCATACCGCACCGTCGCCTCGGTAGCCAGCACCAGGTGCTTACCGCCGGGCCGTGCCGCAACGGCCGCGGTCGCGCCCGGCTCGACAACACCGATCACGGGCACGGGCTTCATCTGCTCCTGCAGCGCATCCAGGGCAACCGCCGATGCCGTATTGCAGGCAACCACAAGCAGCTTGATGCCCCGCCCCTGCAGTTGTGCGGTCGCCTGGCCGGCGTACCGGCTGATCGACGCCCGGCTCTTTGTGCCATAGGGCAGCCGTGCGGTATCGCCGAGGTAAATGAGGTCTTCATGCGGCAGCGCCTGGCGCAGCGCGCGGAACACGGTAAGCCCGCCGACACCGGAGTCGAAGACGCCGATCGGCAGGCGCCTGGTCTGTGATGCATTCATAGGCGCATTGTGCCAGAGTACGGCGTGCAAAAATTTCTGTATGTCATCGGCGCGATCGTCGCTCTCCTCATCGTTGTCGGATTTTTGCTGCCGAGGCACAGCCGCGTCGAGGTCAGCGCACTCGTCGACGCGCCTCCCGCCACGGTATTCGCTCTCGTCAACGACTTTCACCGAGTGGATTTGTGGTCGCCGAAAACAGCTACCGATCCGAATGCACGCGTCCTGTTTTCGGGACCGAATCGAGGTGTCGGCGCGACCGTCACGTGGGACGGCGTGATCGCCGGCAGCGGTACGCAGACAATCGTGGAGAGCCGGCCCCACGAGCACGTGGCCACCACGATCAACCCGGGCGAGCCGGGAGAAGCTCGCACCTGGTTCGACATCGGGCGCGAAGAAGGCAAGACTCGCGTGGCGTGGGGATTCGCCCACGACCATGGCCTGAATCTCGTCGGCCGCTACTTCGCACTGTTACTTGCCGGCGTCGTGAAGCGTGAATTCGAGACCGGCATCGCCGCGCTGAAAGAACTGGCCGAGTCCCTGCCGCGAACCGACTTCGGCGAACTCGACGTCGAGCACCTGGTCGTCGAACCGTTGCAAATTGCCTACCTGCCATCGACATCGGTACCCGAACCGGCGGCGATTTCCGACGCGATGGGCAAGGCCTACTTCGAAATCCTGTCCTTTATCGACGCCCACGGCCTTGCCGATGCTGGCCCCCCGATGTCCATCGTCCGCGGTTTCGCCGGCAGTCAATTGCGTTTCGATGCAGCGATTCCCGTCCGTGCTGTCACCGACGAGACGCCGCGCGACAGCGCCGGCGTCAAACTGGGCTACACGTATTCGGGCCCGGCGATACGCGTCCGCCACTCAGGTTCGTACCGGCAACTCGGCTCTACACACCGGGAAATCGCAGCGTATCTCGCCGCACTGGGTCTCGACCGCAACGGTGATGCCTGGGAGACCTACATAAACGATCCGACGCGCGTACCGGAGTCGGAACTGCTGACGGACGTTTACTACCCGGTTCGCGGAGACTAGGCACTGCCCGGGCGCTGTCGGCATTCACTCACACTTGCGCGCGGTTCGCGATCTCTGTTATAAGAAACGAGCGCAGGTATCTGAAAGTTCAAGGAGGAACGTGACGATCTTTTCGGGGATCGGTGACTACAGGAGGTAGTCGGCTCAGGAAGCGTAACAAGCCGCTGAGAGGTGAAAAGAGCGGCATAACAAGAATACGAACGCTGGAGTGGAAATGACCTACCACGTCGACCGCTTTTACGCCGCGGTGTCGGTGCTCGCCGGCGACGGCCATATAAAACAAAGACTTATAAGGGCCTATCGAGACAACCTCGACGATATCGTCGAGGACGACCTGCCGCGGGAACTGAAACAATCGTTCCAGGAGCTGCGATCCCGGCTGCACTGCGTCGCGCCACTGAATGGCGAGGGCCCGGTCTGCGCCTCGGTTCGCAAGATGTCGGTCAGGGACGCCAGCGAGTGCGCCGCTGCGGTCGTCAGCCTGTACGGCGACGTGATTCGACAGGCCGAAAACCTGCAGGACCCGCTGCCGCTGAACGACGACGCCAATACGGTTCCGCCGTTTCTCGTCAAGTCGGTCTCCTGAGCACCCGCCGCCGGCTCAGCCTGACCGCGAGTCACGAGGCTTTTGTAAACTCCAGCATCCAGTAGTCGTCGCCCACCTCACGCCGGTCGCTATGCAGCGGCTGCGCCTGTCCTGTCTCCCATTTCGTCGCGAGCGTCTCAGACATAATGTAGTCACGGTGCTTCGCGAGCGAGCGCTCGATTCCTTCCGAGCCACTCACACCCAGCACGATACGGTCCGAAACCTCGAGGCCGGCCTGTTTGCGCGCATCCTGGATAGAACGAACGATTTCCCGCGCGAGTCCCTCTTCCACGAGGTTCTCGTCGAGGCTCGTATCCAGCGCTGTCAGGTAGCCACCGTCTTCGCCGCAGGCATAACCCTCTGCTGATTCGGTCTCGATGAGCACGTCGCCGCCGCCGAGTTCCAGCGTCTCCCCGCCCGCATCGATTTCGAAAGCCTCGCCGCGCGCGACGGCACCGGCGATCACCGCGCCGTCGGCCTCTTCGAGCGCCTTCCTGATCACGGGTATGAGCTTGCCGTACTGTTTGCCGAGCACGGGCAGGTTCGGTTTTATCCGGTAGCTGACGAGACCGGCATCGCGCGCGATGAACTCGATCGCTTTGACGTTGAGTTCCTCGAGAATCTGGTCCTGGTGATCTTTCAGCGCTGCCGCAGCCTCGTCACTGGGTGCACGGACCAGGAGACGGGAGAGCGGCTGTCTCGTGCGAACCCCGGACTGGCCGCGTGCCGCACGCGCGAGGCCGACGACTTTTTGCACTACGCCAATGTCGCGCAACAACTCGTCGTTCTGCCAGGCGGGATCCGCTTCCGGCCAGGGGACCATGTGCACGCTGTCGGGTGCCCCGCTGTCGACGCGCCTGACCAGGTTCTGGTAGACATGTTCGGCAAGAAACGGCACGAACGGCGCCATCAGCTCGTGAGCCACCTTGAGGCACTCGTAGAGGGTCAGGTACGCCATGTGCTTGTCGTCGAGATCCGTCGACTTCCAGAAACGACGACGATTGCGCCTTACGTACCAGTTGCTGAGCTGGTCGATAAAGGACTCGATCGCCTCGCCCGCCGTCTTCGCGTCGTAGTCGTCCAGCGCGTCCGTTACCGTCGTAATCGTGCGGTGAGCGAGCGCCAGCGCCCAGCGATCGATCTCGGGCCGCTCTTCGACCGGGACGTGCTTCGACACGTCCACCTCGTCGAGGCGCGCGTACAGCACGAAGAAGCCGTAGGTATTCCAGAACGTATTGATGAAGGAACTCGCCACGTCGGCGACGATCTCGACCGAGATGCGCTTCGGCATGTCGGGTGACAGCCGCGCCAGGAAATACCAGCGCAGCGCGTCGGCGCCGACCGTGTCGAACACGTCGTAAGGATTGACGATATTGCCGAGGGACTTCGACATCTTCTTGCCGTCTTTGTCGACGATCAGGTTCAGGCAGATGCAGTTGCGATAGGCGACACTATCGGAAACCAGCGTCGCGATCGCGTGCAGCGTGTAGAACCAGCCGCGCGTCTGGTCGATAGCCTCGCAGATGAAGTCCGCCGGAAAATGCTGCTCGAAGATATCCTCGTTTTCGAACGGGTAGTGCCACTGCGCATACGACATCGCGCCGGAATCGAACCAGCAATCGATCACCTCGGGCACGCGCCGCCAGGTCTTGCCGTCCTTTTCGAACGTGATGTCGTCCACGGCAGGCCGGTGCAGGTCAAGGTCGGCCAGGTCTCGCCCGGACAGTTCGCTCAATTCTGCTACCGAACCAATACAGACGTAGTCACCTTGTCCGTCCGTCCACACCGGTAATGGGGTTCCCCAGAACCGCTCACGCGACAATGCCCAGTCGACGTTGTTTTCCAGCCAGTTGCCGAAACGGCCGTCGCGAATATGCTCCGGCACCCACTTGATGGTCTGGTTGAGTTCGCTCATGCGCTCGCGAAACTCGGAGGTGCGGATGTACCACGCATTCTTCGCGTAATAGATGATCGGGTCGCCAGTGCGCCAGCCGAACGGATAGTTATGCGTATAGCGCTCGGAGCGGAACATCATGCCGCGGTCTTTCAAGATGCGGATCAGCGGTTTGTCGGCGTCCTTGAAGAACATGCCGGCCACCGGCTCCACGTCATCGATGAAGTTGCCGTCCAGGCCCACGCCATGAACGACGGGCAGGCCGTGTTGCTGCCCGAAGGCAAGGTCGTCGACACCGTAGGCTGGCGCCGTGTGTACGATGCCGGTTCCGTCCTCGGTGCTGACGAAATCCGCCGGCAGGACCTGGAATGCATTCGGCGCGTCGACCTCGAGGTAGTCGAACAGCTGCTCGTAACGCGTACCGACGAGTTCGCTGCCCTTGACCGTCTTCGTGACCGTGTGCTCGACATCCCGGAATACCGACTCCCGCAAGGCCTCCGCGAGGATCAGCGTCTCGCCGTCCGACTCGCAATAGCTGTAGTCGATATTTTCGCCGACGGCCAGCGCCAGGTTCGACGGCAGCGTCCACGGCGTCGTCGTCCAGACCAGGAAATACGTGTCCTTTTCGCCAACCATCTTGAAGCGGACGGTAATCGAGGGATCCTCGGTTTCCTTGTAACCGAGCGCCAGTTCGTGCGACGACAGCGTGGCGCCGATGCGCGGGTCGTAGGGCACGACCTTGTAGCCCCGGTAAATAAGGCCCTTATCGAAAATAACCCTGAGCAGGTGCCATACCGACTCGATGTAGCTGTTGTCGAGCGTGTAGTAGGCCTCGTCCAGGTGAACCCAGAAGCCCATGCGCTCGGTCATCTTCTCCCAGTCGCCGATGTAGGTCATGACCGATTCGCGGCACAGGCGGGTGAACTCGCTGATGCCGACCTTTTCCTCGATCTCGTCCTTGTCGTAGCTCTCGATCCTGCCCTGTTTCTTGAGCAGCTTTTCGACCTCGTGCTCGACCGGCAGGCCGTGCGTATCCCAGCCCGCCTTGCGCGGTGCGTAGTAGCCGCGCATGGTCTTGTAGCGCGGAAAGATGTCCTTGAACGCGCGCGCGAGCACGTGATGAATGCCCGGCTTGCCGTTCGCAGTGGGCGGGCCCTCGTTGAAACTGAACCGCGGGCGACCCTCGGACATTTCCAGCGTCTGCTCGAACGTGCGGTGCTCACGCCAGAATGCGAGCACCTCTTCTTCGAGCGCGGGCCCGTCGTATCGACTCGGAACC
>Ga0193948_1000026_pt1 | contig 23076 bp, 17 predicted proteins | sample FRT_12_MG_FD_161659 | JGI IMG/M metagenome (GOLD analysis project Ga0193948, IMG submission 161659) | Sediment microbial communities from the Broadkill River, Lewes, Delaware, United States - FRT_1-2_MG | ecosystem: Environmental > Aquatic > Freshwater > River > Sediment | place: USA: Delaware... | reverse complement strand
CGTGGAGACTATACGCTGTGGCGTTTCACAAAGGTGCCGCACTCCTGCATGTGTAACAGCGTCACGCCCGAAGCCGCGAGCCGTCTCGTCGAACAGACGCGGACCATCTACGAGCCGGTTGATGTATTCATCAAGAAATTCTGGGTGCACGGCCAGCCGATCTTCGGCATGACGCCGTACACGGTGACAGAATCAACGCTGAGCCAGCAGACCTACATCCTGCATCGCGACAAGGTGCCGAAAGGCGTCGGACGTTCGACGCGGCGATTCCTGCGCAAGTGCGGCTGGGAGCTGCAGCGAGTTCGTGCCGCGCGCCGGATGGCCAGGCCCGGTCGACTCAATACCAGTTCCTGAACAGGTCGACGATGATCGTCAGCCATTTGCCAACTGTCATATCAGGTCCAGCAGCAGCGGCAGCACAAGCCGCTTGATGAGGCTGAGCGCCACGATTCCCGCCATGACGACGGCCAGCGTCAGCAGGTCCCATTCGTTGAGCACCAGGCCGAGCGCCAGCGCCGCCGCCGGCGGGTGTTCCGTGCGGGTAACGACCATCATGAACATGGCGAGCGATATCGCCATCGCACCGAAAATGACCATCACCGCGTGAGCGGCCCCGGCGCCCTGGATGTTCATGGCCGATTCGAGCGTCGCCATCAGGCAGCCCGCGACGATACCGATGGCATAGCCGCCGATCATATTCCGTGGGCCCGAGTGCAGTGATCGCGGCACCGCGAATGCGATGAAAGCGCTGGCGCCGAGCGCCGCGATCAGGACGGTTTGGGTTACCGCATCGAGAATGAGCAGCAGGACCAGGACGACGAATCCCGCGAGACCGCATTGCAGCGCGTAGCGCTTGAAACTTTCGCGACGGAGATGGCGGTCTAGATCGAAAGGCATTCTCCGAGTCTACCGCACGCGCTCGTAGAAACGGCCGCTGCCGCAGGTATCATTCGGGTTCCTGCAACTTGTCCACCGGGAGCAAAACCGTGCGAAATGCCGCCATCCTTGCCGCTTTACTCTTGAGTTCGTTCGCCGCCGCCGACACTCACGCCGACGAAGGCCTGCGGCCCGTTACCCATGAAGACCTCTGGACGATGCGCCGGCTCGCCACGCCCGTGACGAGCCCCGATGGCGAGTGGGCAATCGTCGCCGTGACCGAGCCGGCTTACAAGGAGGAAGAGACTGTCAGCGACCTGTGGCTCGTCGCGGTGGATGGGAAAACCGCACCGCGACGCCTGACGGCGACGAACGATTCCGAAGACGGTGTTCAGTGGAGTCCCGACGGTACGCGTATCGCGTTCAGCGCGAAACGCGGTGAGGAAGTCAGCCAGATCTACGTCATGGACATGACGATGCCCGGAGAGGCGCAGAAGATTACGTCGCTCGCAACAGGGGCGGCCGCGCCGAAATGGAGCCCCGACAGCAAACGCATCGCATTCGAGAGTCGCGTTTACCCGGGCACGCTGACCGACGAAGAGAATGCAGCCCAAAAGAAGGCACGCGAGGAACGCGACTACAATGCGACCGCGTACGATATTTTTCCGATCCGCCAGTGGAACCGCTGGCGTGATGACCTGCAGACACATGTATTCGTGCAGGACGCCGTTCCCGGTGCAATAGCAAAAGACCTGCTGGCAGGCACCGAGTTCGTGGCCCGGCCCGGATTCGCGGGCGTCCCGTCACTGGCAAGCGAGAGCCTGAACCCGGAGTGGACACCTGACGGTGAGGCTCTCGTCATATCGGCAACGCAGAACCTGGAGGATTCCGCGCACAGCAAGACCATGTATCACCTGTATCGACTCGCCGCGACGGGCGGTGAACCGCAGGCGCTGACTGGCGGTGATGAATGGAGCTGCCAGTCCGCACAGTTCGCGCCGCAGGGCGATGCGCTTTACTGCGAGTACGAGCCGGTAACGGAGTTCGTCTACAACCTCACGGAGATCGCGAAATTCGAGTGGCCGAAGAGTGGCCTTGCCTCCGACTTCAAGGCGGAGCCGATGCTCCTCACGAACGGTTTCGACCGGTCGGTGTCGGACATGACGCTGAGCACGGACGGCAAGACGATTCATTTCACCGCGATGGACGAGGGCAGGGTGAGGCTCTTCAGTGTTCCTGCGGGCGGCAGGGGTAAAGTATCGGCGCTCAATCGCGACAGCGGTGGCGTCTATGCCGGTCCGCAGCCGGCTGGCCGGTCACTGGTGCTGCGCTGGGAGGACGCAACGAGCCCGGCGGAACTGGTCCGTGTCGATACCCGCAATGGCCGCCACGAGTACCTGACCGGATTCAACCGGGAGAGGGCCGCGGAACTCGACCGCCCGCCGTTTCGCGAGTTCTGGTTCGAGAGCTCCCTCGGGCGCCGCGTGCACAGTTTTGTCGCGTTACCGCCGGGGTTCGATGAAAGCAAAAAGTATCCGGTCATCACCCTTATACATGGCGGGCCGCATTCCTCGTCGCTGGATGCGGACCACGTCCGCTGGAGTCCGCACCTGATCGCGGCGGCCGGCTACGTCGTAATAATGACCGACTACACCGGCTCGGTCGGTTATGGCGTCGATTTCTCCCGCGCAATCCAGGGCGATCCGCTGAAGACGCCCGGCGATGAGTTGAACGAGGCGCTGGACGAGGCGATAAAGCGGTATCCCTTCATCGACGAGGACAGGCAGGCGGCGGCAGGCGCCAGCTACGGCGGGCACCTGATCAACTGGCTGCAGGGCACGACGAAGCGTTTCCGCACGCTGGTCGGGCATGCCGGACTCGTGGATATGGAAGGGCAGTGGTCGACGAGCGACGCCGTCTATCACCGCGAAATCAACGCAGAAGGACCGCCCTGGGGCGATAGCCCGATCTGGGACGAGCAGAGCCCCTCAAGCTACGCGGCGAATTTCTCGACGCCGATGATGCTGACGATCGGCGAAAAGGACTACCGCGTGCCCGTGAACCAGACGATCGCGGCCTGGACCTACCTGCAACGCAAACAGGTCCCCGGCCGCCTGCTCGTGTTTCATGATGCGGATCACTGGATCATGAAAGGAGCGGAGGCGAAGCACTACTGGGAGGAAGTGCTCGCCTGGCTCGAGAAATACCTGCGCTGACCCAATTAAGGGGACAGTGACCCTAATTCGAAACAAAGAAGTGGGTCTTTCCGGTACATCTCGATGCCGAAATTAGGGTCACTGTCCCCATAATTCGAATTAGGGTCACTGTCCCCTTAATTGTCCCTTAATTGTGTCCCCTTAATTGTCAGGCGGTGACCCCGATCTGCCGGCGGAAACTGTAGAACAGGATCGGTATTACGATCAGCGTCAGCACGGTCGAAACGAGGATGCCGAATATCAACGAAATCGCGAGGCCGTTGAAGATCGGATCATCGAGAATGAAGAACGCGCCCATCATCGCGGCCAGCGCCGTCAGCATGATCGGTTTGGCGCGCACCGCCGATGCCCGGATTACAGCATCTTCCAGGTCGCGACCCTCGCGCTGCTGATCGAGGATGAAGTCGACGAGCAGTATCGAGTTGCGCACGATGATGCCCGCGAGGGCGATCATGCCGATCATGGACGTCGCGGTGAAGTTCGCACCGAGAATCGCGTGTCCCGGCATTACGCCGATGATTGTCAGCGGAATCGGCGCCATGATGATCAGCGGCAGCAGGTATGAACGGAACTGCGCGACGACCAGCAGGTAGATAAGGATCAGGCCGACCGAATAGGCGAGCCCCATGTCGCGAAACGTTTCGTAGGTAATCTGCCATTCGCCGTCCCACTTCATGGAGAAGTAGTAGGGATTCTCCGGCTGGCTGATGTACCGCTGCTCGACCGGCGTGCCGGCATTCGCCAGCTCGTCGATCTTCTCGCCCAGCTTGAACATGCCATAGAGAGGGCTGTCGAGGCGGCCGGCCATGTCGGCCGTGACGAACACCACCGGCAGCAGGTCCTTGTGGTACACGGCGTCGTCCCAGCCGACTTCGCGCACGTTGGCGATCTCGGCGATCGGCACGCGCTGCCCGCTCTGACTGCGCACCTCGAGCGCCAGCAGCGCGTCGAGGTCCGCCTTGGACGATACCGGCAGGTCGAGCCGCACCGGGATCGGGTAACGTTCGCGCGCCTGGTGAACGTAGGTGACGTCCTCGCCGTTCAATGCCATCTGCAGTATCCCGGCAATGCGTTGCTGCGGCACTCCGAGCAGGGCGGCACGCTGGCGGTCGACTTCGATGATGAAGCGCGTTGCATCGGCCTCGACCGACGTATCGATATCGACGATATCGGGCGTGCCGCGGAATATCGCCTCCAGGCGCCGCCCGAGCAGTTTCTGTTCCTCGTAGTCCGGACCGTAGATTTCCGCAACGATAGGCGACATCACCGGCGGTCCCGGCGGCACCTCGGCAATCTTTACGGATGCGCCGAACTCCTCGCCGATCGCGGCGAGTTCGTCGCGAACGCTGCGGGCAATCTCGTGGCTGGATCGCTTGCGGTGGTGCTTGTCGACGAGATTGACCTGGATGTCGCCGGTATTGGCGTCACTGCGCAGGTAATACTGCCGGACCAGTCCGTTGAAGTTGATCGGTGACGCAGTGCCTGCATAAACCTGGTAATCGGTTACTTCGGGCACGCGCTCGATCGACCCGGCCATCGCGTCGAGCACGCGCGCCGTCTGTTCGACGCTCGTTCCCTCCGGCATGTCGACAATGACCTGGAATTCCGACTTGTTGTCGAACGGCAGCATCTTGAGCACGACGAACTGGAACACGACGAGCAGCATCGCGACGCCGATAATGGCGACGGTCCCGCCGTAGAGCCAGGCGCGCGCACGCTTGCCGGTGTCGCGATCCAGGAACGGGCGCATGAGCCGGTCGAACGTGCGGTGCAGCCGGGATTCGTCCCCGCCCGATTCCTTGTGGATCGGCGCATGCTGCAGCAGGCGGTGACTGAGCCAGGGCGTCAGGACGAGCGCGACCGCGAGAGAAATGAGCATTCCCGTGCTGGCGTTGATCGGGATCGGGCTCATGTACGGCCCCATCAGGCCGGTTACGAAAGCCATGGGCAGCAGCGCGGCGATGACCGTGAATGTGGCGAGAATGGTTGGACCACCGACCTCGTCGACCGCCGGCGGAATGATTTCACCAATCGTGCCGGAGGCGAAGCCACGATGCCGGTGTATGTTCTCGACGACGACGATCGCGTCGTCCACGAGTATGCCGATCGCAAAGATAAGCGCGAACAGCGACACCCGGTTGATCGTGAATCCCCAGGCCCATGACGCAAACAGTGTTGCCGCAAGCGTCACAATGACGGCGGCGCCGACGACGATGGCTTCGCGCCAGCCCAGGGCGAACCAGGTCAGCAGGATGACCGACATCGTCGCGAATGAGAGTTTCTGTATCAGCTTGGAGGCCTTGTCGTCCGCCGTCTTGCCGTAGTTGCGGGTTATCGTGACGTTCACGCCCTCGGGAATGAGGGTTGCCTCGAGTTGCGCCAGCCGTTCGACGACGGCGTCGGCAATATTGGTCGCGTTGGTGCCGGGTTTCTTGGCGACAGCGATTGTCACGGATGGCGCATACGGGACCGGGTCGATGCCAATCTCTTCCGCTGCCGGCCCGGTTGCGAACCACGTATATGTCTCGGGCTGGTCTGCGTGGGCACGTACGGTTGCAATGTCGTCCAGGTACACAGGCCGCCCGTCGAACATTCCCACGACCAGGCGGGCAACGTCCTCCCGGTTGCTGAGGAATGTGCCCGCCTGCACGGGCACTTCGGTGTTGTCGTAGACGAGCGAGCCCGCGTGCGAGACGGTGTTGCTCGCGGTCAGGGCCTGGCGCAGGTCGTCGAGCGTCATACCGAAGCCTGCGACGCGCTGCGGATCCAGTTCGACATGGACGATCTCGCGCGAGCCGCCGATCGTGTAGACATCGCGGGTGCCCGGTACGCGCTTTATCTCCGCTTCCAGCGCGTGAGCAACCTTCAGCAGGTCCTGTGTTGCGCGCGCCTCATCAGCGGTCCAAAGGGTCGCCGAGACGATCGGTACGTCGTCGATACCCTTGGGTTTCACAATGGGCGGCAGGATGCCGAGGTTCTGCGGGCGCCAGTCCTGGTTAGAGAATATGGCGTTGTAGAGCCTTACGAGCGCTTCGGTGCGCGGCTCGCCGACCGTGAACTGCACGGTGAGCACGCCCATGCCGGGCCGCGATACGGAGTAGACGTGCTTGACCCCGTCGATCTCCGCGAGCACCTGTTCCATGGGCAGGGCGACGAGATTCTCCACCTCGGTCGCGCTTGCACCGGGAAAAGCGACGAACACGTTGGCGAAGGTGACATCGATCTGTGGCTCTTCCTCGCGCGGCGTCACGATGACTGCGAACATGCCGAGCAGCATCGCCGCAAGCGCGAGCAGTGGCGTCAGGGCATTGTCCTGGAACCGGGCGGCGAGACCGCCCGAGATGCCGAGTTTATTCTTCATCGTTCGCTACCGCCTGCGACTTGACGTAAATGCCCGTACGCACCGGGTCGAGCGCAACGCGCTCTCCCTCGCCAAGCCCGGCCAGTATCTCCGTGCGATCATCGAAAGTGTTTCCTGCCCGGACCTGCCGCAGGCGAACGTCGCCATCCCCTGATACGACGTACACACCGGTTACCTCGCTTCGCCGGAGCAGTGCGCGGGTAGGAACGAGCAGTCGCTCGGCATCGCCGATGACGAAGGCGACTTTCACGAACATCCCCGGGTAAAGACCGAACTGACCTTGTGGCAGTTCGACGCGCGCAGTAAACGTATTGCTCGCGCTATCGGCAAACGGAAAGATCGTAATCATGTCTGCTTCGACGCGTCCTTCGTCGGTGAAAATCCAGGCCTGCTTGTATTCACGCACTTTGGCGGCCACCTGTTGCGGAAGCGTCACCACCACCCGCAGGGATTCGAGCGAAAGCCCGCTCATCAGCGGCTGCCCGACCGAGACGGCCTCGCCGACTTCGACGTGCCGCTCGGTAACAATGCCCGCGTACGGCGCCCGGACGAGCGTGTACTCGAGTTGCTGTTCGGTGGTCTCGACGGCGGAGCGAGCTGCCGCGACATTTGCCACGGCGGCGTCCCTTGCAGCCAGAGCCTGGTCGTATTCCCGCCTGGAACTCGAGCCCGACTCGAACAGGCCCTCGGCGCGACGGAATTCGGCGATCGCCTGCTTCTGCCGCGCAAGTGCTGCCTCGAGGTTCGCCTTCGCCTGCCGCAGCGCCGACTGTTGTTCGACATCGGTGAAGCGGACGATCGGGTCGCCCGGTTCGACGTAATCGTCTACGTCGTAAAAGACTTCAGCAATGCGGCCTGCCGTCTGTGCAGACATCGTTGCCTGGTTGACGGCCTCGACGGTACCGTCGTAGACGCGTTCGAGCGGCGCGCGCGCCACATCGGCGACGGTGGTTTCGAAGGGCACTTCTTCGGCAAAGGCATTCGTAACCGTCAAGAACAGTACGGCCGCGAACGAGCCTGCAATACGGAGTCGATTCATCATGTTAGTTCTTCCTGGAGGCGGGGACGCAATAAAGCGCGTGCAGGGTCTCGATGACCGAACGCGCATCGTCGCCTTTTAATGAATAAAACTGGGTCTGCCCTTCCCGGCGTGCCTGCACGAAGCCGTCTTTTCTGAGCAGCGCGAGGTGTTGCGAGATCGTCGACTGCCTCGCATCGAGCAATTCGGCAATATCGCTGACGGAACGCTCGTGATCGATGAGCTGGCAGAGGATCAGGAGCCGCTTCTCGTTCGCCATCGCCGCAAGCAGCCGGTGCGCTTTGCCGGCCTGCGCTTGCATGGCGTCGGGGCTGATTTTCATCACAGGACCCCCACAGCGCGAGCCAGTCGCAGCTTCGCCAGTGCCAGTTCGTAGCGGGCGTTGTCCCGGTTGCTGAGCGCCTGCTCGCGCAGCGTCTCGGCATCGAGTACTTCGATATTGGCGCTGGAGCCGGCTTCATATCGATTCTGGACGACGCGCAGGTTTTCGATAGCCTGGCCGACGGCCGACTCCGCGACATGCGTCCGGGCCTCGGCTTCCTGGCGGTCGTTCCATGCGCGCCGCACCTGCAGTGAAATGGATGACAACACGTCGCTCCGCGTGTGACTTACCGCGAGCGCCTGGCGTTCGAGGGCGGCGGCGCGGTCACGGTTGCGGCCGGCATTGAACAGGTTCCACTGGAAGGAGACGCCGGCCATCCAGAATTCTTCCGCGTCGAGAAAAGCGTTCTCCATGTACACGTAGCCCCCCGTCAGGGCGAACTGCGGACGTGAGCGGGCGCGTATGGCCGTGGAATTCTCGCGCAGTGAATTCGCCTCGGCCGCCAGCACCGCGAGTTCGTCACGCTGCTGCGTCGCCATAAGGATCAGGGACTCGAGACTTTCACCCGCCGGCACCAGGCCGTCGATATCGAGATTCGGGTCCAGCGAAACCGGTTGGTCCAACGGACGATTCAGGTAGCGGTTGTAAGCGGCGCGCGCGAAGTCGAGGGCGTTCTCGGCCTGAAGTTTCCGTTGCGCTGCATCGGCCAGTGCGACGCTCGCTGCGAGAAAGTCGTTCTTGGGCACCGCGCCGAATTCGTACCGTTGCCTGGCGAGCTCCGCGTGTGCCTGAAGGGTCTTTACGTTCGATTCGGCAACCTCGAGCCCGCTCTCTGCCCTGAGGACGCCGATGTAGTGCTGACCGGTGCCAAGCTTGATGTCCTGCAATATGGCTTCGTACTGTTCGCTCGACGCCTCTGCCGCGAATTCGGCGGCGTCGACGCCCGCGGAAATCGCTCCGCCGGCGTACAGCGGCAAGCTGACCTGGACGCCGGCCTGAACGAAGTTGTCGTTGTCGAAGATCTGTTGCGATGTCGTGCCGCCGCCGAAATCGAAACGGGGCGCTTCATCGAGCTGGGTAAAGGAACTTGATACGTCCAGCCGAGGCCAACGCTCTGCCTGCGCGCTCTCGAGGTTCAGGTCTGCTGCCTCGCGGCGTGCGGCGGCTGCCGCAAGCTGGTAGTGCGTGGCGATGGCATCGGACCAGGCCTCATTCAGATTCTCGGCGCCGGTTACCCCGGGGAATATCAGCGCGCAGGCAAGTGCAAGGTAACGTTTGGAGGGTGTCATCGGCGTGTCCCTGTAAATTAGAATATTCTAACGTTCGTATATACGAAAATCAATAGATATATGGGGCTGCTGTAGTAGCGGTTCTCGAACCGCGAACGGATCCAGGCTGGGAGCGCGCCTCGGCGCGCTCCTAAGGGGGGGGTTGCGCGATCCGGGCCCTGAAGTCTTCGAGAACCGTCCTGATGCTCGCGGCGTGATCCGGGCCCATTCTCAGTAACAGCTTCTGCCCGCTGGACAGCGCTTCGAGCTGCGGGTCCGCAAATTCATAAAGGACGTGAGGCTGCAACAGGCGGATAGGCTCTTCCGGCTGCGGCGTGCTCAGCAGGTGGTCGATGACCGCGACGACGCGGTCGTTGAAATAACCATCCGGGTAGCCCAGCTGGGCGAACGCCTCCTGGAAGAGCGGATAGAAGCGTCGATACGTGGCGACGACCTCGTCCAGATCGGCGTCGGTCACCATGTCGACAAGCGGCTTGTAGCGGTCGTAATTCTCGGGGCTGAGATAAATCGGACCGTTGTCGCCGGCCGCGGTGACGATGAAACTACCGGACAGCCTGCCAAGCGGCCGGACTTTTTCGGCGATGCGGCTACGGGTGAGGTTGTCTACCGTCGCGATGGTCTTGTCGATCAATGCTTCGTCGGCGAGCAAGGTCTCGAGTTCGGGACCGAAGATGTCGGTCAGCGCGAGCGCAAAATAACTGTCGCTTTCCTCGAGCGGCGGCAATTCGACGAGTTCGCCCTCGCCGGGCGTAATCTCCAGCGGCTCAACCGGGTGCAGCGGGTCGGCCGGCTCGACAATTTCAGCAGGCGCCTGCTCCACGGGTACCGGCACTGCCGGCTGCGGTTCCGTTCGGCCCCAGAAAATCCAGGCCGCGGCGGCCGCCGCGCCGACCAGGAGCAGCGCGATCAGGATCTTGATTTCAGTATTGTCCACGAAGAATGTCCGCTGTCCGGCGCTCTATGATAGCGCCGAACAACGGACATATCTGTACGCGTTTGCCGCGTTATTCGTAGCGCAGGGCCAGTATCGGATTAGCACGCGCGATGCGGATGGCGTGACCAGCCACAGTGCCCCAGGCCAAAAGCGTTGCGGCGATACCGGCCGCAATCAGGACCGGTATGGTCGTCTCGATCCGATCGGCGAAGAAGTTAAGGTAAACGCCGGACGCGAAATAGGCCGCGGGTAAGGCTATCGCCAGGGCCCAGAGCACGGGCGTGGAAAACTGCCAGACCAGGAGGCGCGCAATCTGGAACGAATTCGCCCCGAGCACTTTGCGCACGCCAATCTCCTTGGTTCGCTGCGTCGCCATGAATGCGGCAAGCCCGAACAGGCCGATCATCGCCAGCGACAGCGCGATGATCGCGAATCCCGCAAGCGCGTAGTTCATGAACTTGAGAATGTCATAGGTCTCATTGAACTTGTCGTCGAGGAAGCGTCCCTGTATCGGATAATCGGGAATGATGCTGTCCCAGACCTGTTCGATCTGCTCAACGGTATCCATGAAGTTACCGCCGCTCACCCGGACCGAAGCAATGCGCTCCCAGCCCCGGTTGAACTGGTACATATGAGGTTTCTCGGAATTGAACAGGCCCGTTATGTTCTGAGTCGGTGCAACGCCGACGATGACGAACTCGGGTACGCTGCCGTCCTCTTCACTGAAATTGTAGAAACGCTCGTTAATGGCCTCTGCGGGTGTCGTAAACCCGAGTTTTTCAAGCGCCATTTCGTTGACGATAACGTTGACGACCTCGGAATCTTCCGTGCGTTCGTCGTTCGCGATGTCCCGGCTGAATCCGCGTCCGGCGAGCAGCGGTATATCGTAAGCTTCCAGAAATTCCGGCGACATTCCCATGACCTGCAGGCTGAACTTGCCCGCCTCATCACCGGGCACCAGCGACACGTTGGTCGACGAGTTGCTTTGCTCGTACGGCACCTTGCTGGAGTAAGCGACGCTGTCGACATTGGGTAGCGCCTCGAGTTCGATGCGCAGCGTATCCAGTCGCCCCCGGATGCTTTCGACATTGAGGCGATCGAGCGTGTAAATCTCCGAACGGGGGAAGATGTAGCTGGATTCCTTAATCCTCTCGTTTTGTACGTAGACGATAGCGACGACCGCCAGCATGAAAGCAGAGATCGCGAATTGCGCCCCGATCATGATCGATCTCATCGTCGATCCTTTCTTGCCCTTCCGTGCTGAATCGCGAAGCGCATCGATCGGAGTCGCCCGGGTAATGAGCCACGCCGGGTAAAGGCCTGCCAGCAAGCCGACGAGCATCGTTGTCGCGATCAACCACGGCAGGGTGCTCAGGTAGTTCAGACCAAGGATCTTGTCGGTCATGTTGTTGAATAACGGGATGATGATCTCGAGAACCGCCAGCGCTATAACCATTGCTATCGAGGCGATGACAAGACTTTCGACGAGGAACTGAATCAGCAACTGCCCCTGGCTCGCACCCATTGTCTTGCGCATCCCGACCTCGCGACTGCGACCCAGGGATTGTGCCGTCGCCAGGTTCGTGTAGTTGACGCATGCAACGATAAGGACGAGGAGGCTCAACAAAGATATAGACGATATAACCGGCAGGCCCACCAGATCCCAGACCGCGGTGTTCGCAAAACTCAGCGGATGGACATCGAATGACGCGATAGCCTGTTGTGCGGACTCCGGAACCACGCGGTCAAACATCTCATCCAGCTGCGTCTGCAGCCAGCGTTCGTCGAGCTCCGGAGGCAACAGGACATACGTCATATTGCCGAGCGACAGGTTGGTCCAGTTACCAGCGATATCGAGTTCGCGCGTGCGGGTCAACGCCTGCATGGGCGCGAGCACGTCGAGTTTCGAGTCGACTACGAGTTGCGAGTTGAAGTGCGAATTCTGGGGAACGTCCCGAATCACGGCGGAGACAGAGAAATCGAACTCGTTGTCCAGCGTAACGACTTTGCCTACTGCATCTGTTGTTCCGAAATACTTGATGGCCGCCGACTCCGATATCACGAGGCTCGAGGCGTCTTCGAGGGCGGATGCGTCCCCCTGGATGTACTCGAAGTCGAATATTTCCAGGAGCGCAGGGTCAGTGAAGCGAATGCCCTGGTAGAAACTGTCGGCGCCCATTTCCACGAGGAACTCGATTTCGATCGTCCGGGCAATCGCTTCGATATCGGTCAACTCTGCTTCGAGGATTGGCCCTACGGCGGATTGAACCGCATTAAACTTCTCGAAACCGACATTAAGGTCGGGAGCAGCTGTCGCGCCGATTGAAAAGATTCGGTCGTACTTGTCGAAGAACGCGTCGTGTGTACGTTCGTAATCGACCAGCAGGCTGCCGAAAACATAAATCGTCAGCCCTATCGCCAGCCCGGTGATGTTGATCGCCGCGAAACCCTTGTTCTTTTTGAGGTTTCGCAGCGCAATCTTGACGTTATTCCAGAACATTGGATGCCTCGCAATGCCAGCCGAATCAGGCGGCGCGCGTGTTATCGGTGATGATGTGGCCGTCGAACAGGTTGACGGTACGGTGTGCGTAGTCGGCATGTGCCGGCGAGTGCGTCACCATGACGATCGTGGTGCCTTCCTTGTTCAGAGACCGAAGCAATTCCATGACCTCCTGCCCGTGCACCGAGTCGAGGTTGCCGGTGGGCTCGTCCGCGAGAATCAGCGGCTGGCCGCCGACCACGGCGCGCGCGACTGCGACGCGCTGCTGCTGGCCGCCCGAGAGCTGTCCCGGCATGTGCTTCGCGCGATGCGCGATTCCCATGCGGTCCATGACGTCATCGACACGTTGTTTGCGCTTCGATGCCGGCATGTTGTGGTACAGCAGCGCCAGTTCGATGTTCTCGGCAACGGTCAGTTCGTCGATGAGATTGAAGCTCTGGAAGATGAAGCCGATGTTCATCTTGCGAATCTCGCTGCGCTTCGCCTCGGAGTAAGGCGCCACGTTTTCATCGAAAAAGAAGTAGTCGCCCTCGGACGGATTGTCGAGCATGCCGATGACGTTCAGTAGCGTGGACTTGCCGCAACCGGAGGGCCCCATGATCGCGATGAATTCCTCCTGTTCGATCTCGAGGTTGACGCCGTTCAGTGCGACGGTTTCGATTTCGTCTGTCTGGTAGACCTTGAATAGATTGTGCAGCTTGAGCATGTCGTTCCCCTTGTCAGGAAGGTTGATTCGAATCGGTTAATCGGCGTCGAGAACCAGCCGGTCCATGGCAGTGAAGCTCGTGTACGGAGAGGTGATGACTTTCTCGCCCGGCTCGAGGCCATCGAGCACCTCGATGTAGTCGGTGTTGCGGCGGCCGAGGCGCACCGTGCGCCTGATGGCTTCCGAGCCGTCCGGTGCTACCACGAACACCCAGTTGCCACCGGTCTCCTGGTAGAAGGAGCCGTTCGGAATCAGGATCGCATCCGAGTTGTCTCCCAGGGTAAGCCGCAACTGCAGTGTCTGGCCGCGGCGCAAGCCCTCGGGCTCCTCGTTGAAGACCATGTCGACCTCGAACTGGCCTTCGTTGACCTGCGGATAGATCTTGGTGACCTGCAGGCCGAGCTCCTGGCCATTGTGGTCTGCGGTTGCGGTCTGGCCGATATCGACCCGGCCGAGGTAGAACTCGTCGATCCTCGCATTGAGCTTGTATGTGTCGGGATCGTCGATCTGGCCCAGCCGGCCGCCGCGTACGATCGATTCGCCGACCTCGACGTCGAACCCCGAGAGCTTGCCGGCAACCGGCGCACGCACGTTCAGGTCGTCGAGATTCTGGCGCGCCAGCGAGAGGCTGGTCTCAAGCTGGGTGCTGGCGGCCCGAAGCTGGCGCAGCTGTTCTTCCTGCAGGCGCGCGTCAGTCGACTGACTCTCGAGCGTGACGGCTCGGCGGTTCTCGTAATAGGTCAGTTCGTCCTGTAACTCGTCGAGCGTGGACTTCGAGACGAGCTCCTTCGCCGCGAGGTCACGCTGGCGCTCGATGCTCCGCGTCAGGCGCGTGACCTGGTAATCGATCTCGACGAGGTTGCGCTTGTGCGCAAGGCGGTTCTGCTCGAGCTGTAACTCCAGCGTGCGCATGAAATTGAGCTGCTCCGTTACCGAGGCTTCGCGCCCGAGAACCTCGAGCTGCAGGTTGGTGTTGGACAGCCGCACGATCGGGTCGCCCGCCGCGACGATGGCGCCGTCCTCGACGAGGACCTCGTCGACCCGGCCGCCTTCGACCGCGTCGAGATACACGGTGCTGCGGGGAACCAGCCGGCCGCGCAGCGGGATGAAGTCCTCGAACGTGCCGACCGTGACATCCGAGACGGCAATGCGCTGGGAATTGACGCTCAAACTGCGGCCCGCGAGCAGCGTGCTGACCAGCCACGCGGCAAACAGGAGTACGAGGACCCCGGCGATGCCGTACATCACCTTGCGGCTCATCGGGGTTTTCCTGGCGACCCGCCGGTCCATGCCCTGCCCGGAGATCGAGCTGCGGTTGTCCTGCTGCGCCTGTTTGAGACTCGAGATCTTGGTCACTGTCGTTCCCGTGGTGTTCGCGAAAGCCCTATGCCCAACTAGATAGCAATACCCGTGCCAAGTTCATAAGTGCTTGATCCATATGGCACGGCTCGTCCAAATCGCGTCGGCGAACGGCGGTAACTGTACGCCTGCGGACAGCGAGTGTACGATTCCGGACAGTTCCCCGGGGGGCTGTGATGAGCAAGACCGGCACCATCCTGGTCGTCGATGACGACGACGACATCCTGACGGCGGCCCGCCTGCTGCTGCGGCGCCGCTTTGGCGAGGTGGTGACCTGCCGGCGTCCCGAACGGATCCCTGATCTCATGGAAAGGCATGACTTCGACGTCGTGCTGCTGGATATGAACTTCGGGCCCGGTGAGTCGTCGGGAAAGCAGGGGCTCGAATGGCTCGAGCGCATTCTCGAGATCGAGCCGGATATCGTGGTGATCATGATCACGGCGCATGGCAGCCTCGATACCGCGGTCGAGGCCATGAAGCGCGGCGCAACCGACTTCGTGAGCAAGCCGTGGCAGAACGAGAAGGTCGTCGCGACCGTGTCCACGGGCGTGGAGCTGCGGCGCAGCCGCAGCGAGAGCGCGACGCTGAGGCGGGCCAACGAAGCATTGCGCGAAGCGGCGTCAGGAACGAGCGGCCAGGACATCATTGCCGAATCCGAGGCGATGCGGGAGGTCTTCTCGATCGTTGAACGGGCGGCGCCCACCGATGCGAATGTGCTCATCCTCGGCGAGAACGGCACCGGCAAGGAACTCATCGCGCGGCGCCTGCACGCGATGTCGCCGCGCGCGAAGCAGGTATTCCTCGCCGTCGACATGGGCGCAATCAGTGAGAGCCTGTTCGAATCGGAGCTGTTCGGTCACCGCAAGGGAGCATTCACGGGCGCGAATGACGATCGCCCAGGCCGCTTCCAGGCCGCCGACGGCGGCACCCTGTTTCTCGACGAGATCGGCAACCTCCCGCTGCACCTGCAGGCCAAGCTGCTGAGCGCCCTGGAACAACGCGAGGTAACGCCGGTGGGCGCGGACCGGCCGCAGTCATTCGATATCCGGGTGATCGCCGCAACCAACACGCCGATCGAGCATCTTCGCGACGCCGATCTCTTCCGCCCGGACCTGTTGTTCCGGCTCAACACGGTGGAGATAACGATTCCGCCGTTGCGCGAGCGCCGCGACGACATCCTGCCGATCGCCAGCCACTATGCCTCGGTCTACGCGAAAAAATACGGCAAATCAGCACGGATGTTCTCGCCGCCGGCGGAGGCGGCGCTCCTGGATTACGACTGGCCCGGGAACGTGCGTGCGCTCAGGCACGCGATCGAGCGTGCGGTCATACTGACGAACGGCGACCGGATCGAACCCGCCGACCTGCAACTCGACTATCCCGGCGAGGCCGCGGCGCCGGCAACGACGACAGCGATCCCGACGATCCTGAATCTGGACGAGATGGAGAAGGCAACGATCGAGCGCGCACTGCGCAAACACGGCTTCAATATCTCGCGAGCCGCGGCGGAGCTGGGATTGACGCGGGCGTCGCTTTACCGGCGCATGGAAAAGCATGGGATTTAAGCATTTCCTCGTCTTCCTGGTCCTGCGCCTCGTGCTGGTCGGCGTCGTCATGGTGCTGGTCATCTGGCTGTTGCTGGAGCCTGGCTACAACAGTGCGACGCTGCTCGCGTCCATCGGTCTCGCATTGCTGGCGGCGGAGCTCTGGCGCTTCGTGAGCCGCACGAATCGCGAACTGGCCCGCTTCCTGGATGCGGTGCGCTTCGCCGACTACTCGCAGCGTTTCGATTTCGACAAGGCAGGCTCCGGTTTCGCGGAACTTGGCCGCACGTTCACGCGCATCATCGACGAGATGCGAAAGCGGCGCACCGGCCAGGAGTCGGAGATGCGTCACCTCAAGGCGCTGATCGAACACATACCCGTGCCGCTCATGACGGTACACGCCGATGACGCGATTACGCTGCAGAACAACGCTGCGCGCAGGCTCTTCGGGGCGGCGCACGTCACCCGCATCAACGACCTGCGGCAGTTCGGGCCCGGCTTCGCACGTGCAGTCGACGAGGCGATACCCGGCGACAGGGAACTCGTCACGTTCGCGGTGGAGGGTGCCGAGTACCAGCTCACGCTCGCTGCCACCGAGATCATTATCGATGGCGACCGGGAGCGGCTGATTTCGTTGCAGGACATCCAGTCCGAGATCGATGCAACGCAGGCGGAGGCGTGGCAGGATCTGGTGCGGGTGCTGACACACGAGATCATGAATTCCATCACGCCGGTGACGTCGCTGGCACAGACCGCGGCGGAACTGGTGGACGACGTCGTCCGCGAAACCGGCCCGGAGTCGCCGATTGCCGAAGAGCTCGAAGACGTCCAGAGCGCGGTTGCCACCGTGGCCAGGCGCTCCGACAGCCTGCTGCAGTTCATCGACAGCTACCGGCAGATATCGCGGCTCGCCCCGCCCGAGAAAAAACGGGTGGCGCTCGCCGACCTGTTCGAGACGGTCACGAGCCTCGCACAGGCCGAGTGGAGCGATCCGGGCGCGTCGCTGGCATCGAATGTCGAGCCATCGGGGCTGTATGTCTACGCCGATCGCGATCTCCTGGAACCCGTGCTCCTCAACCTGCTGCGCAACGCCTGGCAGGCGACGAAAGACCGGGACGAGCCCCGCATAGAACTGCGCGGCCGGCTGAATCGCCGCGGCAACACGGTCATCGAGATCGAGGACAACGGCCACGGCGTCCCGGAGGAAATCGCGACGAAGATATTCGTGCCGTTTTTTACGACCCGCGAGGGCGGCTCCGGCGTCGGCCTCGCGCTTGCCCGGCAGGTCATGATCGCGCACGGCGGTTTTATCCGGTTAGGGAACAAAAGTGCCGCAGGTACAGTATTCACGCTGACCTTCTGACGGCCATTCGACTAAAGCATTAAATACGTATCAACCACGATGTTGATGCCCACCCTCAGCGGAGATGATGACGCGTGCTGTGCTGCCGTGTCGGCGCACGCAGGGGATGACATGCACACGGAAGTGGGCACAACAAGTCAGCCGGCAGGCAACCAGCCCGAACGCATCCATGCTGCATCAGGGGAGAGTTGTTATGCCCGCCCACGAGACCTTCTATGAGGTGATGCGCCGTCACGGCGTCACCCGCCGGAGTTTCCTCAAGTTCTGTAGTCTTACCGCCGCTGGCCTCGGCCTGGGGCCCGAATTCGCCGGTAAGATTGCCCACGCGCTCGAGACCAAGCCGCGCACACCGGTCGTGTGGCTGCACGGCCTCGAATGTACCTGCTGTACCGAGTCGTTTATCCGCTCCGGCAACCCGCTGGCCGGGGATGTCGTGCTGTCGATGATATCGCTCGACTACGACGACACCATCATGGCGGCTGCGGGACACCAGGCGGAGGAGATCCTCGAGCAGACCATCGAGAAGTACGATGGCCAGTTCATCCTCGCCTGTGAAGGCAACCCGCCACTGAACGAAGACGGCATGTACTGCATGCAGGCCGGCCGGCCGTACGTCGAGAAGCTCCGCCACATGGCGGATCACTGCAAGGCGATTATTGCCTGGGGCTCGTGCGCGTCGTGGGGATGCGTTCAGGCCGCGCGGCCCAACCCGACACAGGCCGTGCCGATTCACAAGGTGATCCTCGACAAGCCGATTGTGAAAGTGCCGGGTTGTCCGCCGATCGCGGAAGTCATGACCGGCGTCATCACCTACATGCTTGCGTTCGACCGCCTGCCGCCGCTGGACCGGCAGGGGCGACCCGCAATGTTCTACGGCCAGCGGCTGCACGACAAGTGCTACCGGCGGCCGCATTTCGATGCCGGCCAGTTCGTCGAGAAGTTCGACGACGAAGGCGCTCGCAAGGGCTACTGCCTGTACAAGGTCGGCTGCAAGGGCCCGACAACGTACAACGCCTGTTCAACCGTCGAATGGAACGGCGGCCTGTCATGGCCGGTCAAGTCGGGCCACGGCTGTCTCGGCTGCGCCGAAGACAACTTCTGGGACAAGGGCAGTTTCTACAGCCCGGTCACGAATCTTGGCGTCACGGGCAACGTCGAATCGACAGCCGACACCATCGGTGGCGCGCTCGCCGGCGCAGCAGCCATTGGCGTTGCGGCGCACGCGGTCGCATCGGGTATCGCAAAGGCATCCGGCAAAAAATCGAAGCCGGCAGAGGAGGTGAGCAATGGCTAGCGTAACCACACCGAACGGCTTCGAACTCGACGACAGCGGCCAGCGCGTCGTTGTCGATCCGATCTGCCGTATCGAGGGGCATCTTCGCATCGAAGTGAACCTCGACGAGAACAACGTCATTCGCAACGCGGTTTCCACCGGCAACATGTGGCGCGGCCTTGAAGTCATCCTGAAGGGCCGTGATCCCCGCGACGCGTGGGCGTTCACGGAACGCATCTGCGGTGTTTGCACGGGCGTGCATGCGCTGCAGTCGGTAAGGGCCGTGGAAGACGCGCTCGGCATCGAGATTCCGACGAATGCCAACCACATTCGCAACCTGATGATGCTGGCGCAGTACTGCCACGATCACATCGTGCATTTCTATCACCTGCATGCCCTCGACTGGGTGGACGTGGTCAGCGCGCTGAGTGCCGATCCGAAAGCGACGTCGGAGCTGCAGCAGGCAATCAGTCCGTGGCCGAAATCGTCACCGGCCTACTTCAGGGACGTGCAGAACAGGCTGAAACGTTTCGTTGAGTCCGGACAACTCGGGCCCTTCGCGAACGCGTACTGGGGCAGCCCGGCTTACAAGTTGCCGCCCGAAGCGAACCTGATGGCCACGACGCACTACCTCGAGGCGCTCGACTTCCAGAAGGAAGTCGTCAAGATCCACACGATCTTCGGCGGCCGCAACCCGCATCCGAACTGGGTGGTCGGCGGCATGCCGTGTTCGGTCAACGTCGAAGACGCAGGTGCGGTTGGCGCCGTCAACATGGCGTGGCTGAACATTGTCTCGGACATCATCGACCAGACCATCAGGTTCACCGACCAGGTCTATGTTCCCGACCTCAAGGCGATTGCTTCGTTCTACAAGGACTGGGGCTACGGCGGCGGCCTGTCGGGCAAGAACGTGATGTCCTATGGGGAGTTCCCGGCTTACGCGAACAACCACACGAACGACAGCCTGATGCTGCCGAACGGCGCCATTCTCAATGGCGACCTCGGCACGGTCTACGACGTCGACGTCCGCGACCCCGAGCAGGTGCAGGAGTTCGTCGCCCACTCCTGGTACGAGTACCCGGACGAGGCGGTCGGCCTGCATCCCTGGGACGGCATCACGGAGCCCAAGTTCGAGCCCGGCCCGAACTTCAAGGGCACGCGCACCGCGATCGAGCAGCACGACGAAGGCGGCAAGTACTCCTGGCTGAAGGCGCCGCGCTGGCGCGGCAACGCGATGGAGGTGGGGCCGCTGGCTCGCTACCTCGTTGCTTACGCGCGTGGCGTTGACGAAGTAAAGGAACCGGTCGACCGCTTGCTTGCAGATCTCGATTTGCCGGTTACGGCCCTGTTCTCGACCCTCGGTCGCACGGCGGCGCGCGGGCTCGAAAGCTCATGGGCGGCGCACAAGATGCGCACGGTGTTCGATGAACTGATGGCGAACCTGAAGCGCGGCGACATGGCAACCGCGAACATGGAGAAATTCGATCCGGCGACCTGGGAGGCGGACGTCAAGGGCGTCGGCTACGGTGAGGCGCCACGCGGCGCACTCGGCCACTGGGTCCATATCAAGGACACCAGGATCGAGAGCTACCAGTGCGTCGTGCCATCGACCTGGAATGCGTCGCCACGTGACCCGGCGGGCAATATCGGGGCCTACGAGGCTGCATTGCTCAATACGCCGATGGTCAATCCCGAGCAGCCGCTCGAGATACTGCGGACGATCCACAGCTTCGACCCCTGCCTGGCCTGTGCCTCGCACGTGATGTCACATGACGGCAAGGAACTGGCTACGGTCAAGGTTCGATAGGAGGGGTTAGCATGGCTACAAGCAGAGTAGCGACGGGCAACGAAAGCTATACGGGTACCGTTTACGTCTTCGAAGTCCCGGTACGCGTCTGGCACTGGATCCACGCCCTCGCCATTACCGTGTTGGCCATATCGGGCTATTTCATCGCCAACCCGCTGCCATCGGTCAGCGGCGAAGCGAGCGACAGCTTCCTGATGGGCAATATCCGGCTGGTCCACTTCATCGCAGCGATGGTGTTTGCCGTCGGCCTTTTTGTGCGCTTTTACTGGGCGATCGTCGGCAACAAGTACGCAAAGGGGCTCGTGGTCGTGCCGGTCTGGCGCGTTGAGTTCTGGAAACGTCTCTGGCACGAAGTGCTGATGTACTCGTTCCTGACGCGCAAGGTCGCGAAGTACCGGGGTCACAATCCGCTGGCGCAGCTCGCGATGTGGATCTTCAACGTAGTGCTCGCACTGTTCATGGTATGTACGGGCTTTGCGCTTTACAGCCAGGGAACCGGGGCCGGCAGCTGGGCCGACACGTTGTTCGGCTGGGTATTCGTCATCGAGCCGAGCTCGCAGGCCGTGCGCATGTGGCACCTGCTTGGCATGTGGTTGATGGTGTTCTTTGTCATCATCCACATCTACATGGTGATTCGTGCCGAGTTCATGTCACGGCAGAACGGCATCAGCGTGATGATCGACGGCATCCGTCGGTTCAAGGACGACGGTCCGCGCGACCCGCAATGACGGAGACAGTCCTCAGCCACGCGGACGGGGACCCGGGCGCGTACGAAACCCTGGTCCTCGGCATCGGCAACGTACTCTGGGCTGACGAGGGTTTCGGCATCCGTGCCGTCGAAGCCCTGCACGCGCGCTACACGTTCCCTGAAGATGTCCGCGTGATGGACGGCGGTACGCAGGGGATTTTCCTGTTGCCGTGGGTTTGCAGCGCCAAACGCCTGCTGATCCTGGATGCCGTTGACTTCGGAATGGAACCCGCAACCCTGCGCATGGTGCAGGGTGACGATGTGCCGCGTTTCATGGGCGCGAAGAAAGTCAGCATGCACCAGGCGGGCTTCCAGGAAGTACTGTCGTCGGCCACGCTGTCCGGGTCTTTGCCCGGCGAACTCGTGCTGGTGGGCGTGCAGCCCGAGCTGCTCGACGACTACGGTGGCAGCCTGACGGCCGGCGTGAAAGCGCGAATCGGCGAGACCGTCGAGCTGGCCTGCGAGGTGCTGCGCGGCTGGGGTGTTGACGTCAGGGAGCGTGACAAGCCCCTCGAAGGCACGGAAAGAATAGGCCCGGGAGCGCTCGATATTCGCGACTACGAAGAGGGGCGGCCGCGGCCCGAAGGAGACACGCAATGAGTCATGTCCTGATCGACCGGCTGGTCGACGAGCTGGGCTATGAGCACGTCACGCTCGATACCCATGATGAGTTCGTTGCGGCCGACGGCATGAACGTGCTGTTCTTTCCCGGCGATCCCACTACCGTCAAGGATGCGACCGACGTCGCGGTCGTGTTGCCGGAGCTTGTCGCCGCGTTCGACGGGCAGCTGAACCCCGGCATCGTCACGGACACGTTCGGGGACGGCAAGGTGTTGAAACGAAAATACGGCTTCAGTCACTTTCCCACCCTCGTATTCGTTCGCGGCGGCGACTATGTCGGTGCGATTTCCCGGATACAGGACTGGGCGGACTACCTCGATCAGATCAGCGAGCTGCTCGTCGCGCCACCACGCCGCGCGCCGGGGTTCAGTATCCCCGTCGTAACGGAGGGCAACGCATGAATATCAGGGATATACCGGTACGCGTCGTCGGTCCGGGCAGCCAGGCGACTGGCAGCGAAGGAGATGCGATCACCTACATGGACATGCCGAACGACATGTCGCGGTTCATTGCCCCCGTGATGCCCGAGCCCGAAGACGTGCTGCTCATGGATGGCGCCCGCGAGGCGATGAACTGGCTGCAGACCGCGCTCGATAATTACGAGCCGGGCAGCGAGCCGGTGCTGGCCGACCTGAGCGGTCTCGACGATGAGAGCAGGGACGTCGTCAACCAGATTCTCGGCGAGGGCGAGGTCAGCATCGTCTGCGACAGCAAGCTGCGCGCCCGCACCCAGGAGTCGGTGCTTGCCGGCGTCTGGCGGACGCTGTTCTTCGATGATGACGACCGTGTCGTCTGCGATTTGCTCGAGGTGGCCCCTGTGCCGAAAGTCGTGGGTTTCGCGGCCGGGAGCACCGGATCGGTGGATACCAGCCCGGAAGGCGTGGACAGCGAGCTTGCGAATGCGCTGCCGATCCTCGTCGAACTGCAGTCGCAACACGAAAAATACACCGACGGCGGCGCGCCGCACTCGATCAACCTGACGCTGCTGCCCTTGTCCGAGCCGGAGCTCGAGTTCATCGACCAGCGCCTGGGCCGGGGACCGGTCGACATCCTGTCCCGCGCCTACGGCAAGTGCGAGGTCATCAGCACCGGGACGGCTGGCATTTGGTGGGTGCGCT
>Ga0193948_1000024_pt1 | contig 25317 bp, 26 predicted proteins | sample FRT_12_MG_FD_161659 | JGI IMG/M metagenome (GOLD analysis project Ga0193948, IMG submission 161659) | Sediment microbial communities from the Broadkill River, Lewes, Delaware, United States - FRT_1-2_MG | ecosystem: Environmental > Aquatic > Freshwater > River > Sediment | place: USA: Delaware... | reverse complement strand
GGGTCGCAAAAGCGGTATAGGAGCATCGTTGGAATGAACCGATGACAGCCAAGAAAAAACGACTCGGGCGCGGTCTCGACGCCCTGCTCTCGAAACCGGTCGCGGCCGCAACGCAAAGCGTGGAGCCGGGGTCCGACGGCCCGCTCAAACAGATTCCGGTCGACCTGCTGCAGCGCGGCCAGTACCAGCCGCGGCTGGACATCCGCCAGGATTCGCTCGAGGAACTCGCCAACTCCATCAAGGCGCAGGGGGTCGTGCAGCCAATCGTCGCCCGGCCCATCGGCAAGACCGGCAATACGCAGCGCTACGAGATCGTGGCGGGCGAGCGCCGCTGGCGCGCGGCGCAGATGGCCGGGCTCGAATCGATTCCGGCCGTGGTCCGCGACCTGCCGGACGAGGCGGCAATTGCCATGGCGCTGATCGAAAATATCCAGCGCGAGGACCTCAATCCGCTCGAGGAAGCGCGGGCGCTGGACCGCCTGATACGCGAATTCGACCTGACCCACGCCGAGGCCGCCGAGGCGGTCGGCCGGTCGCGTGCGTCGGTGAGCAACCTGCTGCGGCTGCTGGACCTGTCCGACAAGGTCAAGGCGATGCTCGAGGCCCGGCAGATCGAAATGGGCCACGCACGCGCGTTACTGTCGATTACCGATGCCGTTCAGCAGCACGACGCAGCTCGCCAGGTGGTCAGCAAGGGCCTGTCCGTGCGCGAGACGGAACGGCTGGTCAAGCGAATGCTGGCGGGGCCCGAAAGCAAGGTGCCGGCGAAGAAGCCTGCGGGCCAGAGCGCCGACATCCGGCGTCTCGAAGTCGAGGTCTCGGAGAAGCTCGGCGCGAAAGTCAGCCTGCAGCACACGCAAAAGGGCGCCGGCAAACTGGTGATCAGCTACAACACCCTCGACGAGCTCGACGGAATACTGAAGCACATCCGCTAAACGAGCCAGGGGACAGTGACTTTAAGTGCCAGGCTTTCGGGCATTGGCGCCCAATTAGCCTGGCACTTAAAGTCACTGTCCCCTAAATCAGGCCACTTCGTCGTTGCGGGCCGCGGTCGCGGAATATGCCCGCCGCACGATATGCGGCAGTACCGCCTCCGAGATCAGGAAGCCCTGCAGCTTGTCGCAGCGGATCGTTTTCAGGAACTCGAACGTCTCCTGGGTTTCCACACCCTCGGCGCAGACGGCCATGCCCAGGTTGTGCGCGAGGCCCGTCACGGCCGCGAGCACGTGCCGGCCGACGTCGTCATCCTGGGCCCGTTGCAGTGCCGATGCCTGAATCTTGATCTCGTCGAACGGCAGACGCTCCAGCATACTGAGCGAACGGGCCGCGACTCGGAAATTGTCGAGACAGACCCGGAAACCCTGGTTACGCAGCCGCTTCAGCGTATCGAGGTGGGCGGCATCTGGATCGACGAGGTCCTGTTCGACGACTTCGAACGTAAAATTGCCGCACTCGGCGCCGTGCTCCCGGACGATGCCGGCGTACGCGCTTGCGAGGCCGGTTCTGCCGAGCTCGCTGGATGCCAGGTTGACGCAGATATCGAAGCCGAGCCCCTGCTCACGCCATTTCACGATTTGCACGGCGGTCTTGCGCAGCACGAATTCGGTCAATCGCGGCATCATGTCGTAGGCCTCGACCTCGGGGAGGAACTCGAGCGGTGCGAGCAGGCCCCTGTCCGGGTGCAGCCAGCGTATCAGCGCCTCGGCTTCGCGGGTCTGCCACTCGCTGCCGTCACCGCGCTCGACCTTGGGCTGGTAGCGGAGGACGAACTGGAACTCGCTGAAAGCGAGCTCGATCTCCTCGCGCGTGAACTGCAGAATCTGCCGGCGGCAGCGCTTCAGCACGTCGCCCAGCTGGAATACGTCGTAGTGGCCGCCGAGCCAGGAAAAATTCCTGAAATCGAGCAGCTTGTCGATGAGCTCCGGTCCCACGGTCTTGCTGACTACCGCGCGATCGGCTGCGATCACGAGCGCAAACGGCACGCGGCCCCGGCGCGCATCGAGCCGGGTGATCATTGCCCGGGTAACGTCATCCTTGTCGAGCATCACGATACGGCGGGATTTGCCGGCCATCAGCGCCGAGAGCGCTTCCGGGCTGTCGAAATGCCTGAGCGTCAGGCTCAGCTCGCGCGCGGCATCGCTGACAGCCTTGGTGCCCCGCAGGGATTTGCTCACAATCAACAGCATTGTTCATTTCCGACCAGCTGGCGTTCTTTTATAGCGTCAAACGCCTGCGGCCGATGTGCGGCAGGTCGCAATGCGAAAAATCCGCAAACCGGGCAAATTTCCCGGCAAAAACCGGCGCGCCGGCCGCCTAAAGTCGAGTGCCGGTTGTGTTGCGATGCGGTAAGCGTGCCTCTATAATGCGCGAGCCCAAAACAGGCCCGCCCGACATACCGCAAAAACGAGCGCCACAAGCCACCGGGAGCACCGCTGCACGTGGCGTTTTTAGTGCCGGAGGCTAGCAGAAATGGACGAGCCGGCCGGACATCGTGGCTCCAACATCATTGTCACGGTACTCGCTTTGCAACTGGCTGTCGGGGTGGCCCTGGCCGCGTTGTTCTGGGGGCTGGCAGGAGGCGTAGCGGGCTACTCTGCGCTGCTTGGTAGCCTGACTTGCGTCATCCCGAACGCATTTCTGGCAACGAGGATTGTTTTGGCACGCCGGGATCGCGGCGCACGCGACCTGATCCGGGCGGCCTGGGCGGGTGAAATGGGGAAGCTGGCGCTGACGGTGTTGATGTTCAGCATCGTTTTCGTCACGGTACGACCTCTGGCGGCAGGCTCCCTGTTCGCGGGATTTATTGCTGCGCAGCTGGTGACCTTTGCCGGCTTCCTGCTGCGCGAAGCGGGACAAGAAGAACTGGATACGGACAACAAGAATGGCGAGTGAAAGCGGGCACGGACCGGTAACGTCCGGCGAATACATTTCGCACCATTTGCAAAATCTGCAGGTCTGCAAGTCGGAAACGGGTGAGTGGGTCTGGAACCACTGCGCAGGCAATCCGATGGCGATCAACGTCGACTCGATGTTCTGGTCGGTGTTCCTCGGCCTCATCTTCATCTGGATGTTCCGCTCGGTCGCGAAGAACACCTCCAAGGGCAAGCCCGGCAAGCTGCAGGCGTTCGTCGAGATCGTGGTGGATTTCGTCGACGGCAGCGTCAAGGACACGTTTCACGGCAAGAGCAACCTGATAGCGCCGCTGGCACTTACCCTGTTCGTGTGGATTTTCTTCATGAACCTGATGGACCTGGTGCCCGTCGACTGGATCCCGATGCTGTCGAGCCTCGTCGGGATTGAATATATGAAGGTCGTGCCCACCACCGACGTCAACATCACGTTCGGGATGTCGATCGCCGTGTTCCTGCTGATCATTTTCTACACGATCAAATTCAAGGGCGTCGGCGGCTTCATCGGCGAACTCACGCTGCACCCGATCGCACCGCCGACGAAAGGCATCGGCCTGGTCGCGGCGCCGCTCGTGATTGCCTTCAATTTCATTCTGGAAAGCGTGGCGCTGCTCGCCAAGCCCGTCTCGCTCAGCCTGCGACTGTTCGGCAACATGTTCGCCGGCGAACTGATATTTATCCTGATCGCGTTGCTCGGCGTATGGCAGCTGCCGCTGCATTTCGGCTGGGCCGTGTTCCACATACTGATCGTGACGTTGCAGGCCTTCATATTCATGATGCTTACCATCGTGTATCTGAGTCTCGCAGCGGAATCGCATTGACACTCACTTCAACAAGTTGGACTTGATCCTGTTTAGGAGAAACTGATGGAAACTGTTATTGGCTTCACGGCGATCGCCGTCGCACTTCTGATCGGCCTCGGCGCCCTTGGCGTCGGTATCGGCATGGGTCTTCTGGGCGGCCGCTTCCTCGAGGGTGCTGCGCGCCAGCCGGAACTGGCACCGATGCTGCAGACGAAAATGTTCATCGTCGTCGCACTGCTCGACGCCGTTGCCATGATCGGCGTAGGTATCGCCCTGTTCTTCGCGTTCGCAAATCCGTTCATCGGTCAGCTGCAGGCGGCTACCGGCGGTTGATCGCACCCGCGATTCCCGATGCAGGAGCGGTTTTCGAACCGCGAACCTCGTTGTAGGAGCGGTTCTCGAACCGCGAATTTGAAGTCAGGAGAATTCCTTGGACATTAATCTAACGCTCATCGGCCAGACCATCGCGATGATCGTGTTTGTCTGGTTCTGTATGAAGTTCATCTGGCCGCCGATCCTGAATGCGATCGAAGAGCGCCAGGAGCAGATTGCCGAAGGGCTTGCTGCTGCGGAGAAAGGCCAGGACAAACTGCTGCAGGCACAGGCGGAAGCGGACGAGATCGTTGCGGATGCGCGCAAGCAGGCAACGTCGATCCTCGACCAGGCCCATGCCCGCGCCAACGAAATCGTGGCGGAAGGCAAGTCGGACGGCGTCAAGGAACGCGAGCGCCAGCTGACGGCTGCGAAGGCCGAGATCGAGCAGGAAGCGAACAAGGCGCGCGAGGAACTGCGAGGCCAGGTTTCGGCCATCGCGATCGCGAGCGCCGAGAAGATCCTCAGGCGCGAGATCGACGACAAGGCACACGAGGATATCCTGGGCAAGCTTGCGCAGGAGATCTAGGCCGTGGCGGACAACAACACAGTTGCGAGGCCTTACGCCGAGGCGGTCTTCGAGGTCGCCCGCGAGAACGATGCGCTGGACGAGCTGTCGGCGTCGCTGGCCGCGGCCGGCCAACTGCTCGGCGACGGCCAGGTCGTCACGTTTCTCGGCGAGCCGGCGCTGACCGATGACCAGCGCCTCGATTTCCTGCAGGGGTTGTTTACCGCAGCGGTGGGAGAGGGTTCGATGTTCGCGGGCGGCAGCCAGCACGGCACCAACTTCCTGAAGCTGCTGCTGGAGAATGGCCGCATCGCCGTCTTGCCGGAAATCTCGGAACAGTTCGAGGCGCTGAAGGCGAAGGTGGAGAACAGCATCGACGCCGTCATCACGGCGTCGGCGCCGCTCAGTGCGGCACAGGAAAAAGAGATCGCGAAATCACTCGCGAAGAAGCTCGGGCGCGATGTCAGGATCTCGACCGAAATTGACGAAAATCTCATCGGCGGCGCGGTCATTCGTGCCGGCGATGTCGTAATCGATGGTTCACTGCGCGCCCGGCTCGAAGGCCTGGCCAACGCGCTGACCAAGTAAAGAGGAAAACAACATGGCACTCAAAGCTTCTGAAATCAGCCAGCTGATTAAGGAACGCATCGAGAACTTCGAGGTAACGACCGAAGCACGTGACGTCGGCACCGTTATCGCGGTCACCGACGGCATTGTTCGTATCTACGGACTGGCCGACGCCCGCTACGGCGAAATGCTCGAGTTCCCCGGCAATACCTTCGGCATGGCGCTGAACCTCGAGCAGGACTCGGTGGGTGCGGTTGTCCTCGGTGACTACAAGCACATTTCTGAAGGCGACACGGTCAAGACGACGGGCCGCATCCTCGAGGTGCCGATCGGCCGCGGGCTGCTCGGGCGCGTCGTCGACTCGCTGGGCAACCCGATCGACGGCAAGGGCCCGATCGAGGCAGACGGCACGGCGCCGATCGAGAAGGTTGCACCGGGCGTCATCCAGCGCCAGTCCGTATCGCAGCCGGTGCAGACGGGCCTCAAGTCCATCGACTCGATGGTGCCGATCGGCCGCGGCCAGCGCGAACTGATCATCGGCGATCGCCAGACGGGCAAGACTGCCGTCGCCGTCGACACGATCATCAACCAGCGCGGCACCGGCATCAAATGTATCTATGTCGCCATCGGCCAGAAGGCCTCCTCGATCGCGGGCGTGGTCCGCAAGCTCGAGGAAGAGGGCGCCATGGAGCACACGATCGTCGTGGCGGCCGCAGCTGCGGACAGCCCGGCGATGCAGTACATCGCGCCGTATTCGGGGTGTTCGATGGGCGAGTACTTCCTCGACCATGGCGAAGACGCGCTCATTATTTATGACGACCTGACCAAGCAGGCCTGGGCGTATCGCCAGGTATCGCTGCTGCTCAGGCGCCCGCCGGGCCGCGAAGCCTACCCCGGCGACGTGTTCTACCTGCACTCGCGCCTGCTGGAACGCGCAGCCCGCGTCAACGCGGAGCACGTGGAAGAGGTCTCGGGCGGCAAGATCAAGGGCAAGACCGGTTCGCTGACTGCGCTGCCGATCATCGAGACGCAGGCCGGCGACGTGTCGGCATTCGTACCGACGAACGTCATCTCGATCACCGACGGCCAGATCTTCCTCGAGACGGACCTGTTCAACGCCGGTATCCGCCCCGCCATCAACGCCGGCCTGTCGGTATCGCGCGTGGGTGGTGCGGCACAGACGAAGATCATCAAGAAACTCGGCGGTGGTGTACGTCTGGCGCTGGCGCAGTATCGTGAGCTGGCTGCGTTTGCCCAGTTTGCGTCGGACCTCGACGCCGCGACCCGCAGGCAGCTCGAACGTGGCCAGCGCGTCACCGAGCTCATGAAGCAGAAGCAGTATTCGCCATTGTCGGTGGCCGAGATGGCACTGTCGCTGTACGCGGTCAACGAGGGCTATCTCGACAAGGTCCCGGTGGACAAGGTCGTCGACTACGAGTCGGAGCTTCACGATTTCGCGCGCTCCAGCAACCAGGAAGCGCTCGATGCCATCAACAAGTCCGGCGACTACAACGACGAAATCGAGGCGACGCTGAAGAGCATTTGCGACGGTTTCGCGGAGAAGGGTGCGTATTGATCGGGCCGCGCGGTAGACCCCTCGTTTGGGCCTACTAGCGTCTTTCGATTCGACAAGAACGCGAACGGTTGATTTTCTAGGAGATCCGACTTGGCAGGTGAAAAAGAAATCCGCTCCAAGATCGCTTCTGTAAAGAACATGCAGAAGATCACGAGCGCGATGGAAAAAGTGGCTGCGAGCAAGATCCGCAAGGCCCAGAAGCAGATGGAAGAGTCACGCCCGTATGCGCAGCGCATCCGCCGCGTGATCGGCCATCTCTCGCATGCCAACCCGGACTACAAGCACCCGTTCCTGATCGAACGGGAAGCCAAGCGCGTGGGTCTCATTATCATCTCGACGGACCGCGGGCTGTGCGGCGGCCTGAACGCGAACCTCTTCAAAACCGTGATCGGCGAAATCGCGAAGTGGCAGGGCGACGGCGCCGAAGTCGATCTCGCACTGGTCGGCGCCAAGGCCGTGCAGTTCTTCCGCCGCATGGGCGGCAACGTCGTCGGCACCGCGACACACCTCGGCGACCGGCCGAGCGTTAACGACCTTATCGGCGCGATCACGATCATGTTGCAGTCTTACGAAGAGGGCACGATCGACCGCCTGTACCTGGTGCACAACGAGTTCGTGAGTGCGATGAGCCAGAAGCCGGAGGTCACGACCCTTCTGCCGGTGAGCCAGATCGATCTCGGTAGCGAGTCGTTGCAGGAGCACTGGGATTATATTTACGAGCCGGATGCGGGCGAATTGCTGGATGAAGTGCTGACGCGCTACATCGAATCGCAGGTCTACCGCGGCGCGGTCGAGAACTTCGCCTGCGAGATGGCGGCGAAAATGGTCGCAATGAAGTCGGCTACGGATAATGCAGGCGAAATCATCGACGGATTGCAGCTCGAGTACAACAAGGCTCGGCAGGCTGCGATTACGCAGGAAATTTCAGAAATTGTCGGCGGCGCTGCTGCCGTTTCAGGTTAGAGGATTCTACCAATGAGCACCGGAACTACTGTGCAGGTTATTGGCGCTGTCGTGGATGTCGAATTCCCGGCGGGCCAGATTCCCAGGATATACGACGCGCTCGTCATCGACGACGCCGACATCACGCTCGAGGTTCAGCAGCAGCTGGGCGACGGCGTCGTCCGTACGATTGCCATGGGATCATCGGAGGGCCTCAAGCGAGGCATGGCCGTAACCAACACCGGGCGGGCGATTTCCGTGCCTGTCGGCGAGAAGACCCTGGGCCGTATCATGGACGTGCTGGGCAAACCCATCGACAACAAGGGCGATATCGGCGCTGAAAAGGAAATGCCGATCCATCGTCCCGCGCCGAGCTACGAAGACCAGGCCGCGACGACCGAGATCCTGGAAACGGGCATCAAGGTCATCGACCTGATCATGCCCATCGCCAAGGGCGGCAAGGTCGGCCTGTTCGGAGGCGCCGGTGTGGGCAAGACCGTAACGCTCATGGAGCTGATCCGAAACATCGCTCACGAGCACTCCGGTTACTCGGTGTTCGCCGGTGTCGGTGAGCGTACCCGCGAAGGCAACGACTTCTACCACGAGATGACCGAGTCGAACGTTATCGACAAGGTGTCGCTGGTTTACGGGCAGATGAACGAGCCGCCGGGCAACCGCCTGCGCGTCGCCCTGACGGGCCTGACGATGGCCGAGGCGTTCCGCGACGAAGGCCGCGACGTCCTCATGTTCATCGACAACATCTATCGCTACACGCTGGCAGGAACGGAAGTATCGGCGCTTCTCGGCCGCATGCCGTCGGCCGTGGGTTACCAGCCGACGCTTGCCGAGGAAATGGGCGTGCTGCAGGAGCGTATCGCATCCACGAAGACCGGTTCGATCACGTCGTTCCAGGCCGTGTACGTCCCTGCCGACGACCTTACCGACCCGTCTCCCGCAACGACGTTTGCTCACCTGGACGCCACCCTCGTACTGTCGCGCCAGATCGCGGAACTGGGCATCTATCCGGCCGTGGATCCGCTTGACTCGACCTCTCGTATTCTCGATCCGCTGGTTATCGGCCAGGAGCACTATGACTGTGCGCGCGGCGTGCAGGCCGTACTGCAGCGTTACAAGGAGCTGCAGGACATCATCGCGATTCTCGGCATGGACGAGTTGTCCGAGGACGACAAGCTGCAGGTCAACCGCGCACGCAAGATCCAGCGCTTCCTGTCGCAGCCATTCTTCGTTGCCGAGGTATTCACGAACTCGCCCGGAAAATACGTGTCGTTGTCAGAGACCATTCGTGGTTTCAACGGCATCGTCAACGGCGACTACGACCATATCCCGGAGCAGGCGTTCTACATGGTCGGCACGATCGACGAAGCTGTCGAGAACGCGAAGAACTTCCAGTAGGAACGACAACAGAGTTATCGACATGGCAACAATCGAAGTCGACATCGTATCCGCCGAAGGCGAAATCTACTCCGGCGAGGCGGCCATGGTGTTCGCCCCGGCGAAGATGGGCGAGGTCGGTATCGCGCCGCGGCACGCACCGCTGCTCACGGCGCTGAAGCCTGGTGAAGTCCGCGTCCAGGACACGGAAGGCAAGGAGCACTTCTTCTACGTCACTGGTGGCATGCTCGAAGTGCAGCCGCACGCGGTGATGGTGCTTGCCGACACGGCTCTTCGTGGCGACCAGCTCGACGAGGCTGCAGCCCTTGCGGCCCGGGACGAGGCGGCGAAAGCCCTGGAAGGCATATCCGCAGAGACCGACGTCGCGAAGGCACAGGCCGAACTCGCCGAAGCCGAGGCCCGCTACCGCGCCGCGCAGAAACTCAAGGGCAAGCGCTAATTCAATCAGGGGGACAGTGACTTAAAGTGCCAGGCGAACTTCCCCTGGCACTTTAAGTCACTGTCCCCTTTTTTATGGGCTTCGGGTTTCCCTGACGCCAAAACTCCCGGCCGGGAGTAATCTTGCGGTCACGTTGGTCGGTTAGCCTGAGCCGGTCACTCCGACTCGCAAAGAGAGGGAAAAATCATGAGGAAGTCACTACTGTCTGCGCTCATCGGTAGCGCAGCGCTTGTATTCGTTCCGTTCAGCAGCGCAAACGCGGTCCAGGACGGCTGGTTCATCGGCGGCAGCATTGGTAGCGCCCAGGTCGAAGCGAACGTCGATCCCGGCAACCTGCCTGAGCCGCCCCCGACGTTCGACGAAGACGACTTCGGCTATAAGCTCTACGGCGGTTACAACTGGGTACTTGCGAAGACCTTCGGCTTCGGTATCGAAGGCGGCTACGTTAACTTCGGCAGCCCGTCGACAACTATCCTTGACACTCGCTTCGAACTGGAGCCGACAGCGCTCGACGTCTTTGCCACGCTGGGATTTGATATCGGCCCGGTCGGCATTTTCGGCAAGGTCGGCTACGCCTGGTGGGACGTCGACATTAGCGTCGACGACCAGACCGTGAGCGACGACGGCAGCGACCCGGCCTACGGAATCGGCGCCCGCTTCAATCTCTGGTCGCTCGAAATACGCGGTGAGTACGAGATCTTCGACGTTTCCGACGTCGAAGACGTGACGATGTGGTCCGTCGGCGTGGTCTGGCGCTTCTAAGCAATTCGGGGACAGTGACTTTAAGTGCCAGGCGCATTTATCAACACGAGCCGTCGCCTGGCACTTAAAGTCACTGTCCCACATTTTCATTTCACATAATCCAGCGCCGTAACGGGTTAATGTGCCGTTCACTTTGCCCTGCGTAAGCTTTTGCCCGATCGACATTCTTCGCAACAAGAAAGGGCAAAAACATGACTATCCAGACACGATTCGCGCTGCTCGCCGGCGCTGCAATTATCACCCTGACAGCCATCAATGCCGACGCCGCGGAAAGCGGCTTTTTCATGGGCGGCAGCATTGGCACCGCCGCGGTGGAAGCCAACGTCAACGACGGTATCGTCCTGCCGGACCCTGCACCTGTCTTCGATGAAGACGACTTCGGCTGGAAGTTCCTGGCCGGCTACGACTTCGCACTGAGCGACGCCTTCTCGCTGGGCGTCGAGGGCGGCTATGTCGACCTCGGCAGCCCGTCTGCCGATGTGCTCACGGTTCCTGTCAGCCTCGATCCGACCGGCCTGACCCTCTACGGTACGGCCGGCGTGGATATCGGCCCGGTAGGCCTGTTCGCGAAATACGGGTTCGTCGACTGGGAGGTCGAGGGCAGCATCGGCGGCATCAACTTCGACGATGACGGCAACGACCCGGCCTACGGTGTTGGCGTGCGCTTCAACCTCGGTTCGCTGGAGATTCGTGGGGAATACGAGATCTTCGATATTTCCGACGTCGAGGACGTAACGATGTTGTCAGCAGGCATCGTCTTGCGCTTCTAACCCGTCGCGACTGTAGGAGCGCTCCTTCTGCCGTTTCAGGCCGCAGGAGCGCTTCTCGAAGCGCGACCCCGCGACGCCGAGTGTTTCGCTGAAGGGGAGTCAACGCCGGAAATTGCGTATGGGGGAATAGAAATCATCGGCCGACAATAGCGGCTTGCTTCCGGCATCGACACGATGAACACGCAGCAACACCTGGTCTATTGCCCGCGCCAGACGCCTACCTGCCTGGTCACCTCCGAAGTATCTGATTCCATTGGACATACGCCGCTGATCCGGCTCCAGGCGGCGAGTAGCCTGACGCGCTGCAATATCTTTGCGAAGGCCGAATTCATGAACCCCGGCGGCAGCATCAAGGACCGCATCGCGCGCCATATGCTGGCGGAAGCGGAGAAGCGCGGTGAGCTGCGGCCCGGATCCACGATCATGGAGGTCACTTCGGGCAACACGGGTATCGCCCTGGCGATGGTCGGTGCGATGCGTGGTTACAAGGTCGTGGTCGTCATGCCGAGGACGGTGAGCAGGGAGCGGCGCAGCATGATCAAGTCGTTCGGAGCCGAGCTGGAGCTGCTCGACGACATCGACGATATCCAGGATGCGATCGCAGGGGCCGAGGCGTTTGCCGCCACGCGCGACGACATCTTCCTGCCGCGGCAGTTTGCGAACCCGGACAACGTCGAGACGCACCGGACAACCACGGGGCCCGAAATTCTGCGGCAGCTGAATGGCGAGATCGACGCATTCGTGATGGGCGTGGGCACTGGCGGCACGGTCATGGGCGTCGGACGGGCGCTGCGCAAGGCAGGTAGCCGGGTACGCATCGTGGCCGTCGAGCCGGACGAATCCGCCGTGCTGTCCGGCGGCGCACCGGGGCCGCACGGCATCCAGGGGCTGGCCGACGGGTTCGTGCCGGCGCTGGTCAATCTCGACGAAATCGACCAGGTCGTAAGAATTCCGACACAGGACGCCATCGATGCTGCGCAGCAAATCGGCGTCGAGGAAGGGTTGCTCGTTGGCATCTCGTCCGGCGCCAATGTGCTGGCCGCGAAGCAGGTTGCCGCGCAGCTCGGTCCCGGCCACAACGTGGTAACGGTCCTGTGCGACCGCGGTGAACGCTACCTGAGCGCCACGAACCAGCGGGCTCACTAAAGCATCAGTTATTCGTCACACCGTCATCCGGCGTTTTTCGCCCGGAAGCGCGATCTTCAATGTCGGGGAAGTCCCCGAACGAAGGAGATCAACATGAAGACGATCAAGACAGGCGCGTGGTTCTGGCCGTCGTTCGTCGCCGCGGCGATGCTCGCTCCGGCGGCCGCTGCCCTGGCGCAGGAGGATGTCGAGTGGGTGACCACATCCCGCGGACGTTACGAGATCGCCATCGGCGCCAACAACTGGCCGGGTCTCGCAGAGCTGGATGCCGCCCGCGAAGGGGAATTCGACGCCACCGGGTTCAACATCAGTCTTGCGGCCCACTGGCCCGTCAAACGCTTCGCAGACTCCGAACTGATGGCCGGCCTCGACCTCGGGCTGTTCACAAACGACAGCGATATTCGCTTCATTTCGGAGTCGATCACCGCGCGCAATATCTACCTCGCGCCATCGGTGAAGTGGATGTTTGGCAGACGGCACCGCTACTCGCTCGATGCGGGGTTGGGCTACTACATGCAGGACATCGCCGAGGTCATCTCCGGCTATCCGCTGTACGGGGAGACAGTGCTGTGGGAGGCGGCCGCGGCTGGCGGCTACCTCGGCGGCACCATCGATTTCGGCGGCGGGAATCCCTCGAAATCCAGTGGCGCGATGATGAGTCTGAAAGTCCACCTGGTGGATTTTGGAAGCGTGCGGGACGAGGGCAGTCTGCCGCCGACCCTCGGCCCGGACGCCGGCCGCCTGACCGGCCCGATTTACATGTACCAGGTCGGTTATCGCTGGCGCTAGCCCTCGGTTGCGCCCTGACTTGCGGTATCATCCGCGGGCGTCTTTCATGGAGGAACCGTTCTGGGTCTGAGCGCTATTATCCTGGCGGCGGGACAAGGTACCCGCATGCGATCGGATCTGCCGAAGGTGCTGCAGCCGCTGGCCGGCCAGCCCCTGCTCGCGCACGTGCTCGATCGCGCCCGTGAACTGGATGCGAGCGACGTCTGCGTGGTCTACGGCCACGGCGGCGAGAAGGTACGCATGGCCTTCCCTTCCCCGGAAATCCGCTGGGCACTGCAGGCGGAGCAGCTCGGCACGGGGCATGCGATGCTACAGGCCATGCCGGGCACGCCGGAGGACAACCGGGTGTTGATCCTGTTCGGCGACGTGCCCCTGCTTACGGCGGCGACACTGAAGACGCTTCTCGACGCGGCGCAGGGAGACGATTTGCTGGTGCTCACGGTGGACATGGAGGACCCGGCGGGCTACGGACGCATCCTCCGTGACGGCGAGAGGGTCACCGGCATCGTCGAGGAAAAGGACGCGAGCGCCGCTCAGAAAGAGATAGCCGAGATAAATACCGGCGTCATGCTTTGCCCGGGCCAGCGACTGAAGAGATGGTTGGGCCGGTTGAGCAACGACAATGCGCAGGGCGAGTATTACCTGACCGACGTGATCGCGATGGCGGTTGCGGACGGTGTCGCCGTGCAGGGCGTAAAGGCACCAAACCAGGTGGAGGTGATGGGTATCAACGACAGGAAGCAGCTCGCGGAAGCGGAGCGCGCGTTGCAGACGAGGCTGGTGGAAGAACTGATGCGCGATGGCGTGGGGTTCGCCGACCCGGCCCGCGTCGATATTCGCGGAAAACTGAGCTGCGGCAGGGACGTGTTCATCGACGTCAACGCCGTGTTTGAAGGCGACGTGACGCTGGGCAGCGGCGTGCGCATCGAGGCCAACAACGTGATCCGCGACAGTGTGTTGGGCGACGGCGTCGTCGTGCATCCCAACTGCCATATCGAAGGCGCGGTGGCAGGGGACGATTGCGAGATCGGTCCGTTTGCGCGGCTGCGCCCGGGCGCCGAGCTCGCGGAGAACGTGAAAGTCGGAAACTTCGTCGAGATCAAGAAGAGCCAGGTCGCCAAAGGCAGCAAGGTCAACCACCTGTCCTACATCGGCGATAGTGAGATAGGCGTCAACGTCAACGTGGGGGCCGGCACGATAACCTGCAATTACGACGGCGCAAACAAGCACCGCACCCTGATAGGCGATGGCGCTTTCATAGGCTCGGGTGTCAATCTCGTGGCGCCTGTCGAGATCGGCAGCGGCGCGACGATCGGCGCCGGTTCGACGATCACGAAAAGCGTCCCGGCCGACCAGTTGTCGCTCGAACGCAGCAAGCAGCTCACCGTGAAGGGCTGGAAACGGCCAACGAAGAAGAGCTGAACGAAGGGAACCAGGAGACAGATTTTATGTGCGGAATCGTCGGTGCAATTGCCGAAAGAAACGTCGTCCCGATTCTGGTCGAGGGCCTGCGGCGCCTCGAGTATCGCGGCTACGACTCGGCGGGCGTCGCAGTCCTGCAAAGTGATCGGTCTATCGGGCTTTCCAAGACGGTGGGCAAGGTGGCCGAGCTCGAGAAAAAGCTCGAATCGAATCCGCTGCGCGGCCTGCTCGGGGTGGCCCATACTCGCTGGGCGACTCATGGGGGCGTGACCGAAGCGAACGCGCACCCCCACCTGTCCGGCGATCGCGTGGCCGTCATCCATAACGGCATCATCGAAAATTACCAGGAGATCAAGGACGAACTCGAAGCGAAGGGCTACGAGTTCGTGTCGGAGACGGACACCGAGGTCGCGGCGCATCTCGTGTACGACAATCTGCAGCAGGGTCTCGGCCTCACGGAGGCGGTCCAGAAAGCAGTCGCTCGTTTCACCGGCGCGTTCGCGCTGCTGGTCGTCGACGCGGAGGACCCGGATCGTTTCGTGGTCAGCCGGGTTGCCAGCCCACTCGTAATCGGCCTGGGAATCGGCGAGAACTTCGTTGCGAGCGGTGTGCCTGCGTTGTTGCCCGTGACGCAACGCTTCATCTATCTCGAACAGGGCGACATCGCTGAAATTACTCGCGACAGCGTAAACATCATCGGCGCCGACGGCGAGGCCGTGAAGCGCGAAGTTCACGAGACGCAGTGGAGCGCCGATGCCGCGGAGAAGGGTCCTTTCCGGCACTTCATGCTCAAGGAGATTTTCGAGCAGCCGAGCGCGCTGGCCAATACGCTCTACGGTCGCATCGAAGGCGGCAAGGTCGTCGCCGATTCGCTCGGCCCGCAGGCCGCCGACATGCTCGCCGGCGTCGAGAACATCCATATCGTCGCCTGCGGCACGAGCTACCATGCCGGCTGCGTCGCAAAGTACTGGATCGAATCGCTGGCTGGCGTCACGTGCCAGGTCGAAATTGCGAGCGAGTACCGTTATCGTCACGTGGTCGTCCCGCCAAACACGCTGTTTCTCACGCTGTCGCAATCCGGTGAGACCGCCGACACGCTCGAGGCGTTGCGGATCGCCAAGCAGTCGGGCTATGTCGGGTCGCTGACCGTCTGCAACAGCGCTCACAGCTCGATGGTGCGCGAGTCCGACCTCTGCATGATGACGCAGGCCGGTCCCGAGATCGGCGTCGCGAGCACCAAGGCATTCACGACCCAGCTTCTGTCGATGCTGATCGTCACGTTGATTCTCGCGCGGCAGCGTGGCATGAGCGCGGAAAAAGAAGCTGGTCTCGTGCCGCATGTCGTGCATGCCGCCGCCGCCGTGGAGGAGGCGCTGCAAATGAGCGAGGGCTTGAAGCAGCTTGCCGAAGACTTCGCGGAGAAAGAGCACACGTTGTTCCTGGGTCGCGGGCCGATGTGGCCCGTTGCGATGGAGGGGGCACTCAAGCTCAAGGAGATTTCATACATTCACGCGGAAGCATACGCGGCAGGTGAACTGAAGCACGGGCCGCTGGCGCTCATAGATGAAGACATGCCCGTCGTCGTCGTCGCACCCAACAACGAGCTGCTCGACAAGCTCAAGTCGAATATGCAGGTCGTACGCGCGCGGGGCGGGCAGCTCTACGTGTTTGCGGATCGTGAGACCGGCATCGAATCGGAGGATGGCGTTACCGTAATCGAGATGCCCCACGCGGACCGCCTGATTTCGCCCGTCGTGTACACGGTGCCGCTACAACTGTTGGCCTATCATGTCGCGGTGCTCAAGGGCACCGACGTCGACCAGCCGAGGAATCTCGCGAAGTCGGTCACGGTCGAGTAGTTGATATCGGATCCGGTGCTGGTTTCTGGTGATTAAAAGTGTCGGTTTGTAATTAAAAGCGTCGGAGATCTCGACTAAGTTGTTGATAGATCAATGGAAGGCGCGAAATTCTTGTAATTAAAAGTGTCGGAGATGGATCGAACGGCCGCTATACTGTGGATTGCGGACCTTGACTAAACCATCAACAGGGATTCCGCTTTTGACCCTAAACGGACATACGGTCCGCTGCGGTGGATGGCGGGTCTGATCTGCCTCAGCCGGATTCGCTGCCGAGATATCGGAAAAGTGGAAGTCACACCCCCCTGCCAATGAGAACGAACTCATTCGGCGGCCCCGTTTCGTTCAAACTGACCGCTGTCAGTACATTCCATAATCGACGGATTCCGGCGATAGCCGAGAATAGCGATGGGGGTAATGGCATTGAGAATCACTCATTACTTGTACAACGCATTTCTGGTCGAAGAAGGTGAGGCAAGAGTCGTCATCGATCCCGGCCAGAATCTCTGGATCTTCGACCTCAGGAGTCTGGTCCCGCAAAAAGAGTGGCCCACCGTTACTCATATCGTCATCACGCACGGTGATCCTGATCATCACTGGCAGTCGGACCGCGTCGCCGCGGCGTCGGGCGCCCACGTCGTGTGCGGTATCGGTCTGACGCGCGTTCAGAATGGAGAAACGCTCGTTGTCGATCCGCGTGGTCGGGGGCTTTCCTCCTGGGTTCCAATCGACAACCTTCACCCGCTCGACGTTGGCGAGTCCATTGAGCTCGATGGCGTAACTATCGAGGCAGTCAAATCAGTGCACGGGCCCATCGCTGTGCCACTGCTTGGATTCACGTTCAGACAGGAGCCCGGTCCGGACGAACGTGTTGGCCTCGGTTCGATGGCTTTCAAGATCACAATCGGGAACAAATCAATATTGAATCTGGGTGACTCACTGCTCCTGGCCGATTGGGAGGGCCTCAGGCCGACTGTGCTAATGCTCCCGATCGGGGGTATTGGCCGGAACACTTGGACGATGGATGTCGACGACGCAATCAAGGCGGTTGAGCTGATCGATCCGGAACTGGTCATTCCCTGTCACTACAGTGTTCCGTTTCTCTGGAAGAAGAAGTTTGCGGTTGCGGATGATGCAAGGTTTAAACGCGACGTAGAGGCGCTCGGAAAGAGATGCAGAATTCTCGGGGCTGGTGACGTTGTCACCGTGTAAACCTGGAGGCATTGGTATGAAGAATGGGACAGAAGATAATGCATTTGATGTGATTGTCATAGGCTCCGGGATGGGTGGCATGGCCGCTGCGGCCGCGTTGTCGAAGGCCGGTCACAAGGTGCTCCTGCTGGAGCAATACGAGACACTTGGCGGCCTGTCCCACAGCTTCTCCATCGACGGTTTTTCCTGGGATGCGGGCATCCACTACCTCAACTGCGTCGCCCCGGAAGATCGCGAGCGCCATATTCTCGACTGGCTGTCAGACACACCGATCGAATTGGCCTCGATGGGAGCCATCTATGACAATCTGCATATTGGCGACGCCGCCCCGCTGGCCTTGTCCCGTCCCTACGAGGCGCAAGCTCGCGATCTCAAGGACCGTTTCCCGGACGAGGCGGAAGCTATCGACGCGTGGATCGCCGCGCTTAAGGAAGGCAGGGAGGCGATCCTGAAGGTCACAATGACCCGCGCGATGCCCGAGATTATAGGCTCGGCACTGAAATGGTGGCACAGCCACGCCATCGAACGCTGGTGCATGCGGACGACGCAGGAGGTGATTGACGCGATCACCGGGAACCCCAACCTGGCCGCCGCCTTCGCCGCGCAATGGTTCGACCATGGCGGCAGACCCAGTAAGGCAAGCTTCGCGATGCATGCCCTGATTACCGGGGCCTACCTGGAAAGCGGCGCCTGGTATCCCAAAGGCGGTGGCGCGGCCTTTGCCGACCACATCCTGCCGACGATCACGAAGGCCGGGGGTGAAGCGAGGGCGAATACCAAGGTCGAGACGCTTCTTGTCGAGGACGACCGGGTCGTCGGCGTGCGCACGGTGCAGGGGGAGGACATACGCGCCGATGCAGTGATTTCGGATATCGGGGCGCGTGAGACGGTGAACCATCTTCTGCCCGCCGATTGCGGGCATCAGGACTGGATCGACGAGATCCGTGGCCTGCCGCACTCTGTCGCCCATTTCAGCCTGTTCGTGGGCTTTGAGGGCGATATCGAGCGCGCCGGGGCGACGCGCTCAAATCACTGGATCTACCCCGGCGGAAAAGTTGACGTCGTCTGGACCGACGCGCCCGACAGCCCGCCGCCCGGCCTGTTCGTGTCCTTCGCGTCCTTGAAGGACCCCGGTCATGACCCCGGACCGTCGCAGAAATACGCAGGCGAAATCATCGCCTGGGCCGACTGGTCGGTGGTGGAGAAGTGGGCCCACATGGAACCGGGCGCGCGCGGCGAGGACTACTATGCCTTCAAGGCTGGAATCGAGGACGCAATATTCGCGCAGTTCGAGGCCTATTTCCCCGAGCTGGCCAAGCTCGTCGTGTTCCGCAGTCTATCGACGCCGCTTACGACCCGCGCGATCACTGGCCATCACAAGGGTGCCTTCTACGGGATCGACACGACGCCTGAACGATTGGTGAGCGAAGCGTTGCAAACCCGGACGCCTGTCCCGGCTCTGTTCCTTGCCGGTCAGGATGTCTTGAGCCCCGGTATCCCCGGGGCGCTCTGGGGTGGTGTGCTGGCCGCAGCTACCGTCGACCCGAGGTTGTTTCGGCAGCTTCCGGGCTAAGAGGTGACTCGAAACGAGGCTTTGCTGTCCAGCCGACGCGATCGTTGACCTTCGAACAACTCACCTGAATGGCCGCTTGTGAGCCGTTGGCAGCCTTTCAATTCCGGCGTTATCAAGGCGTCTGAATGTTCGGTCTTGAGGATAGCGGACCTTTGTTGAGCTAAACTGAGTTTGACAACAGCCGTCTGTCTTCCCTCGCTCGTATCTTGATTTGGAGCATCGTTGTTCAGACTCTCTATTGCACTCTTTGTGTTCGTCGGCCTAAGTTTGCTCTTGGTAGGTTGCCTGTACTTATCGCTGAGCCAATTTATGCCTTACCACGCGGAGGCGCTTCAGCTTGATTGGAATAGTTTAGACGCGAACTTCCAGGGCTTGATTCTCGGCTTCCTAAAAGGGCTTGGTAGCGGTGCTTTCGTCGCCGGGACTGCTGTCTTGTGGATGGCCGGAAAGTCACTAAGAGAGAGTCCGCGGCCATTTGTTGTGCTCATGCCATTCGTTGCAACCAGCTATTCGTCACTCCAATGTTTCGCTACGTATACCGTCTATGCGAATACTCCGGGTAACCCGCCACTTCTTCTAAATTTCCTGTTAGTTGTAGCAAGCGTGTTGGCGTCAGTAGCACTTGCTGTATCGCGACGCGACGTCGCCGGTAAGTGAAAGCGCGTCCAAATACCGAACGTCCGGTACTGGCCGAAAGCGGCGCTCGTCGTTTCACCAGAACGGAAGCTCGATCGACCGCTATTTGGAAAACCGGCCATTGGCGGTCCGACGCTTTTAGTTACAGAAATCGTCACCCAGGGCCACGACCAATCAACGTGTTAGCCGTGTCTTTCCGACAACTTTAATTACCAGAAAGCAGTGCTCTGTGTGAACGAACACAGAGGGCCGCAGGCGAAGCGTTGCCGCTCCGATTGGATTTCGGTCTTCGATCCGACTACATAGGAACGCCGGACGTCGCTAAACCCCAAGTACTTTTCGGTATGCGCGTATGGTCGCGGATAACGCTTGTCCAGTATCGTCTTAGCCCGCGTCGAACAGCGGGAGAAGATGCAATGGTCCAGGGTTGGGAGCGCTGGTGGCTTCAGATTCCCGGGTGGCTTCTGTTGGTCTACCTCATCTACGCGCAGGCAATTCCGGCTTTCGATTATGAGTTGGGCGTTCGCATGGGAACGCAGGAGCCGGCCCAGAGGATTACCGAGGTTGGGACGGCCTTCTGGTACGGGTTCGCATTTGCCGATCTCGTTGTATACCTGCCATTGCTCGGCGCCGGCCTGGTCGGCCATTGGTTTGAACGTCCATGGTGGCGGGTCGTCTTCGGCGCCGCACTCGGAATCACCGTGTATTGGCCAGTGGCTGTGCTTGCGACTGCGGTGGATGCGCGCGGTGCTTCGGGTTGGGACATTGATGAAACGAGTTACTGGATTGTCCTGCCGATAATCGCGGCCTGGGCACTGTGGGGCCTGTTCATGGTCGCCCGCAAGGAAGATGTGACTTTTCCGAAATAGTCGCCCGGATGACCGGTCGGCGCAGACCTTGATCCAGGTCTCGTCGTAAAGAAAAGCCGGGGCACCGATGGGACGGACATTCGGCCGCTTATCCCCCGCATCGCGGGAGACCTGGCCAGGCACTTTTCGTATTCATCCGCTGCCCGGCACGGTCGTCCCTAAAAATTCAGGATTTCGGAATACTCACCGAGTCCGCGACAATCTCGTAGACCTTGCCGGACTGGATCGTATCGCTGCCCGCATCCTCGCGGAAATGCGCCGCCTGCTTCTCGGACAGCACGCGCTCGACCAGCGTGCCGGTGAGGGTTACTGTCTTTCCGCCCGTATCGGTCGGAACGAAGAACGAGTAGTCCCGAAATGAAATGCGTACCGCCTTGTCGCCGGCGGTTGCGATCATGAAGCAGCCTTTCTTCTGGCATACCTCTGAGATCCTCGCTTCGACCCGAACGGAGGTATCGAGGTAGTCGTCCGGATTGTCGAGAAGTGCTTCGAGCGATGCCGATCTGGCATCGGCATCGAGCGGTGCGCCGAACACCTCGGCGTCGTCGGTAACCTCGACGGGTTCCGACAGGCGAGTGACTTCTGCGACGGCGACCTGGGTAAACAGGACGAAAACCGCAAGAGTGATGGAAGAAGCTACGGTGCGTATTTTCATAACCAACATCCGATTTTGATTACTCTGAAGTTGGCAGAAGTATACCGAAGCCGGCAGTCTCCCGCCGCAACGGGGTAAAATGCGGAGATGTCTGGCACTGGTCGCCAACTGTCCATTGCACTGCTCGACTTTGCCGAAGGCCTGGCCCGCGAGCTGGGCTACGACGAGCTCTTCATGAGCACCGCTATCCTGGGCGAACATCTAAAGCGCAGGGGCTGGCAGGAACAGGGGGACGTAGAGTTCCTCAATGACCAGCGAGGTACGTTGTACGTGTGTCCGCTGACGATGGGCCGTTCGCCATGACCTTCACTCACCGGCAACCAGGTAGCACGGTGCGCCGAATTATCTCTCTGGCCGCCGTGGCCGGGTTTCCCGCGGTGCTCATGATCTGGTACCGAATGCACCAGGTCAGCACATTGGCATCGATCGAACTGATCGCCTATCCGTTGCTGTTTGGCGGCCTGGGCATCATCGTGATTCTGCTTCTAAAAAGGCTTTATCTCCGCGAACCGCTGTCGGATTTCAATAGCGGCAGCGGCAACCTTTTCACTGACGTCCTATGGGGCCTGGCCCTCGCCATCGCCTGTTTCGCGCTCTTTTTCATCTCGCAGATGACGCTTCGCGACCTTCTCGACTTTCGGCCGAACGCGGAGTTGCTCGGCCTGATGCTGGATATGCGCGCGCACCCGTGGATGGTGCTGGTCTGGTTTGGGCCGGTGCTTTGGATAGGTATCGCCCTTTACGAGGAGCTGGTCAGGGCGTTCCTGCTGACCGAATTGTGGTCCTTCGCCGAGAGCAAAGTGTGGATCGGCCTGAGTATCGTACTCGCGGGTACGCTGTTCGGGCTTGTGCATTGGGGCCAGGGTCCTTACGGGATTGTAACGATTGCCATCAAGAGCATTGTTATCGGGGCTTTCTATCTACGTGTCCGCCGGATACTTCCACTGGTGCTGGCGCACGTGCTCTACGACGGAGTGCAGGTCGCCGCGTTCCTGCTTACATACCCAGGCGGCTGAGGGTCATGGAAACGACCGACTGCCCGGCCACGAGATAAGCGAGCCCGCGAGAAATACCAGGTAAAGGTCTACCCTGGCGAAGCTGGGCCATCTGTTCGGCAATCGGCAGGGACCCTGGTTCAGCGAACCCGGCAGTTGAAGCGGGTACCCTTCGGCCACTCGACCATGGCCTCGTTGCCCTTGATCCAGAACATGGTACCGAGCTCACCCTCGTACTTTGCGCCCGATGCGGCACGTACCTGCCGTGCAATTATCAACGCACCACCCCTCGCGAGACGCACCGTGGGCGGGTCGCCCGCAGCAAAGGAGGCTACGATCGCAGAGTTGCCCTCACACTCGTAGAAAACCGGGTTGTCGGCATCGACGATGATCGAGAAACCATCGAAACGGTACTCGCGGAAGCCGTCAGTCATCACGTAATCATCGGCCGTCCCGTCTTCGATCGCGGCGAAGGCCTCGCCGAGCGCCGTCATGTAGCGCGGTGCGACGACCGGGACGTTGTGCGAAGTGAGCGCCGCATCTATGTCGTCGGCCAGCCCCGCCAGGCGCTCGGCGGTCTTCGCGTAGTCGAGGAAATCGGACCCCTCGAGATGGGTATACAGCGGCGCGAGATAGAAGGAATCGCCGGTCAGGAGTATCCGGTTGTCGCGGTCGAGCAGGCAAATGGCGTCGGGGGCATGCCCGGGCGTGGCAAGGATCTCGAGCTTCCTGCCGCCCAGGTCGATGATGTCGCCTTCATCGACGAAACGGCTGATCGCGAACGGCCGGCTACGGAAGTCTGTCGGGTCGAACGCCTCGGGCAGCTGCTTCCAGACCCAGCCGTCCTTCAGGAACTCGGCTACGGCATCGGGCGGGCTGCCCGCAGCACGGCCGAGCGTATAGTCCGTATCGCGGGCCCAGATCGTCTCGAACTGGTGGTTTCCGCCGATATGGTCGTAGTGCGTGTGTGAATTGAGAACCACGATGTCGAGATCGGTCAGCTGCTCGACAACGCGTTTCATGTCGCCGATGCCGAGGCCGGTGTCGAACAGCAACGCCCTGTCGTCGCCGATAACCAGGAACGAGATGACTTCCTCGAACTGCCCCGGCTCGTAGATAGCGAAGATACCGTCCGCGATCCGGTAGACCTCGAACCAGTCCTGGTCCTGGTCGATGCGCTCAAATGCCGACCATTCCGGGCGCGGCAGTTTATCCCACCAGTTGTCCTTTCCGGCGCCACGATTCTGCACCTGGTCGTTCGACGTCGAACGGGTCGCCGCCTTCTCGTCGCCGCCGTGCGCATTCGCGCTTACGGCAAGAAACACCGCGCAGGTTATCAACAGTAATCGAACGATCATCGAAGGGCCCTCCCGGTCGGCCACCAAGAGTGCCCCGTGATCGGCGGGCCTGCAACAGGCATCGCCAACCCGCGCTCCTGCTACCATTGCACGATGATGAGTAACGACGTTCCGCGACGACCCACGGCGCTATTCCTGTCGCATGGCGGCGGGCCGCTGCCGCTGTTGGGCGACCCGGCGCACGACGAGATGGTGCAGAGCCTTCGGTCTCTCGCGGCGAACACCGAGCGACCCGCCGCAATTATCGTCGTCAGCGCCCACTGGGAGGAACGCGCCGCGACGATTACGAGCGCTGCAAGCCCCGGGATCATCTACGATTATTACGGCTTTCCGCCGGAGTCTTACGAAATCGAGTACCCGGCTCCCGGTAACCCGGATCTCGCCAGCCGGTTGCGGGCATGCCTGCAGGACAGCGGCATCACAGCGGCGCTCGATGGTGACCGTGGCTTCGATCACGGGCTCTTCATACCCCTCAAGATCATGTACCCGGAAGCTGACATACCTTGTGTCCAGCTGTCGCTGCTCGGTTCGCTGGACCCGGCCGAACACATCGCCCTCGGCGAGGCCCTGTCGGATATCGGCGGCGACCGCGCCCTCGTCATCGGCTCCGGGTTTTCATTCCACAATATGAAAGCATTTTTCGGGAGCGGCGCTGGCCGGCAGGATGAACGCAACGAGGCCTTCGAGCGCTGGTTGATCGACACCTGTTCGGACGGCGGCCTCGATGAAGCAGAAAGGACCCGCCGGCTACTGGCCTGGGAGGATGCGCCGCACGCAAGGTACTGCCACCCGAGAGAGGAGCACCTGCTGCCGTTGCACGTCTGCTACGGAATTGTGAAGCGTCCCGCCGAAGCGGTGATCGAGTTGAGCATCCTCGACAAGAAGGCCAGCTTCTTTGTCTGGTAAGGCGCCGGTCAGCGTTTTCTCATGAGCATGTCAAGGTGCTCTTCGTATTTATCGTCACACTTGTAGGACGTGACGTCGATGCGCGTCACGATTCGGTCGGGGTCGTACCAGGCGTTGATGTTGCAGCGATAAGCCTCGCCCCAGGTACTGCGCCATATGGCGATACCGGCGCCCTCGATCTCGGAGTCGTCGAGATACTGCCGCGGAGGACCCCAGGTCGCGATCATCTCGTCCAGCGGCGCGCCCGTCCATGACTCCGCTGCTCGCGCGAAGCGGCTCTCGTTCGGTGCCGTGCCGGTCCACGCGCTGCACGCGCTGACCAGTGCCAGGACAACAGGCAATAGACGTTTCATTGCCACCCCTCTTTTATTGCTAGTCCTGCCCGTGGTCCGTCGTCAGCGGGCTCAGGTAGTGTTCTTCGGTCAGGCCGCGCTTTCTCATCGCGATGCCGTTCAGGCACTCGCGCAGAATGCGCGTGGCGTTCTGCGCGGTGGTGTAGCCAGGATCGACCAGGGGGTTGACCTCGACGAGCTCGAATCCCACGACGTTGGTTTCCGCGCAAAGCCTGCGTACGAGGGGAAACGCTTCCCGGGTCGTGAGGCCGGCCGGCTCGGGCGTGCCGGTGCCCGGCATGTACGCCGGGTCCAGGACGTCGACATCGAACGATATGTACAGGTACTTCGGTCCTTCCCTGGCTTCCTCGATCGCCCGCTGCATGACGAACTCCCAGCCCTTTTCCTCGATCTCCGCCATGGTGTGATAGCGGAACCCGTTCTCGCGCATCCACTCGAAGCCCGATTTGCCGGGCCACATGCCGCGCAGCCCGACCTGGATGAAAT
>Ga0193948_1000023_pt1 | contig 25820 bp, 25 predicted proteins | sample FRT_12_MG_FD_161659 | JGI IMG/M metagenome (GOLD analysis project Ga0193948, IMG submission 161659) | Sediment microbial communities from the Broadkill River, Lewes, Delaware, United States - FRT_1-2_MG | ecosystem: Environmental > Aquatic > Freshwater > River > Sediment | place: USA: Delaware... | reverse complement strand
CAACACGCGCCTTGCTGCGCGTTGCACGATCCAGATGACCGCGACAATGGCGACGATCGCGACGGCCGCGATCCAGTAGGCGCCGCCGGCCGGGCGAACATCGCCGGCGAGAATAGCGCCGAAGTCATCCGCGAGAGTGCCAAGATATACGTACAGGAGCACGGCAGGCAACATGCCGAGCGCGGTCGCTGCCACATAGGTTGCGGGCGTCACCCGGGTCAGCCCGAATGCGTAGTTGAGTACATTGAACGGCAGAACGATGGCGAAGCGGGTAAGGAAGACGATGTAGAACGACTGCGCGTTCACGGCCTCGTCGAGCGCCTGCAGTTTCAGGCTGTCGCCCATGCGCTTCTCGACCCACGAACGTCCCAGCGCCCGTCCCGCCAGGAACCCGCCGAACGCGCCAGCGGTGATACCCAGCAGCGCAAACGGCACGCCTGGCAGCAGGCCGAACAACAGTCCGCCCAGCATCATCGATATCCAGCCCGGAAACAGCGCAACCGTCGCAACCGTCACGGCGGCGATATAGGCGACGGGAACGGCAACCGGGTATTGCTCGTTCAGGCGCGCGAGCCGCTCCAGCCACTCAGTGACTGGCAGGGTGCGGAACAGGATGGCAAACGCCACGATTCCCGCGAGCACGAGCAGCCTGTTAATCGTGGAGCGCGTCATCCGCGAGTTCGCCGGCCGGGCTTCCTGATGCCGAAGGTTCGAATCCGGTCGGCAAGGGTCGTCGGCTTGATGCCCAGCAGGTCGGCGGCACCGCCGGCGCCCGACACCCGCCATTTTGCCTGCTTCAGCGCGGCGATGGTGTTGTTCTTCTGGAATTCGCGCATCTCCTGTTCGGTGAGAAACTCGGGAGCGTCCGACGAGTCCGGTGCCGCATCGGGGCCGCCGGTCGCCGCTTCCGGCAATGACGCTTCGAGCCGCAGCACGTTACCACGCGACAGGATCACCGCTCGCTCGATGACGTTCTTGAGCTCACGTACGTTTCCGGGCCAGTCATAGGCGCGCAGCTTGTTGGCTTGTCCACGGGATAGCGTCATGGGCTCGCGACCGAAATCCTTGCTGGTCTTGGTGAGGAACTCCTGAGCCAGCTGAATAACATCGTCGCCCCTGTCCCGCAATGGCGGCACGTCGATCGGGAAGACGCTGAGCCTGTAGAACAGGTCTTCCCGAAAATGGCCGTCCACGATTCGCCTTTCGAGATTCCTGTTCGTCGCGGCTATGACGCGGACGTCAACGGAGCGCGTGACGTCGTCGCCGACGCGCTCGAATTCGCTCTCCTGCAGGACACGGAGGAGCTTGCCCTGCAGCTCGAGCGGTATCTCGCTGACTTCGTCGAGAAAAATCGTGCCGCCGTCGGCCAGCTGAAACCGGCCGATCCGGTCGCGGTGCGCGCCGGTGAATGCGCCTTTCACATGACCGAAAAATTCGCTCTCGAACAGTTCCTTCGGGATCGATGCGCAGTTGACCTTGACCAGCGGTCCTTCGGACCGCGAACTTCGCGCATGAAGCGCGTGTGCAACCAGTTCCTTGCCGACGCCTGATTCTCCCTGCAGAAGCACGGTTGCCGGCGTATCGGCGACTGCCTCGACCCGCTTCAGCATGCGCCGCAGAGACGGGCTCGTGCCGACGATACGGCCCATGTTCATCGCGACATTGACTTCTTCGCGAAGGTAATCGCGTTCCCGCTCCAGTTCCTCGCGCAGCCGGGCATTTTCCGCAAGCGTGCGGCGCAGGCGCGCTTCCGCCCGTTTACGCTCGGTGACGTCCTTCGACGCTACGAGCAACTGGTCGACGTTGCCCCGGCTGTCCCGGTGCGAGATGGACGACATCACGATATCGAGCACGCGCCCGTCCCGGGTAACCATCTGGCGGTCGACGTTGGTGAACTCGCCACGATTGATGGCTTCGGCAAGGCGGGTACCGGAAAACCGGCGCCGATCCGCTTCGCTGTAGAAATCGGTCACGGGGCGCCCGAGTACCTCCTCGCGGCTGTAGCCCAGCTTTTGCAGCCAGTGATCGGTAACCGTCTGGATATGCCCGTCGGCATCCAGCGTATGCAGCATCGCGGGCGTCGAGCGATACAGATCCCGGTACTTGAACGCGGCGCGGGCCTGGTCCGTGATCTCGGCATACATGGCGATCGTGCGCAGGAACCGGCCTTCCGGATCGTATTCGATGATTGCATCGCTCAGGCAGTCGACAATCTCGCCGGACCTCGCCACGAAGCTGACCGGCTTGCTTTCGAGCTTGCCGGTTCGCCGCAACGCCGGGCGAAATTCTTCCTCGATGCGGCGAGCGCTTTCAGCCGTGACGAACTCGAGCGGGCGCCGCCCGATCAGCTCATCGCGTGGATAACCCATCCGTCGCTCGAACGCATCATTGACATCGAGGTATCTGCCGTCCTCGTCGATCGCGGTCGCCATTGCGGGCGACTTACGAAACAGCCACTGGTAGTCCTCGTTCCTGCTCATCGCGTGAGTCTATACGAAATTTCGTAATTAAGGTTACGATTTTTCGTTTTTTACGATTTTTCGTAACTACAGCCTGGTTGGTAACTTGCTGTTTTTAATGTGAAACAAGAGTTGGCACGGCTCGTGCATTAGATACTGGTAATTAAACCTGTCCGGCCCGAAAGGGAATCCGGTTCTACCACAAGGAGTGACTCTCATGAAGGACTACAAAGAGGAGGGACTTGCGCTGGCAGGCATGCTGGTCGTGCTGCTCGGCGTCATGTTCGCAGCAGCGGCCACGGTAGCCTGAGGCATCTGCAAGCGCAAGCCGCGCCGGCCACCCTTGATATCGGGTTCGCCGGCCGCACATCGAAAATGAACGCGAGGGCATGGCCCCACCGTTCGAAAGAACCCCCTGAGGTGGGTGGCGACCGGGTATCTCTCCCCCTACAACCCGGTCCGCAAGCCGCCTCGCACAATGTCGGCCGGAGTGCCGGCATATCAGGACCAGGAAGGTCCGGCGGCACCCCCCCTGCCGCTAAACCTGGGCGCCGGAGTCCGCTCCGTGTCGGATCGGCCCGCTGAATCGAGTATCGAATACAGCACTCCGGCGCCTTCTTTTTTCCGGATACCGGATCATTCAGCGCTGCACGCGTTCACGATGGCTTTCTGCCCGGGATGCGCTATTTTTCGAGTTCCGGTTGCTGATACTTTCGCGCACCTTACGAAGCCAGATTCTCGCCCAGGCGAACTCGACGCCGAGGATGGCGAGCCCGATCGGGATTACAATGAGGCCGGGCCCCGGCGTAACGAGCATGACGATGCCGAGCAACAAGACAGTTGATCCGACCGCGAGCACCGCGATGCGGCGGGCCGTCTTGTAGGTAACATGCGCAGCGTTTCGAATCATGTGGCTCCCCGTCTATCCGGTTGCGGTGGAGATTACCACTAATCGATTCCCTATAATCCGGCCGTTGCCGCAGAAGAGAGATTGCATGCTGACCCATTTCATAGTGCTGCCCGGTCTGTATTTCGTCTTTGCCGAAGTCGACCGCCTGCGCGTCCACGCCGAACCTGCCGTGGCCGTGCTCACAATGCAGCAAGAAGGCCGCACTCTCGTGAGCCTGCCGCCACTCGAGTTCCAACTGAGCATCTCGCCGCATTGTGCGGCAAGCGGTCGACCCGAGTCCCTCTCGATTACGATCGCAGACACGCAAAAGACATTGCGCGGAGAAGACCTGCCGTCAACAACGACGATCGACCTGTCGATGCGTGTCCCGGCAAGCCAGCTCGCACCGTTCGCACTTCGGGAATTCTGCGCCGACCCGGCATCAGAGGGTGAATCGCTGATGCTCACCGCAGCGCTGGCCGCACAGGTATCGCTTCGTTGCATACGCGGCGAAGAGCAGTCGATAGTCTTCGCGGCCCAACCGCTCGATATCAGGCTGGAGTGCACGCCTTCCAGCGCGGAATCGGAAGCGGAGCTGGAACGCGACTAGGTCGGATCTGAAGCGAGGTGGCCGTGCAGGAATTCAAGTGTCCGGTTCCACGCGTCTTCGGCGTACTCGGCGTTGAAATTGTTGCCACTCGGATTGGCGAAAGCGTGGCCGGCGCCTTCGTAAACCTGGATATGGTACTCCTTGCCGAGGCGCTCCAGCGTATCCTCGAAACGCCGCACGGAATCGAGCTTGATACCGCGGTCTTCGGACCCGAACAGTCCCAGTATCGGCACCTCGAGGGGGGCAAGCCTGGACTCCTTGTCGGTCACCTGGCCATAGTAGATAACGGCCGCATCGAGGTCTTTCGGGAACAGCAGCGCCGTATTCAGAGACCAGCCGCCGCCGAAACACCAGCCGAGTGAAGCCACCTGTGGCGCGCCCGCCGTGTCAGTCACGAATGCGTAGGCCTGTTCGAGGTTCGACGTCACCGAGGCGCTGTTCTCCACGGCGCGCATCATCAGTTGCCGCGCCGCCTCGGGCGTCGTCGCGGCTTCGCCGCCGAAAAGATCGACGGCGAGAACGATGTAGCCCTCGGCCGCAAGCCTGTCGGCCATCGCCCGGATATTGTCGTTCAGGCCCCACCACTCATGGATCATGATCACCGCCGGGAGCGGCTCGATCATGTCGGACGGAAACGCGAAATGACCGTAGACGAGCTCGTCGTCGACTTCGGCATAGGCGAGGCGCTCGGCCGTTACCTCGCGCCCGGGTTCGACCTGCGCCGCTTCGCTGGGCTCGGCCGTGTCATGCGCGTGTTCCTGCGCCATCGCTTCAACGTTCTCGACGGCGGCGGCCTTATCCCCGGCAGCCGGATCCGTTTCGGTGCGGCCGCAGGCAGCAAGGACGCATAACGTGATTAACTGGACCGCGACGATTGCGCCGCGCCCCGGCGTGCAGTAGCTCATAGATCGATCCCGGACAATTTCACCCAGTGTAATGGAAAACGGCCGCCTGTCGAAGGACTCGCGGGCTCATCCGGCTCCGATTACACTGCGAACTTATTCCTACCCACCCGGGATGGCCGCGTGACAATTCTCCAGGAATCCATCATCTATCTGCTCGCGGCAATCATCAGCGTGCCGATCAGCAAGCGCCTGGGATTCGGCTCCGTGCTCGGCTACCTCTGCGCCGGGATCCTGATCGGCCCGTTCGGCTTCGGCTTTATCCACGAGCCCGAGCATATCCTGCATTTCGCGGAACTCGGCGTCGTATTCCTGTTGTTCATCATCGGCCTCGAACTCAAGCCGGCCCGACTGTGGATCATGCGCAAGATGGTTTTCGGCCTGGGCACCGCGCAGGTCCTGGTCAGTGCGGCGCTCATTGCCGTACTGGCGTGGTTCTACGGCCTGGAAGCCCAGACTTCCATCGTCGTCGGGCTCATCCTCGCGCTCTCGTCCACTGCGTTCGTACTGCAGATGCTGGCGGAGAAGAAGCAGCTGAGCACCCAGTTCGGCCGCGCGGCGTTCTCGATCCTGTTACTTCAGGATCTTGCCGTCATCCCGCTGATTGCGCTATTGCCATTGCTCGGCGCCCGGGCCGGGCTCGACAGCGGCTTCGATCCCGTGGAAGTCGGCATGATGATCGGCACACTGGTGCTGCTGATCGTCGGTGGCCGGCTGGCCCTAAAACCGGTTCTTTCAACGGTTGCGGCCGCGGGGATACCGGAGTTGTTTACGGCCACGGCGTTGCTCGTCGTCATCGGCTCGGCCCTGCTCATGGAGTTCGCCGGTATGTCGATGGTGCTCGGCGCGTTCATCGCGGGCATGCTGCTGGCCGATTCCGAGTACCGGCACCAGCTGGAGGCCGATATCGCACCGTTCAAGGGCTTGCTGCTGGGCCTGTTTTTCATCGCCGTCGGCATGTCGGTCAATATCGGCCTGCTGCTGGATATACCCGGCAGGATCATGCTGCTTGTTGCCGGCCTCATGGTGTCCAAAGCGGTGGTGCTGATCGTGCTTGCGAGACTGTTCGGCATGTGCGACCGGCGTAACGCGTTCAGCCTTGCCGCGGTCATGTCGCAGGGCGGTGAATTCGCTTTCGTGCTGTTTGCGCTGGCCGCACGCGAACGCCTCGTTCCGGCGGGCGTGATCGACGAACTGATACTGGCCGTGGCCGTCTCGATGCTGCTGACGCCATTCGTTTACCTGCTCAACGAGCGCGTCGGCGCGAAACTCGGCAAGGCCGAAGCACCGCAGTTCGACGACATCCCCGAGGAAGAACACGAGGTCATCATCGCCGGATTCGGGCGCGTCGGACAGATCGTGGGACGACTGCTGCAAAGCATAAACAAGCCTTTTACGGCGCTCGAAATCGATTCCTCCCAGGTAGACATCGTGCGTCGTTACGGCAACAGCGTGCACTTCGGCGACGCAGCCCGGCCCGAGGTTCTGCGCGCGGCCGGTGCGGCTCATGCAAAAATACTGGTGCTGGCCACGGCCGACATGGAAACGTCGCTGCACATAGCCGAGACGGCAAAGCGCCAGTTTCCGAACCTCACTATCATCGCTCGAGCGCACAACCGCCGGCACGCCCACAAGCTCATGGATGTCGGCGTCGACAAGATCTTTCGCGACACCCTGTTATCGAGCCTGGCGATGGGTGAGAGCGTCCTCGCAAAACTCGGCTTCGACGACAACGATGTGCGGCACGTATCCGACACCTTCCGCGATGCCGACGAAAAACTGCTCATGGAGCAATACGCGATGCACGAATCCGAGGAGAAGCTGATCCAGTCGGCAAGAGACGCAGCCCGGGAACTGGAGTCGATCCTCGAGCAGGATCTGCGGCGCCAGGGTTAGCTCGTGGCCGAAGCGCCGCTGATCGATATTCGCAACGCCACGATCTGGCGTGGCAACACGCGCGTCTTCGACGAGCTGACGCTCACGATCGCACGGCACGAACGCGTCGCCATACTCGGCCCCAACGGCTCCGGCAAGACGACGCTGCTCAAAACGATTAATCGGGAACTGTACCCGGTCGACCGTGAGGGTTCGTGGGTCCGTATCCTCGGGCGCGAGCGATGGAACGTCTGGGAACTGCGCCGCCATATCGGGATCGTTTCCCAGGACCTGCAGCAACGCTATCGTCCCGCCACGACGGCACTCGATGTGGTGCTGTCGGGTTTCCTCTCCAGTATCGGCATTCACGGCCTCCTCGGCGAGCGCATCAGCGACGAGAGAATCGCCGCCGCGCGCGGTATCCTCGAGGAGCTCGGCATCGCTGATCTTGCCGACATCCCCCTGCGAGCGATGTCCACCGGGCAGCAGCGGCGCTGCCTGCTCGGCCGCGCGCTGGTCCATCGGCCGGACACGCTGATCCTGGACGAGCCCACTTCCGGGCTCGATTTCGCGGCAAGCTTTGATTACCTGGCTCGCATCCGGGCACTCGCGAGGGACGGCCGCAATATCCTCATCGTGACGCATCACCTGAACGAGATCCCTCCCGAGGTCGACCGCGTCGTGGTTCTCGACCGCGGCACGATCGCAGCGGACGGGCCCAAAGCGTCGGTGCTGACGTCGGAACTGCTGAGCCGGGTCTACGGAACCCGCATCGCGGTTGCAGAGATCGACGGCTACTACCTCGCGTATCCGGGGCACGAGGACGCGCCAAAAACGTGACGTATTACGTTAACTTCCCCGTAAATCGGGCCTATCCTAGGCGCATGCTCAGGATCCTAAGATCGTTGCTGTCCGGCCTGCCGCTGATCGCGCTACCCGCGGTCGCAGCGGAGACGGCCGTTGCCACGGGCATAACCAGCGTCGGCCCGGCGGTATTCATGTTCACGATCGGCGGCGCTCTGTTCCTGACGCTCATCTTTCGCAGGGCCGCGACACAGGTCGCCCACTATTTCGTGTCGCGCCTGGGCGAGTTCCGGATCCGGCGCGCCCTGGAGGCGCGCAGCAAGGACGTGCTGCACGATTTCATGCTGCCGGGCGCCTACGGTGGCATTGCGAAAATCGACCACGCCATCATGACGGCCGGCGGCATACTCTGCATTCAGACGAAGCATTACAACGGTGTCGTTTTCGGTGAGCCCGACGAACCGCAGTGGACCAACGTCGACGGTGTCATGCGCCGCCGCTTCCTGAACCCCCTGATCCAGAATGAAGGCCGGACCCGTGCCCTGCAGAAGGTCGTACCCGAGGTGCCCGTGGCCAATCTCGTGATATTCACCGGGTCCGTCGAGTTTACTTCGGCGCCGCCGAAGAACGTGATCCGTGTCGGCCAGCTCGAAAGCTTTATCGCCAAGTTCGTGTTCGGCCCGAGCAAGGTCGAAGACTGGGACGCGGTATGGATGACGGTCAAGTCTGCCGCGATGACCGACGACGAGACGCGCAAGGACCACGCTTCCCAGCTGGGTTTCACCTGACCCGATCCACGGTCCGTCGCCGCCCGATGCTTTATACTCGGGCGCTTTGTTGCCGCGGGACGCGTCAAGCATGGACGAAACTGCTGCCCTTATTTCCTCCCCGATCGGCGTACTGGCCATTCTGTGTGCCGTGGCCGGGTTCTTCTTCTATCTCGAGCAGGCGACGCGGTCGAAACTGTTTCAATACCTGCCGCCATTGCTGTTCATCTATATCACGCCCGTCATCCTGAGCAACGTGAACATCGGCGGCGCATCCGTCATCCCCAACCAGTCCATCATTTACAGCGGCCTGAGCACGTTTGCCCTGCCGGCCTTCATCGTCCTGATGTTGATCAAGGTCGATGTGCCGGCCGTGGTCCGGATCATGGGCAAGGGCGTGCTGGTCATGCTGATGGGAACGGCGGGTGTCATGGCCGGCGGCGTCATCTCCTACATGATCGTTCACCGCTGGTTGACGGATGACGCATGGATGGGATTCGGCACACTGGCCGGAAGCTGGATTGGCGGCACGGCCAACATGGCGGCAACGAAAGAGATGCTCGGCACCTCGAGTGAACTGTTCGGCCTCGCCGTTATCGCCGACAACGCCATTTACATCGTCTGGCTGCCGCTGCTGCTGATGTCGCGCAACTTTGCGGACCGCTTCAACAAATGGGCACGGGTACCCCCGGAACGGCTCGCGGCCATGGAGGCGGCCGCCGAACTCCACATGGAAGAAGAACATCCGCCGACCATGCCGGAATACATCTTCCTCGCAGCGGTCGTCATCGGGGTTTCCTGGATGGGCATCGCGCTCGCGCCCGGCATCTCGCAGTGGATCGGCACGACGTTCGAACCGCTCGCGCCTGTTTTTGGCGAATCGACGACGCGCATCCTGCTGGTAACGACGACGGCACTGCTGCTCTCGGCGACCCCCGTTTCCCGGTTGCCCAACTCGACGGCGATGGGCACGGCGCTCGTCTATATTTTTGTCGCCGGAATCGGCGCACGCGCGGAAATTGCAGGGCTCGCACAGGCGCCGGCATTCCTGGCCGGCGCGTTCATCTGGATATTCATCCACGGCGCCTTTTGCCTGGCCGGTGCGTGGCTCTTTCGCGTCGATGTACACAGCGTTGCCATCGCCTCTGCTGCAAACATCGGGGCCGCGGCTTCTGCACCCATCGTCGCAGCGCACCACAAACCGAGCCTTGTGCCGGTATCCGTCCTGATGGCGCTACTCGGTTACGCGATGGGAAACTACCTTGCCCCGCTGACCGGCTACCTCGCCAAATTCGCCGCAGGCCAGTAAAGCGTCATTACGGCCCGTCGATCGATCGAGCCACCCGCCGGGGAGGATGCTTGCGGTTGTTGCCGGCCCGGTACAGGCAGGTTCGGTTCCCGGCCGGGTCGATGAGGATGGCTTTTCACCGCAACCAGGAGCCGGCATCGTAACCTGGTTGAGATTCATTATTTCCCCTCTTGCGACGATGCCCGATTCGGAGGTTGATGGTATCTTGACGCCATGCCGAGGGTCACGATTCAGCAAGCAAGACGTTACGCGAAACGCACGGCCATCGTCATCGTCATAACGGTGGTGTTGCTCGCAGCGCTCGCGACCTGGGCATGGCATACCCGTCCCGATATTGCAGATACGGGGCTGCACCCACAGGTTGTGAACGCGCCGCCGGAGTCCGCGGTAACTGCGACCTGGCTGGGCGTTACGACGCTGCTGTTCGATGACGGCGAAACGCAGATCCTGGTCGACGGCTTCATATCGCGCCCCACGCTGTTCGAGTCGATCACCGGGAGGCCCGTAAACCCGGACGCGCCGATGATCAACTACGTCATGAACGAATTCGGCATTCGCCGGCTCGCAGCGATCATCCCGGCACACTCGCACTACGATCACGCAATGGATATTGGCGCGATTGCCAATCGCAGCAGCGCGTCGATCCTCGGCTCCGAATCGACGGCGAACATTGCGCGCGGCTACGGAGTGCCGGAAGACCAGATCGTCGTGGCCGAGGCCGGGGTGCCGTATGAGTTCGGCGACTTCCTGGTGACGCTTATCCCGGCGGCGCATGCACCCATCGGCCTGCGCGGTGAGGTGCCGCTGGCCGGGACCGTGGACGAGCCGCTCCAGCTGCCGGCGCCGATCACGGCCTGGCGCGAAGGCGGGAGCTACTCCATCGTGATCTCACACCCGCAGGGAACGACGCTCGTCCAGGGCAGCGCAGGCTACCGGGAGGGTGCGCTCGACGCCGTGCAGGCCGACGTTGTAATGCTCGGCGTCGGGCTGCTGGAAAGCCTTGGGCGTGACTACGCGGAACGCTACTGGCAGGCGCTCGTGACGTCGACCGGGGCGAGCCGAGTCTTCCCGGTGCATTTCGACGACCAGACGCGTCCGTTCGGCGAGATTGCACTGCCGCCCAGGCTGATCGACAACTTCGTCAGGACGGCGCAGTGGCTGCAGCGTATACGCAGCACATGGGACAAGGACACACAGATCTACCTGCCGGTGTTCGGAGAGCCGCTGGTGCTTTACCCGGAGCAGACGCCGGACGCCTGATCCGCTCAGGCCCCGACGGGCTGCAGCAGCGAGAGATCGCCGTCGATCAGGGCCTGCTTCTCGGTTTTGCTGAGTCGCTTGACGCGGTGTTCCAGGCGCTGCGCCGCGGCACGATCGCCGGCAGCCAGCTGGAACACGAGTTCCAGGGGCGTCCGCCCGCGCAGGTACTTTGCGCCACGAATTCCGCTCTCGTGTTCCTCGATCCGGCGGTCGACGTCGAGTGCAATGCCCGTATAAAGGCTGCCGTCCGCGCAACGCAGGATGTAAAGCGTGTAAGTCAGGCGGTCCCGCCCTTGAGGGCGTCGCCCAGCACACGAAAAGCGCCGACCTCGACACTGTTGAGGTTCTCCGGCGTCTCCGCAAACGTCAGCGCAAGTTCTCCGGCACCGTCCAGTGCGTCGACGGCATCCCTGAACTTCAGCGTCAGGGCATTGCCGATGAGCTGCGCTTCCTCGAGGATGTCGTGCCCGCCAAATTGCTTCTCATTGATCTCGATGTGCATGGATTCGTCGAAGTCGTCTTCAATCGTACGAACCAGCAACAGGTAGTCGTCGATTTCACCCGTCTCCGTCGTCTTCGCAAAAAACAACATCGTTGCATTGTCGCGCACATCGAAGGCGACCGTATCGTAATGGCGGCTGTTTGCCATTTCGCCCTCCGCAGCAAAGTAATCCCCGGAGTCTACGCGACACGGCTCCTGATTTCAGCGATGCGCACATCCTTCTCCTGCCACAGCCTGCCCAGCCACCGATGCATTTCACGACGAAACTCACGGTCGTTCTGGTAATCGCCACTCACGAGTTCAGGGTCGACGGGCAGGACCCTGACGTCCAGCGTCACGTCGACGCGATCACCACAGACCATGTCCCAGAACTTCGGTGGGCCACCGGCATACACCAGCGTAACGTCGAGGATGGCGTCGAATACTTCTCCCATCGCCGACAGTGCAACCGCGATGCCGCCTGCCCGAGGCAGCAGGAGATGCTCGTAAGGCGAATTTCTTGCCTTTCGTTTCGCTTCGCTGAAGCGCGTGCCCTCGATGAAGTTGATAACCGAAGTCGGCGTGTGGCGAAATTTTTCGCATGCTTTGCGCGTTGCCTCGAGATCGCCCCCTTTCTTCTCCGGGTGGCGCGCCAGGTAGGACGGCGAGTGGCGCTTCATGAACGGCATGTCGAGAGCCCAGAACCCGAGGCCGAGCAGTGGAAACCAGATCAGCTGCTGCTTGATAAAAAATTTGAGAAGCGGAATACGCCGATTCAGGGCAACCTGCAGCACGACGATATCGACCCATGTCTGGTGATTCGCGAGCACCAGGTACCAGCCGTTCCTGTCCAGCGACTCGGCACCCTCGGCGCGCCATTCCCGGGAACCGACGCCTCGCAGAGTGAGCCCGTTGACGGCAATCCAGTTCTCCGCGAGCCACATGAGCCAGCGTGTCAGCTCGCGGCGCACGCCTGCGATTGGCAGGAGCAGCTTCAGGAATGCGAGCGTCATTACCGGCACGAACCAGAATACCGTGTTGACGGTCAGGACGCCGAACGTCAGAACGCCGCGCGCTTGCCTTAGAAATCCCCTCACCCGCTACCCCGGACAGCCTTCCCGAAAAGCCGCATTTTAGCCCGACTTGCCCGCTCTATTCCCTTGGAGTAACGTGATTCCGCGCAAACTGTAAATCGAAACCAGATGATCACATTGTCTATCAACGGCGAGCCCCGAGCGCTCGATGTCGACCCGTCGACGCCCCTCTTGTGGGTGATCCGGGATTACGCCGGGTTGACCGGGACCAAGTTCGGCTGCGGCATCGCCCAGTGCGGCACCTGCACGGTGCACGTCGACGGCAGGCCGGTTCGTTCCTGCGTGACGCCGGCGTCGGCCGCCGTTGGCAAGCGGGTGACCACGATCGAGGGCATCAACAACGGCGAGGATGGCCTGCACCCCGTGCAACAGGCATGGATCGACGAACAGGTTCCACAATGTGGCTACTGCCAGTCGGGCCAGGTAATGGCGGCTGCAGCGCTCTTGGAGCGTACGCCTTCTCCAACGGATGCCGATATTGACGAGGCTATGTCGGGCATCGTCTGCCGCTGCGGCACGTACCCGCGCATCCGCAAGGGAATTAAACGTGCCGCCGCGTCGATTGCAATTTCCAAAGCGCCGGGGACGGACGATGGGTAAGTGGACCCGGCGTGCATTCATCACAACCGGCGTCGCCGCCGGTGGCGCAGTCGTGTTCGGTGTCGCCATTCGCCGCGGCGACCGGTCCGGCAAAGTCCGGGGACTCGTTGCGGCCGACGGTGAATCCCTGTTTGACGTCTGGCTGAAGATTGCGCCCGACAACAGCGTAACGGCGATCATCCCGCACGCCGACATGGGGCAGGGTGTGCACACGGCGCTGGCGATGATGCTGGCCGACGAACTCGACGCCGACTGGTCCGGCGTACGCTTCGAGGAGGCGCCCGCTCACAAGGAATTCGCCAACTACGCACTCGCTCGCGAATACTCGACGTCCGGCATGGATTTTCCCGCGTGGCTGATCGACTCGGTCGACGGCCTGTTCTTCCGCGCCACGCAGATGATGGGCCTGCAGATAACCGGTGGCAGCCTCTCCGTTCGTACGACGGGCCAGCTCGCCATGCGCGTAACCGGCGCTGCGACGCGGGCCGTGTTGCTGCAGGCGGCTGCGGACGAATGGCAGGTTCCGGTTGCCGAGCTCCGGGCAGCCGACAGCATGATTCGCCACGAGGCGACGGGTCGCGAAGCGACGTTTGCCCACTTCGCGCCTGCGGCCGCCGCGCTTCCCTTGCCCGACAAGCCCGCGCTGAAGTCGCCGGACGCGTTTCGCATCATGGGTACGTCGCCGCCGCGGTTCGACGTTCCGTCGAAAGTGGACGGCTCGGCAAACTTCGGTATCGACGCCGTTTTGCCCGGCATGAAATACGCAACGATCAAGGCGGCGCCCGTTTTCGGCGGCCGCGTGCTGTCCGTGGACGAGTCCTCCGTCCAGGACATGCCCGGCGTTCGCAAGGTTGTCGATCTCGGCGATGCAGTAGCCGTCATCGCCGACGGCTACTGGCAGGCGAAAAAGGCCCTCGACAAGCTCGCCATCGAATTCAGCGACGGCGGCAACGGTGCCGCTGCGCAGACCGGCATATTCGAGCAGTTTGCGCGGGAACTCGACTCGGCCGCCGCCGATGGCCGCGCGAAGAAGGATTTCGAATCGGGTGATGCGGCCACGGCGCTGGACGGCGCGGCGCGGGTACTCGAGGCGGAGTATCGCGTCCCGTTCCTCGCCCACGCGACGATGGAGCCGATGAACTGTACCGCGTGGGTCCACGATAACCGCTGCGAACTCTGGCTCGGCACGCAGAATCCGCTCGGCTTTGCCCGCGAGGTGGCCAGGGCGATCAACATGGACCAGGCCCAGGTCTATCTGCACAACCAGTACCTGGGCGGCGGCTTCGGCCGGCGTGCCTTCGACGATTTCGCAATCCAGGCGGCAAAATTAGCCGCGGATGCGCCTTACCCGGTGAAACTCATCTGGTCGCGCGAAGAAGACATGCGCCACGACCATTACAGGCAGGCGAGCATCAGCCGGTTTCGAGGCGGACTCGATGCCTCGGGCGGCGCCATTGCATGGCATAACCATTACGTGAACAAGCACGACCCGGAAGAGGCGCCGCACATCCCGTACGCCATTGCGGATCAGGCCATCGTCTACAGTGAGAGCGAGACGCATGTGCCCTGGGGATTCTGGCGCAGCGTCGACCATTCACTGCATGCATTCTTCACCGAGTCCTTCATCGACGAACTGGCGGTAGCCGCCGGCCGCGATACGTATGAATACCGGCGCGACCTGCTTGCCGACTCTCCGCGGTTCCGGGCCGTGCTGGACCTTGCGGCGGAGAAGGCCGGCTGGGGAGAGCGCGTAGCGGACAACATGGGTCGCGGCATCGCCATTCACCGATCCTTCGGTACCATCGTCGCACAGGTTGTGGACGTCGAGATCGTCGACGGAAAACCGAGGGCGCGGCGCGTCGTCTGTGCCGTGGATCCCGGTTTTGCCGTGCATCCCGACAACCTCGCCGCACAGATGGAAAGCGGCATCGCTTATGGCCTCACGGCCGCCCTGTACGGCGAAATCTCGATCAGCGACGGCGCCGTCCAGCAATCGAATTTTCACGACTACCGGATGCTGCGCATGGACGAGGCACCCGATGTCGAAACCCACATCATCAACGGCGGCGGCGTGACAGGCGGCGCCGGAGAACCCGGCACGCCGCCCATCGCACCGGCGTTTACCAACGCGATCTTCGATGCGACGGGTTTTCGTATTCGCGAGCTGCCGGTCAGCAAGCATGAATTACGATTGAAAGACGTTGAAGACGTGGCCTGACGCTATTGCGGGAGACAATCATTGAACAGTGAACGAATCCGTGCACTTCTCGCGGAACTCGACAAGGAATTGAAATCAACGGGTGAGATCGACGATGAGACGCGCGGGTTGCTGTCAAAACTCAATGACGACCTCGATGAGATCGCGCCGGGTACCGAAGACACGCTGAGCGATAGCGCCAGGGAGCTGGAATCCCGTTTCGCAGCGACGCATCCGGTTGCCGAGCGCATTACACGCGAGATCGCGGACCTGCTCGCAAAGATGGGCATCTGACCGTTCATCGCCAGATAGTCTCGAACATCTCCGTCAGGCCTGCATCGCGGAATTTCGGCGGACCGTTATCGATATCGTCGTAACGATCGACCCGCTGCAGGTCCGGCCAGCAGCGCCTGATCTCCTCCGGGGAAATTGAAAACGGCGGGCCGGTCGCAATACTGTCGTCGTATTCGAGCGTGATCAGCAACCGGCAGGCACCCGGCGCCAGCAGCGCATCGATGTGTTCCGCATAGGCGGAACGCTGCTCCGCCGGCGTCGCAACGAACGCGCCGCGATCGTACCAGCCGGTGAAACCCGGCTCATCGAAAGCGAACAGGTCGCCGCAGAAAATCGTAATGTCGCGGCCGAGGGCGGTGTAGGCGGGCAATGTGCCCTCACGGATCGTGTATTGCAGGCCGTTCTCTTCGAAGAAAGCGCGAGCCGCGATATCGGACAGCTCCACGCCGGCGACGCTGTTGCCCTGCTCTTCCAGCCACAGCATGTCGACCGTCTTTCCGCACATGGGCACGAGAACGCGCCTGCCGCTAGCCTTCCAGTGCTTCTTGAGGCTGGCGTTCCCGCCCTCCTCGTGCCAGCCGATGCGCCCTTCGCGCCAGCGTTCCAGCCAGGATTCGGTCATCGTCTTCTATTTCCGCTAGGTAGATGGCGCAGTTTACGCAAACTGACGCCGGCGTTACCATGCCCGCGCTTTCGACCTACAGGAAACCGACTCATGGCGAGTGCTATTCGCATAGACGGCAAGGCCAAAGCGGCTGAATTGTCGGCAAAAATCACGGAAGAGACGGCTGCGCTGGCGCGCGATCACGGCATCAAGCCTGGGCTCGCGGTAGTCATCATCGGTGAAGACCCGGCGAGCCAGGTATACGTCCGCAACAAGAAACGCACCGCGGAAGCCTGCGGCTTCCATTCGCTGCAGCACTCGCTGCCGGCCGACGTATCGGAAAAGGAGGTCCTCGACCTCATCGCGTCGCTCAACGACGATGAAGCCATCCACGGCATTCTCGTGCAGCTGCCCTTGCCCGGGCAGCTGGACGAACAGCGGATAACCCAGTCAATCCTGCCGTCGAAAGACGTGGACGGCTTTCACTACATCAACATTGGCAAACTGACGGCCGGCGATACCGCGGATGCGTTCGTGCCCTGCACGCCTGCAGGATGCATGCTGATGATCGAGGATCACCTCGGGTCCGACCTGTCCGGCCTCAACGCGGTCGTGATCGGCCGCTCGAATATCGTCGGCAAACCGATGGCCAGCCTGCTTCTGGCGAGGAATGCGACGGTGACGATTACGCACAGCCGTACGAAGGACCTGCCCTCGGTGGTGCGCGGTGCGGATATCGTAGTGGCCGCGGTCGGCCGGCCCAACATGGTCGGCGGTGACTGGATCAAGCCGGGAGCCGTCGTCATCGATGTCGGTATCAATCGGGTCGAGATGGACGTCGGCGGCGAGATGAAGTCGAAGCTGATCGGCGACGTGAATTACGACGAAGCCTGCGAAGTTGCCAGGGCAATAACGCCCGTCCCCGGCGGCGTCGGCCCGATGACGATCACCATGCTGATGGCGAACACACTGCGCTCCGCGAAACTCGCCAGGGGACTCGCCGCCTGATTCAGTCGCCCGCCGTCGACACGAGCCTGAATCGAAAGGTCCTGCACGTCTTGATCGCAGGGACCGGCTGGCTATCGGGCAGTGGCTGGTAGCGGGACGCCCTGATCGCTCGAATTGCCGGCTTTTCGAACACGCGATTGGTGCTGGTGCGCACGGCGATGCGAAAAGGCCTGCCCTCCCGATCGACCTTGAAACAGACCTGCACGTCGCCCTCGATCCGGTCGCGGCGCGCCACGGAGGGATAGACCGGGGCAACCGTGTTCAGGGGAACCCGCTCGTGACTTTCGTCTTCGAGGTGTGTGACGCTCGGCTCGTCGGCTGCAATGCCCGTAGCCCAGAGCAGCAACAAGACGGGCATGCGGTTCCTATTGGTCCGTTTCATCCGCTTCCGACTCACGTCGGTCGTCGATGATAATACTCGGCGAAACGGGATCGACTGCATCACGATACATCACCCTGAGCGTCTTGAGCGTACGCGAGTTCGGGTTCAGTTGTTCCCCCGTGGAAATATCCCGCTCCGCCTCGGGGTAGCGTTCCTGCTTGAGATGCACCAACGCCCGGTTGCTGTAGCTGCGCCAGTGGCCGTCATCGAGCTCCAGTGCCCGATTGCACGCCTGTAGCGCTTCGTCGTATCGCTGCAGCATGGCGAGCCCCGCACACAGATTGGAATAACCCGCTACACGATCGCGCCGGCTGGTTGCCGACATCAGACCGCGCTCGGTCAGCCTGACACCATCCTCGGCGTCCCCGGCTTTCAGGGCTGCGGCGCCGTCCGCAAGATAGGCGTTGTCGGGTCCGATCACGGTCTTGGGGACTGCCGCGGACCGGTCTGCCGGCGCCTGTGCATCGGCCGGCGAAGCCAGCAGCATCAGCAATGGCAGTAAGCGAACGATAATCATATCGATGAGGTTCGCCTCGCGAACCGGTTATCAACCGTCTTGTTTCAGGTACCTGTCAAAGAATTCGACGGTTCTTTCCCACGCAAGTTCAGCCGCTTTTTTGTCGTATCGCGGCGTGGTGTCGTTGTGAAAGCCGTGCTGCACGCCGTCGTAATCGTGGTTCACGTAATCGACGCCTGCGGCTTTCAGGCCTTTTTCGAACGCCGGCCAGCTGGCATTCACCCGTTCGTCCAGGCCGGCGTGGTTGAGCATCAACGGAGCCCGGATAGCGGCCGCGCGATCTGCATCGGGGTGCCGGCCATAGAATGCAACGCCGGCACCCAGGTCAGGCAGCCTGACGGCGAGTTCGAGCACCACGGCGCCGCCGAAACAGAACCCGACGGCACCGACGCGGCCCGTGCTGTCCGGGTGTTCGCGCAGGAATTCGACCGCAGCGAGAAAATCCTCGGTCATTTCTTCACGGTCGCGTTGGCGCTGCAGCTCCCTACCGTCGTCGTCATTGCCGGGATAACCGCCGAGCGGGGTCAGTGCGTCCGGCGCAAACGCGATGAAACCGGCAACGGCGAGGCGCCGCGCTACGTCTTCGATATACGGGTTTAGCCCACGATTCTCGTGTATCACGACGACACACGGCAACTTGTGGCCGGTCTTCGCGGGCCGTGCGAAGTAGCCGCGCATGACGCCCGCGCCTTTCGGCGATGCATATTTCCGGTAGCCCACGGAAATGGACGGGTCGTCGGGGTCAACCTGTTGCGCCAGTGCGTAATCCGGGCTCAGCGCAGTCAGCAAAGTCGCGGCGGACACGCCGCTCGCGGTGAATTTTGCCGCACGATCGAGAAATTCGCGACGAGTAACCGTACCGTGCACGTAACCGTCGAACAGCTTCCACACTCGTTCGTCAACGTCGAAGTCGTCAGTCATCGGTCAGCCGCTGATGTAGTGTTCGAGATGTTCGATCTCTTCTTTCTGGTCCGCGATGATCGCCTGCACCAGGTCGCCGATGGAGATCATTGCGATCACCCGGCCGTCCTCGACCACCGGCAGGTGGCGGAGCTTTTTCTCGGACATGACTTCCATGCACGAATTGACGGTATTGTCGCAGCTGGTCGTGAGCACGTCGGCCGTCATGATGTCAGCGACCCGGGTGTCCCTGGACGACCGGCCCTTGACGATGACTTTGCGGGCATAGTCTCGCTCGGTGACGATCCCGGCGAGCCCGCCGTTCTCGTCCAGCACCACGAGGGAGCCGATCGACTCGTCGGCCATCATCTTGATCGCGTCGAAAACCGACGCATCGGCCGAAATGGAAATTACGTTTCTGCCCTTTGCATCGAGCAGATGCTTGACCAGTTTCATCTTCCCCCCTTGCCGCCGGTAACGGCTTGTTATCAGCGCAATGCGCCGCTGCGCCCATTGTGCGGGTATGGGGTCATTCTAGCCTGACGGAACAAAGCCCGCCATCGCTGGCGGGCCTTGCAGGCCGATTATCCGGGAGTCCGGCCCTGCGAGGAGGGCCAGTCGATACGAAACGGTGCCTCAGTCGTCCTGCTGAACCGTGCCGCGGACGTTGGTATAGCGAAGCGAGCCGCTGCCCTCTTCTTCGATGACCAGGTCATGCTCCACGTCGTCGATCTCGATGTCGCCGGAGCCATCGTCCACGGTGACGCTGCCCTGTACACCCCGGATCTCGATGGTTCCGGAACCGTCTTCGACGTACACGTCGCCCGCCGCCCGGACAATCGTAATCGAACCCGAACCGTCATCGATCTTCACGGCCCCGGTGTCTTCGAGCCTGATCGAACCGCTGCCGTCATCGATATCCACGTCGCCGGTACGGCCGAGCTCGATCGGGCCGCTGCCGTCGTCGATCCTGACGTTGCTCGCGATGCCATCGACCGTAATCGGACCGGAGCCGTCGTCGATCACGAGCGCGAGCTGTGCCGGCATTCGGACGTCGAGATCGATCACGGCGTCGGTGTCACGGCCCCACTCCGGACGGAAATCCGCCCCCAGTCTAGCCCTGTCGCCATCTCGTTCGAGACTGAGGCGAAGGCGCTTTTCGATAAATTTCGCGCCATCGTCCAGATCATCGGTGTCGACGGTAATCGTCGCAACGACGACGACCGCGTCGCCCCCCTCGACACCGGTAACGACCATCGCACCAGCGCCGGCCTCGATGAACATTTCCGATAATCCGGAAGCATCCAGTTCGAGATTCCTCACTTCGGTATACCCCTGCGAGCCGGCATGAGACAGGCTTACGGCGAACATCGCCATTACGATAAATCCACGCATTGTTACCTCCCGGGTTACGTGTGCGTATCAGTGTTACCAGTAAGACGCCGCTCGGGGCCGTTTGGTTGCAAACATCCGGATTCAGTCGCGGTCGTCGAGCCTGAAACGCTCGAGCAATGCTCCTAATTCGGCAGCCGGATACCAGTTACCCCGCAGCATGACGCCGTGCACGCGCCGCGTGCTGGAAATATCCACGAGGGGATTCGAATCCAGCAACACGAGGTCGGCCTCACGCCCGGTCTCTATAACACCTGTCCGCAATCCCAGGAATCGGGCGACGTTCACGGTACCGGCCTCTAGCGCCTCGAACGGCGTCAATCCGGCCGCAACCATCAATTCCAGCTCCCGGTGCAGTGAAAAACCCGGCACGTTGAACACCTGGGGAGCGTCCGAGCCGAGCAGGATGCCGGCGCCGGCATCGTGCAGCTCGCGTATCAGGGCGCGGCGGATGCGAATGGCTTCTGCGGCGATCTCGGCGCTGAAGCCGCGCTCCTGCCGTTGCTGCTCCTTGGCACTGACCCATCGGTCGACCGTGGCCGCAGGCACGTACCTCATCTCGACCCGGTTTCGCAGCTCGCTCGCTGGCGTCTCGTTGATCAGCTGCTCCACGAGGGTCTCCGTCGGTACGGTCCAGGTGCCGGCCGCGGCCGTCGCCGCCGCTAGCTCAGTTATCCCTTCTTCCTCCACATCGCCGGCCAGCAGGACATCGAAGAAGCCGCCGTAACCCCCCGAGGCGTCCTTACGCGGCGGCATCAATGCCGCCATGTAGCCGTCGAGATGATCGATGCTCGCCATGCCCGATGCGAGCGCGCTGTCCAGGCCGACCGCGACGGGAACGTGCCCGGCGAAGGGCATCCCCAGTTCGTTTGCCGCCGCAGCGATCGCCGCGAACTCCTCGTCGTCGAGCCCGGGATGGATCTTGATGAAATCGTAGCCCGCAGCATGCTGCTCGCGAACCTGCCTCGCTCCGTCAGCGGCACCGTTGACCGAACGTCCGTTCAGCGATGGACCCGACGTAATCAGCCTCGGACCGAATGCCTCGCCATCGAGCAGCGCCGTGCGCAGCTCCAGGTGCGAAGGATGCCCGAGCATACCGCGAACCGTGGTAACGCCGTTGACCACGAACAGGGCAAAATCGCGTTCGAGGTATTCGGAACCCGCGGGTGGCACGTGGGCATGCATCTCCGCAAGACCCGGTATGAGAAAACGATCGGTGCCGTCGATAACCCTGGCGCCCTCGGGCACCGGCACCTCATCGACGTGGCCAATCCTGCCGATAATGCCGTCCTGGACAATGACGGTCTGCTGTTCGATGACCCGCTCGTCGGACATCGGGATCACGTTAACGTTGAAGAACGCAGCGACATCGGCAGCTGCCGCGCCGGACGCGATCAGTGAGAAGAACAGGAGAAGGTTCCGATGCATGCCAGCTCTTACAGGATATGTTTCAGGGTATCGCGGCTCACATTGCCGCCACAGATCAGGACCACGATCGTGCGACCTTCGAGCGCGTCTTTTTGCTTCAGCATCGAGGCCAGCGCTACACCCGCTGCGCCCTCGATGAGTTGATGTTCGTAGTCGATAAACTGCCGCATTGCCGCCGCTATTTCCGCCTCGCTCACGAGCACGAACTCGTCAACCAGGCTCCTGCATAGACCGAACGTGATCGCATCCTGCTCTATGCCGCCCGCGGTGCCGTCCGACAGCGTCGGGTGACTCGGCTCATCGACGATCTTGCCAGCCTCGACCGAATGCGCCATCACGGCCGACGCCTCTGGCTGACATCCAACGATGCGGATCGCGGGATTGCCGGACTTGAGCACGCTCGCGACACCGCTCACCAGCCCGCCGCCGCCGACGGAGACGTACAGCGCATCGATCTCAGGCAACGATGCCTGGATTTCGATACCGCACGTGCCCTGTCCCGCAATGACACCCGGATCGTTGTAAGGAGACAGGTAAAACATGCCGTGCTCTTCGGCATACGTGCGGGCGTGCAACTCGGTGTCGAGGCCGTCGGTGCCGAAGAACCGCACGTCGCCCCCGTAGCTCCTGATTGCCTCGACCTTCGCCGTGGACGTCTGCTCCGGCACGAATATCACGCCCCCGATGCCGAGCTTTTGCATCGCGTAGGCAATCGCGGCGCCATGATTGCCGCTGGACGCCGCTACGCACCCGGCGCGTTTCTGCTCGCCTGCCAGCGTCATGAGACGATTCGCCGCACCACGCAGCTTGAACGAGCCGGTGTACTGGAGATTCTCCAGTTTCATGTAGACATCCGCGCCGGTATCGGCGCTGAGGCGGTACGAATAGTCGAGGGGCGTCGCCCGAACCAGTCCCGCTATCCTCGCCGATGCTTCCCGGGCCGCCGCAGCCACGCGGTTGTGATCAACTTCGCTCATCCACACAGTCTCGGCTGCATGCATGACGGGCGTCAAGCGCACGGCAGATGGTTCTGGCGCTGCGGCGCCACAGCTGCCAGAATTTGTCGTCCCCCAGCCAATACGGTGCCCAATGACGTTGCGATACACACTCCTGATCGCCCTGGCCTGTATTGCGGCCTGCGGAGCCGACCATCCTCCGGAAGAGTCGAACGGCCCCGACGATTCGCCGGCGGCAGTCAGCCAGGCCGCTGAAGATACGACCGCGCGGCCGGAATACCTGGCCAGCGACGAGAACCCGTCGGCCGGCGACATCCTGCCAATGCCGTTCCGCGTCATCTGGGAGCCATGGCAGGGCGATTTCGACGGGATGGTCGAGCGCCGCATCATCCGCGCCGTCGTGCCTTTTGGCGGCTACCAGTTCTATTACGATGACGGGCTCCCCAAAGGCGCGACCTATGACCTGCTGCAACGCATGGAGTCCTACATCAACGATGAACTCGGCCGCCGCAACATCAAGGTCTACCTCGTCGTCATTCCTGTCAGCCGGGACGAGCTAATACCGGCGCTGCTCAACGGTCATGCGGACCTGGTCGCCGGCGATCTCACCATCACGCCGGAACGGGCCGATCTCGTCGACTTCGCCCGCCCCATGCTGAAAGACATCGACGAGGTTATTGTGACGGGGCCCGGCGCACCGCCGATCGAGACTCTTGACGACCTGGCCGGACAGGAAGTCGTCGTTCGCGAATCGAGCAGTTACTACGAGCACCTGCAGTTCCTCATCACTGGTTTCGAAAGCCGCGGGCTCGAACCGCCCGACATCCACCTTGCCGACGAGATACTGGAAGCCGAGGACCTGCTGGAGATGGTCAATGGCGGGATGATAGGTATCACCGTCATGGACGATTACAAGGCGGAGTTCTGGGCGTCCGTTTTTCCGAACATCGTCTTACGCGACGACCTGATCCTGAACAAAGGCGGCTCGATCGCGTGGGCTATGCGTAAGGACAGCCCGCAATTTGCCGCAACGATCAAGGGCTTCCTGAGGAAATACGGCAAGGGGACGCTCGTCGGAAACGATACCTACAACCGCTACCTGTCGAGCGCAAAAAGGGTTCGCTGTTCCCACACGCGCAAAGCGCTGCAGGAAATGCAGGATCTGATAAGCGTATTCCAGAAATATGGCGAAGATTTCGATTTCGACTGGCTCATGCTTGCCGCACAGGCGTTCCAGGAGTCCGGGTTGCGCCAGGATCGGAGGAGCCCTGCAGGGGCGATTGGCATCATGCAGATCAAGCCGTCGACGGCGGCGGACCCGAATGTCGGGATCGATGACATCACGACCGTCGACGGCAACGTCCATGCAGGCGCCAAGTACATGCGCTTCATCGCGGACCGGTACTTTTCGGACGAACAATTCAACGACCTGAATCAATGGTTGTTCAGCCTGGCCGCCTACAACGCGGGCCCGGCGAAGATCAACCGCTATCGGCGCGAGGCGACTGAGAACGGCTACGATCCGAATCGCTGGTTCGACAACGTCGAGATCATCGCCGCGCGCAGGATAGGCAGTGAGACCGTCACCTACGTCAGCAACGTATTCAAGTATTACGTCGGCTACCAGATGACCATTGAACGCGGAGTAATGCGCGAGGAGCGCTATGCGGCGGAGCTGCAGGAATGCGCTGACGAGTAGTTACATCTGGCCCTCGATCGGAAGCAGCCCCATGAGCCGTGTCAGTAACCGCCGCCAGAAGCTCGTGTCGGGTTCTTTTGCCGCGATCAGCTCCCGACCGTCGCTCGTATAGTGCCAGTTGAGGCGCCCCCTGCGATTCAACGTTAGCCGGTAGGCGACTGTTTTCAACGACTCCAGGCCGGACGAGGCCATCGACTCCGCAATCTCGCCCGATTCGACGACCATGCCGAGCTCCGTGTTGATGTACAGGGAACGCGGATCGAGATTGAACGAGCCCACGAACGCAGCGAGGCGATCGACGATCGCGACCTTGGAATGCAGTGTCAGCCTCGCAGGATCCGCATCACCGACTGTGCTTCCCTCCTCGATGGGACGCAGCTCGTAGAGCTCGACGCCCTCCCGCAACAGGGGCTTGCGATAGCGCGCGTACACCGCGTGTACGCTCGAGTGGTTCGTGGACGCAAGGGAATTGGTCAGAATTACGACGCGAACGCCTTTTTTGGCCAGCGCGCCGAAGAAATCAACGCCGTCGCGCTGCGGGACGAAATACGGCGAAACCACGACGACCTCTTCCTGGGCCGCTGAAACCATCTGCATAAGCCGCTCGGTTACATCACCAATTTGCCGGCGAACGAGGCCGCGTACCCTGTCCGGATGATCGAGCACCAGTTCGGTCTTCGCCGAGACCCATGGCAAGTCGCCTTCGACAAGTTCGCGGACCAGGTGTTCATTGAGGCCACGAATGACCGGGCTGTCCCTGTGCGTCTCGATGTGGCGATGGCCGGCCGCGATTGTCTCGTTAAGCGGCTGGTGCGGCAGGTACTTGTCGAAGACGCTTACCGGAATAGCTTCCTTGGTATTCCAGTACTCGTCGAAGCCATCCGACACGTCATCCACGACGGGCCCGATCGCGGCGATATCCTCGTCGAGAAATTCGAACTCCACGCTCGTCTGGTAGTACTCGTCCGCGAGGTTCCGGCCGCCGACGATGGTCACCTGGTTGTCGACCGTGAACGACTTGTTGTGCATGCGCCGGTTGAGAATATTGAAGTTTGCGATAAAGCTGATCAACCGCGAACGGCGCCGCGGAAACGGGTTAAAAACGCGAACCTCGATATTGATGTGATCGTTAAGGCTTCGGAGGCCGGCATCGATCGGCTCGGTCAGCGCATCGTCCATCAGCAACCGGACCCGCACCCCCCTGTTCGCGGCCTCGATGAGCTTGAGCGCAATCAGGTTGCCGCTCAGGTCGTCGCGAATCAGGTAACTCTGGATGTCGATACTGCGCTCGGCCTTGTCGATGAGACCGAGTCGCAGACAGAGCGCGTCGATGCCCAGCTGCAGCCTGAAGACACCGCAGGGCCCGGCGTTCGCCGAGATCCACGCCTCGACG
>Ga0193948_1000020_pt1 | contig 26793 bp, 24 predicted proteins | sample FRT_12_MG_FD_161659 | JGI IMG/M metagenome (GOLD analysis project Ga0193948, IMG submission 161659) | Sediment microbial communities from the Broadkill River, Lewes, Delaware, United States - FRT_1-2_MG | ecosystem: Environmental > Aquatic > Freshwater > River > Sediment | place: USA: Delaware... | reverse complement strand
GCCATTCTGTAAAGAAGGTGACGAAAACGATCATCAGGAAAATGACCGTGGCGAGCCTGCCGATCGTTTTTGCAACCGCGGGCGTCAGCCAACCGGCTTGATTGAAGAGCAGGCCGGCCGCGACGGGAACCAGCGTGATCAGGAAGAGACCGCCGATGGCCTGGCCCATCGGGTAATCGACGGGAGCCGCCTCGCCGAGAAAATGCGCGAGCGACAAACCGACAATGATCGGTACCGTGATAAACGACAACAGGCTCGTGAACGCGGTAAGCGTAATGGACAGACAGGTATCCCCGCGCGACAGGTCCGTAATCATCGCCGCCGTGACGCCGCCCGGGCAGGCCGCGAGGATCATCAGCCCGACAGCCGTTTCCGGCGCGAGCTTGAAAAACGTGCTGATTCCGAATGCGGTGAGCGGCAGCAGCAGCGTCTGCGCGATCAACCCGAGGCCCACGGCTACCGGATAGGCGAATACACGGCGGAAGTCCGCAGCGCTCAGTTTGAGTCCGAGGGCGAACATGATGAACGCAAGGCCCGCCGGCAGCAGCGTCGAGATCACCGGGTTCAAGAAAGCTGCTCCACGATCAGCAGTGCGCCAACCAGCACCTGGACCAGGGCGGTTCTGCCGAGTTGCGCATTCATGCCTGGCCCCACCGGCATGCGCGCAAACAGCGCCGCCAGCCACAGGCACACGGGCAAGCCGAGCCATACGAGGCCGAGCGGCTGGAGACCCCAGGCGACTGCCAGCATCGCGAAGGGCACGAGCATCAGGAAACCGTAAAGGCGTTGAGCTGCAGGTGTTCCCAGCCGGCCGGCGAGTGTCCTCCGACCAGCCCGCAGATCGGCTTCCGTGTCACGCAGGTTATTTACCAACAGCACGGCGGCGGCGTAACACCCGATAGCAACGCCGGTCAGCACGATGGCGCCGCCCGGCAGTTGTTCGCTTTGCAGGTAGTAGCTGCCCGTCACCGCGACCAGTCCGAAAAAGACGATCACGTAAACCTCGCCGAACGGGCCGTGCGAAAGCGGTCGCCGGCCGGATGAATACGCGTAGCCGGCGACCAGCGACGCGAGCCCGATCACGAATATAGGCACACCACCCACCACGACCAGGTAGAGGCCGGCTACCAGTGCCGCAACGAAGCAGGCGATCGCGACGCGCCGCACCTGTCTCGGTTTTGCAAGGCCCGAGCCGGTTATCCGGACCGGTCCGATGCGGTCGGGGCCGTCCGCGCCACGTTCACCGTCGTTTGCATCGTTGAACAGGTTGGTGCCGATCTGTATCAGCACCGCGCAGGCGAGCGTTGCGACGAAAGTGATCCAGGCGGGGTCCGCGCCACCTGCCCAGGCCAGTGCGGCGCCGACAGCGACCGGCACCGCCGCCATCGTGAGCGTACGTGGCCGCATGCCCAGCAGCCAGATGTTGGGTAGCTCAGAATTCATAACGCAGCGAGAGCAGAAACTCCCGTGGTCGCCCGTAGACCTGTTCGACGTAGGCTGCCGCGGTGTCGAACGCGGAGTTGCCGGTGACGAGGTAGGTCTCGTCGAGCAGGTTTCTGGAGGCCACGGTGAGCTGCCAGCGGCTGCCTTCGGGCACGAACGCGAGCGACGCATTGACGAGGTGGAATGCGGATTGCCGGATCAGCGGACTGTTCACCGCGTCATGGTACTCCGTGTCCTGCCACGACCAGTCCAGGCGGGCAGTCGCCTCACCCAGGTTACCGAGCCCCAGCCGGTACGCCGTGCCGGCGGCCAGGCTCCATTCAGGCGAGTTGGCGAGCTGATTGTCGAGGCGCACGCCGGAATCCTGTGCAGGCTGGTTCAGGCGTCGGTAGCTGGCGTCGATGTGGCCGGCCGAGAAGCCGATGTCCCAGTCGGGCGTCGCGAGCCATTCGAGCTCGAGTTCGCCGCCACGGACACGCGCTGCACCGGCATTGACGGTTAGCGGATTGAAGGATTCACGAACGATGATCTGCAGGTCGTCGTAGTCGGCATCGAACACGGCGAGGTTCATTCGCAGGCGGCCGTCGAAATACGACCCTTTCAGGCCCACTTCCAGGCTGTCGACATACTCAGGCCGGTACGAACTCGGCGCGCGGTCGGGCGTCGGCCCGACGAAGCGCTGGTCGAACCCGCCGCTCTTGTAACCCGTCGCGAACGTGACGTAGCCGAGCATTCGGTCCGAGAACCGGTAACTCAGATCGATCGTCGTGTCGGTGGCGTCGAACGCCAGTTCGCTGCGGCGAAAGTCCAGGATGCGTTCGCCTGCCGCCATCGGCCCGGTCGGCGCGAGATAAAACCCCTCGAGCAGCGGCCACGTCGGGGAGAAGAAACCGGGGGCCGACCCGGCCGACGAATCACCAAGCGACAGCTGGTCGGGCAGGTAGGCTTTGCGGTCTTCCGTGTGCCTTGCGCCGATTGACAACGCCAGCCGGTCGGTGAGATCGAGCGTACCGTGGGCGAAAACCGCGTGGGACTGGTTGTCGTAAAAGCCGCCGCTCTGGATCGCGCCGGTCGGCACCGTGACGTCGACCAGGTTGAAGCCGGACTCGTCGTAATAGAAAAGCCCGAGCACCGCGGACAGTCCGCGTTCGTCGCTCGCGAACTGCAGCTGCATTTCCTGGCTGAACTGATCGTGCTCGTAATCGTCACGGGTGGCGAAGATATTGGCTGGCGTATTGTCCCCATCGCGGGAGGAGACCATCGTCATCTCGCGGTAGCCGGTCGTCGACTTGAGGAGCCAGTGATCGCCGATCGACCAGTCGACCGTCAGCGCCGCACCGCCGCTGTCGAGTTCGGATGTGACCGGGAACGTGGCTTCGGATACGAAAGGCCCCGCCCCCGACTCGGCGCCGTAGCAGCCGGGGGCGCTGCCCGTGGGGGCGCCGGGCGGCGGGAAGGTGGGCGGTCCGCCCTGGGGCGTCGCGTCAAAAGCCGGGTTGATGACGACGGCGCCGCAACTATCGAGGACCGCATTGCCGAAGGTCGCGAACGGCTGCCGATCGTTGACGCCGCCGGAGACGACCGGCGCTCCGTTCTCATCGATGACGGTGTAATCGACGACCAGCGAAGCTGAGATTGCGTCAGATGGCTCCCAGCGCAGGGTCCCGCGCGCCGACCAGCGGTCGCGATCGCCGGTCCTTATGCCGTCGAACTGCCGCTCGACATAGCCGTCGCGTTGCAGGCGGCTGACCGAGATGCCCGTTGCGAGTGATTCTCCCAGCGGCAGGTTCGAGCGAAACATCAGCGCTCTCAGGTCGTCGGTGCCGAGCCGCAGTTCGATGCGGCTCGCGGCCTCGGCGAAGCCTGGCAGGCGGCTGTGAACCTTGATTGCGCCGCCGATGGAATTGCGGCCGAACAGGGTCCCCTGCGGTCCGCGCAGCACCTCGACGCGCTCGATGTCTACGAGGTCGAGTACATTGCCGGGCGAGCGGCCGATATAGATGCCGTCCACGTACATCGCGACGCCGGGATCGGTGACCGGTGTGTAATCTGCCTGCCCGATGCCGCGAATAAAGATCTGGCCAACGGAACTGGAGCCGGACGACGGCGCCGCCTTGTCGAACTGCAGGTTCGGCACGACCGCACCGAGTTGATCCATGGCGTAGAGCTGTCGTGCCTCGAGTTCGGTGCCGCTCATCGCCGTAATGGAAATCGGCACTTCCTGCAGGTTTTCTTCACGGCGCCGCGCGGTGACGACGATCTCTTCGACCGGCTGGATGACGGCATCTGCGCGGCCGGGATCTTGCGCCTCGACTGTCAGGGGCACTAACGGCAAAATCGCTATCGCTATCGCTGCGCGACACGGCGCTGAGTTCATCTGGTGGATCCCCCCGGACTCGCAAGCGGCAATACTAACCTCGTGATGGGGGCCTGTCAGTGCCGGCCGCCTAGGCGTTTACCGAAACGTTGCCGTCACTCCAGGACGTGATTTCCGATCTCGGAGATCTTTCTGCAGCCGGTCAGGGCCATCGCGACCAGCATTTCCTTGTGGATCAGCTCCAGCACGTGTTCCACGCCGGCCTGTCCCTTCGCAGCGAGTGCGTATACCCAGCTTCTGCCAATCAGCACGGCATCGGCGCCGAGCGCCAGCATGCGCACAACGTCGAGACCGGAGTAGATTCCTCCGTCGGCCAGGATCACGAGCCGGCCGGCGGCGGCCTCGGAAATTCCCGGAAGTGCTGCAGCAGCGGAAACAACCCCATCGAGCTGGCGGCCGCCGTGATTGGAGACGACGATACCGTCGACCTCTGCAGCAACGGCCTCCCGCGCATCACCCGGGTCCATTATTCCCTTGATGATAATGGGCCCATCCCAGTTGTCGCGGATGAACGCCAGGTCCTGCCATGATACGGACGGGTCGAAGTTTTTCTGCATCCAGGCCATGAAATCCTCGAGGCCGCTTTTTTCGCCGAGCACCGGCGCCACGTTGCCGAGTTGGTGCGGCCTGCCAAGCAGGCCCACATCCCATGCCCAGCGTGGTCGCAGCATTGCCTGGGCAACCCGCCGAAAGTTCCCCGACAACCAGCTTTCACCTGCAAGGCCGGACCTGTAGTCGCGATACCGCGAGCCGGGCACGGGCATGTCGACGGTGAAGACGAGCGCCGAACAACCGGCCTCGCGTGCCAGTGCCAGCATATCGCGCATGAACGCGCGATCCCGGATCATGTACAGCTGGAACCAGAAGGGCCGGGTAGCAACCTCCGCAACCTCGCCGATCGGGCACACGCCGACCGTTGACAGGGTGAAGGGTACGCCCGCGGCCTCGGCAGCGCGCACCGCCTGCACTTCACCGCGTCGTGCATACATGCCGGCAAGGCCGATCGGAGCCAGACCGACGGGCATTTGATAATCGTGCCCAAACAACTCCATCGTCGTGTCGATTTCGGACACGTCGCGCAATATCCGCTGCCGGAGCGCGAGCGCTTCGAGATCAGCCCGGTTTCGAGCCTTGGTTACTTCTGCGTACGAGCCGCCATCAAGATATTCGAACAGGAAATGCGGGACACGCTTCCTGGCAAGGCGTCGATAGTCATAAACAGAAGCTGCTTTCATTTTTTTGTCCGTAAAATGCCGTGGATTCTAGTCCATTGACGGATTAATTGATGCGGGCACGCCTCCACTGGCAGGCCGTTCAAAGATCCTCGCGGAGCGAAATTCCCGTTCTTGTGAACAGCGGCCCCTACTCACAGAGAGTAACCGTTTGTTCATACTGGGAAAACATATCGCAATCTGGCGGTAGCGGGGTACCGAAAATGCGTCCGGCAGCGATTGCGCGAATACCGTAGGTACGCGCCTGCGGACGCGGTATGCTATCCGGGGCAAGCCAGAACGAGGTAACAGGATCATGTTCAATAAAAAGAAGGACGACCATATGGAATACGAGAGCTCCGAGCCTGTCATTACGACAAGCCCGGACGTGCGGCGACGCAAGACCTCTGTCATAGGTCCGACGCTGAAGTTCAAAGGAGAATTGTCGGCGAATGAAGACCTGATCATCGAGGGTGAGATCGAGGGTACGATCGCCCATCAGGACAAGAACCTCACCGTGGGCAAAGAGGGTCGCGTGAAGGCGGACATCGACGCGCGCACTGTCGATATCTACGGAAAAGTGGAAGGCGATATTCGCGGCGAAGACATCGTGAAACTCGCCAAGTCGGCCGACGTGAAAGGCAATATTCGCTGCGCACGGATCGTCATGGAGGATGGCGCACAGTTCTCCGGAAAAATCGAAATGGGCCATAATAAGAAGCCGGCGAGCAAACCAGCCAGCTTGACGGTTGCGGAATCGGCGAAGCAGGCCGAGTCAGTGGGATAGACGTCCCATGCCGTCGATCATAGGCAGCACGGTCGTGATGAACGGTGAACTCATCGTCGGCGAGGACCTGGAGATCAAAGGTACGTTCAATGGCACCATAACCGGCCAAAGTCAGGATACCGTCACTGTTCGCCGGATCGCGAGACTCAGCGGCGAAGTATCGGCGAGCCTGGTACAGGTCGAGGATGGCACGAACCTGGAAAACACTGTCCTTTCGGGCCGGATCCGGCTGGCAGAATAGCCGGAGTCTTGTCGAGAGCATTTTCGTTGATCACGTGAACCCGGTCGGAGCATCGAATAAGGCGAAACCTGAATCGCTCGCGGCGATGTTCCGCGAGATCGTCGACGAGCACTACGTCGTGTCCGACGACGAGTCGAAGCGCCCGTACGAATGCGACGGACTGTCGGTTTACAAGCAATTGCCAGGCCTGGTGGTGATGCCGTCGTCGACGGAACAGGTCCGGCAAATCATGCGTCTGTGTCACAAACACAAGGTGCCGGTTGTGGCCCGCGGCGCAGGGACCGGTCTCTCCGGCGGTGCGCTGCCGGACGCGGACGGCGTGCTGCTCTCCCTCACGCGTTTTTCGAAGATCCTGGAGATTGACCCGGACGCCGGTCTCGCGAGGGTGCAGCCCGGAGTGACGAATCTGGCCATCAGCGAGGCCTCCGCACCTTACGGGCTTTTTTATGCGCCGGACCCGTCATCCCAGATTGCCTGCTCGATCGGCGGTAATGTTGCCGAGAATGCGGGCGGCGTGCATTGCCTGAAGTACGGGCTGACCGTGCACAACGTGGTGCAACTTACGGTCGTCACCGTCGAGGGAGAGGTCATAACGGTCGGTTGCGAAGGCATGGCCAGCGCGGGTCCCGACCTGCTGGCGCTGATGATCGGATCCGAGGGCATGCTGGGCATCGTGACGGAAGTTACGGTCAGGCTCCTGCCGGAGCCGCCGCACTGCCGGGTCGTGCTCGCCTCGTTCGCTGAGCTCGAGCACGCTGGCGATGCCGTCACCGCGGTGATCGCGGAAGGGATCGTGCCGGCGGGCTTCGAGATGATGGACAGCCATGCCATCCGGGCCGCTGAGGATTACGTTGGTGCCGGGTACGACACGGACGCCGCGGCACTGCTCCTGTGCGAGCTGGATGGCACGGAAGAAGAAGTCCGCCACGGTATCGAGCAGGTCACGGCGGTGTTCCGGCGGCACAGTGCAGGGTCGATCCGTGTATCGCAAAACGAAGCCGAGCGCCTGCTGTTCTGGAAAGGCCGGAAATCGGCATTTCCTGCCGTCGGTCGAATCTCGCCGGATTACTATTGCATGGATGGCACGATTCCCCGCCGGAGCCTGTCGCGCGTATTGACGGACATTGCCCGGCTCTCGAGTGAGTATGGCCTGCGGGTTGCAAACGTTTTCCATGCCGGTGACGGCAACATGCACCCGCTGATCCTGTTCGACGAAAGCAAGCCTGGAGAACTCGAAAAGGCGGAAGCGTTCGGTGCCGCCATTCTCAGGCTTTGCGTCGCTGCGGGAGGCTGCATCACCGGGGAGCACGGCGTCGGTGTCGAGAAACTCGAACAGATGCTGGACCAGTTCAGCGATGCTGAACTCGCGCAGTTGAACGCGATCAAGGATGCGCTCGATCCCGACGCGCTCCTCAACCCCGGCAAAGGTGTGCCGACACTCAAGCGTTGCCAGGAGTACCGGTCCGCATGAGCGCACTTGCCGATTTGCTGCAACAGGTTCGGGACGCCGCGGCAAAGAAGCGGGCGCTCAACGTTTTCGGTGGCAATAGCAAGCAGCACCTGGGGCGCGAACCTTCGGGCGATCCTGTCGACATGAGCACGTTTTCCGGAATTGTCGATTACCAGCCGTCGGAACTGGTCGTAACGGTTCGTGCGGGTACAACGATAGCGGTACTACAGAACGCACTGGCCGAAGAGAACCAGGTGCTCGCGTGCGAGCCACCGGAGTTTGACGGCGAGGCCACGGTTGGGGGGACGCTGGCCTGCAACCTGTCGGGACCGTCGCGGCCCTGGCAGGGTTCGATACGGGACCACGTTCTGGGCGTGCGGATCATCAACGGCAAGGCCGAGCATCTGCGATTCGGCGGCCAGGTGATGAAAAACGTGGCCGGCTACGACGTTTCGCGGTTGATGGCAGGCGCGATGGGCACGCTGGGGATCCTGACCGAAGTCACGCTCAAAGTGACACCGAAACCCGAGGCGACGATGACGGTCTGCCGGCCGGTCGGCGCGACCGACGCCCTGCGCGCGATGAACGAACTGTCCCGCATGCCACTGCCGATAAATGGCGCGTGCTGGTGCGACGACAACCTGTATGTTCGTCTCGCCGGGCCGACGTCTGTGATTACTGCGGCTGCCGGACAGATTGAGGGCAGTCCGCTGTCCGACGATCGAGGTTTCTGGTCCGGTTTGCGAGAAATGAGCCTGCCATTCTTCGCCGCTACGGAAGATCTCTCGTGCATCTCACTGCGATCCACGCACGATCACTTCATGCCGGAGGCGAACTGGCTGCTCGACTGGCGCGGTGCACGCCGGTGGCTGGTGGCGGATTACGATCGCGACGCGCTCGAGCGCCTCGTAATGGATGCCGGCGGCGAAGTCTGGCGTACGCGCGGCGAGGGTAACGATGCTGGCGAGGTTTTTCCGTATCGCAGCGAGGCATATAAGAGCATGCTGTCAAGTCTCAAACAGGCGCTGGATCCAGCAGGCATTTTCAATCCGGGCCGCCTTTACTCCTGGATGTAGGGCGGCCACGTGTACCTGAAACTGCACAGTGATTTTGCGGGCAACGACCTGGCACGCGAGGCCGCGGACATTATCAAGAGCTGCGTACACTGCGGTTTTTGCAACGCGACGTGCCCGACCTACCAGGAGCTCTTCGATGAACGCGATGGCCCGCGGGGCCGGCTCTACCTGGTCAAGCACATGCTGGAGAGCGGGCAAGCCGGCGATGCGACCCGCATGCACCTGGACCGATGCCTGACGTGCCGCGCGTGCGAAACGACGTGTCCATCCGGCGTGCAATACAGCAGGGTCGCCGATAACGGGCGCGAGATCATCGACAAAGCGACGAGGCGCCCGATTTCCGAGCGCTTGATGCGCGGCTTCGCGCGGAAGGTCTTCCCGTTCCCGGCGCGCATGCGGCCACTGCTTGCAATCGGCCGGCTCGCGCGATGGTTGCTGCCGGCACGGTTGCGGCGCCAGGTCCCTCCCCGCCAGACCTTGTCCGCGCATCCTGTCGAGCAGACAGTTGCGCAGCGGACGATGCTCGTCCTCGGTGGCTGCGTGCAGGCGGCGGCGACACCCGCGACCAATCACGCGGCCAGGCGCGTGTTTCGGCGTCTCGGTATCGACCTCGTCGACGTGCCAGCGGCGGGTTGCTGCGGTGCCGTGAGTTTTCACCTGGCGGCCAGGGAAGAAGCGCTTGTGTTCGTGCGGCGAAACGTCGATGCCTGGTGGCCTTACGTCGAGGCCGGAGCGGAAGCCATCGTGTCTACGGCGTCAGGATGTGGCGTGATGATCAACGATTACGGCGAACTCCTGAAAGACGACCCTGCGTACTCGGCAAAAGCGCAGCGGATCGCTGAACTGGCCAGGGATATATCCGAGGTGCTGGAGGCAGAGGACCTGGACGTGCTTCGCGATTCAGCGGACAAGCCCGTCACTGCGGTGCATTGCCCCTGTACGCTGTCGCACGGCCAGAAACGCGAAGGCTCCGTCGAACGAATCCTCGAACGGACAGGCGTACCGCTGGTGGCAACGACCGAAAACCACCTTTGCTGTGGGTCTGCGGGCACCTACTCGTTGTTCCAGCCGGAGCTCAGTCGACGCCTGCTGGAGCGCAAACTGGCGGCATTATCCGTCGGAGAACCGGAGCAGATCGTGACCGCGAACATCGGCTGCCAGCTGCACCTCGCGTCGCAATCAGACGTGCCCGTCAGACACTGGATCGAATTGCTGGACAACCCACCAGACAGGGGCCAGTGACTTTAAGTGCCAGGCGGAATAGCGTTAATCTAGATAGTTCGCCGGGCACTTAAAGTCACTGTCCCCATGAGACCCATGAGAACATGAGCACTATCGTGGTAATGACGACGACGGATAGCCTCGACGAGGCGCGCTCGATAGCGGCCTCACTGGTGGAGCGCAAGCTGGCCGCCTGCGCGCAGATTTCGTCAATTCAGAGCTATTACGTGTGGCAGGGGTCGGTGCAGAATGACGACGAGTTCCGCCTGCTCGTGAAGACGACGGATCAGCGTTACGCGGATGTCGAGGCGGCCATTCTGGAGCTGCACTCCTACGATCTGCCCGCCATCGTCGCATTCGACATCACGAGAAGTTACGGGCCCTACGCCGACTGGGTGGCCGACAATGTGGCGCCCGAATCACGTTTAGGGGACAGTGACCCTAACTCTGTGAGTTAGGGTCACTGTCCCCTTAATTTATTATGGCTCGCGATACACGTCATCGAATCCTCGTCGCCAGTCTCCTGCTGTTCAACGAACATGGGGTGCCGCGCACGACGATCAACGATATCGCGGACGAGATCGATATCAGTCCCGGGAACCTGCATTATCACTTTCGCAAGAAAGAGGAGATCGTCGACGCGCTGACTGCCGAGTTCCAGGCCGACGCCCGCAAGGTCCTGCATCCGCCGGAGAGCGACACCGTGTCTCTGGACGATTTCTGGTGGTTCCTGCATCACCTGCTGGAACTGAAGGGCGCCTACAAGTTCATGCTGACCGATACCGAAGTCCTTGCCGACGACTATCCGAAGGTTGCACGGGCGCTGCGGCACTTCGCGAGAGCGGTAAATGCGGCTTTCGAGTTGTATCTGCTCGGTCTGGTGCAGAACGGCTATCTGAATACGGATATGGCGGGCGTGAAGAGCGCCGCCAGGAATATCGCCATCATTGCGCTCATGTCCGAGCGCTTCGACGAACTGATTGAACCAGGTTCGGCGGCGGATGACGCAGCGCTCGGCGTCGCGCGGTCCATCCTCGGGTTGCTGAAACCGCTCGCGACCATTGACACCGCGATTGAACTGGAAGAACTGGCCACTCACTACGCTGAGTGAGTGGCCAGCAAGTCGCTATCAGGCGGCTTTCGTTTGAGTCGTGGCAGCCGGTTTTGCGGCGGGTGCTTTCTTGGTTGCCGCTTTCTTGGTGACCGCTTTCCTGGCGGGCGCCTTCTTGGCCGCAGGCTTCTTTGCCTTCGGTTCGACCGACTTCAGAAGCTTGTCGAGCTTCTTGTTGATCTTGTCGATGTCGTTCTTGCTCGGCACGTTCATGCGATCCATCGCGTCAGCAACACGCTTGTCGAATGCGCTCTGCAGCTTGTTCAGCTTGGAACGATCACGTACACGGTCGAGCAGGCCTTCGGCCCTCTCCTCGGCGTCGTCCCGCATTTCGCGGACCGAATCCTGAACGTCGTCGATCAGTTTCTCAGTCTTCTTCGAGGCTTCCTTGCGGAACTTCTCGCCGTCCTTTACCAGCGACTCGAAGGTCTCGGTACCCATTTTCTGGGCATTGGCGAATGCACCCAGGCCAGCCAGGAATACATTGTCCAACTGCTCGGTAATTTCGCTAACTCTCTGTTTTGCTTTGCTTTCTTTCTTAGCCATGGTTTTCTCCTTAGCACGGTTGTTTTCGAATTATGGGAACTGTAGCTCGCAAAATTAGGGCCTTCATACTAAATTGGGCGCATGATTCTCTCGGCAACAAGGCGCCTGCAGCGCGCCATGGACGCCGCCGACAGCTACGACGAGTGGCGAGAGGCGGCAATCGCGCACGACAAGGCGTCGGGCGTACAGGAGTGGGTGGAGTCGGACGAGTCGAAATATTTCGATTACGTTTCCATCCGGCGGCGCCTGGAGAAGCTGCGCAAGCTTCGAGCGGCCGGTGACCACGAGCGCCTGCTTTATGCGCTCAACGAGGGCATTCACGGCAATATCGACGGCATCGGTCGCCGTCCGCTGTACGGCAAGGCGAAATTCGGCACCAAGCGGCTGATCGCGGAGTATGTCGATGAAGTCGTCCGGGCGCTCGAACTGCTTGCGAGTGAAGCGGCCGAGGATATTCCTCTCGACGATCGCGTCGACTTCTTCCGCCGCGCCCAGCACTGCTTCGGCTGCTCCGCGTTCGTCATGAGCGGTGCCGGCTCGCTGTTGTTTTTCCACATTGGCGCCGTAAAAGCGATGTGGCTCGAGAACATACTGCCGGACGTCCTGTCAGGCAGCAGTGGCGGGGCGATCGTAGCCAGCCTCGTCGGCACTTACGAGGAACAGGATCTCGGGCGGTTGTTCGAGCCCGAAAACCTGGTGCACGCGATAGAGCGCGACACCGGGCTATGGCGCTACTTCGACATGTTCCGGCCCGAGGTTGCTTCCCTGGAAGAGGTGCATGAGGCGATCCAGCGGTTGCTTCCCGATCTGACTTTCCTGGAGGCGTTCGAGCGCACCGGGCGGCATATGAACGTCTCAATTGCCGCTGCGGAAAAGCACCAGACATCGCGTCTGCTGAACTCCATTACGACACCGAACGTGTGCGTGCGTGAGGCAGTGATGGCATCCGCAGCTGTGCCCGGTTTTTATCCGCCAGTACGACTCATGGCGCGGAGTGACAAAGGTAAGAAACAGCCCTACCTGAAGTCTCGGCGCTGGGTCGATGGTTCCATCAGCGACGACATGCCCGCGAAGCGCCTGACCAGGATCTACGGTGTGAACCACTTCATCGTGAGCCAGGTCAATCCGCACGTGTTCCCGTTCGTTACCGATACGCGGCGGGGCACCGACCCGATTTCGATTATGAAAGCCGCCGGCAGCCGCACCGCGCGCGAATGGCTGAACGCCGGCGCGACGCTGTTCGAGAAGCCGCTGTCGTGGAATCCTACGCTCAACAGGATCACCAACGCGGGTCTCAGTATCATTAACCAGGACTACTTCGGCGACATCAATATCCTGCCCGACCGGCTGCTCTTCAATCCGTTGAAGTTACTTGCACACCGCTCCGTCGATGAAGTCGTCGAGCTGATTGCGTTGGGTGAGCGCGCGACCTGGCCGAAGATCGAGATGATCCGGGTCCAGACGAAGATTGGCCGAACGCTCGACCGTATCGTAGGTCAGGTCGATCACGGTGCGCCAAAGCTCAGCGGATCGACGGTGCGTCGAGCCAGTTAAGACCCGCCCGGCTCAGGCTGCGGGTAGCTCGTTGCCCGGCGCCTGATTCTTTCCCGCGCTTTTCTTGCCGCCAGCCTTTTTCTTCGCGGCCTTTTTCTTCGCGGTTTTTTTCTTTGCGGCTTTTTTCTTCCCGGGTTTCTTTTTCGGTGCAACTGCCGCTTTCAGGCTCTCGACGGACGCGTCGATGCACTCGATGAAGAACTCCATGTCCGGCATGATTTCGCGCGTCGAGGTTACGTTGAAAGTAATTTCGCCGTTGTAGCTCGGGGTTGCGATGAACAGGCCCATGCCGTTGACCAGCGGCGCAAGGCCGTAGGCACCGACCTGCAGGGCGCCGTTCATGTAAAGCGGAACCTGCGGCCCGGGGATGTTGGAGATGAACAGGTTGCAGGTGCGCGCAGCCATGCCCGCGCGCAGCACGAGACGTCCCGCGAGGACCTGGGTCGCGGCAGGGACATGCTGGCTGAGGTCGGTCATCAGGCGCGCGGAGACCCCCGCCTTGGCTTCCTTGCTCAGCTTGGTGGCCTCGTGGATACGGCTAAGCCGGCCGACATCGTTGCCGACATTGGTATATATCGGCGCCGTCATGGACGTAACATTATTGCCCGGCGAATGGGCTTCCGCCTTGCTCGAGCGGCGGGCATTGATCGGCACCCACGCGATCAGCGGGTCATTGGGCAGTTCATCGTGATGCTGCAGGTAGCGGCGCAACGCACCGCCGCACACCGCCAGAACCACGTCGTTGATCGTCGTGCCGGGAACGGCCGCCTTGATGGCTTTGAAATCGTCCAGCCGGAATGCCTTTGCACCGAACATCTTGCGCGGGGAGACCGCGTGGTTGAAACGCGTTTCCGGGACGTCCTGCTTGTCTTCGTTCTGGGCGGTCAGCACCCGCTGCGCAGCGTGGTAAACACTGGGAACCGATCGCATGACCGCGTCTGTGAGGCCAATAGGCGACCGGACCGTGTGCCAGGCGGCACGGACCGCCATGTCCACGATGCCCGGTTTCGGGCTGCGCCGGAGCCTTGCCATGTTCAGCGGCACCGCGGGCGTGCCCTTGTTGTCGATATCGGCCATGGCGCCAAAGAAATCCATGATGGCCTTGCCGTCGACGGCGGCGTGGTGGATCTTGGTGACGAGCGCGTAACTTCCCTTCGGCAGCCACTCGACGTTGTCGAGGCCTTCGATGACGTACATCTCCCAGAGCGGCCGGTTCATGTCCAGCGGCCGCGAATGGTAGCGGGCCACATGGATGCAGAACTGTCGCCAGTCGCCGGGTTCGGGCAGCCGACCGTGGCGAACGTGATACTCGAGATCGAAGTGTTCGTCGTCGACCCAGTAAGGAAAATCCAGCTCAAGCGGCACGTGCACGAGCCGCCGCTTGAACAGCGGGCTCATGTGCAGCCGGCTTTCAACGTGAGCGAGAATATCCCTGAAGCGCACGACCTCGCCGCCCGGCACGGTCGACTGGTCGAAGATGGCAACCGAGGTGAGGTGAGTCAGGTTTTCCGGCGATTCCAGGTAGAGGAACTGGGCGTCCTGTGGGCTTAACTGGTCCATGAAAGTGACTCCCTATTGTTCCATTGCCTGAAGATAGATTGCGCGGACATCGGCGACGTGCCTGTCGATCGACTCTGCCGACCAGCTGCTGGTATCGATCGGCGGAAGCACCTCGACGTTGACCGTGCCCGGGTGAAAAAGCAGGTCGCCTTTGGGCTGAACGTCGTTTGAGTTGTGGATGACGATAGGAACGATCGGCACACCTGCCTGCATCGCGAGATGAAAGGCACCTTTCTTGAACGGCGCAAGCTTGTCGGTGATCGATCGCGTACCTTCCGGCGAGAGGCAGACCGATTTGCCCTCGACGCGCATTGCGTCGACCAGGGGCATCATCGCCTCGATGGCCTTCTCGGTATTCCTGCGGTCGATCAGCACGACGCCAGCCGCTTCGAAAACCCGGCCCACGATTGGCATGTCGCGAATCTCGCGTTTGCCCACTCCCGTGATGTCCCGCCGCAACAGGCGTGCCACGATGACGAGATCGACATTGCTCTGGTGGTTGAAGATGAACACGGCAGGGCGATTCGACCAGAGGTGCTGCTCGCCGTCGATCTTCAGGTTGAGACCGATGAGCGCGCTCGCCGTGTCGGCAAACAGCGAAATCGAGAAGTTGAGGGCGTCGCGCTTCGAGCCGGTGAGAAGCCAGATAGGGAAGCCGGCGGCGAACGAACCCACCAGGTTCACCGGCATGAGCAGCGAACGCACCCAGTCGGACGGGTGTGTGCTGCCGCGACTTCCGAAGCGACGGATCGGCCAGCCATTGCGCTCGGCGATGCGCTGCAGTTTTGCGTTCGGATTCAGCGGGCGCGGCTTGCCGACTCGTTGCAACAACTCGATGTCGTCGTCGCTGTCGGAATAGAAGAACGACCTGTCGAGGTCGACGCCGTGCGTTGCGGTTAGCCCCTCGGCCGCCGTTACCTTGCCCTCGCCGAAACAGGTAGGCTGGACGACCGCGCCGGTGAAGTAACCTTTTTCGACCTCGAGCTCCGTAAACAGCACGTTGTCGATGCCGAGATCGCGCGCGGCCGGCTCGACCTGGTAGCGAGTTGCCGACGTGATGATCGCGACGGTGTGTCCCATGTGCAGATGAGCCTGGACCAGCGCGCGCGATTCCGGGTAGATCTGCCGTGCCAGGTGAGATTCGAAGAGTTCCTGGCCGAAATTTGCGTAGCTGTCTTCGCGGACACCCCTCAGGAATTGCGAGGCCGCGATCATCATGGCGGAGAACCCCATCTTGCCGATACCGAAGCTGACCATGGCACTGACCAGTTCCATCAGCTCGCGCACGGAGAGGTTGCCGCGTTTCACCTGTTCCTGGATGAAAGTCACCGCGGAGTAGCCCGAGATCAGGGTGCCGTCAAAATCGAAAAACGCACCGATCTCCGGTCCCTCGGGGGACTGCATGATTTCGGCGATGATGTCCTCGTGTGGCTGCATTCAAGATCTCCGGCAAGACCGCCAATTATACCGGAGCGTGCCCGGCGATTGCCCGTGAACTCTTCGTGATAATGTGGCTTTCGTCACCCTGGGGCGGAAATATGACTGACATCACTGGAAGCCGGGCATTGATCACGGGCGCCGCGAGCGGTATCGGCAGGTTGCTGGCTGCGGAAATCGGCAGAGCCGGGGGCAGCCTGGTCCTGTGGGACATCGATGCGGAGCGGCTCGGCGAGGTGCGGGACGAGCTGCGCGCAGACGGCTGCGAGGTTCAGAGCTACGTCTGCGACCTGACCCGGCGCGAGGACATCGAGTCGGTGGCGGCGAAGACCATTGAAGACTGCGGACAGGTGGACATCCTCGTGAATAACGCCGGCATCGTGTCGGGGAAGAGCCTGCTGGAAATATCGCCGGCCGAGATCGAGAGGACCTTCCAGGTCAACGCGCTGGCCCTGTTCTGGACCGCGAAGGCATTCCTTCCCGGCATGCTCGAGCGGGACAGGGGGCACATCGTCACGATCGCTTCTGCCGCCGGGCTCGCCGGCACATCGAAGCTGACCGACTATTGCTCGAGCAAGTTTGCCGCCGTCGGATTTGACGAGTCATTGCGGGTGGAACTGAAACGGCAGAAAAGCGCCGTCGTCACGACCGTGGTTTGCCCGTTCTACACCGACACCGGCATGTTCGAAGGCGTACAGACCCGGTTTCCCTGGTTGTTGCCGATCCTCGATCCGCAATACGTCGTGAAGCGCACCGTCAGGGCCATCGAAAAGGACAAGCGACGGCTGGTCATGCCGCGGTTCGTGTACACCGGCTGGCCGAGCCGCCTGCTGCCGGTAGACTGGTACGATGCGCTGATGGCTTTCTTCGGCATCAGCCACAGCATGGACGATTTCCGCGGTCGCTAACTGAATATATCGGCCGGGTCGATGCCGAACGCGCCGTGCTCGTGGCCGCCCACTATCCATTTCGCGTTCGAGTGCGTCGCGTCCATCGGCAATTCGCGCATCTCGAGCAGCGTCGGCTGGTCCAGCGGAGTCCGGTTCTCGTCGAGAAGCACCAGTACTTTAGGACGCAGCACGTTGGTCGGGTTCTGCTCGAGCACGACCGCCACCGAGCCGTCGTTTAGTTCGACGAGGCTCGCCACCGGGAACATGCCCATCGTGGCCAGGAACTGCCCGACCACCTCCGCCGCAAACGCTTTGCCACGCATGTCGTTCAACGCCCTCGCGGCATCGTAGGCTGCCATGGGCTTCGAGTATGGCGTTTCACTGGTCATGGCGTCGTAACAGTCCGCGATACCGGCTATACGCCCGAATGGCGGGATCTGGTTGCCGTAAAGGCCTCGCGGATAGCCGGAGCCGTCGAAGCGCTCGTGATGGCTGCTCACCATGTCGGCAATGGTCTGAGTTACGCCCTGCGATTGGGACAGAATCTTTGCGCCCAGTTCCACGTGCTGCCGCAGCATCGCCTTCTGCTCCTCCGAGATTGCTCCCGCGGTCGCGGCGATGCTTTTCGGCAGCGTGGAATTGCCGATGTCGAGCAGCATGCCGCCCAGCGCCAGTTCTTCGAGCATGTCACGGTCGAAATTCAGGTGGCGCCCGAACATCAGGCACCAGATGGCCGTGCCGACGGTACGGTTGTAATTCTCGCTACTGCGCTTGCGCGAAAACACCGTCCAGGCCAGCGCATTCGGGTTGCGCAGTATGCTATCGATTGCCGGCTGCACAGCCTGTCGCAGTTCTTCCATGCGGACGTCGCCACGGAGCGTTGCCCTGTCCATCATCTGCTTGTGATGTTTAGAGAGGACCTTGTAGGCAATGCGCGCCGCGTCCGCCTCAGCGCGCACCGTTGTCTGAATCCGATAACCCTCCTGCCCGCTGGAGGCGAGCGTCGCGGCCTGGCGGTACAGCCCGAGGCGTATGAGCAGTTTCTGCAGCCATCGAAGTAGCTTGCCCGGCTCTTTCGCCTTGCGGCGTGTGGGCTGTGGCGGTGCTTTGCCGGGCTTGTGCTGCGTCTGAATCAACCGGCGAACCTGGTCGTCGGTCAGTTTGCCGCGCTCGACGTCGATATAGACGGTACTGCAGCAGCGTTGCAGCATGTCGATCTCCGCCTGTTCGCGGATTTCGAAACCCTGGAAGATGAACGGCGTCTCGAGCCAGGGACGATCCAGCTTCGAGACGTACATGCCTTCGCAGACTTTTTCGACGTCGATGGGGACTTGCTTGATGCTCAACGGAATCAATAACTAACGGTAACTGCGGAATCATAACAGAGGAGTTTTGGGTTCGGGCTATAATCCGGTACAACCATTCCGGTAGCCGCGCAGAGGTTTTCCCAGGATGTCGCCGGAATCCGTAGTCAGTGCAAGGACAGCATTCCGCGAGAACCGGATCCCGGAGCATTACTCCGGGCCGCTGCATCTCGTGACGATCATCGGTTTCTCCGTCCTGGTCGCAGCGATGAGTCTGGCGATGCTCTCAGACGTTCGGCCGGCCGAATGGCTCGCCATTCCACTGACGTTCCTGTACTGCAACCTCGCCGAATACCTGGGGCATCGGGGTCCGATGCATAAAAAGACCCGGCTTCTGAGCGGCATCTTCAAGCGGCATACCGTCGAACATCACTCGTTCTTCACGGATGAAGCCATCAGCTTCGACTCGCCGCGGGATTACCGCGCCGTGTTGTTTCCGCCGATATTGCTGGTCTTCTTCTTCGGCTTCTTCGCGGTTCCTGTCGGCGCTACCCTGTATTACCTCGTATCGCCCAACGTCTGTTTCCTTTTTTTGTTCACGGCGATTCTCTATTACCTGAATTACGAACTCTTCCACTTCTCGTATCACGTGGATCCGCAGTCGTGGCTCGGCCGCCTGCGTCTCATTCGTCGGCTGCGCAGCAATCATGTCCTGCATCACAACAAGACGCTGATGACGCGTTACAACTTCAATATCACCTACCCGATCTGCGACCAGCTGTTCGGCACGCTCTACCGCAGCGGCGAAAGGAGCGAGGACCGTTGAAAGCCATCGTTTACCGAACATTCTCAGGCCCTATGGAAACAGAGCAGGTCCCGGATCCGGCGCCGCCCGCCGGTGGCGTCGTGCTGAAAGTTATGGCGAGCGGCGTCTGCCTGAGCGACTGGCACGGCTGGCAGGGGCACGACCCGGATATCAGGCTTCCGCACGTTCCCGGGCACGAGCTGGCCGGCATTGTGGAAGCGGTGGGCGAGGGCGTTATCCGATGGCAAGCCGGCGACCGCGTGACGCTGCCGTTCGTTTGCGGATGCGGCCGCTGTCCCCAATGTTCGTCGGGCAATCAGCAGGTCTGCGACCACCAATTCCAGCCGGGCTTCACGCATTGGGGGTCATTCGCGGAGTACGTCGCGATCCACTACGCCGACGAGAACCTCGTGCGGTTGCCGGACGATATGCACTTCGACACGGCGGCGAGCCTCGGCTGCCGTTTCGCGACGTCATTCCGGGCGGTAGTTGACCAGGGGGCAGTGTCCGAAGACGAGTGGGTGGCCGTGCATGGCTGCGGCGGCGTCGGACTGTCGGCAATCATGATTGCCACCGCGTTCGGCGCCCGGGTCGTTGCCGTGGACATTTCAGACGACAAGCTCGCATTCGCGAAGCAAATGGGCGCCGTTGCCGGCGTGAATGCGAATTCGGCCGGCAACGTTGCGGCCGCCGTGCGCGACGTGACCGATGGCGGCGCACACCTCTCGGTGGAGGCAATCGGCAATGCCGCCGCCTGCTTCGATTCCATCGACTGCCTGAGAAAGCGCGGCCGGCACGTCCAGGTCGGCTTGATGACCGGCAGTCAGCAGGCGCCGCGAATTCCGATGCACAAGGTGATTGCGAACGAGCTGGAGATTCGTGGCAGTCACGGCATGCAGGCGCATCGCTATGACGAGATGCTGGCGATGATCGGGGCCGGCGACCTGGCGCCACAGGAACTCATCGGGCGAACGATCGATCTCGAGGGATCGATCGCCGCCCTGACATCGATGGGCGATTTCGACACGACAGGCGTGACGATCATCACCCGGTTCTGAGGTCTTACCAGGGCATCTGGCTGCCGTCGTAGGACCAGAACGTGCCGTTGTCTGCCGGCGACAGCTTGTCCAGCACCGCCTTCATGCCTCCGATCGACTCCGCTGGCACCAGCGTTGCATTCGGGCCGCCCATATCGGTCTGGACCCAGCCCGGGGTCAGCACGACGCAGATGAAGCCTTCGGGGCCGAGCTCGGCGGCCAGGGTCTTCGTGAACATGTTGAGGGCCGCCTTGCTCTCGCGATAGCCGTAAAAATTGCCGCGCTCGTTTTCGGCAATGCTGCCGAGGTTGCTGCTGAGTCCCGCGATTACCTTGAGTTTGCCCTGGCGCAGGTTGGGCAGCAGCGCACGGGTCACGCGGACTGGCCCGACGGTGTTGACCTCCAGCGTCCGGTTGTAGTCTTCGAAATCGATCTCCTCGATCTTGCCCACGCGCGGGAAGATCCCGGCGTTGTTGATCAGCACATCGATGGGCTCTCCCGCAAGTTCCGCGGCCATCCGGTCGACACTTTCCTGGTCGGCGACGTCCAGCTGCACGAGCCGCACGCCCAGTGCCTCGAGGTCTTCCGCGTCGCCCGGTTTGCGAGCGGTGCCAATGACGCGCCACCCGGCTTCCTTGTATTGCCGGGCAAACTCGAGCCCCAGCCCGCGGTTGGCGCCAGTGATCAGCACGGTGTGCCGGTCATTTGCTGCCGAATCCCCGGCGCGTACCTCGGTCTGCGCGCCGAAGAACATGGCCACGGCCAGGGCCAGGGAAACAAGCGGTCGTGCATATGTCTTTGATTGGAAAGCCATCGAATGTCTGTCCTCAGTTGTCAGGAAGCGGCAGTGTAACGTCGCGCAGGCCGGGAAATCGAGAGCCGTGGAACCTTATCTGCGTCACATCCGTGTATGTGACGAGTTTCAAATTTAATGCTTGGGAGACACATTATGTTCAGCAACAGGATCGTTGCATCTTCTGGTATTGCCTTACTGCTGACGGCGCTTGCCGGATGCGGTGGCTCGGGTAGCTCGGATGCACCCGCAACGCCAGGCGCGCCGTCGGCAACCGACCAGACCACTGTCGGCCAGATCACGGGTTTCGGCAGCATTTACGTCAACGGCATAGAGTTCGAGACGGTTGGCGCCAGTTACGAAGTCGACGACGCGATTGCATCGGACGATGATGCGCTCGCCGTCGGTATGGTCGTCAAGGTCGAGGGCTCCGTTAATGCGGACGGGCTTACGGGAACAGCCTTCAGCGTTTCTTACGACGACGATATAGAAGGCGTCGTAGACGAGCTGACGGAAACGGACGACCCGGACATAAAAACGTTCGTCGTCATGGAGGTGACGGTGGTTGCCGACGCGAACAAGACGAACTTCGACAGTGACGATTCGAGCTTCAGCTTCGATACGATCGCCAATGGCGACGTCGTCGAAGTGAGTGGTGACTATGGTCCCGACGACCGTCTGTACGCGACGTACATCGAGCAGCAGGACGCAGACGACAACGAGTACGAAGCAAAGGGGATCGTGTCGCTGTACGACGGGGGGAGCAATTTCGTGCTCATTCTCCGTAACGGCAGCACCCTGAACGTAGCGGTCGCCCTGGGCGCCGAGATACCGTCGGTCGGCATCGCAGACGATCAGTTCGTGGAGGTCGAAGGCACGATCGATGACCCGACGGCTGCTACGAAAATCCTGACGGCGTTCAAAGTCGAACTCGAGGACGATGACCGGCTCGACGACGACGACAACGAGGTCGAGGTCAAGGGCATCCTGAATTACGACGCGGATTCCGGGACCTGGTTCGTCAAGGATATTCCGCTGGCGTTCGGCGGCAGTATCGAATACAGCCCGCTCTCGCTGGAAACCATGCTCGCGGACCAGTCTGCGGCCGGGATGTATGTCGAGGTCGAGGGTGATTACGTCGACGATGTATTGCAGGTCGAGAAGATCGAACTCGAGGACGACGAACTCGGGTTCAAGGCCGATATCCTCCGCAAGTCGGATGGCGGCACGCTGACCCTGTCCTTTGGCGATGCGGTGGGCACGGTGGACGTTATCGTGAACAACGAAACCATGTTCCTCGACGACGATGCCGTCCAGTCGTTCGACTACGGTTCTATAAACATGGGCGACAAGGTCGAGATCGACGCACGCTGGGGCAGCGACGGCGCAATCTATGCGTCAAACATCCATCTCGAAGACAGCTCGGATTACGAGATCGAGGGTCCCGTCGAAGTAATTGACGCCGGTACCCTGCAGGTCCTCGGCGTTATCTACAACATCGATTCCGGCGTCACGGTCTTCGAGGACGGCATGCCGGTCGTTGGCGACTTCGTGGAAGTCGAAGACGACAATGGTGACGGCCTCGCAGACACGGTAGAAATCGAAGATTAGTCCCCGCTTAGCCGATTTTTACCCCTTTCGGACCGGCCCTCGTGGCCGGTCTTTTTTTGCCTGAAACATCCGTGGCGTCGCGTGTGTACCGGTATTTCTACCTATATCTATCATCCCTCTAATTTAGATAATTCTAATATATAGAGCAGGAACTCAGGTACATAGCTATGAAGTTCGGAACTCGCTGGCCGCCCGTACCTGCGGGCATTCTCATCGGGATCAGCATGCTGCTGACTTTCGTCGTCGCGGGGCGCGGCATCGGTGCAAGCGGTGCAATGACACGGTTCGTCGCCTGGGTGCAGCACGGCCTGTTCCCGGAAGCCACGGAGCAGAGCGTCTACTTCGGCCACTATTTCGCCGACGGTGCGCACCCGCTCAATGACTACCTCGTCTTCCTCGTCGTCGGCCTTCTCATCGGCAGCTTTGTCGCCGCGTGGCTGAGCGGCGAGCTTCGCGTCGAAGTCCTCCGCGGCCCGCGCAGTTCAATTCTGTACCGCCTTGCGCTCGGCCTGACGGGCGGCGTGCTCGCCGGTTTTGCAGCCCGCCTCGCGCGCGGCTGCACGAGCGGCCAGGCGCTGGTCGGTGGTGCCGAACTATCCCTCGGCGCATGGGTGTTCATGATGTGCATATTCGCCGGCGGCTGGATGGCGGCCTGGTTCGTGAGAAAGCAATGGATATGATTGCTCCCCTGGTAAAAACGGGCGTTATCTCGCCCGAGCTGAATCTGTGGCTCGCGGTCCCCATCGGCTTCGTGTTCGGTTTCGCGCTGTTTCATGCCGGATTTACGGACGGCCGGCGCATCGCCTGGGCGTTTTATTTCAAGGACGTTGGCGTCCCGGTCGTCATGTTCTCGGCCATCGTCACCGGCATGCTCGGCCTCTGGGGCCTGAGCCTGATCGGGTTCCTGGATATTTCGGAGGTCTACTTGTTGCCCACCTTCCTGCTGCCGATGGCGGTTGGCGGCATCCTGTTCGGCCTCGGCATGGTCATCGGCGGCTATTGCCCCGGTACCGCGATCGCTTCGGTGGCAACCGGCAAAATCGACGCTGTGATCTTCATCGTCGGCTTCCTTGCCGGCAGCCTGGTTTTCGGCGACCTGTTCCCGGTCTGGGGCGACTTCTACAACAGTGACTACATGGGCGTCGTCCGCCTCGACCAGTCGCTGGGCATCGGGCTGGGCGCCGCCGTGTTCGGCATCATCGTTATTGCGGTTGCCGGTTCGCTCGGGATGCGCTGGATCCAGAGGCGTTTCTGGCCGACGACGGAAGAGGCCGATCCGCAACAAGGCGCCGTCCTGAAGCTGCAGGGCAGTCTCATTGCCGCCGCACTGGTCATCGGCCTGGTGTTCGCGTTCTTCCCGACCGAAGCGTTCATCGACGATACCGTGGAGCCGCCTTACTACATCATTCCGAAAGCGGAAGTGACGCCGTGAAACGACGCGAATTCATCAAGCTATCCTCCTTGCTCGGGGCCAGCGCCGCCGCATCACCTGCGTTGATGCTCGGGGGATGTGCGGCCAGGCCACTGCCCGGTTCCGGTACGGTCAGCAGCACGCCGACGATATGTGACATGTGTTTCTGGAAGTGCGCGGGTAACGTGTACAAGGAAGACGGCGAACTTTGGAAGATCACCGGAAACCCGGATGACCTGCACAGCACCGGTCGCCTGTGCACCCGCGGCACCGGCGGGCCGGGCGCGTACACGGATCCCGACCGGCTGAAACAGCCGCTCATGCGCGTGACCATCGACGGCCGGCAGACGTTCCGGGAGACGTCATGGGACGTGGCGCTCGATTTCATCGCGGAAAAGATGAAGTCCATTGCCGCGACCGCCGGTCCGGAACGGATGTTGATGTTGAATCATGGCGCCGGCAGCAGTCATTTCCGGCACCTGCTCAGGGCGTACGGTTCGGACAGTCGTGCGGAACCGGCGTTCGCGCAGTGCCGCGGTCCTCGCGACGTCGGCTTCCGGCTGACGTTCGGCGAGTCAGCAAACTCGCCGGAGCGCACCGACATGGCCAATGCCGAGTGCATCGTGCTCATCGGGTCGCACATCGGCGAGAACCTGCACAACGGCCAGGTGCAGACGCTGGCCGAGGCGCTGAACAGGGGCGTGAGCCTGATTACGGTCGATCCGCGCTTCTCGGTGCCGGCAGGCAAGTCGAAATACTGGCTTCCTATCAAGCCCGGCACCGACATGGCCCTGCTACTCGCCTGGATGAACGTGCTGATCACGGAGGAGCTTTACGACAAGGACTACATCGAGCGCTACACGACGGGTTTCGAGCAGCTGGCCCGGCATGTCCGCGACTACACGCCGGAATGGGTTTATCTCGAGACAGGCATCAAGCCGGACGTGATCCGGCAAACGGCACGCGAAATGGCGAAAGCCGCGCCGGCAACGGTCGTGCATCCGGGACGCCACGCTGTCTGGTACGGCGATGACACGCAGCGTAGCCGGGCGATCGCGATGCTGAACGCATTACTGGGATCCTGGAATCGCAAGGGCGGCTTTTACATTCCCGAGAAAGTCAGCCTGCCGAATTACCCGCTCCCCGGGTACCCGAAGCCGAAAGCGAAGACGGCCGATGCGTACCCGGGCAAATGGCCGTTCGCCGGCCAGGGCGTTACGAACGGCGTGATCGATGCGTCCTTCGGCGACGATGCCTTTTTCAAAGGCTGGCTGGTCTACGGCACCAACCTGCCGCAGACGATCCCGGGCGTGGCGGCGAAGCTCGAGGCGGCGGCGAATTCGCTGGAGCTGCTGGCGGTAGTCGAAACGATGCCCTCCGAGATGACGGGCTACGCGGACGTGATTCTCCCGGAATGCACCTACCTCGAACGTTACGACGACCTCCGCAATTCGGGCGAACGGCATCCCTCCCTGGCGCTGCGTATGCCGGCCTTCGAGCCGAAATACGACAGCAAGCCGGGCTGGTGGATTGCGAAACAGCTCGGCAAGCGGCTCGGTCTGGACGAATATTTCCCGTGGGACGATTACTCCGAGAAGCTCGACTGGCAGCTCAAACAGGTGGGCAGTTCGCTCGAGGAGATGCAGAAGATCGGCGTGAAGAACTTCCCGCGCAAGCAGCCGCTGTACATGCGCGAAGGAGAGCGCGCGGTCTTCCGGACGCCGAGCCGCAAGATCGAGCTCTACTCAGAACAGCTGGCCGACAAGGGCTTCGACCCGATGCCGGTTTACACGCCGCCCGACCCGGTCCCGGATGGTTTCTACCGGCTCAATTACGGGCGCATGCCCGCACACACGTTCGGCAAGACCGTGAACAACCCGATGCTGTTCCAGCTGTCTCCCGAGAACCAGGTGTGGGTCAACCCGCTGGTCGCGAAGGAATGGTCGCTCAAGAACGGCGACTACGTGCGACTGGGTGGCACCAACGGCGTGGTCAGCAACAAGGTCAGGGTACGGGTCACCGAGCGGATCGGCCCGGACTCCGTGTTCATGGCGCACGGTTTCGGCCACAAGTCCAAGCGCCTGCGGCTGGCGGCCGGTGTCGGCGCCGATGATACGGAGCTGATGGGCAACATCAAGATCGATCCCATTATGGGCGGTACCGGAATGCGCGCGAATTTCGTGACGTTCGTTAAAGAACGCGCCTGAGGAGATCGCTGATGACACGATTTGCCATGGTGATCGACACGAAGACCTGCATCGGTTGCGGTGATTGCGTCGTCGCGTGCAAGGCCGAGAACAGGGTGCCGGACGGGCTGAACAGGGACTGGGTCGTCGAAGCGACCCGCGGCAAGTACCCGAAGCTGACGACGGAGTTTCGCTCGGAGCGCTGTAATCACTGTTCCAACGCGACCTGCGTAACGCTGTGCCCGACCGGCGCGAGCCACTACTGGGCGGGCACGAACATCGTCCTCGTAGACCCCGACATGTGCACGGGTTGCAAGGCGTGTATCGCGGCCTGTCCCTATGACGCTCGCCTCGTCATGCATCCGGATGGCTATATCGACAAGTGCACCTTCTGTCATCACCGGGTGGAGGAGGGCCTCGACCCGGCGTGCGTTTCGAGCTGCCCGACCCGCTGCATGCACTTCGGATCGCTCGACGACCCCGAGAGCGAGGTCAGTCGCTTGCTCAGGACGCGCAAGTACAAGGTTCTGAAGCCGGAAACCGGCAACGTGCCGAACGTCTACTATCTGATCTGAGGGCCGCGGACGATGAAAGAAGAACTGTTTGTCACCGCGCGCAGCAACGCGCTCATTGACCCGAGCCTGCACATCTGGACCTGGGAAGTGGCGATGTACCTGTTCCTCGGCGGCCTGACTGCCGGCATCATGGTATTCGCTGCCTGCATGACGCTTCTCAGAAAAGA
>Ga0193948_1000019_pt1 | contig 27520 bp, 22 predicted proteins | sample FRT_12_MG_FD_161659 | JGI IMG/M metagenome (GOLD analysis project Ga0193948, IMG submission 161659) | Sediment microbial communities from the Broadkill River, Lewes, Delaware, United States - FRT_1-2_MG | ecosystem: Environmental > Aquatic > Freshwater > River > Sediment | place: USA: Delaware... | reverse complement strand
AAACGCGGCTACGAAATCAAGTCCGTGATCGGCTGCTCCGTCGGCGCGATGGTGGGTGGCTGCTACTGCGCGGGGAAGCTCGACAAGTTCGAGGAGTGGGTGTGCAGCCTGAGTGAGTGGGACGTCGTGCGCTTCATGGATTTCTCGCTGTTTTCCAAGAACGGCATCATGAAAGGCGACATGCTCACGGATACGCTGCGCGAACTCGTCGGCGACCGGACGATCGAGGACCTGCCGCTTCCCTTTGCCGCGGTCGCAACCGATATTAACGATCACAAGGAGGTGTGGCTCAACCGGGGCGACCTGTTCGATGCCATGCGCGCATCGATGGCGATACCGGGCCTGATGACGCCTAAAGAGATCGACGGCAAGACACTCGTGGATGGTGGTTTGCTGAACCCATTGCCCGGCGCGCCCACGTATCTCGACGGCACCCAGTTCACGATTGCCGTCAGCCTCGCGGGACGCGATGTGGACGAGCCTTTCGGCCCGAACCCGCCGGAGCCAAGAGAGAATTCCATCGACCGGTACCGGAAATCGATCGATGAATTCCTCGGCTCGGTACAGGACAAACTCGGCCTCGAGCCGAAGAAGGACAAGAAAGAGAAAGTGGAGCTCGGCGTCTCCGGCGTCATGCTCGAGGCGTTTGATGCGATGCAACAGACCATCGCACGCTACCGGCTTGCTGCTTACCCGCCCGACATACTCATTGAAATCCCCAATAACGTCTGCCGCACACTCGAGGTGTACAAGGCCCGGCGGCTGATCCACGCGGGGGAACACTGGGCCCGCGAAACCTTCGATCACCACGCGCACCTTGCAGGTACATAAATTATTACAGAAAGTTACATATTCCTGCGGTACACTCTCGGGCGCTAAGAAGCTCAGACACTATAACTGTAGGGGATAATCATGATTTCTCGTTTAGTCAGAGCCGTCGCTCTCGCGGCTCTCTTTGTACCTTTTGCCGCGCAGGCAGAGGACAAACCGAACATACTCGTCATCTGGGGTGACGATATTGGCCAGTCCAATATCAGTGCCTACACGATGGGGCTGGTTGGCTACAAAACGCCGAACATCGACCGCGTCGCCAAGGAAGGCGTGATTTTCACGGACTATTACGGCGAGCAGTCATGCACCGCTGGTCGCTCCTCTTACATCACGGGGCAAAGCGTATTCCGCACCGGCCTCTCCAAGGTAGGCCTGCCGGGCGCAGACCTCGGTTTGCGGGAAGAAGACCCGACGATAGCCGGTCTGCTCAAGGCCTATGGCTATACCACTGGCCAGTTCGGCAAGAACCACCTGGGTGACAAGGACGAGCACCTGCCGACGAACCACGGCTTCGACGAGTTCTTCGGCAATCTCTACCACCTCAACGCCGAAGAAGAACCGGAGAACGAGGATTACCCCGGTGACATGGTGCTCGCGGACGGCAGGACGTTTCGCGAGGCCTTCGGGCCGCGCGGCGTCATCCACTCGTACGCGGACGGCCGCATCGAGGACACGGGGCCGCTGACCAAGAAGCGCATGGAAACGGTCGACGACGAAACGCTGGCTGCAGCGATTGACTTCATCAAGCGCGCAAATGCCGACGGCAAACCGTTCTACGTCTGGTGGAACGGCACCCGCATGCACTTCCGCACGCACGTCAAGGACGAGCTGCGCGGCATCTCCGGGCAGGACGAGTATGCGGACGGCATGGTCGAACACGACATGCACGTGGGCCAACTCCTCGACCTGCTGGATGAACTCGGCATCGCTGACAACACCTTCGTGCACTACTCCACCGACAACGGCCCGCACATGAACACCTGGCCCGACGCCGCGATGACGCCGTTCCGCGGTGAGAAGAACACCAACTGGGAAGGCGGCTGGCGCGTGCCGTCGATGGCCCGCTGGCCCGGCAAGATCGAGGCGGGTTCCGTATCCAACGCGATCATGCACCACATGGACTGGCTGCCGACGTTTCTCGCTGCTGCGGGCACCGACGACATCAAGGAGCGCCTGAAGGAAGGCAATGTCAAGGCCATCGGCCGCAAGTACAAGGTGCACCTCGACGGCTATAACTTCCTGCCCTACCTGACCGGTGAAACCGACAAAGGTCCGCGGCACGAGATCTTCTACTTCTCGGATGACGGTGACCTGACGGCGCTGCGCTACGACGACTGGAAGCTGATCTTCATGGAGCAGCGCGTCGAGGCGACCTTGCAGGCCTGGTCGGAGCCGTTCATTCCCCTGCGGATACCGCTGATCTTCAACCTGCGGCGGGATCCGTACGAGCGCTCGCAGATAACGTCGAACACCTATTACGACTGGCTGATCGACCGCGCCTACCTGCTGGTCCCCGCGCAGGCCTATGTAGGCCAGTTCCTGTCGACGTTCCAGGAATTCCCGCCGCGGCAGAAGGCGGCAAGCTTCAGCCTCGACCAGGTGATGGAGAAGCTCCAGACGCCCAGCGGAGCGCAGTAAGTAATACAGGCCCAGGGTCCGCCGGCATCCCCTGGATGTCGGCGGCTCCAGTTCCCGCCATAGTGAGACCCAACCATGAAGTTGCCGCTGGCATTACTGCTTACCGCTCTCGGCACCGCGCACGCGCAGGAAGCGCCGAAACTGATCCTGCAGATCACCGTCGACCAGCTGCGCGGCGACCTGCCCACGCGCTACTACGATCGCCTCGGCGACGGCGGCTTCCGCTACCTGTGGGAGCAAGGCGTCGTCTACCGCAACGCGCACCACGCGCATGCGAATACGGAAACGATCGTCGGCCATGCGACCCTCGCGACCGGGGCACATCCGTCCATCCACGGCATGGTCGGTAATCTCTGGTTCGACCGCGAGACCGGGTTCACGACCTATAACGTCGAGGATGCCGCGTATCCGCTGCTGACTGCAGGGGCCGACGTCGACGAGGAAACCGAGATCGACCCGACGCAGCGTGCCGCGCGCAGCGAGGGACGTTCACCCGCCGCGATCCTCGTGTCGACGTTCTCGGACGAATTGAAGAGCAGCACCGGCGGCGAGGCGAAAGTAGTTGGCGTTTCCGTCAAGGACCGCGGCGCAATCTCGATGGCCGGGCATGCGGGCACGGCCTACTGGTTCTCGAAAGCGAGCGGCGAGTTCGTGACGAGCAGCTACTACCTCGACGAGTACCCGGCGTGGGTCACCGAGTTCAACGCAGGCAAACCCGCGCAGGCGTTCGCTAATACGAGCTGGACACTGGCGCATGAGCAGGACAGCTACCTGTTCGGCGACTCCGACGACCGCGAATGGGAAACCGATGTCGCGGGATTCGGACGCGTCTTCCCGCATTCTTTCGGCGACGGCACCAGCCCGTACTTCACGACCTGGCTGACGCTGAGCCCGGCCGGCGACCGGCTGGTTCTGGACTTTGCGAAAGAAGCGCTCGTCAACGAGCAACTCGGCGCAGACGATGTCACCGACTACCTGAGCGTGAGCTTTTCATCGACCGACTACGTGGGGCACGTCTTCGGCCCGTCGAGCCTCGAGGCCGAGGACAACATCCTCAGGCTCGATCGCGCGATCGGAGAGCTGCTGTCTTTCGTTGATGCAAAAGTAGGTCTCGAGAATACGCTGGTCGTTCTGTCGGCCGACCACGGCGGGCCGGATACCCCCGGTTACCTGAACTCGCTGGGCATCCCCGCCGGCTATGTCGACCCGGAGAGCTGGGATCGCGAAGCCGCGATTACCCGCATCAAGGAACGGTTCCGCATCAAGGGTGAACTGATCGAGACCTACTCCCACCCGTACCTGTATTTCAGTGCGGAGGTGAAGAGCAACCGCAAGATCGATCAGCAGGCTCTGGAAGCCGCCGTTGTCGAGGAGCTGATGAAGTTCCCGAGCGTGTCGCTGGCCGTGTCCAGCACGGCGCTGCGTCGCGGCAACGTCGCCGACACCGAATTAATGCGCGCGGTGAAACGGAACTTCCACCCGAAGCGCTCCGGCGACGTTTTTCTCGTGTTCGAGCCGAACTGGTTCATCAACGACTTCGACGGGCTCACCGTTGCGTCAACACACGGCTCACCCTGGAACTACGACACCTACGTGCCGATCGTCTTCGCGGGGGGCGGGCTGGAGCCGGCCGTCGTCGACAGGCGTGTGCTCACGGTAGACATCGCAGCGACCCTTGCCGCGTACCTCGGTATCAAGCCGCCGTCCGGGTCGGTCGGCGAGCCGCTGGAGGAGGTCGTCGCCGACTAGCTCAGCGGCGGCTCGCCTCCGAGTGGAAGAACTTGTACTTGAACAGCGACTCGGGTCCGTGACAGTCGGCGCATAGCGGCTCCACGAACTCGGGCATCCTCAGGTGCAAACCCTTCAGCTGGTCGGGGCGACCCTCGGCAACCTCACGGTGCACGTCGTGGCAGGTGCCGCAACCGATGTTCCCGACACGCGCCTGGCGCCCGTGCTCGTCGAAGACGGGCATCTCGCCCGGGGTATTGGCGAAAATCTTACCTCGTAAATCCTGCGACCAGGCGACGATCTGTGGTGGATGCTCAGCGGGGGCCGGCTCATCATCGTGGCAGCTGCGGCAAAGACGATCGACAGGCAGCTCCGCCTGGCCGAGATCGCGGGCCCACATGAGCGGCCAGTCCGAGCCGTGGGGCGCGTGGCAGTACCCGCAGGTACCGCGATTCTCGAAGTCCTTGTTGCGGCGACCGCCCTTGTCATGCGAGCTATCTTCGATGGCCAGTTGCTCGGTGTGGCAGGCCGTGCAGATATTGCCGCCGTCGGCGGACTGGCGCATGAACGGCTCGACCTTGGTCGGCGCGCCGTCCGCTTCACTGAGGTGCGCGGAATGGCAGGTGCCGCAGTAGATGTTGCCGTCCTCGTTCAGCGGAAATTCCGGCGAGCCGCCGAGTTCCGGTAGTGCGAAGTCCGCCGGCGGTGGCATACCAAGGCGGTGCCCGCGGTAGCCACCTTCCCACATGGCCCGCGAATCCATGACGTAGCCGTCGTGGCAGGAGAAGCACATGGCCGGTGTGCTCGCGACGTCCTGGGTACCCGTCGGTAGTTCGGGGAATTCCTCGACCGGCGTGACCGGGTTGGCACGCCGGCCCTTGAAGTCGCGGATCTTCATCGGGTGGCAGGCGGCGCAGTCGAACTGGTCGGCCGCCTCTTCGGCGCGCAGCGTGTCCTGTATGGGCAGTAACACGAGGAGAAGGCCCGCGCTCACAATGAGTGTGCGTAATGCGGTCATTCCGCAGCCTCCTCTTCCGCTGCGGGCGGCGGTGGCGGTTGCGGCTCGAGAACCGCGACTTTCCCGGCCAGCATCTGGGTCACGTAGAGACGCGAACCTGACGTGGCGAGACCCACCGGCGTGTCGTACACGGTCGCGGTGCCATCCTCGCCGATGACGTACGCGAACTCGCCATCCGGGCTGAAGACCTGCACGACACCAAGGAAGCTGTCCGAGACGTAGATGTTGCCCGCATCGTCTACGGCGACACCCTTGGGACGGTAAAAGGTGCCGGCCTTGCCGCCGCGCTTGCCGATAGTAAGCAGGTGCGTGCCTGCCGCGTCGAACTTCTGGACTCGCGCGTTGATCACGTCAACGACATAGACGTTTCCCGCCGGGTCGATATCGATGGTCGCGGGGTAAATGAACTGGCCGTCGTCCTCGCCTTCGCCGCCCCACGCGCGCAGGAACTCGCCCTTGTTCGAGAAGACGACCACCTGGTGCGTGTTGTTGGAGGTAATGAAGAGTTCTCTGCCCCCGGGCCCTATCGCGATATCCACCGGCACGATGTCCTCGCCGTCCGCTTCGAGCTCCAATGCTTTTCGCGAGCGGCCTCTGTCGTCGAACATCACGATACGCTCGTTACCCTTGTCAGCTACCCAGACGGCACCGTTGGGGCCTGCCCCGACCCCGAGCGGATTCAGAAGCTGTCCCTCTTCCCCACCCATTACACCGAGCGAGGCCACCCGAGTGCCGTTCGCATCGAAGACCGCAACCTGGTGGTTGCGGCTGTCGACAACGTACGTCCGACCGTCACTGCCAATCGCGACATCAGATGGCATCAGTAGCCTATCGAGCTCGGCCATTTGATTCGGCATGCCGGTGGGCACATCGGCCGCGAGGGCGAGTGTCGTAAGCAGCGCGCTCACCGGCGCAAGATTGCGAATGATTCGTCTATTTCTCATGGCACGCCTGGCAGATATCGTCCGTCTTCAGCCTGTCTTTGGGTTGTTGAGCACCCGAATCCCCCTCAAATTCGTGGGGGTCGTGGCAGGTGGCGCAATGGATCTCCCCGTTTGATGGACTCAGCGGCAAGGTCACGCCCGTGGCCGCCTGCCATCTCTGCATTTTTCCAAGCACGTCGGGCGATGGCTTGACAAGGTGCACCCACCCTTCCGGCTTCGCGCCGAACGACATGCCTGTCGGGTGCGGCCGCACGTCGTGGCAGCCGCGACACATATCATTGAGATCGTGCTCCATGTTGAAGGTGACATCGATGCTGCCATTGTCGGTCAACTGCGGAACACGCTTGTGGCAAAGAAGGCAGTTCGGCTGAAGCCAATCTTCGGCCGTGCCGGTGTGGGGATTCAACGCCGCGTATCGTTGCTCGTCGTGGCATTCGAAGCACTGGTCGGCTGTATCGTGCGACGCCCTGTTTCGGAGAAAGCCCGGGTTCTGCAGGCTGTAGGCGATATTCGGATTGTTGCACTGGAACGTCAGGTCGTGGCAGGTCGTGCAGGTGATTCGGCCGCCATCCAGCGCTGCGCCGTAGTAGTCCGGGACCGGCAGATCACCGACGGGCAGGTCCGAGCGATGGCGGCAGGCGAGCATGCCGCCGCGATCACCGTGGCACTCCATGCAACCGTCTTCAGCTGTCGCATGACGCAGACCTGCATTCCCGGCTACCGGGGCCGAAGCTGCGTGGCAGGCCCCGCAGGTCGCCTTGTTCCAGTGCGGATTCTCGCTGGCGGCAACCGGGGTCGCCATGAGAACGGCCACCGTCAATACACTCCCGAAAAATCTCTGTACTCGCATCATCAATAGTTCAAGTCATTATGGTCCTCACCGTGGCACACCAGGAAGCAGGTGCCGGTGAAGTTACCCTCGTCGACGAAGCGCAAGTCGCCGTTGCCGCGCGGCGAGACGATCGACGTATCGAAATTGACCAGGTTCGAGTTATTTGTAGTATTTCCCTGCGTGCTGCTGATCCCGTGCGGGTCGTGGCACGTACTGCACGGCGCGTCTTCGCCGCGTATGTGTTTATCGTGCTCCCCGAAGCTCTGGTCGTTCAGAATGCTGCTCTGGCTGTGGCAGTTGTAGCAGAGCTGGTAGGCGCCGGTGCTGTGCTGCGTGTTGTCGGCGGTCTCGTAACGATCCACCAGGATCGGCTCGAACACCGAGCCGTGAGGCCCCTCCGGTCCTGCACCGCCGGCACTTTGTGCTGTGCTCGAATTATGGCAATCGCCGCAAGTGATGATCGATTGTTCCGTCAACGGTGGGATCAGGCTCGGCACGTTGCCATTACGCCCGGGCGATCCGATCGGATGGAACGACGGGTTGGTCGGTTGAATCTCGAGGCGAACGTTTGTTTGTTCATGCTGCCGGAGCGTACGGGATGGCGGCTTGTTGGGACTGTCACCATGACATCGCAGGCAGATCTCGTAGGTCTCGACAGCCGCATTGATTTCTACGCCGGCGAGATTGACGCCGCGAACGTTGGCCGGCGTGTCGCCGGCGACACGAGTCGAGTCGGTCGCATGCGGATTGTGGCAATCGGCGCACTCGACATGGCGCGTATCGGCCACGATCGGCTCAGCGGGATCGTGGACACCGGTGGTATCGGCGATGCCGTGGCGGAATGCCCTGTTGAACTCCGCTTCGATATCCGTAGATGCGACATTGCCATTGTGGCACGCGAGGCAGTTGTCTTCCTCTACTGCGTAATTCAGCAGACGCGGCCCGCCCGTTGCCAGGTGCGGCTGATGACAATTGCCACAGGCATTTTCACTGACCGTCGTCAGTGCGCTGTTCGGCCAGGGGTCGGGCGGCGTGCCGCTCCAGATCGCACCCGACTGGCTGTGGGATGTCTGCAGCCAGCCGGTCTTCTGGTGACAGGTCGTGCAGAGCTGCGAACCTACGTTCGGCATAACGAGGAAAGCGCCGAAGTCATTGCTATGAGCGTCATGGCAGGCAGTGCACTGCAACTGGTCACCGGCTTCGAGCTTGATGCTCGACGGCAGTGCGGACGGCGCCTGTAGTTCGCCATTCTGCGATGCGAGCGAGCCAGTGTAGCCGAACGATACGGGATGGTCGTGCGTGAGGTCGGTACCGATCAGGCCGGCTCCTGAGGGCATCGTCGTCACGCCACCGGCCATCGCTATGTTGGTCGGCTCGCTGACAATCTCGCCCATCGCAATGGTTCCATCGTGACAACTCAGGCACATCAGCGAGTGACCGGACGGCTGACCCGGTTGCGCGACCGCGGTCGAGCTCGTGTAGGGCAGGTAAGCTGCCGCTGGAGCATTGCGGTTCCAGAGGGGCATCGTCGAACTCGACGAATGTGAAGTGTGGCAGAAGATGCAGACCCGGTTCTCTGCGATGGCGGTCACATCGCCTGGTCCCGCTGCTGATAGATTGTGTGCCGTATTGACGACGCTGCCCGCCAGTACCGAGGTCATGGTCATGACACCCGCGAATAACGCAAACATGAGCAGAATCCGTTTCACGTCTCCGCCCCTATGTAGCGCAATACCTGGACGCGGCGATTGTACGAGTCCGCGACGAAGATCATGTTGTCGCTTGTTACATGGATCCCGTTGGGCAGCCAGAATTGGCCCGGTCCCTGTCCCTGCTCGCCGAAAGCCAGCAACAGACTGCCTTCGTGGTTGAATATCTGCACACCGTGGAACAATGCATCGACGACGTATACGTGGCCCAGTGCATCGACCGCCACGCCCTTGGGACGGGCGAAATCGCCAACCCGATCGCCGTTCTTGCCGAAGGCATCCAGGAACTCACCCTCCGTCGAGAATCGCTGGATACGGAAGTTGAGAGAATCCGTGACCAGCAACTCGCCGTCACCGGGCAACGACAGGTAGGTCGGGAAATTGACCTGGCCATCTTCCGTTCCGCGTTCCCCGAAATCGAGAACGTAGTCGCCGTCTGCCGTGAAAGCCTTGATCGACTGTGTGCCCGTATCCGTTACGAATAGAACTCTTTCGTCTTCGTCCCAGGCAATGCCGGTCGGCTGTTGCAGGTTGTTGCCGGTGTCGATGCGCTCGAGGTACTTGTCGCCCGCGTCCAGTGCGTAGATGCCGCGTAGCAGGGAATCCGCGACGTACAGTCGGCCAGCCGGCGTCAGCGCCAGACCGACCGGCGACCCCAGTGACTCGTCACGGGACAGACGCAGGCAGTCGTAGCGGCTGCGCTGGAGGTTGAAGCGGTGTACACAACGCGCGTCGGGATCCGCGACATAGATCATGCCGCCGCCCGGTGTCGCCACGACATCCATCGGCCGGACCATGGCCGCGTTGCGCTCGCCGGCGACTACGCTGACCATCCGGCCCCAGAAACCCGGCCGGATACCGAGGTCTTCGGGCTCGGCGAACGACTGCACAAAAGCGATTCTCGGCGCCGCTGGAGGATCCGGCCAGACTCGGCCCTCGGTGGAAAACGGAGGCTGCTCGGGCGTCGTTGCACAGGCGAACATCAATCCCGGCAGAGCGAGGAGGCAAAACAATATAGAGCGGCGCCGGTACATGACTAGAACACTCTCGTCAGCTGCGCCGTCACTGTGGTGTTGTTACGCTCGGATACACCCAGTTCGTCTTCGGAAAGCGTCGCACGAAGGTCGAACCGCATCTGGCGATAGCTCCATCGAAAATGCAGCCGGTGGCGAAACTGCTTCCGGGCCAGGCTGCCGCCCGTATCGTCGAGCAGGAACGCATCGTAGGCAAAATAGCTACGCCTGAAAACGAGCCCGCGAAGCCCGATCCTGTAGCTAACCTGGCTCACGTCCTCGTCGGAGTTCTCGTAATCGGTCTCGTTCATGCCGCCGGCAAGCGTTACTGACAAGGTACCCCACAGGCTCGTCGTAACACTGATGTCCACCTGATCGCTTACAAAAGGCGATGTTTCGAGGTCTTGTTGCAAGTGCCGATATTGCGCATCGAGCGTCCAGTTATCCAGAAATTGATTGCTCGCACCGACCCCGAACTCCAATATCTCGCCGTCATTCAGTGGATTCGTCAGCTCGCCCTCGCGGATCCTGGAATCCTGCCAGTTGTACCTGACGTGTGCCCTGAAGGTCTGCAGGAAATCGGCCCTGAAAGCGATCCCCGAGCCGAACGTATCGAATTGCGCCGTGCCGGAGGTGCTGTAGCTGTAATCGACCAGTACGGTCTCGCCATCCGTAATGCCGCTGTTTACCAGCCGCTGCACCGCTGTGACGGAGCCGGTCACGATCAGGCGATAGTCGAGCCCCTCCAGGTAAGTTTGCGTCTTGTCCGCATTCCGCACCACTACCGAACCGGGCACGACAAACTCGTTGCGAAGGTCGACCGGTGTGGTGCCGAGGAGGAGTAATGGCTCGTCGAATACGTCGATCTCATCGGCCGTCGATTCCTGGTCGTTTCGCTCAGCTCTTACGGAACCGGACATTCCAAATCCGCCGAATCCCGTGTCGCGAGAATACTCTGCAGAACCTCTCACCGAGCTCCGATCCCGCGTGAATCCGGTCTGGTCAACCGCCGAATGAGCGACCGACGCGCGACCGAATGTTCTTTTGGTAAACTGCTCCGACGCCCCGAGTTCCAGGTCGGTGAAGTCCTGTCGGCTCGAATCCCGCTTCGACGTCGCATCGCGAAGATTGAAGAAGGCGTGCCCGTCGCCACTGTACTGCCACTTCACATTGCCGTTGTATACGCGGTCATCCAGTTTCGAGACGAACGTCGTTACGTTCTCCTGCTCCATGCGCCTCAATCGCTGCGAAACCCTGAACTGTTCGTCCGCACCGAAGACGTTATTCGCCTGGATTTCGGCAATCTCCTGGCCGAGTTCGGAACGCACGATGGGCAAACCCGCGCTACCGCTGGCCGACTCCTGCTCGAGCTTGTCGTACCTGAACTCGATGCTGTCGGCGTTCCTGTACCTCGATTCCAGCGCAAAGGTCCTGGTTTCGGCGCTCGTGTCAACCACGGAACCCAGTCCTGACCCGGCCGCATCCCGGCGCGTAATCGCGTACCGTGCCGATGTCCTGTCCCGTAGCAGACCGCTTATGTTGCCCGACACTCCGTAGACATCGTTCTGCACGAGAAAGCGGCCGGACCGGCTCGTCGTCACCGATGGGTGGGTTCGCTCGTAGTACACCGACAAGGGGTAGGACTTCAGCTCCAGCAGGTTCAGGCGCCCGAGAAAATTGAACAGCACGTCGTCGTTGGTCGCCGAGTCGACATTCGTATCGAACTGTTGCTGTACGAAGACCGGCCCCCCGCCCAGATCCATGTTCAGGAATCCGGGGTGGTAGATGAAGCTCCTGGTGAGGACGAAGATCTCCTCCTCCCAGCTCGACTGCTGTTCAAACGATTTCTCGGAAGAGGCCCCTCGTTCGCGATCGTCGAACAGGTACCCGACGCGGACATGTCCGGAGACGTCGATGAGCCCGAAGGGCTTGATATCGTCGACTTCGTGGTATTCGGCGACGCAGACAGCGGGCGAAACAAGGATCAGTCCAATTTTCGCGAGTACCTTGGCCCACTTTGCTGGTCTGCGTGCTTTCAACTGCACCTTCTCCCGGTTTGTTCTCCGCCGGACTTCATAATTCAGTCACGCCGCGACCCGAAACCAAAGACCGTTACCTTGTTATTACCGAACTGGTTCGCGACGAGGACCAGGTACTCGACATCGAAATCCGGCGCGATGTACTTCTCGAAATACGACACATTGTCGTAGTCGAGCTTGACGGCTGTCGGCATGTTGACGCTGTCCCTGTCGCTGCCCGGGGCGCCAAAGAACATCAGGGCGCCGCCGTCCTGACCGAAGACCTGGATGTTTTCGAACGCAGAGTCGACCACATAGATATGGCCGTCTCGGTCGACGGATATTCCCTTCGGGCGGGAAAAGGTGCCCGGAACGGCGCCCGCCTCGCCGAACTCCCGGATAAACTCCCCTTCCAGCGAAAATTGCTGCACCCGGAAATTGATCGTGTCGACGACGTAGAGGGTATCGTCGTCTGCCAGAGTCAGGTTCGTTGGATTATTGAATTCCCCCGGCTCCGATCCGCGGCCGCCAAAGCGCATCAGCGTATTGCCGGTGGACTTGTCGAGCACGTGCACCTCGTGGTGCATCACGTCGCTGACATACAGCCTGTCGCCAGTGATCGCGACGTCGACAGGCTTGAACTGTCCCGGCTCGCCGTACGCCTTGAGAAAACGATTTTGCCCGTCATAGACCATGACCTGTTCGCGATCCGTATCAGTGATATAGCGAGTGCCATCGTTGTCGATCGTAATGTTGATCGGCTTCTTCAGCGTCCCGCCACCCTTCGGACGCACGACCGCGGATTTACGTTTGGCGAGATCGAAAACTGCCCACCCGGCGCCGCGCGTATCCACGACGTGGATGGCACCCTCGTGGATTGCGACTCCATACGGTTTCTCCACGAGATGATCTTCCTTGTCCTCGCCTCCGAAGACGAAGTCCCTAAAACCACTCTTCCCGGCCGACACATCCAGTGGCGACGAAAAACTCGCCAGGAACTGAAAACGGGGAAGATTGGGCGGCAGGGGATAGAACAGGTACTCCTCCGTCTCGTCGCCGGAATCCGCATACGAGACACCCATTGTTGCTCCGGAAATAAAACCGGCCCCCAGCAACGCTAGCGAGAATATTGCCAGTCTATTTTGAATCACTTCCTGCCCCCCTTGACATCGATATTTGCTCTGTAAGAAGTAAAAACGCCGCCACCGGCCGCCGCGCCGATGGCAGCGTTAATGTACCTACAGCCTTACTTGTTATGGCACGTCAGGCACATGGCGCTCGCGTCATTGCTCAAACGCAGGAATGGCGCGATACCGTTATCGTGCACGTCGTGGCATGAAGCGCATTCCATGGTTCCGGCGAACAGCATGTCCGCATCGATCGTGCCCCCGAGACCTGAATTGCGGCTCGTCGGGTCGTACAGTCCGGAGTCCGCAGTAGCAAGCGCACTGTCGTAGGTGAACGAGATCGGGTGATCGTTGCTCAGATCGGTACCGATGAGCGCACCGCCACCAATGACGTTGCCCGGGGTACCTCCCCCTCCGCCGAACGCATCCAGGGCGACAGTCCCGTCATGGCAGGACAGGCAAAGCTTCGACGCGCCGCCGGGCTGGACGGAAGGTCCGCCATCGAACGTCGGCGAGGCATAAACGGTAAAGTTCTGCACGGCAGTAATTTCATGGTTCCATAGCGGAGCCTCCGACACGGTCGTGTCGGCGTTGTGTGGCGTGTGACAAACCACACAAATCTCACCGCCCGTGCCCTGCACGGTACTGAGATCATGGTCCGTACCCACGATCGTCTGCGCGGACGCAGTTCCCAGTAAAAACAGACCGGCAATTGCGGCTAGGCCTGTCAGTTTTTTGCTAAACATCTCCAACTCCTGATTTTTTCCCTTGCGCGAAGTCGATAACCGGTACTTCGATTTCTAGGTCAGGGCCACCCCGAGCCCCGGTCTTCGAATTTGTGCTTTATCCTCCTGACCTGATCGAACGATCAGGTTTTAGCTGATCGTTCGATTAGATTATTGGAAAATGGCAGCGCTACCGACATCGTGTGTGGCGCGTACGCTATTGGGGGAATTACTTACGGTAGGGCAGTGTTCACGCTACGAAGCAGCATGATAAAATCACTGTGTGATCGGTGAAGATCCAGAGGACGCTTTCCAACTCCTGACCCTTGCGCTCTCTCGATGAAGCCATCGCAATGAACGCTACCTAAGCGCTAGATAGCTCTGAAAACCCCGCTCCCCGCGGGGTTTTCTTTGTTCGCAGGCTGCAAATCATTCACCTTCCGGTGAGTGAGACGCCTTTGATCAGTAGTTGCCACCCAGCAGCCGGTCGAGACCTTCACTCGCCCGCGACGCCCAGCGCCCCACCAGCCGCTCCACGCCTTCCCATGTCGAGACCATACTGTCTCCGCTGACCATCGCAGCGCCTTCAAGCGCCTGGCGGTCGAATACGCGAATCAGTACTTCGTCCGATTGCGAGTCGCGCAGCTCCAATACCAAGGTCATCTCGCCGACGGTCTCGAGCGCGAAGCCGGCACGCCCGCCCCCGCCCACTCGCCTTCCCGGCGCGCGCGCAACGATGTCCTGTACGCGCACATGGAGTGCAAGCACGTCCGGCCCGGGTTCGGTAACGACCTCAACATTTTGCAACTTGCCGAGCTCTTCACCGAACGCGGTCGCCATCGCCGCCCTGAAGCGGGTCTTCTGGTCTTCGCCCAGCGGGAACTGGTTCTGCTCGCGGTCCGGCGTGCGGAACGCGAGCTCGAGTTCCTCGACCATGAGCTTCGTGTAGTCGGCAAACGTCACGCCCGGCCGCACGAATGCGACCTCGAAATTCCGGGCAGGGACCTCCTGCAGACCCTCGATATTGACCTCGTCAATCGGCTTCGGCTGGGTGGGCTGCGGCGCACAGGCACTCACAGCGAAAACAGCCACCAGGAAGATGCCGTAACGGACGAGATGAGTGCGGATCATTGCTGCCACCGGAGCGATTTATCGGAACTGCACATCCTACCGCCCGCCGCGGCGGATCAGAAGCAGTTGGGCTGCTTTACGTATAGCCCACAATTGCGTAATCGACCGATTTTGTTACAAATCTGCCGCGGTTTTCCCAGTAGAATTCCAACCTGGCCCGAATAACACCCACCAAGAATCCCGGAGGCCTCCAATGAGAACGCTCGTCTTCTTCGCCTGCCTGTTTTTCGTGCATTCCGCGTTCGCCCAGATTCCGGCGCCGCCCAATCCCGACGAGGTGTTGTCGCCGGCCTACACGGGCAAGTCCTACTCACCCTACGCAGGCCGCCAGACCACACTGATGCCGCTTTGGGGTGACACGCATCTTCATACCGCAAATTCCTTCGATGCCGGCGCGTTCGGCAACCGCCTGGGGCTCGACGAGGCCTACCGCTTCGCTCGCGGTGAGGAAGTCACGGCCTCGAGTGGCTTCCGCGCGAAGCTGTCGCGGCCGCTCGACTGGCTGGTCGTCGCCGATCATTCAGACAACATGGGATTCTTCCCGGACCTCGTGGCCGGCGCGCCTCATCTGCTGTCGAAGCCCCTGGGTCGCGAATATTACGACCGCATCCAGTCTGGCGACGGTGTTGCGGTGGCGATCGAGCTCATCCAGGCGTTTTCGCAGGGCGAGTTCCCGAAAGAGCTCGAATACGCGCCGGACTCGATCCCTTACAAGGACACCTGGCTCTCCACCGTCGATGCAGCCGAGCGCTACAACGAACCGGGACGATTCACGGCCTTCATCGGCTACGAATGGACGTCACTGATCTCGGGCAACAACCTGCACCGCGTCGTTATCTACCGGGACGGCGGCGATAAAGGCAGCCAGATGGTGCCTTACACGACCTTCCCGCCGCTCGGCAGCCCGAATCCCCGGGACCTGTGGAAATGGCTGACGAACTACGAGCAGGAGACCGGCGGCGACGTGCTCGCCCTCGCCCACAACGGCAATCTCGCCAACGGCATCATGTTCCCCGACAGGGAACAGTACGACGGCAAGCGGCTCGACAAGACCTACGTACAGCAGCGCGCTTTGTGGGAGCCGCTTTACGAAGTGACCCAGATCAAGGGCGACGGCGAGACGCATCCGCTCCTGTCGCCGAACGACGAATTCGCCAACTACGAGAGCTGGGACAAGGGCAATCTCGATCTCTCGGCAGCGAAGACGGATGAGATGCTGGCCGGCGAGTACGCCCGCGAAGCGCTGAAGCGCGGTCTCGCGCTCGAAGAGCGCCTCGGCACCAACCCCTACAAGTTCGGCATGGTCGGCTCCACGGACAGCCACACCTCGCTCGCCACCGCGCAGGAAGACAATTTCTTCGGCAAGCACACGGGTGTCGAGCCCAGCCCGCACCGGCTGAACAACCCGGTCATGAAAACCGAACACGGCGTCATCATGGACTGGGAGCAGGTCGCTTCCGGCCTTGCTGCCGTCTGGGCGACCGACAACACGCGCGAAGCGATCTTCGATGCCATGGCGCGCAAGGAAACCTACGCCACGACCGGCAGCCGGCCGATGGTGCGTTTCTTCGGCGGCTGGGACTACACCGAGACGGACCTGAACAGCCGGCACCCCGCCTTCGCCGGCTACGCCAAGGGCGTGCCGATGGGCGGTGACCTGGCGTCCGCGCCCGACGGCAAGGCCCCGATATTCATGGCCTACGCCGTGCGTGACCCGATCGGCGCCAACCTCGACCGTATCCAGATCGTCAAGGGATGGCTGGACGGCAAGGACTTGAAGGAAAAGGTCTACGACATCGCCTGGTCGGGCGACCGCAAGGTCGGCGCGAATGGTAAGCTGCCACCGGTCGGCAACACCGTAAACGTCGCGACCGCAAGCTGGACCAACACGATCGGTGCAGCGGAACTCGGCGCCGTCTGGACGGACCCGGACTTCGACCCGCAGCAGCGCGCCTTCTATTACATGCGTGTCATCGAGATCCCGACACCGCGCTGGTCACTCTATGACGCCGTGCGCTTCGACGTGAAGCATCCCGAGGATGCGCCCACGTCGACGCAGGAACGCGCCTACACGTCTCCGATCTGGTACACGCCCTGAGCTATCGAGCGAGAAACATAGTGAAAAGACTCACGAAATCCGCAGTCGTCTTATCGGCCATCGGCTCACTGGTGATGGGCAATGCTTTCGCCCAGATCCCGGCGCCGCCCGATCCCGAGGAGATGCTGTCTCCGGCTTACACGGGCAAGTCCTACTCGCCCTACGCCGGCCGGCAGACGGCACTCATGCCGCTCTGGGGCGACACGCACCTGCACACGGACATCTCGATGGATGCCGGCGCCTTCGGCAACCGCCTCGGTCTGGATGAAGCCTATCGCTTCGCCCGCGGCGACGAAGTCGTATCGACAACGGGATTTCCCGTGCGGCTATCCCGCCCGCTGGACTGGCTCGTGATCGCCGACCACTCCGACAACATGGGATTCTTCCCGGACATGATTGGGGGCGCACCGCACATACTCAACGATCCGACCGGCAAGGACTGGTACAACCGTATCCAGGCCGGCGAAGGCACGGGCGTCGCACTCGAGCTGATCGGCCTATTCTCGCAGGGCAAGTTCCCGCCGGAGCTCATCTACACGCCAGACTCCGCACCGTACAAGAGCGCCTGGGCGAAGACCGTCGATGCCGCGGAGCGCTATAACGACCCTGGCCGGTTCACCGCGTTCATCGGCTACGAATGGACCTCGCTGGTCAAGGGCAACAACATGCACCGCGTCGTGGTCTACCGGGACGACGGTGACAAGGGTGGCCAGATGGTGCCCTTCACCACGATCGAGCCGACGGGCAGCACCAACCCGCGCGACCTCTGGAAATGGCTCGAGGAGTACGAAGACAAGACCGGCGGCGACGTCCTCGCGATCGCCCATAACGGCAACCTGGCCAACGGCATCATGTTCCCGATGCGCGCACAGTACGACGGGCGCAAACTGGACGACGAGTACGTGCAGACGCGCGCGAAGTGGGAGCCGCTTTACGAAGCCACGCAAATCAAGGGCGACGGCGAGACACACCCGTTCCTGTCCCCGGATGACGAGTTCGCCGATTACGAGACCTGGGACATCGGCAACCTGGACGTCTCGGAAGCCAAGACGGAAGACATGTTGGCCGGCGAGTATGCGCGCGAAGCACTGAAACGCGGCCTCGCACTCGAAGAGCGCCTCGGCACCAATCCCTACAAGTTCGGCATGATTGGCTCGACCGACAGCCATACCTCGCTTGCGACTGCCCAGGAGGACAACTTCTTCGGCAAACACTCGGGCGCCGAGCCGAGCCCCGAACGCATGTCGCACCCGTTCATGAGCAATGAGAACGGCACAATCATGGGGTGGCAGCAGGTGTCGTCCGGCCTCGCGGCCGTGTGGGCCTCGGAGAATACGCGCGAGGCCATCTTCGACGCGATGGCCCGCAAGGAGACCTACGCAACGACCGGCAGCCGCATGATGGTGCGGTTTTTCGGCGGATGGGAGTTTACCGACACCGACCTGAACAGCCGCCAGCCCGTATTCGCCGGCTACCGTAAGGGCGTGCCGATGGGCGGCGACCTGACGGCCGCACCCGCCGGGAAAGCGCCGACGTTCATGGCCTATGCCGTGCGCGACCCGATCGGCGCGAACCTCGACCGTATCCAGATCGTGAAGGGCTGGAAGGACGGCAAGGAACTGAAAGAAAAGGTCTATGACGTCGCCTGGTCGGGCGATCGCAGGATCGGCGCGAATGGCAAGCTGCCGCCGGTCGGCAACACGGTCAACGTCGTGACCGCGAGCTGGACCAACACGATCGGCGCGCCCGAACTCGGCGTGGTCTGGACGGACCCGGACTTCGACCCGGAGCAGCGCGCGTTTTATTACGTTCGGGTCCTCGAGATCCCGACGCCGCGCTGGTCGCTGTATGACGCCGTGCGTTTCGATATCGAGCTCCCCGACGGCGCGCCCACGTCAACGCAGGAGCGCGCGTACACGTCGCCGATCTGGTACACGCCCTGAACAACCTGTAGAGAGAGATCATGAGAAAACTGCTTTTCCTGTCCGCATCCGCACTCCTGCTCGCCGCCTGCGGGCAACCGGCCGAAGAGGCGCCCGAGGCCCCTGCCGCGCCGGCGCCGGCCGCAGAAGAAGCTGCACCACCCGTGGCCGAGGTGACCGAGAGTCCCGGGGTCGTCAACAACCTGTACTGGGGCGACACGCACCTGCACACGTCGTATTCACCCGACGCCTACCTGATGCAAAACCGCTCGGCGGATCCGGATACGGCCTATCGCTACGCGAAGGGTTACCCGGTCGTGCACCCGTACCACAAGGCACGTATCGAGATCGGTACGCCACTCGACTTCCTCGTGGTCTCGGACCACGGCGAATTCATGGGCGTCGTGCCGATGGTGCTGCAGGGCGATCCGCGCGTTGCCAATACCGAGACCGGAATACGGTATGCGCAGATGGCGGCTGAAGGCCGGGAGATAGAGGTGTTCGGCGAACTGATCGCACAGATTAATGGCGTCGTCCCGGCCGATCCGAACCTGAACAACCCCGAGATCAACGCGTCCGTCTGGGGCGAGATCATGGATGCCGCCGATCGCCACAACGAGCCGGGCGAGTTCACGGCCTTCATGGGCTGGGAGTGGTCGTCGACGCCGCAGGGCCAGAACCTGCACCGCGTCCTGATCATGAAAGGCAGCAAGGCGAACGGCGAGAAGTTCATCCCGTACACGAGCCTCGACAGCGACAAGCCCGAGGACCTGTGGGCGTGGCTCGAGAAAACCTCCGCCGAGTCCGGCGCGGACTTCCTCGCGATCCCGCACAACTCGAACATCTCGGGCGGCCTGATGTTCCCGCTCGTGGACAGCAACGGCGCAGGTGTGGACCAGGCTTATTCCAAGCTGCGCATGCGCTGGGAGCCGGTCGTGGAGATGACGCAGATCAAGGGCGACTCGGAGACGCATCCGCGACTGTCGCCGAACGACGAGTTCGCCGATTACGAAACCTACGAGCATCTCATCGCGGTCGAAGGCGCCGAGGCGCCGTCGATGTTCAGCGACGGCTTCCTCGGCACGCTGAGCCCCGAGGACCGGGCGGTCATCGAGGCACAGGAGAAGCGCATCGTCGAGAATGGTGACTACGCGCGCACCGCGCTGCTGCGCGGGCTGGTACTCGACCACCGCGGCCGTGGCAACCCCTACAAGTTCGGCATGATCGGCTCGACGGACTCGCACACGGCGATGGCCTCGGCCGAGGAAGACAATTTCCACGGCAAGATGGCGATCGACTCGACGCCGGGCACCAAGAAAGAAGACATCATTCCCGGCACGCCCGGCTGGGACATGGGCGCTGCAGGACTCGCCGCCGTGTGGGCACCCGAGAACACGCGTGATGCCATCTTCGACGCGATGAAGCGCAAGGAAGTCTATGCGACGACGGGCCCGCGCATCGAGCTGCGCTTCTTCGGTGGATTCGATTACAACGCCAACGATGCGTCGCTCAACAACCTGGCGGCAGCCGGCTACGACAAGGGCGTGCCGATGGGCGGCGACCTCTCGGCCGCGCCCGATGGCAAAGCGCCGTCGTTCCTGATCCGCGCCGTGAAGGACCCGGTCGGCGCGAACCTCGACCGCATCCAGGTCGTCAAGGGCTGGCTGGACGACGAGGGCATGCCGCAGGAGAAGGTGTTCAACGTGGCACTGGCGGACGGCCGCGTCACGGGCAGTGACGGCAAGGCGCCGCCGGTCGGCAACACGGTAGACATCAGCACGGGCAACTACACCAACAGCATCGGTGATCCGGAACTGACCGTGGTATGGAGCGACCCGGAGTTCGACCCGGCGAAGGCATCGTTCTACTACGTGCGCGTGCTGCAGATCCCGACACCGCGCCATACCCTGTTCGATGCGATCGCGCTGGGCATCCCGGTGGAGGAGACCGGCAATCCGGCGACGATCCAGGAGCGCGCGTACTCGTCGCCGATCTGGTATACGCCATAAGCCGGGCTTTGTTACCAATTCGGCCGCCATGTTCAGTATCATGGCGGCCGTTTTTGTTTTCCTGCGCGGAAAGATCTTGATCACTCGCTTATTGATGTTCAGCAGCGTGGCGCTGTTCCTCGCGGCCGGCCCCGCAACAGCCGGGGAGGCGGACTTCGACCTGCCCGCCTCCGAGATCGGCGACACGATCGCTGACGGCGGCCTCGAGCTCAATGACGTCGACTTCGAGGGCAATCCGATGCAGCGATTCGCAGAACGGTGGCCCGACGACCTCGTAATTGCACCGGTCCCGGGACGATCGCCGCAGGTCGGCTGGTCCCTGGCGCTGGGTGGCGGCTACTTCCTCGGATCAAGAGACGAGGACAGCGACGTTGCGCCGTCCATCCTGGGTGGATTTGCCTGGTACGCCGAGAACGGCAGCTATGCCTACGGACTCGGCGGCAACCTGCATCTGCTTGACGACGACCTGCGCGTGAAATTCGGCGCCGGTTACATGGATGTCCGATACCGCTACTACGGCAGGGGCAGCGAACAGAACGATCTGGGGATCTACCTGGATATCCTCCAGGAAGCACCGATGTACTTCGGGTCCGCTTCGTACCGGGTCTGGAAGAAGCTCTATGTCGGTCTCGGCTATACGACCGGCAGCGTGGATACGCGGCCGAAAGTCGTGTTTGACCCGCCACCATTTGGCACTTTCGACTCGATCCTTTCCCTCGACATCGGCGCGATAATAATACCCATCGTTGTCGATACCCGGGATCATGAGCAGTTTCCGCGCCAGGGCTGGCTGATGACCGGCCGCACTGCGCTGTATCGCAAGGACTTCGGCGGCGACTTCGATGCCGAGACGTACATGGTCAACGTCAACCGTTACGTCCCGATGCGGGAGAACGACGTGCTCGCCCTGCGCGGCTACTTTCGTACCACGGGCGGCAACGCGCCGTTCTTCATCCTGAGCACCTTTGGCGGTGGATCCGACCTTCGGGGATACCCGTCGGGGCGGTATCGCGACAAATCAATGTACGCGCTGCAGGGCGAGTACCGCTGGGCCGTGAACGATAAATGGATCTTCACGGGCTTTGCCGGGTTCGGCGAGGTAGCACCCGATTTCGGCAGCTTCGGCGGTGATTACCTGCCTGCCGCGGGCGTGGGTGCGCGATTCGTCGTGTCGCAGAAACATCGCGTGGCCCTGTCGTTCGACATCGCGCAGGGCAAGGACGGCACCGAGTACTACTTCGGCGTAGGAGAAGCGTTTTGAATAGATTCCTTCGGGAACCCCTGGTCCACTTTCTTGCGATAGGCATCGGCCTGTTCGTTCTGTTTGGCCTGGTGGCCCCGGAGGAGAGTAACCTCGACAGCAAGACGATCGTCGTTGATCGCGATGCATTGCTCACATTCGTCCAGTTCCGCTCGAAGGCGTTCAACCCGGAAGTCGCGGCGGCGAGGCTCGATGCCCTGGGCGACGCCGAGTTGGCGAGATTGATCGACGACTACGTGCGCGAAGAGGCCCTGCACCGGGAGGCCCTGGCGCTGGGCATGGACCAGAACGACTACGTCATCAAGCAGCGGCTCATACAGTCGCTGCAGTTCATTACCAACGGTTTCGTGTCGGCGGCGGTCGACGTCTCCGACGAAGAGATCGCGGACTATTACGAAGCCAACCGGGACGACTATTACGTCGATCCCTATGCAACGTTCACGCACGTTTATTTCAGCAACGACCGCCACGGCCGGGAGCAGGCGCGGCAGCTCGCCGAGACCCAGCTGGCCGAGCTCAATGACCAGAACGTGCCGTTTTCGGAAAGCACGCGACACGGCGAGCGTTTCCTTTATAACGTCAATTACGTCGAACGAACCGAGGACTTCATCGCCAGCCACTTCGGCAGGGCGATGGCGGCCGCCGTGTTCGAGCTCGAGCCGGATGACAGCCGCTGGTACGGCCCGTTCGAATCGGCGTACGGGCAGCACCTGGTCATGCTGACGAAGCGGACCGAAGGCGTTTATCCTCCGCTCGACGAGATCGCGGACAGCGTCCGCGAAGACGCATTGCGCATCAAGCTCGACGAGCAGAACGATCGCGCCGTGCAGGCGATCGTGGATACCTACGACATCCGCATGGGCGACGTACGCGGTACCGGTGGATGAAGCTGCGGAGTCTTGCGACGGCCTGCCTGCTGCTTTGCGCTTCCCTTGCGCAGGCGCACGACGCGCGTCCCAATTTCGTCGAGATCATCGAGACGGAAACGAACGTCTTCAGCGTGCAGTGGAAGATCCCCGCGACAGTGCCCAATGCGGCGTTGCCGACGATACGCATGCCCGAGAGCTGCACGACGGACGCGCGCCTCGCGATGCAACAATCGAGCGGTGCCTACCAGGGGCGGCTGGTCTACAACTGCCCGGACGGCCTGTCCGGCCAGGAAGTCAGGATCGAATTTCCGGTCATCAACCCGTCGCTGTCCTCGCTGTTCCAGGTGCGGCTCGCGAATGGCGAACAGTACGTCAAGATCCTCAAACCCGAAGAAAGCAGCTGGACCGTTCCGGACGCGGAGAACAAGCTCGCTGTGGCGGGCCAGTACACGCTGCTCGGCATCGAGCATATCTGGATCGGCATCGATCACCTGCTGTTCGTCACCTGCCTGCTGCTGATTGCACGCACGGTCCGCAAGGTCCTTATCACGATTACCGGCTTCACGGTCGCGCATTCGATTACGTTGTTCCTGTCGGCGCTCGACGTCATCCGTATCCCGACGCCGCCGGTCGAAGCAGCCATTGCGCTGAGTGTCGTTTTCCTGGCGTGGGAGATCGTGAAGAACGACGAGTCACAGCTCACGTTCCGCTACCCGGTCGCGGTATCCACGTCGTTCGGACTGCTGCACGGCTTCGGTTTCGCCGCCGTGTTGCGCGACATCGGCTTGCCGCAGACGCAGCTGCCGACCGCGCTGTTGTTTTTCAACGTCGGTGTCGAGATCGGGCAGATCCTGTTCGTGCTGGCGCTGGTTGCCGCCTTTCTCGTGACTCGTCCATTATTGAAGCGGCTGCTTTCGGCGCAAGATCACGAGGTGCACTGGACGTGGATCACAACGCCCGCCAGCTACGTGATCGGCGGCGTTGCAAGCTACTGGCTATTCGATCGAATTTCGGGGTTTTGGTAATGAAAAACTTTTTGTCTCTGACATTGCTACTTGCTTGCGCTCTTCCTGCTTCGGCGATCGCCCAGGACGACGAGGATTACGCAAAGCAACTGGCCAACCCGATTGCGGCGTTGATTAGTGTGCCGATCCAGGCGAACTATGACGAGGACTTCGGCGTGGATGACGAAGGCGCCATCCTGCGCATCAACGTACAACCCGTCATTCCGTTCTCGATCGGTCCATCGGTCCGGACTGGAACCTGATTTCGCGCACGATTCTCCCTGTCCTGAACCAGGACGACATCCCGACCCCGGGAAACAGCGAGTTTGGTCTCGGCGATACGGTGCAGAGTCTCTTCTTCTCGCCGAAGGCGGCGAGCGGCAGCGGCTGGATCTGGGGCTTTCGCCTGCAGGTCGTCATGCTGTTTCCAAAATAGGAAATGCCGGGCTTCTGCCCGAACGCTGCCACGGACTCACAAACCAAAATGCAGTGGAATCCGCGATATACTGGGCACTCCGCACAACCCGAGCAGAACAATAATATGGGGAAAATATGGCGGACGATCTGCACCTCAACCCGCTGACAGGCCACGACGAGTTCGACGGCCTGATTGCGGCATTCTCGGAACTGCGGGACGCCGGAGAGATGGAGCTGGCGCGGCAACGCATCTGGGAGAGGTTCGGGGCCGAGGGCGCGGTGTTCATCTCCGACATGGCGAGCTTCTCGAGCACGTCGAGAAAAATCGGCGTGTGCCATTTCCTGAAGCTGATCCACCGGGCGCGGCAGATCATCGCGCCCCTGATCGCAAAGCACAACGGCCTGCTGCTCAAATGCGACGCCGATAACTGCTATGCGTTTTTCGAGAATACCGACGACGCGATACGCGCAAGCTTTGACATCAACGCCGAACTGTTCCGTCACAACGACGAATTCGGCCTGGCGGAACAGATCTGCCTGTCCGTCGGCATCGACTTCGGCCCGGTCCTGCTGGTCGGCGACGTGGAATTCTTCGGCGACCCCGTGAATACGGCATCCAAGCTCGGCGAGGATCTCGCGATCAAGGCAGAAACGCTGGTCACGAAACGGGCGATGGAACGATCGCAGCTGACGATCCCGGAAACGGCGGAACGGATGGTGGCGCGCATCTCCGACATCAAGATCAAGTACGTACGCCTGCCGATGACGGAAATCGAAAGGGACGAACCCGGATGAGCCGCCAACTCAGCGAGGCCCGGGCGTTGCGCAGCGTGCTCGAGGTTACGCGAAAGCTGAGTGCGCCATTCGATCTCGACACGATGCTGACAGAGGTCGTGGACGCTGCACGTGAGGTGCTCGACGCGGACAGGGGCACGGTCTTCCTTTACGACGAAAATTCGAATGAACTCGTGGTGCGCGTGGCTACCAAGCTCGGCAGCATCCGCATCCCGGCCGACAAGGGCATCGTCGGTGAGTCCGCGATGTCACGAAAGCTCATCAACGTTGCCGACTGCTACGCGGATGAGCGCTTCAACCGGGCCATCGACAGGGAGACCGGGTACCGCTCCCGCTGCATGCTCACAATCCCGCTGATCGGCTTCGAGGATACGCTGGTTGGCGTGCTGCAGATTCTCAACAAGAACAGCGGTGTATTCGACGAGCAGGACGAGTTCATTGCGACGGCGCTCGCGGCGCAGGCGGCCGTCGTGCTCCACCGCGCGAAGTTGATCGAATCGATGATTGCCACCGAAAGGCTCGACCGTGAGATCACCGTCGCTCGCGACGTGCAGATGGGCACCCTTCCCAAGGAGATGCCGAAGATTAACGGCTACGGGTTCGCGGGTGCCTTCTCGCCGACCGACCAGACTGGTGGCGACCTGTACGACTTCGTGCCGCTGTCGGACGAGCGCCTCTTCCTCCTGATGGGCGACGCGACGGGCCACGGCATCGGTCCGGCGCTCAGTGCGACACAGGTTCGCGCGATGCTTCGTATCGCATTGCGCCTCGGTGCGGACCTCGACGACGTATTCGTCAATATCAACGACCAGCTCGTCGAAGACCTGCCCGAGGATCGTTTCGTAACGGCATTTTTCGGACTGCTCGACGCGAAATCACACACGGTGCGGTTTCACTCGGCCGGCCAGGGGCCGATCATGCACTACCATGCCGCGGAATGTCGCTACGACTGGCACGAGCCGTCGACGTTTCCGCTGGGCTACATGGCCCAGAAGGAACCAGGTCCCGGCGCGTCGGTCAGCCTGGAGCCGGGCGACATCCTCGGGCTGATCTCCGACGGCATCTTCGAGTATGAAAACGAAGTCGGCCTGCAGTTCGGCCAGAACGGGGTCCGGTCCGTGATCGACGCGATGCCGGGGGGCAAAGCCCAGGAACTCGTACCGGCCATCATGCACGCGGCAAGGATGCACGGCGGCAGCGCGCCCCAGGCTGACGACATTACCATCGTGCTGGTCAGGCGCGACTTCTAGGGCGATGAGCGGGCAGCCCTTCAAGCGCAGCATCGATGCGGTAACCGATATCTACCGCTTCAGCGAGGACGTCATGGCGGCGGCCGATATCGACGGGTCGGTTCGCTTCCCGGTGCATCTCGCGATGGAGGAGTTGTTTGTCAACCTCGTAAATTACAACCCCGGCGCCCGGCGGGACATTCTCATTGACGTACAAGTCGCCAACGGCGGAGTGATTGTCACGATTACAGACCACGACGCCGCGGAATTCGACGTTACCAGGGAGCGGAAGGTGGACACGGGTACATCCCTTCGGGAACGCAAGCCGGGTGGCCTGGGCCTGCACCTGGTTCAACATATGGTCGATACGCTCGAATACGACTATCGGGACGGGCGGAGTAAGATTCGTTTCAGCAAGGAGCCGGAAACACGCGATGTTTGAAATAGATTACGGGGAAAATGGCGAGGTTAGGTGCATCGGGCGCCTCGATGCGGCGCAGAGCGCGAAAGCGGAAGCGTTCCTGGGACGCCTGGATGCCAGCCACACGCTGGACTTTGAGCGGCTGGAATACATATCCAGCGCCGGGTTGGCTATACTGCTGAAAACACAAAAACGGCTGTCCGGAAGTGGAGCAGCTATTAAAATAGTAAACGTCAACAAACACATATACGACATTTTCCGCTATTCGGGTTTTAGCGCGATTTTCGAGATCGAGCCCCTGTAGAGCGTCTGCAGGGCAAGAAGGGGGTATCCCGGCCAACTTTTCTGTTGACCGCCTGTAGGTATGAGTGAGCCAAACGACACCAAGCTGATGGAGCGGTGCAATAACGGCGACCCGCAGGCCTTCGAGATGTTGTTGGCCAGGTACGAGAAACCGGTCTTCAATGCAGCGTACAGGATGCTGAACAGCCCTGACGATGCGCGCGACGTGACCCAGACTGTTTTTTTGAAGGTATTCGAGCACCTCGACCAGTACGACCCGAAGTATCGCTTTTTCAGCTGGATTTATCGGATAACGCTGAACGAATCCATCAACTGGCTCAAGAAGACGAATCGCCTGGATGTGCTGGATGGAGAAACTGCGGATACCGCGAGTGGTCCGGAGCAAGAGGCAAGTAACGAACAGTTGAGTGAGGGCATGCAGGCAGCGCTAAAGACGATCAGCCCAGATTATCGCGCGGTGATCGTTCTTAAACATCTG
>Ga0193948_1000017_pt1 | contig 28102 bp, 26 predicted proteins | sample FRT_12_MG_FD_161659 | JGI IMG/M metagenome (GOLD analysis project Ga0193948, IMG submission 161659) | Sediment microbial communities from the Broadkill River, Lewes, Delaware, United States - FRT_1-2_MG | ecosystem: Environmental > Aquatic > Freshwater > River > Sediment | place: USA: Delaware... | reverse complement strand
CGCCTCGGAATCACCGATCTGGTAGGAGCGCGCGATCTGCCCCTCGATCGTGACCACCGTCATGGTCGTCGCCGATCCGTTCGAGAGCCGCATTACGGCCTCGTTTGCGGCTTCGATGCCATCGAGGATTGCGGTCCGCAGAACCACTGTCTCTGACATCGCTACCGACAGGGCTTCAACGAGCGACGACACCGCAGTCAGTGACGCACGTTTCCCGGCAGGCAGTCCGCCGGCGCCATCTGCGACGACCATCACGACGGACTCCGGTCCCCAGGGAATGACGGCGACAGTGTCTTCGTTCTCCGTGTCCTTATCGGGCGCGCGCTCGGTGAATGCCACCACCGATCCACCACCCACCTCCGCGACCTGGCTGTCCGGCTTGAACGCGCCGTCCAGTAGCAGCAGCCCGTCTATGAGATTCGACACTACGTGACCCGCACGCGCTGTCAGGCGCGCTTCACGGGCTCCCTGCACCAGGCACAGTAATTCCAGAATTCCCTTGCGATACCCCAGCCACAGGCGTTGCAGCGATGCTGGCTACCCGGCAGCTTCCAGGGCTTACGCACTTTCATCCGGCACCACGGGCAATAGCGCATGAACGGCATCAGTTGTCCCCTGCAGCGCTTGTTGCTGCAGCGGGCGGAGTATCGCTTGTCGGGATATTGGCGCGTGGCCTCCTCCACGAAGCCGGGCCCATAGCACCAGGGACAGTAATCCCAGTCGTTCTTGACGCCGCGCTCGCAGCGAGGGCAGCTCGAAGGCATGGACGATTCCGAACTCCTCGCCGGGTTGTCGAATCCGCACCACGGACATGCCTGCATGCTTTCCGAAACCGGTCCCTCGCAGTGCCGGCACTGGTGCCGCGTGTCCAGGATCTTCTTGTACTGGCGCTGGAACTCCCGCCATTGCATGCGACGCCACGTCGTGCCGACCTTGCGATCGGCCCGCGCCCGGGAGCGCTTCTGTCGCCGCGCGTGGCTCTGCAGCTGTTCGAATGCCGACATCATCTGCACCGCGTCGCGATAGCGATTCGCCGGGTCGAGCTGGATCGCTTTCCTGAGCATCTCGACGAGTTCGGGCCGCACCTTGGTCGTGAGGCGCTCATGCCCGACCATCGGCCAGGCAAACGGCCATTCCGGCAGTTTCCCCGACAACAGCCGGTACAGCACCAGCCCGAGCGAAAACACGTCGGACTGGAACTTCGGCCGGCCCATGGCCTGCTCCGGAGCAATGTAATCGATGGTGCCGGAACCGGAAGCCTTGAGCGTGCGCAGGCTGATCTTTGCGAATCCGAAGTCGCACAGCTTCAGATGGTTGCCGGGAAACAGGATGTAATTCTCCGGCTTGATGTCGCAATGGATGATCCGATGTTCATGCGCGTGGGCCAGGGCCGCGATAGCCTGGCCGGCAAGATCCAGTGCGCGCGCAGTCGAGATGCGGCGCTCGATTCGATCGGCCAGCGACTCCTCGCCGAGTTCCATCGCGATTACGAAGTGGTCGTCGATGTAGCTCGCATTTAGCACCGTCAGTATGTTCGGATGCTGCAGCTTCGTAGCGACCTGGACTTCGTGGAGGAATTCCTCGTGCCCGGAGTAAGCGTCGACCTTCGGTATCTTCAGCGCGACACGCTGCTTCTGGATCGTGTCGTAGGCGCGGTAGACATCGGCAAGCGGGCCGGACGCAATACGGCCGACGATCCGGTATTTTCCGATTTTCTGGCGGGCTCTCAACAATTCTGTCTGCGCTGTCGTAGACGTCCAGCGGCCGTGTGAAGCAAGTCCGCAATCATTGGGCCATTGCAATGCACAGTCAAGCGCAACACAACTGTCACGAAACCTTAAGCCCGCCGTCAAGAAACTCGCCTATCTTGGCTCGCGTGCAGAGTCACGAGCCCGACACGACCACTTTAATGAGCCGGCACTTTCGGACGCTGTGGCTGTCCGACGTCCATCTGGGGACCAACGCCTGCCGCGCAACGGATCTGCACCGGTTCCTCGAGCATGTGAGCGCCGATACGATCTACCTGGTCGGGGATATCGTCGACCTGAAACGAATGAAGTCCCGGCCGCATTTTCCAGCTGAACATCGAATCGTCATCGGGCGCCTGATCGAACTCGCCAACCATGGCAGCAGGATCGTATTCGTGCCGGGTAATCACGACGAGGAATTTCGGCGCGTTGCGGGATCGCAGATCTGCGGCGTGGAGATCAGGCGTGAAGTCGTACACGTGACCGCGAGCGGCGAACGGCTCCTGACAATGCACGGCGATATCCTCGATGCATCGATTCGCGAGGGCACCAATCTCGAGCACTTTGCCGCAGCAGTCTACACGGCCCTGCTCGAAGCCGACGTTCGGCTGCAACGGCTGCGCAGCAGTTTCGGCGGCGATTTTTCTCCTTTGTCCACGCGCATCAAGACGCGCCTGTCGCGGGCGGTTCAGTATATCGAGCGATTCGAAGAGACCGCTGCAGCCTACGCCGCGTCGCGAGGGTTCGACGGCATCGTATGCGGGCACATCCACCGCCCCGCAATCCGGCACATCAACGGAGTGCGCTACGCGAACGACGGTGATTGGGTAGAGCACAGAACCGCCATTGCCGAAGACCAGGCAGGCGGGCTCCTGCTCCTGTCGTACAACGCATCCGGCACTACCATCCTGCAGGACGGCGCGGTGCAGGAACGCGCTGCGGCTTGACGTCCTCTTCCGGGAGCAGCACCCCGGGCCAACCATTCTGAATAGCGCGCATGGGCAAACCAGGCAACACAGGCATCAAGCGTGTGATTCGCGCCACGCGATTTTCTGCGCAGGGTTTTGCCCATGCTTGGCGACACGAGGCCGCCTTTCGCCAGGAACTGGGCGGTAGCCTGGTCTTGACGCCCATTGCGCTGTGGCTGGGAACGACCGTCTACGAGCGACTGCTGCTCGTCGCTTGCCTGCTGCTCGTGCTCATTGTCGAACTGCTGAACTCGGCGGTGGAAGCGGCGATAGACCGGGTCGGCGACGAACACCACGAACTTTCGGGACGCGCCAAGGATCTCGGCTCCGCCGCGGTGTTCGTCAGCCTCGCCCTTACCCTGCTCGCCTGGGCCGCGGTCGCCTGGAAGCGCTTCTCAGGCTAGCCTGTCAGCGCAACAGCCGACGTTCCCAGCATCGCGCCGATCACGGCGCCGGCAATCACGTCACTCGGGTAGTGCAGCCCCAGGACAATTCGTGATGCGGCAACCATCAGTGCAAAAGGCGCCATGAACAGGAGCATCGCCGGTTCGAAAGCGCCGTAGAGGATAGTCAGGCTGACGGCGTGCAGCGTATGGCCGGACGGAAAACTATAGCGATCCAGCGGCGCTGTGCCACAGACGATCTCACCATGTGTGACGAACGGGCGCTCGCGCACCAGCCGCTCTTTCAGCGCCTTGTAGATGAGGACACCGGCGAGCCCGGTTGCGACGGCGACGGCGACAAAATCGAGGGCGCCGACATCCTGTCGAACGGCCACAGCCACACCGAGCAAGAGCCAGGCAGGATAGTCTCCGAGCCACGACACGACGCTGAAGAAGCGCCTCACGAGTTCGCGGCGGCTCAGGGCATTTACGCGCAGGCACACATTAAGCTCGAACTGGTCAAGGTAGTCGACCACGATTCAACTCCTTTACTTGTGACCTTGCGATGAATTTTGAGAGCCGATTGCGACAATGGTGTGATTCTTTCGTGACACCTTGGTTATATCTGCGTTGCGACGGTAAACGGTCGGTAATCAAACTGTAACCGCCTCTTAAAATCGCGCGGCCACCATGCGCGCCATGCGCATTGCAATAATCACCGACGCGTGGAATCCACAGGTCAACGGGGTTGTTCAGACCCTCACCCGAACCCGCGAGGAACTGGAGGCGCTCGGACACGAGGTTCGCATGGTCACGCCGGAAGGCCGCCGGACTATCGCGTTGCCGACATACAGGGAGATACGCCTGGCGGTATTTCCGGGCCGCGGGGTACGCCGCGAACTGGATGCCTTCGATCCTGATTGCGTCCACATCGCCACCGAGGGCACGCTCGGCCTTGCGGCACGCAGATATTGCCTGCGTCGCAAGCTGCCTTTTACAACGGCGTACCACACGCAGTTTCCCGAATACGTCAGGGCGCGCATACCGATTCCCGTCAGCTGGACCGCGAGACTACTGCGCTGGTTCCATCGCCCCGCCACGCACACCATGGTACCGACGCGGCGGGTACTCGAAAAACTCGAGCGGCGAGGTTTCGACAACGTCGTGATCTGGTCACGCGGGGTCGATGCAAAGCTCTTCTCGCCTGCGCCGCGCTTCGACTTCGATCTGCCGCGACCGATATGGATCTACATGGGCCGTGTTTCGGTCGAAAAGAACCTGGAGGCTTTTCTCGACCTCGAGCTGCCCGGAAGCAAGGTAATCATCGGCGACGGTCCCGACAGGAAGCGGCTCGCGTCGCGTTACCCGGACAGCCGCTTCCTCGGCTATCGTTTCGGCGAGGACCTCGCCTCACACCTTGCCGGAGGCGACGTGTTTGTGTTTCCCAGCCGGACCGACACCTTCGGCATAGTGCTACTGGAGGCCATGGCCTGCGGATTACCGGTAGCGGCCCTGCCGGTAGACGGTCCGGTCGACGTGATTACCTCGAGCGAGGTCGGCGTACTCGACGAAGACCTGCGGGCGGCGTGCCTGCGCGCCCTGGAACTGGACAGAAACCGGTGCAGGGCTTACGCCGAGAAGCGCAGCTGGCGCCGATCGACGCTGCAGTTCGAGAGTTACCTGTCGCCGCGCACCCGCGCGACGGCCGCCGCCCAGCCCGAAAGCAGCGCCTCGCGCTGATCGCCCGGCATCCGCGGCTCGAACACGGCGTCGCAGCGCCACAAGCGCGACGCCTCCTGCAGATGGTCGATCAGGCCGCACTGCAATGCCGCGAGGTAAGCGGCGCCGAGCACCGTCGATTCGACGTTGGCGGGGCGCTCCACCCGGACATCCAGGATGTCGGCGAGAAACTGCAGGAACCAGTCGTTGCCCACCATGCCGCCGTCGACGCGCAGCACGCTCGGCGCCATACCGTCGTCAGCCATCGCATCGAAGAGATCGCGCGTCTGGTAGGCGACCGCCTGCAGGGTCGCGGTCACGACCTGGTCGCGCCCGCTGCCCCGACTGAGGCCGACGATCGCACCCCTCGCGTCCGGGTCCCAGTAAGGCGCGCCGAGACCTGCGAACGCCGGCACCACGTAGACATCTCCGACGATGCCGGTGCGCTCGGCCACCGCCTCCGACTCGGGCGCAGAGTCGATGATGCGCAATTCGTCGCGCAGCCACTGCAGGGCCGATCCGGCGACGAACACACTGCCCTCGAGCCCGTAGCTCACCTCGCCATCGATTCGGCTCGCGATGGTCGTCAGCAGCTGGTTGTGCGACTGCAGCGCGGCGTCGCCGGTATTCGCGATTACGAAGCAGCCCGTGCCGTAGGTGCTCTTGGTCATGCCGTACTCGAAACCGGCCTGCCCGATCAGCGCGGCCTGCTGGTCGCCGGCAATGCCGCAGACGGGAACCACGCTGCCGAAACCGGCTTCGGTCGTGCTGCCGAACTCGGCAGCACAGTCGAGTACCTCGGGCAACATGGACCGTGGTATCTCCAGCAGTTCCAGCAATTCATCGTCCCAGCGCTGCGTGTGGATGTTGAACAGCATCGTGCGCGACGCATTGGTCGCGTCGGTGGCGTGCACCGCGCCGTCGGTAAGGCGCCAGAGCAGGAAACTGTCCACGGTGCCGAACGCGAGATGTCCATCATCGGCCAGCCTCCGCGCGCCCTCCACATTGTCCAGGATCCACGCCGCCTTGGTCGCCGAGAAATACGGGTCCAGACGCAGTCCGGTCTTGCCGGCGATCACGTCGTCGGTGCAGCGCTCCCTGAGTTCCCGGCAATGCGCGGCCGTGCGCCTGTCCTGCCAGACGATCGCGTTGTAGATGCACTCGCCAGTGCGCCGGTCCCACACGAGCGTCGTCTCGCGCTGGTTCGTGATGCCGATTCCGGCAACATCGCGCATCGCTATGCCGGCTTTGCCGAGCGCCTCCTGCAGCGTGTTCCTGACGGAGTCCCAGATCTCCTCGGGATCGTGTTCCACCCAGCCGGACTTCGGATAGATCTGCCGGAACTCCTGCTGCGCGCTGGCAACGGCGTTCGCGCGCTCGTCGTAAATGACGGTACGGCTGCTGCTCGTACCCTGGTCGATCGCCAACAGGTATTTCGTCACGTTCGGGTCACCTCCGTCAGGAACAGTGGATTCTTCAAGCGAATCTGCCGGCCCGCCTGCCGCGGACGGGGCATGCGGCCCTGCTCACGGGCAATGCTATCGAGCCGCGCGACCACTTCGTCCGGCCAGGGCGCGACCTTACGCTCACCCAGGTCGATGTGTAACGTCATCGATTCCGCGGTGGATGCCAGGTACAGCGCTTCTGCGTGATACATGCGATTGAACTGATGCAGCCCGGTACGGCTGTAACCGAGGATCTGGGTCGTAATGAGATAAGGGTCGTCGAGCGTCAGTTCGCGCTGATACGTCATGTGACATTCGACGGCAAAGGTCGAGTGGCCCCTGCTGATGTAGTCGTCGTTAACGCCGAGCCGTTCCCGCAGGGTGACGACCGCAGAATCGAATGCCTCGAGGTAGTTGGCGACATTCATATGGCCATTCACGTCGATCCACTCTTTCGCAACGTGTCCGCGAACGATCTCGAAGCCTTCGATCACGGTATTCGCCACGACGCTCATTTCCGGGCCGTACGCAGCTCGGGGATATTGCGAAAGTGCCGCAGCGCTTCGGGGTTGGCGAGCGCTTCGGTGTTTTTTACTTCCTCGCCATGGACGACGGACCGGACCGCGATCTCGACGATCTTGCCACTCTTGGTGCGCGGAATCTCGGGAACGGCGATGATCTTCGCAGGCACGTGCCTCGGCGTCGTGTTCTCCCTGATCACGCGACGAATTCGATCACGTAACGCGTCATCCAGTTCGATGCCCTCACGCAGGACGACAAACAGCACGACCCTCACGTCGTCCTCCCAGTCCTGGCCGACCGCGATGCTCTCGACGACCTCGTCCAGCTTTTCGACCTGCCGGTAGATCTCCGCCGTGCCAATGCGAACGCCGCCGGGATTGAGTACCGCGTCGGATCGTCCGTGAATGACGATGCCACCGGTCCGCCTGAGTTCGGCAAAATCGCCGTGCGCCCAGATACCGGGATATTTCTCGAAATACGCTGCCCTGTATCTCGCGTTGTCCGGATCGCTCCAGAAACCGACGGGCGCCGACGGGAAAGGCCGCGTGCAGACCAGTTCGCCGCGCTGCTCGATCAATGCATTGCCGTCGTCGTCGAAGAACTCGACCGCCATGCCGAGGCCTCTGCACTGAATCTCGCCCCGGCGCACGGGTAGTGCCGGGTTTCCGAGGACGAAACAGCTGATGATGTCGGTTCCGCCTGCAATCGACGACAGTTGCAGATCCTCACCGATGGCGTCGTAGACATAATCGAAACTCTCGGGTGCGAGTGGTGAACCGGTCGACAGCACCGCGCGAAGCTCCGTCAGGTCGAACTCATCGCGCGGCCTCACGCCGGCTTTCTGCAGCGCGGAGATGTACTTGGCGCTGGTGCCGAACACGGTGACCTTTTCCCGCTCCGCCATCTGCCAGAGTACGCGGCCATCGTTGAAAAACGGCGAGCCGTCGAACAGCACGAGTGTCGCGCCCGTCGCGAGGCCGGTGGCGAGCCAGTTCCACATCATCCAACCACAGGTGGTGAAGTAGAAAAGGCGATCCTCCGTACCGATATCGCAATGCAGTACGTGCTCCTTGACGATCTGCAGCAGGGTGCCGCCATGACCGTGGACGATGCACTTCGGCACGCCCGTGGTGCCCGACGAATACATGATGAACAACGGATGGTCGAACGCGACGGGTTCGAATTCGAGATCGGCGCCGGGCTCGGCAAATGTCTCGAGCGTCACGGCATTGCCGATTGCCGACGTATCGGCCGCGCCACCGGCAAACGGCACCACGACGGTCCGCTCGATGCTGGGAATGGCCCTGACGATCTGCGCCACCGTATCGAGGCAGTCGAAGCGCCTGCCGTTATAGAAATAGGCGTCGGCCGTGAACAGCACCTTCGGCTCGATCTGTCCGAATCGATCGACGACCCCGTTGACGCCGAAGTCTGGCGAGCAGGACGACCAGATAGCACCGATACTGGTCGTGGCCAGCATCGCGATAATGGCCTCCGGACAGTTCGGCAGGTAGCCGCCGACGCGATCGCCGCTGACGACGCCAGCGCGCTTCAGGCCGGCCGCGACGCCAGCGACGGCGGTGCGCAGCTCATCAAAGGTGAGCGCGCGCCGTTCCCCGTTTTCCGCCGAGAACACGAGCGCTTCGCGCCTGCCTCCGTGGCGAAGGAGGTGCTCGGCATAATTCAGTTCGCTACCTTCGAACCAGCCGGCATCCATGATGTTGTCGGGACGCCCGAGAATTATCTCGGGCGGCGTCCTGAAACGCACGTCGCAGAATTCGCACAGCGCTCGCCAGAACGCCGCCGAATCGTCGATCGACCATCGATACAGGGATTCGTAGTCGTCGAAGCCCTGCCGCCGCATGAACCGATGCATTGCAGACGCCCTGCGTTTCTCGTCGCTCGGTTCCCACAAGATCGGGTTGTCGCCCATCACCGTCGTCTTTCGATTTGCCGGGCGTGTCAGTATGCACATAACATCAACGCTGTCCACGTCCAGTGAGGCTCACAGTGGCCGAATCCATTCCACGGATGATGAAGGCGATCTCGATTGCGGAACCCGGCGGTCCCGCGGTGCTTTCGGAGATCGATTTTCCGGTGCCCCGGCCCGGTCCTTCGGATGTGCTGATCCGCGTCGCCGCGGCCGGCGTGAATCGCCCTGACGTATTGCAGCGCCTCGGCCGGTATCCCGTGCCGGCAGACGCGAGCCCGTTGCCAGGCCTGGAAGTTGCCGGCGAGGTCATTGCCGTCGGCAGCGCGGTCGCTCGCTGGAAAACGGGCGATCGGGTCATGGCGCTCACTCACGGCGGCGGTTACGCCGAATACTGTGTCGCCGACGGCAGCCACTGCCTGCCGATTCCGGCCGGCTTCTCGTTTATCGAGGCTGCCGCGGTTCCGGAGACGTTTTTCACGGTCTGGTACAACGTGTTCATGCGCTGCCGGCTACGGGACGGCGAGATCTTCATGGTCCACGGCGGCTCCAGCGGCATCGGCACGACGGCTATCCAGCTCGCCACGGCGCATGGCTGCCGCGTGCTCACGACGGCCGGCAGCGACGAAAAATGTGCGTTTTGCGAACAGCTTGGCGCGGACCGGGCATTTAATTATCGCAGTGAGGACTGGCAGGCCGGTGTTCGCGAAGCGACCCGCGGCCACGGCGTCGATGTCCTGCTCGACATGGTGGCCGGTCCCTACACGCAGAAGAACCTCGAGTCGCTGGCGCGCGACGGCCGCTGCTCAATCATCGCCTTCTTGCAGGGGCCGCGAGCCGAACTCGATCTGCGCATCGTGCTCGCAAATCGCCTGACCATTACCGGATCGACACTGAGGCCCCAGGCCGTGGCGGAGAAGGCGCGCATTGCCAGCGAGGTCGAATCCAATGTGCTACCACTGCTTGAATCCGGCCGCGTCAGGCCCATTATTCACGAGACATTTCCCCTGGACGCTGCCCCGGCGGCGCATGAACTGATGGAGAGCAGCCGCCACATGGGCAAGATCGTGCTCACGACGACTGACGCATTGCGAGAGGTCGCAGCACATGACTAGCGTATGGGTCGGCCTCGTCGTCGTGCTGCTGATCGCCGGCGCCGGTTACCTCTACTACCGGATGCACGGCGCACGACCCGTGCCGGAGCAGCTGCGCCGGGGCCGCCCATTGCCGGAGTTCGAAGCACTTGACGAAGCCGGCGAGCGCCTGAACTCACGAGACCTGCGAGGAACACCCGTCGTCATGATCTTCGTGCGCGGCAACTGGTGTCCTTTCTGCAGCCGACAGGTCAAGAACCTGACCGCGTATTACAAGGACATCGTCGACCTGGGCGCAAAGCTGATTTTCGTCACTCCCAGGCCGCAGGAAACGACACGACGCGTTGCCAGGTTTTTTGATGTCGATTTCGAATTCTGGCTCGACGAATCCCTTGCGGCGACCCGCAGTCTCGGACTACTGCTGGAGTCCGCCGTGCCGAAAGATTATTACCGCGAATACGGCAGTGACACGATCTGGCCAACGTCGCTGGTTATCGATGACGAAGGCATTATCCGCTACGTGGAACTGTCGAAGCACATCATCGACCGGCCCAACCCGAAGACACTCCTGCGCGAACTGCAGCGGGCCATCGACGCCTGAGTTGCGTCAGGCAGCGTCCGCCATGATCTTGCGCGCCAGCCGGTCGGCGATCACGTTTGTCGGTTCGCCCGTGCGCGCCGCCTCTTCGAAGATGCCGGCCAGTCGCGGGCCGATCTGCGCAACGAGATCAGTCACACCCGCTTCATCCACTTCCCCGAGATACTCGCAGGTGACGCTTATGACACCGCCCGCGTTGATCACGTAGTCGGGTGCATAGAGGATGCCGGCGTCCGCCAGCCGCTGACCGTCTTCCGGGCTGCGTAACTGGTTGTTGGCGCCGCCGGCGATAATGCGGGCCCTGATACGCGGTATCGATTCCTCGTGGAGGATGGCGCCCAGCGCGCAGGGCGCGAGCACGTCGGCGTCTGCGTATAGAATTTCGGCGCTGGAGACGCGCTCGGCTCCGAATTCGCTGCACACCCGGTCCACGCGGACGTCGTCGAGATCCGACACCAGCAGGGTCGCACCGGCGGCATGCAGCAGTCTGCAGAGATGGTAACCGACGTTGCCAACGCCCTGTATGGCAACCCGGACACCCTGCAGGTCTTCTCCTCCCAGCTCCGCCTTCACTGCGGACCGGATGCCGCAGCAGATGCCGTACGCGGTCTTCGGCGACGGGTCGCCGCCGGCCTTGCCCGTCTGCATCGGCAGACCCGCCACGTGACGTGTCTTGCGCGCGATGGTCGACATGATTTCCTCGCTCATGCCGACGTCTTCCGCCGTTATGTAATCGCCGCCGAGCGTATCCACGAACTCGCCGAAGCATTCGAACAGTGCGTCACTGCCATCGAAATCGGGCGTCTTCATGATCACGGCCTTACCGCCACCGAACTTCAATCCCGCCATCGCGTTCTTGTAGCTCATGCCCTGCGACAATCGCAGCACGTCGTAGAGCGCGTCATCGTCATTCGCGTAGGTCCACAGGCGGGTGCCGCCCGCTGCCGGGCCGAGCGCCGTAGAGTGGATCGCGATGATCGCGCAAAGACCGGTGGGTTCATCGCGGCAAAAAAGCACGCGCTCATGATTATCGAACCCCGGGTTACTGAAGACTGTCATCGCTTCTATCCTTTAGAACGGCACACCCACTGCTTTGCACAGAAACCTCATGAATGGCGTGGCCGCAGCAAAGGACGCTTCTACCTTGCGCTGGAATTGCGGCTTCATGCAGTCCTCGACATCGAGGTCTCGTGCCGCAATGAAACTCTTGCGCCTGATGTCCTCTATCAGTTCATGATCATTGTCGAAACCTCGCGGAGCGCGGCTCAGCGACTCGCCGCCAAGTTCGAAATGGCGGCGGAATCTCGCGTCGCCCACCGCGCGTTTCCACTCGGCCGGTTTCGCGACTATACGCTCCCTGATCGCGCGCAGTGAATCTGCATCCGGACGCCACATCCCGACACCCACAAAGACGTGGCCGGGCTCGACATGCACGTAGTAGCCCGGAGAGTGAACGTCCTTTGACTGCTCGTGCCGAAACTGGATGCCGACATTGGTCTTGTACGGAAGTTTGTTGTGCGAGAATCGTGTGTCGCGGTAGACCCGCATCAGCGAGCCGCCGACACGTTGCGGGACGGCGGTGAAATGCGGCGCAAGCTGCGCAAGCGGATCCTGCATCGACTGGATGAATCTCAACGCGACATCGAGCACATGCTCCTCGTAGCGCGCCTTGTTCTCGTTGAACCACTCGCGATTGTTGTTAGCCGCAAGCTGTTCGAGAAATTCTATCGAGGTCTTCTCGAAACCGACGTAACGCGGTAAGCCCACTAGTCGTCGTCCTTCTCGACGACAATCTCGAGCTTCTCGCCATCCACCAGTACCTGCTCGCCCTCGATGGCCACCTGGTCGGTCGTCGCCCAGGCCAGTACGGCCGTCTCGGGAACGCGCACGGTCAGCATATTGTCGGAAAAGAACGCGGCAGGCGCCACGCTGGCAGGGCTGCTCTCCAGTTCGTAGCGAAACTCGCGCCCCCCCGGAAAGCCGGTGCGCGCCGAGACGACGCCTTGTATCCGAAGGGTCTCGATCTCGTCTCGTGTGAGCAGCAAACCCACGGAATTGTCACGGATTCTGAGTTTCACTATTGTTTAAGATAGTCCCCCGGACCCGATTAAAGCATGAATCAAAGGGACCGGTAAGTCCGCCCGGCAGGAGCAGCCCTTGATCACTGACCCATGGTTTTACGTGGCTGCCGTGCCGGCCGTGCTGCTTTTCGGTATCGCGAAAGGCGGCTTTGGCGGGGGCCTGGGCGTACTTGCGGTGCCGCTGATGGCACTCGTCATTTCGCCGCTGCAGGCAGCCGCCATCCTGCTGCCGATATTGTGCCTGATGGACCTCGTGGGCCTGTGGGCCTACCGCGGCAGGTGGATATGGCCGGAACTGCGAATTCTCGTGCCTGCGTCGATGCTCGGTATCCTGGCCGGCACGCTGCTGTTCGGCTTCATGAGCGCGGCAACGGTAAGGATCATCGTCGGCATCGTCGCGATCGTCTTCACGCTGCACTATGTTTACTCAATGCGACACAGGCACGATTCAGCATTGCCACATTTTCCGCCAGCGGTGGGCATGGCGGCCGGAGCGGCCGGCGGTTTCACGAGTTTCATCGCGCATTCCGGCGGACCGCCGATCAGCATGTACCTGCTGCGGCGGCCTCTCGACCGTACGGATTTCGTCGCCACGACGGTGCTGCTGTTCGCAGCCATCAACTACGTAAAGCTGCTGCCCTACGGCTGGCTCGGACAGCTTTCGGCAGGCAACCTCGTCACGTCGCTCGTGCTTGCGCCACTCGCGCCCATCGGCGTCTACACGGGCGTTTGGCTACACCGGCGCGTCTCGGACCGCTTCTTTTTCCGCCTCATGTACGTGTTGCTGTTCGTCGTCGGCTGCAAACTGCTCTACGACGGCGTATCGGCCAGTGTCTGAAGCCGGATCCGGCGCGCACTGACCTGTTCGCGGCAGATTACTGTCGCGATCCCTGGCACTGAGACTTCGCTTAACGGGCTTGTCGGTAACTCGCACAGCGGACCGACACGCTATCCCTTACTCCGGGATTACGTTTTCCGCCTGCGGTCCTTTCTGGCCCTGGGTTACTTCCATCGTAACCTTCTGGCCTTCTTTAAGTGATCTGAATCCTTCCGAAACAATCGCGCTGTGGTGAACGAAAACGTCCTTGCCATCTTCACGCTCGATGAATCCGAATCCCTTATCGTCGTTGAACCACTTTACGGTTCCTGAAACTCTTTCGTCTGACATAGTTACCTCAATAAAACCCGCCTGCCCGCTCGGCATGACATCGCCGTAACGGTGCAGAAATACCATCGTAACCGCAAATACCGGTCGGTACGAAAATTTGCGCAGACGCAGTATCCGGTCGAATTGTTACAGGAATAGTAAAACCTCTTTTTTAGTGGATTTTTTTCGCCTTACCGCGCCGCAGCAGGAAGGCCGGACGCAATCACACCAGGAGGGAAATGCGCAGCTTTGCGCAGATTGTCACGCGTCAGCGGCGTTGCCGGACGTAACTGCGGCCGAGTTTGCGCACGGAATCGCAACCCGCGAGCGCCATCGTGCGCTCCACTTCCGCACGCAGCAGCATCAGCGCTCGTTCTACGCCCGGTTGCCCGCCCGCCGCCAGCGCGAACAGGTAGCCGCGCCCGATACTGCAGGCATTCGCTCCAAGCGCCAGCGCCTTGACGACGTGATTGCCGCGCCGGATGCCGCCGTCGCAGATGATTTCCAGGCGGTCGCGCAGGGCGTCGGCAACTGCGGCGATGCAGTCGACGGGTGCCGGCGCCGATTCCAGCTGACGTCCGCCGTGATTCGACAACATGACCGCGCTCGCTCCCGACTCTGCCGCCTTGCGGCAATCTTCTACGGTCTGGACGCCCTTGATCACGAGCGCACCGGACCAGCGCCCGGCGAGCCACTCGACGTCTTTCCATGTCAGTGACCGCTCGAGCTGCTCATCGATGTATTTGCGGATGCCACCCTTCCAGTTCCGCGCAGCCTCGCTACCGCTCGTGATGTTGACCATCTCGAGGTCCTGGCGCACCAGCGCCCGGTAGAGCCATCCCGGGTGACGCGCAAAACTCGCGAGCTGGCGCAGCCGTGATCGCGGTGGTGCGCCGAAGCCATAGACGAAGTCGCGTTCCCGGTTTCCCGCCACCGGTGTATCAACGGTCAGCTGCAGTGCAACGTAGTCGGCGTCACGGCAACGGTCGAGCCAGTCCTCGGTCAGACCGCGATCCTTGAAGACATAGAGCTGAAAAGCCTTGGGTCCTGCCGATACGGCAGCGACGTCCTCGATCGTCGCCGTGCTCAGCGTAGACAGGCTGTAGAACATGCCGAACTTGTCCGCAGCGCGCGCCACGGCCGGCTCACCCCCGGCGTGAAACAGCCTCGAAGCGCCTGTCGGTGCAATCATGACCGGCCAGTCCACGTGCTGTCCGAAGAGCGTCGAACGCAGGTCGATTTTGCTCACGTCGGAGAGCTGCGAAGGCAGCAGTTCGTAATCCGCGAACGCCTCGGTATTTCGCGCCAGCGCGAGCTCGTCGTCGGCGCCGCCGTCCATGTAATGGAACACGGGCGCCGGCAGCCTGCGCCGCGCAATGCGGCGGAAATCCATGAGGTTGTTACAACGGCTGATATTCACGAATCGAGAATAGCATGCGGCTGGACACAGTCCGCTCGGCTGCTGCTATGATTGCGCGCCTGCTGAATTCGGATACCTGCGCACGTCATGAACGAACTCCCTGACAGGCGATCCCGGGACAGGGTGGTCGCAACCTGGTTGCTGGTCTGCTGTGGACTGGTATTCGCCATGGTTGTCCTCGGGGGCGTTACGCGCCTGACGGGCTCCGGCCTGTCCATGGCTGAATGGCGGCCGATCATGGGAACGCTGCCGCCGCTGTCCGACACCGAGTGGCAGCGCGTGTTCGAGATCTACAAGCAGACACCCGAATTCCAGAAGGTCAATTCGCACATGGACGTGCATGGCTTCAAGGGGATCTTCTGGCTCGAATACCTGCATCGTCTGCTCGGCCGGCTTCTCGGCCTGGCATTCATGCTGCCGCTCGTTTACTTCGTAGCTCGCAAGTACATTTCGCTGCGCCAGCTGCCCTGGTACGTACTCATGTTCGCCCTCGGCGGCCTGCAGGCCGTCATAGGCAAGATCATGGTCGCGAGTGGCCAGGTCGACGCCCCGCAGGTGAGCCACTACCGCCTGACGGCACACCTTTCCGCCGCTTTCCTCGTGTTCGCGCTGATGTTCTGGCGTGCCCAGTCATTGCTGCACGGACCACCGGGCGACACGCCGCACCCCTGGCATTCGCGTACGCTGGCGCTGACCGTGCTGATCGCGGTGACTATCGTCTCAGGCGGATTCGTCGCCGGTCTCGACGCGGGGCTCATCTACAACACGTTTCCGAAAATGGGCGATCACTGGATCCCGCCCGGCCTGCTGGCACTGGAGCCCGCCTGGCGGAATGCCTTCGATAACCTGACGACTGTACAGTTCGATCACCGGCTGCTCGCGCTCACCACGTTCGCGCTGATCGCCGTCTACTGGTTCCGCGCGAGAAGTGCTGAATTGCCGCGGAGCGCACGCGCGGGCGCCAATGCCCTGCTCGTGGTTGCGTTGTTGCAGGTGGTGCTCGGGGTTCTCACCGTGTTACACGCGGTGCCGACAACGCTGGCGGTGAGCCACCAGGCCAACGCCCTGCTGCTGCTCACGGCCACCCTGTACCTTTTGCACGCCCTGAGGCGCGGCTGACCGCTGCACCATAGGTGCAAATACCCATATAATCGACGAATTCCTTCGGCCAGTATCGGCGTCATGAAAAACGTACCTGCAGTCAATCCAGCCCCCCCTGCCATCTGCTTCGACCAGGAACTGATCGAACGCTACGACGGCCGGGGCCCGCGCTACACGTCCTACCCCACTGCCCTGCAGTTCAGCGAGCGTCTCGGCGAGTCCGGGTATCGCGCCAATGCGCTCGCCAGCAATGCAGGCGGGGCGCCCCTGTCGCTGTACGTGCACATCCCGTTTTGTCACTCGCTGTGCTACTACTGCGGCTGCAACAAGATCGTCACCCGCAACCAGGCACGGGTCGATCGCTACATGGAGATGCTGCACAAGGAAATCCTGATGCAGTCGGAACTTTTCGACCGCTCACGACAGACGCAGCAGTTGCATTTTGGCGGAGGTACGCCCACGTACCTCGACAACGACCAGATGGACGAGCTGATGGCGGCACTGCGCAGCGCGTTCAACTTCGACGAAAGCGAGGCGCGCGAATTTTCCATCGAGGTTGACCCGCGCACCGTGGACACCGACGGCATCAAGTACCTCACCGACCTCGGTTTCAACCGGCTCAGTCTCGGCATCCAGGACTTCGATCCCACCGTGCAGGAAGCGGTAAACCGCATGCAGTCTTACGAGGAAGTCTCCGGCCTCGTCAAAGCGGCCAGGGCTGCGAACTTCAAATCCATATCATTCGACCTGATCTACGGCCTGCCCCATCAGAACGTCGCGAGTTTTGATGCGACCCTGGACCGGGTTATCGGGCTACGTCCCGACCGCCTGGCGGTCTACAACTATGCGCACCTGCCGGATCGATTCAAGGGACAGCGCATGATCAATGCCGACGACATTCCGTCACCCTCGACCAAGCTCGATATCCTGCATCGCACGATCGACCGGCTCGCCGAGTGCGGCTACATCTACATTGGCATGGATCACTTCGCGCTGCCTGAAGACGATCTCGTGCAGGCCCGCGGTGACGGCACCCTGCAGCGTAACTTCCAGGGCTACTCCACGCATGGAGGATGCGACCTGATCGGGCTCGGCGTAAGCTCGATCTCGAGCATCGGCAATGTCTACGCGCAGAACGCCGTGACCACGATGGAATACGAGACGCTGATCGAGGACGGCCACCTGCCGGTCAGGAAGGGCATCGCCGTGGACGAAGACGACCTGTTGCGTGCCGAAGTGATCCAGGCGCTCATGTGCTACGACCGGCTGGATTTCGACGCGTTCGATGCCAGCCATGGCGTCGACTTCCGCGACTATTTCAAGTCCGAGCTCGAGCGCCTGCAACCGCTGGCGAGCGACGAACTCATCGAACTCGATTCGGATGGCATCAGCATCACCGCGAAAGGCCGGTTGCTCCTGCGCTGTATCGCGATGGTGTTCGACCGTCACCTGGCCGAAATCGACACCGACAAGCGTTTCTCCCGGGCGATCTGACCGACGGTCGCGGTTCGGGAACCGCTCCTACACGCTAACCTCGGTGAGCCAGCCGTGCGTATCCGGCGCATCGCCGTATTGAATGGCCTGCAGCGCCTTGCGCAGCTTCTCGGTATTCGGACCGGCATTGCCATCGCGCACCGGAATTTCCTCGCCGTTGTAGACCAGCGTGCCGACCGGCGTCAGTGTCGCTGCCGTGCCGGAGAGCGCGGCCTCGTAGCGGGCTACCCAGTCGAGCAGTTCCGTCACCGTGAAGTCACGCTCGTTGACGCGGAACCCGAGGTCCTTTGCAAGCGCCAGGATCGAGGCGCGCGTCATGCCGTGCAGGAATGACGTGTTCAGCGGCTTGGTGATGATCTCCTCGTCGCTGATCAGCAGGAAATTCGCGGCACCGGTCTCCTGCACGTCGCCACCGGGACAGAACAACACCTGGTCGACACCGTACTTTTCCTTCGCGCTGAGCGTCGGCCCGAGCGCAGCCGCGTAATTACCGCCGGTCTTGGTGCTGCCGAGCTGTTCGGTGGAGCGTGCAAACGTGTCGGCCACGAGCAATTTCAGCGGCCTGGCACCCCCGGCGAAATAGTCGCCGACCGGCGATGCCAGAACGAACAGGGTCGCCTCGGTCGACGGTGCAGCAGCTGCGCCGATGTTGGGCAGGGTACCGATCAGGGTCGGCCGCAGGTAGAGCGAACTGGGCGGTTCCGGTATGTCGTCGAACTGTTCCCTCACCAGGTTCTCGACCATTGCGGCCAGCAGGTCCGCATCCGGGACAGGCAGGTGCAGCGACTTCGCGCTCCGCTGCATGCGCGCAACATGGTCGTGCAGGCGGAAAATGCGTGCCTTGCCGTCCTGCCAGCGATAGGCCTTGAAGCCCTCGAAGCAGGTACTCGCATAATGAAATACGTGAGCTGCGGGGTGCAGCGGCAGCGGCGCGAGCGGTTCGATCGCCGCCTCGCCCCAGCTGCCGTTTTCAAATCGCGCGATCGCCATGTGATCGCAGAAAACGGTGCCGAATTGAGCCATGGGGATTCTAATCTGGATTAAAAACCGAGGCGGTAACTTTGCCATTAAACGCCTATCGTTGGCCAGCCCGTATTTCTCGCCTCCTCCGGTAATGGCGTGCTCCGCTGCGCCGGCGTAAACTCGATTTCTTTGCCTCTTTACCCTGGAGCTTTGCTGTATGAGCGCACCCGCCGAAAAACTTGACGCCTTCTGGATGCCATTCACGGCCAACCGGGATTTCAAGAAACAGCCCCGCATCATCACGTCGGGCAGCGGCCACCACTACACCACCCTCGACGGCGACAGGATCTACGACCTTTTCGCGGGCCTGTGGACGACGGGGCTCGGTCATTGCCATCCGAAAATCGTCGAGGCCGTGCAGAAACAGGTTGCGCAACTCGACTACTCGATGACCTTCCAGTCAGGCAACGACAAGTCGTTCGCGCTCGCCGACCGGGTTACCGGCATGGCGCCCGACGGATTCAATCACGTGTTCTTCACGAACTCCGGGTCGGAATCGGTGGATACGGCGCTCAAGATCGCGCTCGGTTATCACCGTGCCCGCGGCGAGGGCAACCGTACGCGGTTGATCGGCCGCGAGCGCGGCTACCACGGCGTTAACTTCGGTGGTATGTCGGTCGGCGGCATGGTGCCGAACCGCAAGGTGTTCAGCCCCAACCTGATCCCGGGCGTCGACCATATGCGCGCAACGATGGACATCGAACACACGGCATTTTCACGCGGCCAGCCCGAGTGGGGCGCGCATCTTGCCGACGACCTGGAACGGCTGGCGGGGCTGCACGACGGCAGCAACATCGCGGCCGTCATCGTCGAACCGGTTGCCGGCTCGGCGGGCGTGCTGCCGCCGCCGGTCGGCTACCTCGAGCGGCTGCGGGAAATCTGCGACAAGCACGGCATCCTGCTGATTTTCGACGAGGTCATCACGGCATTCGGCCGCGTCGGCAAAGCCTTCGGCGCGGAACGGTTCGACGTGATGCCGGACATCATCACGACGGCGAAAGGCCTCACGAACGGGGTGATCCCCATGGGCGGCGTGCTGGTTCGCGACCACGTCTATGACGCCTTCATGCAGGGGCCCGACTACATGATCGAACTGTTCCACGGCTACACCTATTCGGGACACCCGGTCGCCGCCGCCGCCGGGCTCGCCGCGATGGACGTCTACGAGGAAGAAGGCATATTCGAGCAGGCGCAGTCCCTCGAGAAACCGTTCGAAGACCTGCTGCACTCCTTCGCGGATCACGACAAGGTCATCGACGTGCGCAACTTCGGCCTCATGGGCGCAATCGAAATGGCACCGCGGAAGGGAGCACCGGGCGCGAGAGGCCTCGAGACGCACAAGCGCTGTTTCTGGGAAGAAAAACTGATGGTGCGCAACGGCATGGACATCCTCAGCTTCTCGCCGTTCCTCAACTCGAAGCTCGATGACTGGAACCAGGCGTTCGACAGTGTCCGTCGCGTCATCGACAGCATCGACTAACCGTAGCCGCAAGGAGAACCCATGAGCGCCCGCCCCGCACAGGATGTCGACACGGCGAACGTCGTCGGTCATTTCATCAACGGCCAGGACGTGGCCGATTCCAACCGCCCGGAGCCGGTGACGAACCCCGCCACGGGTGAAGTATCGCGCCATGTCGCCATGGCGTCCCGGAAGACCGTCGAAGAGGCCATTGCCGCCGCGGAAGCGGCATTTCCCGCATGGCGCGACACGCCGCCCATCAAGCGCGCACGCATCATGTTCCGCTTCAAGCAGCTGCTCGAGGAGCACGCAGACGACGTCGTCGCGGCCATCACGGACGAGCACGGCAAGGTGCTCGACGACGCGATGGGCGAATTCGTTCGTGGCGTGGAAGTCGTCGAATACGCCTGCGGCATCCCGGAGCTGCTGAAAGGCGAATTCTCCAAGAACGTCGGCCCGGGGATAGACAGCTGGTCGGACCACCAGCCGCTCGGCGTGGTTGCCGGCATCACGCCGTTCAATTTCCCGGCGATGGTGCCGATGTGGATGTACCCGATGGCGATAGCCTGCGGCAATACCTTCGTGTTGAAGCCCTCGGAAAAGGATCCGACGGCGCCGTTGTTATGCGCCCGGCTGTTGGCGGAAGCCGGGCTGCCGGACGGCGTGTTCAATCTCGTCAACGGCGACAAGGAGGCCGTCGACACGCTGCTGAACGACGAACGCGTACAGGCGGTCAGCTTCGTGGGCTCGACGGCGGTCGCGGAGTACATCTATACGACGGGCACGAGTAACGGCAAACGTGTACAGGCCCTGGGTGGCGCGAAGAACCACGCCGTCGTGATGCCCGATGCGGACATCGACAACGCAGTCAGCGCGCTGATGGGTGCGGCCTACGGCTCCTGCGGCGAGCGCTGCATGGCGATTTCCGTCGCGGTGTGCGTCGGAGACGACACGGCGGACACGGTCGTCGGCAAGTTCCGCGAGCGCATCGCCGAACTCAAGGTTGGCAGCGGCACCGACACGAACAACGACATGGGTCCGCTGGTGACCAAAGCCCACTACGACAAGGTGCGCTCCTACGTAGACCTCGGCGTCGAGGAAGGCGCCGATCTCGTCATCGACGGCCGTGAGCTCGTCATCGATGGGCACGAAGACGGCTTCTTCCTCGGGCCCTGCCTGTTCGACCACGTAACGCGCGAAATGCGCATCTACAACGAAGAGATCTTCGGCCCGGTGCTGTGCGTCGTTCGCGCCGAATCGGAAGAAGAAGCGATGCAGCTCATCGACGGACACGAGTACGGCAACGGCACCTGCATCTTTACGCGCGATGGCGAGGCCGCGCGCTATTTTGCTGACAGGATCAAGGTGGGTATGGTCGGCATCAACGTACCGCTGCCCGTGCCGGTGGCGTATCACAGCTTCGGCGGCTGGAAGCGCTCCCTGTTCGGCGACCTCTACGCCTACGGGCCGGACAGCGTGCGTTTTTACACGCGCCGCAAGACCATCACGCAGCGCTGGCCCGCTGGCGGCGTGCGCGAGAAAGCCCAGTACACGTTCCCCAGCAACCAGTAATCCTTCCGGGGGTGGAGAATCTCTGCCGATTCGGGAACACTATGCGGTTCGCGAATCACCCCGGGAGAAAAATAGATGACGAAGCGTATTCTCGCGATCGCCTTACTCGTACTGGCCGCACCTTTGCAGGCACAGGACTTTGCGACCTCGTTCGACGCCACCGAGGTCGCGCCCGGCATCTACATGCTGACCGGCGCAGAAGGGAAATTCGGCGGCGGTAACATGAGTGTCCTCGTCGGCGACGAGCAGGTCGTGCTGATCGATGACGCGATGGTGCCGACGGCCCAGCCGGTACTCGATGCCGTCAACAAGCTCGCGGGGCGAGCCCCCGACTTCGTTATCAATACTCACATTCATGGCGACCACGTCGGCGGGAATGCGCTGATGCAGGAGAACGGCGCCTACGTCGTCGCGCATGACAACATCCGCAAACGTCTCTCGACCGACAGCAAGGATGCAGGTGGAGACGGCGGCCTGCCGATCATCACGTTCTCCGAATCGGTGACTTTTCACGTGAACGGGCACGAGGTGTTCGTGTTTCACGTGCATCACGCGCACACCGACGGTGATGGCGTCATTCATTTCCGCGACCAGAACGTCATCCACGCCGGCGACATCCTGTTCAACAACCTGTTCCCGTTTATCGACCTCGACAACGGTGGCAGCGTCGAGGGATTCATCGAGGCGCAGCAAAAACTCATCGCAATGGCGGACGACGATACCGTCTTGATATCCGGCCACGGTGAACTGGCGAACAAAGCGGATGTCGAACGCAATCTGGCGGTGCTGGAAGATGGCCGCGAGCGTGTGAAGGCCCTCGTCGACGAGGGCATGACCGAAGAGCAGGTACTGGCTGCGAACCCTCTCGCCGACTATCACGACGATTACAACTGGAGTTTCATTACAACGGAGCGGATGACCAAGACGCATTACCGCGACCTCACATCGGAATAAGAGAATGGATACCAATAAGACCGAAAGTTTCGTCAACGACCTGTGGGACAGCTCGATCATCCCGGAGCTCTGCGACTACATTAAGCTGCCCAACAAATCGCCGCATTTTGATCCGGACTGGGAAAAGCACGGCCACATGGAAAAGGCGGTGCAGCAACTGGAAGCCTGGTGCAAGACGCAGCCTGTCAAGGACATGTCCGTCGAGATCGTCCGCATCGAGGGACGTACGCCGGTGCTGTTTGCCGAAATCCCCGGGGATTCTGACGATGTCGTGCTGCTGTACGGCCACTACGACAAGCAGCCGGAATTCAGCGGCTGGGCCGAAGATCTCGACCCATGGGAGCCGACGATCAAGGACGGCAAGCTCTACGGTCGCGGCGGCGCCGACGACGGTTATGCCGTATTCGGTTCGCTCACGGCAATCAGGGCCTTGCAGGAACAGGGCATCCCTCACGCGCGTTGCGTGGTGCTGATCGAGGGCTGCGAAGAGTCCGGTAGCTTCGACCTGCCCTACTACATCGAGAAACTCGAGGACCGCATCGGTTCGCCGGACCTTGTGGTGTGCCTCGACGCCGAATGCGGCAACTACGAGCAACTCTGGTGCACAACCTCGCTACGAGGCAACCTGACCGGCACTCTGCGCGCCGACGTGCTGACCGAGGGGGTTCACTCCGGCAGCGCCAGCGGCGTCGTGCCGTCGAGTTTCCGTATCCTGCGAAAACTGCTGAGCCGCATCGAAGACGAGGATAGCGGTCAGCTCAGGCCGGACGGCCTGCATGTCGACATTCCCGAGCAGCGCATCGAGCAGGCGAAGCTCGCCGCCGATACGCTGGGCAAGGGGGTCTACAGCAAGTATCCGTGGGCAGTCGAGGATGCAGCACCTAGTGAGTCACCGTACGAGCTGTTGCTGAACAACACCTGGCGGCCGACGATGAGCGTGACCGGCGCCGCCGGGTTGCCGGCGCTGGTGGACGCGGGCAATGTGCAGCTGCCCTTCAATACGCTGAAGCTGTCATTCCGGTTGCCGCCCACCTGCGATGCCGACGTTGCGGCGAAGACCGTGAAGGAGATACTCGAGGAGCAGACGCCTCCGCTATCGAAAGTGTCGTTCCACGTCGAGTCGACCATGGCGGGCTGGAATGCGCCGCCCGTGGCCGAGTGGCTCGAGGCATCGATGCAAAAAGCGTCCGAGGCCTTCTTCGGCAAGCCGTCGATGTACATGGGCACCGGCGGTACGATCCCGTTCATGGGCATGCTGGGCGAGAAGTTCCCCGAGGCGCAATTCCTGATCACGGGGCTGCTCGGGCCGAACTCGAACGCGCACGGTCCCAACGAGTTCCTGCACATCGATACCGGCAAACGCGTAACAAGCTGCGTCGCACAGGTACTCGCGGATCACTACGAGCACAAGACCGGCGTCAAAGCCGCCGCCTGATAAGAACAGAACCCCCTCAACCGCCGGCATCCGCGCGAGGCCGGCAGGCGGGGCGTTTGTCGACCGAAGTAAAGCGCAGTCGCGCGCAGCGCGGCGAGCCATGAGGGAGACAAATGACCCGGTTGCCGGCCGCTCTTACGTGGTAAACATGATCATGATGCCGGCGGCTATGGCCGACCCGATGACGCCGGCGACGTTCGGCCCCATGGCGTGCATCAGCAGGATGTTGTGCGGGTTGGCTTCCAGGCCGACCTTGTTGGCGACGCGTGCGGCCATGGGTACGGCCGAGACACCCGCCGCACCGATCAGCGGGTTGATCGGGTTGTGTGACAGCTTGTTCATCAGCTTGGCCATGAGCACGCCGCTGGCGGTGCCTATCGCAAATGCGACGATACCCAGCAGTAGAATGCCCAGCGTCTCGACCGACAGGAACTGACCGGCGCTGAGCTTGGAACCTACCGAGAGACCGAGAAATATCGTCACGATGTTGATCAGCGCATTCTGCGTCGTGTCGGACAACCGATCGACAACGCCGCACTCGCGCATCAGGTTGCCGAAGGCCAGCATGCCGAGTAGCGGCGCAGCCGTCGGCAGCAACAGGGCAACGAGCAACAGCAGAATGATGGGAAACAGGATGCGCTCCGTCTTCGACACGTCGCGCAACTGCACCATGTGGATCTTGCGCTCGTCCTCGGTGGTGAGCGCCCGCATGATCGGCGGCTGGATGATCGGGACCAGCGCCATGTACGAGTAGGCGGCGACGGCTATGGCGCCAAGCAGCTGCGGCGCAAGCATGCCGGATACGTAGATGGCCGTCGGGCCGTCCGCACCGCCGATGATTCCGATCGCGGCCGCCTCCTTCAGCGTGAAGTCCATCACACCGAGTTCGGTCATCCCGAGCGCGCCGAGCAGCGTCGCGAAAATACCGAACTGAGCCGCGGCGCCCAGGAACAGCGTGCGTGGATTCGCGAGTAGCGGACCGAAATCCGTCAGTGCACCGACGCCCATGAAAATGATCAGCGGAAACGCGCCGGTGGTGATCCCCACCTCGTAAGTCAGGTACAGCAGTCCGCCCGGCTCGGCAATGCCGGCCCCGGGGATATTGCTCAGAAGTCCGCCGAAACCGATCGTGACCAGCAGCAGTGGCTCGAATTTCCTGACGATCCCGAGGTACAACAGTGCCAGGCAGACGAGGAGCATTGCAGCCTGGCCGCCCGTGATCTGGTAGAGACCCGAGCCGCGCCAGATTTCGAGAATCAGCTCCATCAGCCGTCGATGGTGAGCAACGCATCACCCACGGAGACGGCGTCGCCCTCGCGCACGAATACGTCGCTGACCGTGCCCCCCTTCGGCGCACTGACTGCGGTCTCCATTTTCATTGCCTCGACCACGAGCAGGGGCTGCCCCTCCTCCACGCGGTCGCCGGGCGCTACGTGAACCTTGAAGATGTTCCCGGCGAGCACGGCTTTGACCGCTTCGCCCGTAGACCGCGGCGCCGTTTTCGCCCCCGCGGCTGCCGGGCTGACGTTTTCCAGTTCACCGTCCTCAGCGACTTCGACCGTGAATTCCTTGCCGTTAACCCGCACCGAGTACACCGCCGGTCCCTGTGCCGCAGGGGCCGGGGCTGCCGCAGCCTGCGGCGCCTCGAATTCGGGTGGCGGCTCGAAGGCTTCGGGGTTGCCGCGGTTCTGCAGGAAGCGAATGCCGATCTGCGGAAACAGCGCGTAAGTCAGCACGTCATCGATAACGTCGGACGCGAGATGGATCTTCTTCTCGATCGCGATGTGGCTGAGCTTCTCGGTCTGCAGCTCGAGCTCCGGCTCCAGCAGGTCGGCCGGGCGGCAGGTCACGGGTTCGGCGCCCTCGAGCACGCGCGCCTGCAACTCCTTGTTCACGTCGGCAGGCGTCGCGCCGTATTCGCCCTTGAGGATGCCCGACGTCTCCTTCGTGATCGTCGTGTAACGCGAGCCGGAGAGCACGTTGATCACCGCCTGCGTGCCGACGATCTGCGACGTGGGCGTGACGAGCGGCAGCATACCGAGATCACGGCGAACCTGCGGGATCTCTTCGAGCACCGCGTCGAGCTTGTCGCCGGCATTTTGCTCGCGCAACTGGTTCTCGAGGTTCGTCAGCATGCCGCCGGGAACCTGCGCAACCAGGATGCGCGAATCCACGCCTTTCAATCCGCCCTCGAATTTCGCGTACTTCTTGCGAACGCCGCGGAAATAGGTAGCAACCTCTTCGAGTGCCTCGAGATCTAGGCCCGTATCGCGCTCCGTGCCTTCGAGAATCGCGACCAGCGACTCGGTCGGCGAATGTCCGTAGGTCATGCTCATCGAGGAGATCGCCGTATCGATGTTGTCGATGCCTGCCTCGGCGGCTTTCACGCAGGTCGCCGTCGAGAGCCCGGTCGTGGCATGGCACTGCATGTGAATCGGAATGTCGACCGCCTCCTTGAGCCGGCTGACGAGTTCGAACGCAACATACGGGCGTAACAGTCCCGCCATGTCCTTGATGCAGATCGAATGCGCGCCCATGTCCTCGATGCGTTTGCCGAGATCGACCCACAGGTCGACCGTGTGCACGGGACTTACCGTGTACGAGATGGTTCCCTGGGCGTGCTTGTCGACCTTGATCGTTGCCTTGATCGCCGTCTCGAGGTTCCTGAGGTCGTTCAGCGCGTCGAAAATACGGAAGACATCGACGCCGTTGACCGCACAGCGCTCGACGAACTTCTCCACCAGGTCGTCTGCGTAATGCCGGTAGCCGAGGATATTCTGGCCGCGGAACAGCATCTGTTGCGGCGTATTCGGCATGGCGGCTTTCAGGCGGCGAATGCGCTCCCACGGGTCTTCTCCGAGGTAGCGAATGCAGGCATCGAACGTCGCCCCACCCCAGGACTCGATCGACCAGAAGCCGATCTTGTCGAGCTCGCCGGCGATCGGCAGCATGTCGTCGATTCGCATACGCGTCGCAAGCAGGCTCTGGTGCGCGTCACGAAGCACGAGTTCGGTAATACCGAGGGGTTTCTTTTCGCTCATAAGTCAGTCTTTGTCAGTCAGGATCGGCGGTGCCGGCGTAGCGCTGCGGCGATAGCAGCGACTTCTTCGTGTGTTACTTCGTTATCGGGTGTCGCGGGCTGGAATCGCCGCACGGCGCCCGCCATGAGCGACATGGCGCCGACGAGCAGGGTCAGAAAGACGAAAACCGTACCCATGCCGGCGATCATGAGCATCGTGCCCAGTTCGAGCAGGTTCTCTTCCATGACGTCCGAGGTCTACAAAGTGTGAGCGGACAATTATACTGGATCGAGCCCATTCACAAAGCCGCGAATCCGAACATGCGACACGGAACAGACAGGGATGCTTACAGACGCAAGTATTCTGTGCTCCTGTTGCTCCTGGTCGTAGTGTCGGGCGGGCACACCGCCGCCCGGGACACGGCGATTGCCGGCGGGACCGAGGTCATCGTCCCTGCGCCGGTCCCGGAAGACGAGGATCTGCAAGCCGCCGGTGCCGTTATCGGCAACATCGTGCTCGAGAAGCGCAATATATTCGATCTGTCGGACCCGAAAGAGAACAAATGGCTTTATCGGTGGGCGAATCGGCTGCACGTCGTAACCCGCGACCAGGTCATCCGCAACCAGATACTGTTCGAGGACGGCGATGCGTACTCCGGCCGGCTGCTCGAGGAAACCGAGCGAATCGTGCGGTCGAATCGCTTTATCTACGACGCAAGTGTCGAGCCCATCCGCTACGAAGACGGCGTCGTCGATGTGAAAGTCACGACGCAGGACGTCTGGTCGTTGACGCCGGACGTATCGTTTTCCCGCAGCGGCGGCGAGAATCGTACCGCGCTCGGCATCGAGGAAACCAACCTGCTCGGTCGCGGTCAGTTGCTCCGCCTGAAGTGGATCGACAACGTCGACCGGACCTCGACTCAGTTTGACTTCGAAGACAAAAACCTCGGCAGCAGCTGGGTATCGATGTTCCTCCGTGTCGCCGACAAC
>Ga0193948_1000015_pt1 | contig 29087 bp, 25 predicted proteins | sample FRT_12_MG_FD_161659 | JGI IMG/M metagenome (GOLD analysis project Ga0193948, IMG submission 161659) | Sediment microbial communities from the Broadkill River, Lewes, Delaware, United States - FRT_1-2_MG | ecosystem: Environmental > Aquatic > Freshwater > River > Sediment | place: USA: Delaware... | reverse complement strand
CTGACGGAATCGGTGGCTACATAGAACGAGACGCCGCTATCGGTCTTTCAGACTGATGCCTGAGTGGAACTGGGAGTAATTGGAATGATGCTCAAACTGAAACCGACGATCGGCTACCGACGTTTGACCTTGCAAGCCGCCGTGCTGGCACAGGCGCTGCTTGTGATGTTTGCGGGCAGTACCGCAAACGCGCAGGAGGGCAACCGTCTGCAGGACATTCAGGTACAAAGCCTGTCCGGACAGCGTATCGAACTCAAGCTCATCATGACCGATACGGCGCCGGAGCCGCTGGCGTTCACGATCGAAAATCCCGCGCGCATCGCGCTGGACTTGCCGGGGACCACGCTCGGCCTGAGTCAGCGCCGCCGCGACGTCAACCAGGGTCCGCTGGACACGATTCTGACCGCGGAGGCCAACGGCCGTACGCGCGTCGTACTGAATCTCGACCTGATGGTTCCCTATGAGACCAGGAGAAGCGGCAACACGGTTACCGTTCTGCTCGGGGACGGTGACGACTACGATGCTGGTTCCACCCAGTTCGCCAGCAGCCCGTCGTCTGCCTCGAGCACACCGTCTTACGCCGCCGCCGGTGCCCGTTCCATTACCAATGTCGACTTCCGCCGAACTCGCGATGGCGGTGGCCGCGTAATCGTCAGCCTCACCGACCCCGCCACGCCGGTGGACATTCGTCAGGAGGGCGCGCGTGTCGTTGCCATCTTCAAGGACACGGCGTTGCCCGCAGAGCTGATGCGCCGCCTCGACGTGATGGACTTCGCTACACCGGTATCGACGGTCGACACGCTGAAGACCAACCTGGACACACGCATCGTGATCTCTGCCGATGGCAAGTACGACCAGCTTGCGTACCAGTCGGACAACGAGTTCTCGATCGAAATAAACCCGGTTACGGATCAGATCGAGGAGGCTTCGAGCCTGTACTCAGAGTCCAAGGAATACGAAGGTCAGCGCCTGACGCTCAATTTCCAGGACATCGAGACGCGTGCAGTCTTGCAGCTGCTGGCCGAGACCTCCGGCAGGAACATCGTTGTTTCCGACACGGTTCAGGGCAATGTGACCCTGCGCCTGCGCAACGTTCCCTGGGACCAGGCCCTCGACATCGTGATGACCACGAAGGGTCTCGACATGCGCCAGAACGGCAATGTCATCATCGTCGCGCCGGCCGAGGAAATCGCCGCGCGCGAAACTGCGGACCTGGAAGCGAGGAACGCCATCAGCGAACTCGAACCGATGTACTCGGAGTTCCTGCAGGTCAACTATGCCAAGGCGTCCGATCTTGCGGCACTGATCGGCGCGGAAGGCAGCAACAGCCTTCTGTCCGATCGCGGCAGCATCGCTGTAGACGATCGCACCAATACCCTGCTCGTGCAGGATACGGCGGACCGGCTCGAGGATGTCCGGCGCATGGTCCGGACGCTCGACGTGCCCATCAAGCAGGTCCTGATCGAGTCGCGAATCGTGGTCGTCAATGACGACTTCAGCCGCGATCTGGGCGTACGCCTGGGTGTCACGGCTTACCGCGAGAACGGTACCGACGGCGCCGCCGTGATTTCCGGTACCGGCACGGGTACCGATACGATGGTCAATTCGATCATCGATAACCTCGGCTCGAGCGGCCAGATTACGCCGGTGCAACTGCCGGTGCTCACCGATCGCTACAATGTAAACGTGCCGATCGCGGAAGCTGCCGGCCGGTTCTCGCTTGCAGTGCTCGAGAGAGACTACCTCGTCGACCTCGAGCTGACTGCACTGGAAGCGGAAGGGCGCGGTGAAATTGTTTCGACGCCGCGCGTGATTACCGCCAACCAGAAGGAGGCCCGCATCGAGCAGGGTGTCGAGATTCCGTACCAGCAGTCCGCTTCTTCCGGTGCGACCACGGTGCAGTTCAAGAAGGCAGTGCTGAGCCTCCAGGTCACGCCTCAGATTACGCCGGACAACAACATCATCATGGACCTGCGCGTCCACAAGGATAACGTCGGCGACATCATTTCGACGGGTGGTCTCGGCGGCACCGTTCCGAGTATCGACACGCGTGCTGTAGAGACGCAGGTTCTTGTCGAGGATGGCCAGACCGTTGTGCTTGGCGGAATCTACGAGACAGAGCGCCGCGAGACGATTACGAAGGTACCGTTCCTCGGCGATATTCCGGCCATCGGTGCGCTGTTCCGCAACAAGCAGATGCAGAATGACAAGTCCGAGCTGCTTATTTTCGTGACGCCACGCATCCTCGAGGAAGGCTCGACGATTTACTGATCAAACTAATTGGAGTGATCCGGTGAAAGCCAACCCTCGGGTTGGCTTTCTCTTTGGAAGATTCGCTGCGAGACATCCGTGAAACATCCGCAAAACCTGTTTCTTATTGGCCCGATGGGCGCCGGAAAGTCCGCTGTCGGCCGCCAGCTGGCGCGGCTGCTGCACCTTGAGTTTCTGGACAGCGACGAGGAAATCGAATCGCGCACCGGCGTGGACATTCCGTTTATCTTCGAGAAAGAGGGCGAGGCCGGTTTCCGCAAGCGCGAGGCGAAGGTCATCGAAGATCTCTCGCAACAAGACGGCGTCGTGCTCGCCACCGGTGGCGGAGTCGTCATGGATCCGCAGAACCGCAACCATCTCGGTGCGCGCGGCTTCGTCATCTACCTGCACACCAGCGTCGACCAGCAGCTCGCGCGCACGCGCAAGGGACGTGACCGGCCGTTACTCGACAATGACGATCCGCGTGCCGTCCTGGACGCGTTGATGGAGATACGCGACCCGCTGTACCGGGAGATCGCGGACCTCACCGTCGAGACTGACGGCCGCAAGGTCCGGGCCGTCGCCAACGAGATCCTCGACCGCCTCTGAACCCCCCATCCCTGCGCTCGCGCCTCAACGCCCGGAGAACGGGCGTCCCGGTCATTTCTCTCCCTCATGGTTGACCAGCGACGTCCTGTCGCTGGCCCTTCGGGCGCGCAAGCGCGTCCAAATTCGCTCCCGGCGAATCTGTCACCGCGCTGCGCGCGGCTGCGCTTTACTTCGGTCGAAAAACGCCCGGGACGCCTGATCTCCGTCACCATGCCGACAGAGCCTGAACTCGGCTCCGTTACGATCGGCCGCGAGGGTCTGGCGCCTGGAGCGTTTTTCGACCGAAGTAAAGCGCAGCGAAGCGAGCCATGAGGGAGAGAAATGCTCCAGGCGCCAGACCCATGTTTCTACTGGCACTCAGCCAGTGCGCCCAGTTTTCATTCTCGACGGTGAGGCTGTCCCGGATGTTGTAATCTACGGCCACCATGTCTGATACGCGATCCATTACGGTCGAACTCGGCGAGCGCAGCTACCCGATCTTCATTGGCAGCGGCCTGCTCGGCGGTGGCTTCGATCTCTCGGCCCACGTTCGCGGTCCCGATTGTCTCGTGGTCACCAACGAAACCGTCGAACCGCTGTATCTCGAGGCGCTTTTGGCGGATCTCACCGGCAAGCAGGCACGTGTGCTCAGCCTGCCGGACGGTGAAGCGTACAAGACCCTCGAAACCGTGGAGGACATTCTCGATACGCTGGTCGAGAATGGCGCCAATCGCGACACGACCGTTGTCGCGCTCGGCGGTGGCGTCGTCGGGGATATCACCGGCTTTGCGGCCGCCTGCTACATGCGCGGCGTCGACTTCTTACAGGTGCCTACCACGCTGCTCGCGCAGGTGGACAGCTCCGTCGGCGGCAAGACAGGCGTCAACCACGCGTCCGGCAAGAACCTGATCGGCGCGTTCCATCAACCGCGGGCGGTGCTTATCGACACGGACACGTTGAAGACTCTTCCCGACCGGGAGCTCAAGGCGGGGCTTGCCGAGGTGATCAAGTACGGCGCCATCATAGACGATGCCTTTTTCGCCTGGATCGAGGACAACCTCGAAGCGCTGATTGCGCGCGATGCAGAAACCCTCGCAATGGCGATACAGCGCTCCTGCGAGCTCAAGGCAGCAATTGTCGCCGAGGATGAGCGCGAGAGCGGCCGGCGAGCGATCCTTAATTTCGGCCACACTTTCGGTCACGCCATCGAGCGTTGCCAGGGCTACGGCGACTGGCTTCACGGCGAGGCGGTGGCCGCCGGCATGGTCATGGCCGCGCAGCTGAGCACGGACGACGAGGCACTGCCAGATCGTATCGAGAGGCTGCTCGACCGGGCCGGACTACCGACGCGGCCGCCCGCCATTGCAGCGACGGATTTCATGGCGGCCATGGGTATGGACAAGAAGGTGCAAAAAAAGCAGCTGCGTTTCGTGCTGCTGCGGGCGCTCGGCGATGCCTTCGTTACGAGCGACTACGACACGGCGCGGCTGGACGCCGTCGTGGAGGCCGCGAGCTGATGCAACCGGCGCCGCTCGCGCCCTACGCCGCAACGGAATCGCGGTCGAGAGGCCGGCGCTACAGTGAGCCGGTCGACAGGTACCGCGGGCAATACCAGCGCGACCGGGACCGCATCATTCATTCCACCGCCTTCCGGCGGCTGGTCTACAAGACCCAGGTGTTCGTGAATCACGAGGGCGACCTGTATCGCACCCGCCTGACGCATTCTCTGGAAGTTGCGCAGATCGGCCGCTCGGTGGCCCTGGCGCTGCAGCTGAACGAACCGCTCACCGAGGCTATCTGTCTCGCGCACGATCTCGGCCATACGCCGTTCGGCCACGCAGGGCAGGACACGCTGAATGCCTGCATGCGTGAATACGGCGGTTTCGAACACAACCTGCAGTCGCTTCGCGTAGTGGATGAACTGGAAGCGAAGTACGCCGATTTTCCGGGCCTCAACCTGATGTTCGAAACACGCGAGGGCATCCTCAAGCACTGTTCGAAAAAGAATGCGCGGTTGCTGGGCGATCTCGGCGAGCGGTTCCTGAACCGCACCCAGCCGGGGCTTGAGGCGCAGCTCGCGGACATCTGCGATGCGGTGGCCTACAACAACCATGACGTCGACGACGGCTATCGCGCCGGCCTGATCGGCCTCGAGCAACTCAGGGAGCAGCCGTTGTTCGAATTACAGTATCGGGAGGTCACGCGGCGTTATCCTGGCCTCGAAGACCGGCGGCTGATTTACGAGATCATTCGCCGCATGATCAATACGGTCGTCACCGATCTCATAGAAGCGACGCAACGCAACCTCGATGAGGCGGCCCCCGAATCCATCGACGACGTTCGTGCCGCCGGCAGGCCGCTGGTCGGGTTCTCCGCGGAAATCGGGGAGCAGCACCGCCTGCTCAAACAGTTTCTGCAGCAGCACCTGTACAGCCACGAGCAAAAGCTGGAAATGACGCGCAAGGTGCAGACCGTCCTGCGGGAACTCTTCGAGACCTTCATGAACGATGTCGACACAATGCCCCCGGAGTTCGCGGCCAGCGCAGTCCTGGGCGACGAGGCGGTGCGGGCCAGGGTCGTCGCCGACTACATCGCAGGCATGACGGATCGATACGCATTCGCTGAACACAAGCGCATCTCGGGTTAGAATTCGCGGCCGGCAAACAAACCTGGATTTTCACGTGGCCCCGAAAGACATTCCCGCCAGAGACCGGCTGATATTCGCCATGGACGTCCCCGACTGTGATGCGGCGATGGCGCTGGCGGAAGAGCTCGGCGACGCCGTCACTTTTTACAAGATCGGCCTCGAGCTGATGATGAGCGGCGGCTATTTCGAGCTGCTCGACTGGATGCTTGCGCGGGATCGCAAGGTCTTCTGCGATCTCAAGTTTTTCGACATCCCTGCAACGGTGGGGTCCGCGGTGCGGCAGCTGAAAGACCGTGGCGCGAGTTTCGTGACCGTTCACGGCAACCAGTCGATCATGGAGGCGGCCGCCGAGAACAAGGGCGACACGCTCAAGGTGCTCGGCGTGACCGTGCTGACCAGTCTCGATCGCGGCGACCTGGACGATCTCGGGTTCGATTGCGATGTCGGCGAACTGGTATTGTCGCGCGCAAGGCGCGCGCTCGAGGCCGGCTGTGACGGCGTCATCTCCTCCGGGCTCGAGGTACCGCGGCTGCGGGAATTCGTCGACGAGAAGCTGGTCGTCGTGACCCCGGGGATCCGGCCGGTCGACAACAAGCCGGCCGGCGACCAGAAACGCGTGGTTACCGTCGAGACCGCATTTTCCAATGGCGCCGACTACATCGTCGTCGGCCGCCCCATCCGCGATGCGTCCAGTCCGCGCGAGGCCGCAGAATCCATCCAGGCATCCATCGAGGCACAATTTTCATGACCACGCTCAAAAACGATCTGTTGATTCGCGCGCTGTTGCGCCAGCCCGTACCGCGCACCCCGGTATGGATCATGCGCCAGGCGGGGCGGTATCTGCCCGAGTACCGGGCAACGCGGGCCGAAGCGGGCGACTTCATGAGCCTGTGCCGCAATCCCGAGCTCGCCTGCGAGGTAACGATGCAGCCGCTTCGGCGCTACAAGCTCGATGCCGCGATCCTGTTTTCGGACATTCTCACCGTGCCCGACGCGATGGGTCTCGGGCTGCATTTCGCGGCGGGCGAGGGACCGAAGTTCGAGCGCCCGGTACGCTCGGCCGCCGAGATTCACGAGCTGCCGGTTCCGGATGTCAGCGAGACGTTGGGCTACGTATTCGACGCGGTACGCACGATTCGCCGGGAGCTGGACGGCGCCGTGCCGTTGATCGGTTTCGCCGGCAGCCCGTGGACGGTCGGCACCTACATGGTCGAGGGTGGATCCAGCCGTGAGCTTCCAATCATCAAGGGGCTCGCAAAAGAAGACCCGGCCGCACTGGAAGAGCTGCTCGGTAAGGTCGCGGCGATCACAACCGACTATCTCAACGCGCAGATCGAAGCCGGGGCCCAGGCCATCCAGATTTTCGATACCTGGGGCGCCGCGCTGGAGCGCGATGACTACCGGCGCTTCTCACTGGCAAGCATGCAGCAGATCATCGACGGGCTGACGCGCGAGAAAGATGGCCAGCGCATCCCGGTCATCCTGTTCACCAAAGGGGCGGGTGAGATGCTGGCCGACATGGTCGGCACGGGCTGCGACGCCCTCGGCGTCGACTGGACGACCGACCTGAAGACAGCCCGTGCCTATGTCGAGGACAAGGTTGCACTGCAGGGTAACGTGGACCCCGCAACCCTGCGCGAATCGCCCGAGGTCATTCGGCAGGCCGTGGCGGATGCCCTGGCCAGCTACGGCACCGGGCCGGGGCACGTGTTCAACCTCGGCCATGGCATAACGCCCGACATCGATCCCGACCACCTCGGCGTACTGGTGGACGCTGTTCACGAACTGAGCCCCCAGTACCACCAGTAGGAGCGGTTCTCGAACCGCGATTACGCCGAAGCGTCCTCAGTAGTAGTACGTATGGTGGGCGCCGGCGGCGCCTCTGAGAATGATTGGATGAGTGCCAAGACGGATGAGAGGTTGTCCGTCGAGAAGGCCATGTCACGCGTTCTCAGCGCCGAAAGCGAAGCGCTGGCGCAGATTGCTGCGTGCCAAAGCCGGGCAGACGAGACACTGCAATCCACCCGCAAGAAGATTCGGGCGATGCTGCGAAGAACGCAGCAGCGCATCGTCCGGCTGCATGCCGCCTGTGAAGAACGCACGCACCAGCTCGTATCGCGCATGGAAAAGGACGTTGCCTCGGATAGCGAGCCTCCGCCCGGCAAATACGGACGAGAAAGTTTACTGGAGGCCGTACGTGCCGTTGCTGAGGAGCTGACGACACCAGGCTCCCCCGATGCCCGTTGAGTTCGCCTATGCCCAGGCACGCGCGCAGGCGCGACAGGGGGACCGGCTAAGCGCGGATACGTGGGGACTGCTCGAGTCGAGCGTCGGCCTGGCGCAATTCCTGCACCTGCTGCGCGGCACGACGCTGGCGCCCAGGGTCGAGCACTTCTCCGCGGTGACGTCGCCGCACGTAATCGAGAGGTCCCTGCGGCGTGACTGGCACAGCGAGGTCGACTCGGCAACGAGATGGGTGCCCCTGCGCTGGCGCGCCGCGGTCGCCTGGACCGCCTGGCTCGCGGAATTGCCGGCCATCGGTCATTTCCTGCAGGGTGGCGCGGCCCTGCCCTGGATGACCGAAGATCAGGCCCTGTCGGCCTTCGCCGCCGAGGATGCCGATGCCGTTCGGGCGGCGCTCGAAAAAGCGCTCCCGGGCCTCGCCGCAGATGACCGAAGTGGTGATGATGTACGCGCAGCCTGGCTGGGGCACTGGCGGCGACTTTGGGCCGACGAGGCTGCCGGCGATCGGGCGCTAGCGAGCCTGGTGTCGCTGGTCGAGCGGTATGCCATCGCTGGCGATGGAGAGGGCGCCGACGACTGGCGCAGTGATCTGGAGCTGCGTGTCCTTCGTATCCTGCGCGGGCACCGCGAACAGCCGGTTACCGTCTTCTGTCATTTGCTGCTGAGCGCACTGGAGCTGCATCGGTTGCGGCAGGGCCTGTTGCAGAGGGCGGTCTTCAACGACCTCGAACCGGAGGCCGCCGCATGAGCCTCAGGCCGACAAGCGCCAACTGGTTCGAGCTGCTGGTCATGCGTGATGACCTCGCTGCAGCGATGAAAGTACTCGCGGCTTCGAGGCGCGTCGAGTTGCAAAGCCACGGCGAGGGAAGAGCGCCGATGCTGATGCCGGAATGCCGCGAGCTGCTGGAGGAATTCGACGAACTGGAGCGCCTCTACCGACATCATTGGCCGCCGCCGGCGCCGCACGAGCACGACGAACGTGCGGAGCCTTACAACATGCTGCAGCGCGCCCTCGATCGCCTGCGCCGGTGGGCGGCGGAGGCGAGAGATGTCGTCGAACGCCTGGAACTCCTCACCGCGCGCAGTAACGACCAGGAACTGCTGCTCGAGATGTTGCGTGATGCGGAATCCTTGCCGGACCTGTCGCAGTTTTCGCAAGCCGGCCCGTTGCTGGACAGCGGGCTGTTTCTACTCGGCTCCGGGGAATGGCCCGCTACCACGCCAGGCACGGTGATAACCCAGCGCATAGTGATTCCGGCACATCGCTTCCTGGCGGCGGTCGGGTTGCCGGACGAGGTGTCGGAACTCGAGCACCAGCTGCACGCGCAGAGAGCGCGCAGGCTGGAGTTGCCGAAAGACCTGCCGCCGCAGGCGGCCGACGCGGAAGTGGCGATGCGAGACCGCTTGTTCGAGACTCGCAGGCAAATCGAGGATGCACAACAGGCGCTGCGCAAGCTGCACGAGCGCCATGACGTTGCCGATGCCCTTGCCGACGCGCTGTTCGTGCGCTGGTACGTTAACAGCGTGCCCGAGATTTCGGCCACGGAAAACTTTGCCTGGATCAGCGGCTGGACCAGCGTCGAAGACGAGGACGAACTGCAAGCGATGCTCGCTGACGGTGGCATCAAGGGGCTTCTGCAGCTGACCCAGGCACCGGCCGGGTACGAGGCGCCGCTGTTGCTGAAGAATCCGCGGTGGATGCGTCCGTTCGAGATGTTCACCGAGATGCTCGGTATACCCGCCGCCGGCGAAGCGGATCCGACTCGCGTGATCGCCATAGCGACCCCGCTCATGTTCGGCTACATGTTCGGCGATGTCGGGCACGGTGCCGTGTTGCTCATTGCAGGACTCATGCTGCAGCGGCGATACCCGGTGCTGCGGTTACTGGTTTACGGCGGCGCAATGAGCATCCTGTTCGGTTTCGCATTCGGCAGCGTGTTTGCGCTCGAATCAATTGTTACGCCGATGTGGGTTCACCCCATCGAAGAGCCGGTACTGATGCTCCTGGTTCCCATGGCCGGCGGGGCAGTCCTTTTGTTGATCGGTATGTGTCTCGATGCACTGCAGTCGTACTGGCAACACAAGGGCCGCTACTGGTGGGAGACGGGCGCCGGCCTGATGCTCTGTTACATCGCCCTGCTGGGTTCGATACTCGAACCGCGCCTGCTGTGGCTGGCACTCGTCGGTGCAATTTGGTTCGTCGTCGGCCATGCGCTGGTATCTCCCGGGCACCGGTTACGCGCGGGCGCTGCTGCGGTAGCGGAATTCGTCGAGGCGGCGCTGCAGCTCATCGTCAACACGGTCTCGTTCGTGCGCATCGGCGCATTTGCGCTCGCCCATGCCGGGCTGTCCATGGCAGTCGTGGGATTGTCGGATGCCACGGAATCGGTGGTTCTCACCGCAATCGTGCTCGTGCTCGGCAACGTACTGATAATCGGGCTCGAAGGTCTCGTCGTTTCCATCCAGACAACGCGACTGGTCCTGTTCGAGTTTTTCATCCGGTTTCTGCATGCCGAGGGAAGGCCGTTTCGCCCTCTGGCACCACTCAACACAACTCCGCCCCCGAAACACAGGAGGCAACAATGACCAAGAAAAGGGCAGCGGCTTCGATCGCTGCGTTCCTCACTATTTTCACCGCCGTCCTCGCGACCGCGGCGCTGATCCTGAGCGGCACCTCCCTTGCCGCAGAAGCGACCGCCGCCGTCGATCCCGGGATCGTCGGCTGGGGCCTGATGGCGGCTGCGATAGCCGCGGGGTTGTCCGCCGTCGGCGCCGCGTACGCCGTTGCCCATGTCGGCAGCGCAGCGGTCGGCGCACTCGCGGAGAAACCCGAGCTGCTGGGTCGTGTGCTCATCTTCGTGGGACTTGCAGAAGGCATCGCGATTTACGGACTGATCGTGGCAATCCTTATCCTGAACAGGATCGGGTAGCGTGCCGGTTACGATCTTCATCGGTGACGAGGTTTCAGCAAGCGCATGGCGCCTTATCGGCGTTCGCGCGACGGCCGTCGATACGGGCAGTGTCGCAGCAGCGTTCGACGCAGCCGTCGGAGATACCGGGTTGCTCATGGTGACCGCCGCCTGTGCCAGGGAGCTGGACAGCGAGCGGCTCGATGCGGCCGTGCGTGATGCGAAACCACTGATCCTCGTCGTCCCCGACGCGGCGAACCGGGTTGCGCCGCCCGACCTGGATAAACAGGTCGATCGCGTACTGGGTATCGAGCAATGAACGAGTTTCGGGGCATCCTCGATCTGCAGGTCGAGGCAGTGTTGAGCGCCCTGAAGGCCCAGCAGGATAGGCGTTGCCGCGAGATCGAGGGTGCGACGGGCCGGCAGTCGGAGCAGCTGCTGTCCGACAGTCGCCGCAGGGTGCGCCAACGGGTCCACAAGGCGGTCGTCGAAGAGCGGCGACATCGCGAGACGGCGCTGCTGGATGCGCGCCACCGGATCGAGACCGCCGGGCGCCGCAAGGTCCAGCAGCGCTACCGGACATACCTGCATGAGGCCGTGCCTCTTTTAACCGCGGAACTCGGGGAACGATGGCGTCATGACGAGTCACGTCGGACCTGGTGCGAAATGGTGATCGGCGAGGCGGCCGGCTGGCTCGCCAGTGATCCCTGGACGGTTGAACATCCCGGCGACTGGTCGGGTGAAGACACGGACTGGCTCGAGCAGGCATTCACGGCACGCGGGCTGCCGAAACCCGTCCTGAGCGAGGATGCCGGTATTACCGCCGGACTCAGGGTTAGGCTCGGTTCAGCCTGCCTGGATGCGACGGTCGACGGACTGATCTCCAATATCCATGCCGTTGAGGGTCGGTTGCTCGCGGCATGGGAGCGGCAGGCGCCGGAGCGCGGAGACGACGCGAATGTCTGAAGCAACCGTCAGCTGGTTAAGCGGTCCGGTGCTCCGTGCACGCACGGCCGGACGCTTTCATGTCAGCGACGCCATCCTCGTCGGTGAGCGGCGATTGCTCGGGGAAGTGATACGCGTCGACTCCGAAGGCATCGTCGCCCAGGTCTACGAAGACACGACCGGACTGCGGCCGGGGGACCAGGTCACGAGCAGCAGCGAGCCGTTGTCGATCCGCCTGCGGCCCGGCTTGCTCGGGAACATCTACGATGGACTGTTGCGGCCGCTTGCCACGATGCCCGGCGATACGGTGCAACCCGGGATGCGCGAGGAGGCTGCGGCGGCGCTGGGTTACCGGCCGTTGGCGAAGCAGGGCGACATTATTCGTGCTGGCCAGGTTATCGGTGAATTTCGCTCCGAGGGTGTCGCCGAGAAGCACCTTGTGCCACCCGGAGTCAGCGGCGAGGTCGTCTCGATTGCCAGGGAAGGCGATTACGACGATCACGAAGTGCTGTGCGTGTTGCGCGACGACGCAGGCGCCGAGACGAAACTGAGCGCCGGGCACTACTGGCCGATCCGCCGGCCGCGACCGGCCACAAAACGACTCCCGCCGCGCGAGCCCCTGGTCACGGGACAGCGCATCATGGATACCCTGTTTCCTGTCGCGCGTGGCGGCCGGGCTGCATTGCCCGGCGGTTTCGGTACGGGCAAGACCATCCTGCAGGAAAGCCTGGCCAAGTGGTGTGATGCCGAGGTCATCGTTTACGTCGGTTGTGGCGAGCGCGGCAACGAGATGGCCGAAGTGCTGAACGAGTTCCCGACACTCGAAGATCCGCGAAGTGGCAAACCGCTCCTCGATCGGACAGTCATTATCGCCAACACATCCAACATGCCCGTCGCGGCTCGTGAGGCGAGCATCTACACCGGCATTACCGTTGCCGAATATTTTCGGGACCAGGGGCTGCACGTGGCGCTCATGGCCGACTCGACGACCCGCTGGGCCGAGGCGCTGAGGGAAATCTCGGGCCGGCTCGGCGAACTGCCCGGCGAGCAGGGATTCCCGGCCTACCTCAGCTCCCGTCTCGCGGAATTCTATGAGCGGGCGGCACATGTGGAAACGCTGCAGGGTGAGGAGGGTTCGGTGACGATCATCGGCGCCGTCAGCCCGCCGGCGGGCGATTTCTCCGAGCCGGTAACGAGCCAGACCAAGCGATACGTGCGCTGCTTCTGGGCGCTGGACCGGGATCGTGCGCAGGCGCGCTTCTTCCCTGCGATTCATCCGCTGACGTCGTACTCGGAGGACGTCGATGCGCTTGCGCGCTGGTGGCGCGCACGGGGCAATCCTGATTGGACCGATCACAGGCGGCGCATCCTGACCCTGCTCGAACAGCGCGCGCGACTCGAACGCATGGCGCGGATCGTCGGCAAGGATGCGCTGCCGCCGCGTCAACAACTCACACTGCTTTGCGCGGACCTCGTCAACGAGGCGCTGCTGCGGCAGTCCGCGTTCTCTCCCGTCGACCGCTATTGCTCGCCCGAGCGCCAGGCGGCGCTCGTGCACGTGATCCTGCATTTCGTCGATCGCGCCGAGCAGGCGCTGGAACATGACGTGGATCTCGAGCGCGTCGCGGAAATGCCGGTCCTGCGCAGGCTGCAGAGAGCCAGCGAGGAGATACCGGAGGAAAAAATCGCACAGTTCCGCCTGCTGATGGCGCGGCTCGACGAGGAGTTCGATCAGCTGGAGAAGAAGCAGGCTCATGCGCGCTGATTTCAGAATCGCAAATGCCGTGGAGCGTGTGGAGGGTCCGCTGCTGTTCCTGCAGCGGACGGTGAACCTCGGCCTGAACGAGGCCCTGTACGTGATCGGCCGTGACGGCGTCGAGCGGCTGGGCCGAGTTGCCACGCTCGACGAAGACTCGGTCATCGTCGAGGTTCTCGAGAAGACCGCCGGCCTCGGCGTAAAAGATACAGTCGTATCGATGCTGGGCGAGCCGGTTTGTTTCGATGTCGGCCCGAACATGCTGGGCCGCGTGTTCGACAGCGTCGGCCGGCCGATCGATGGCGACACGCCGATACCGGCGATGCAGCGCATGCGTATCGACGGCATGACCATAAACCCGGCCCGCCGGGCCCTGCCGAGGGACTTCATCGAGACCGGGGTCACCGCGATCGATCTGATGAACAGCCTCGTTCGCGGGCAGAAGCTGCCGCTCTTCTCTGGCGGTGGTTTGCCCCATGACCGCCTGGCCACGTCCATCGCGCAGCGTGCCCGCCTGCGCGACAGCGACAGTGGCGAGTTCGCGGTGGTCTTCGTCGGGATCGGTGTTTCGCACGATGTCGCGGAAAGTTTCCGTGCGGCAATGGAGTCCAGCGGCGCACTCGGCCATACGGTGATGTTCCTGAACCGCGCGGACGAATCCAGCGCGCAGCGCCTGCTTGCGCCGCGATTTGCGCTCACGGCCGCCGAGTACCTTGCGTTCGTCGAAGGCCGCCACGTGCTCGTGATCATGACCGACATGACCAACTACTGCGAGGCGCTGCGGGAGGTCTCGGCGAGCCACGGCGAGATACCGGGTCGCAAGGGGTTCCCTGGCTACATGTACTCCGATCTCGCGAGTCTGTTCGAGCGGGCAGGTTGCCTGCACGGCTACGACGGCACGCTGACGCAACTGCCCATACTCACCCTGCCCGGGGACGACATCGGCCACCCGATCCCCGATCTCACGGGCTATATCACGGAAGGGCAGATCGTGCTCGATCGGGAGCTTGATCGCCGTGCCGTCTATCCGCCGATCAATGTCCTGCCGAGCCTTTCCCGGCTCATGGACTACGGTACGGGCGAAGGATTCACGGACGCGGATCACCCGGCGCTGGCCAGCCAGCTGTTCGCGGCCTATGCAAACGCGCGCCGGGTTCGGGTGCTTGCGAGCGTGATGGGCCAGGAAGGCTTGTCCGACAACGACCGCGACTATCTCGCGTTCGGCGATGCGTTCGAAGAGAGGCTGATCAACCAGCCGTCGCCGCGCACGCTGGAGGAAAGCATGGCCATCGGCTGGGAGATCCTCGGCCTGCTGGCGGAGAGTGAGCTGACGCGACTGAGCAACGAGCAGATCACGCATTACATCAAGCGGCGGAAGTTCGATGCCTGAACTGACGCGGACACAGACCGCCTCGCGAAGCGCATTCCTCGACCTGCAGGACGAGCAGCGGCTCGTCAATGACGGCTACGAGTTTCTCGACGAGAAGCGCATCCTGCTGGCGGCGGAATTGCTGCGGCAGCGCGAAGCATGGCGTGAGGCACGCACCGTCTTCATGGATCGCTGGGACAGGGCAGCGAAGCTGCTGCCTCTGGCCGTGGCCGACCAGGGCCTCGAAGGCCTGCAGGTACATCCACGCTACAGCCTGGACGAAGCAGGTTTCGAGGTTTCCGGGCGTCCGTATGTGGGCCAGGTCATGCTCGAGGCAAGCATGGACATTGGCGATACCGGGCTGGCGCGCGATCCGATCAGGCCGTCCGGCGAAGTGCGCCAGCTTGCGACGGCATTCAGGGGTTTGCTCGAGGCCGCTGCGCCACTTGCTGCGATAACGGCGAATCTCCATCGGCTGATCCGTGAATACCGGCGCACGGAGCGACGGGTTCGGGCGCTCGAGAATGTCGTGCTGCCGGAGATTCGTCAGGACCTCGCGGCGATGGAGGAACACCTGGACCTGAACGACCAGGAAGAAGTCATCAGGGTTCGGTCGCTGCGGTCACAAGACTGAACCGGGCGTCCCGGGGCTACTCCAGCAGTTCCACCACGACGACGTGGCATTCCTGCACGACGTTCGACGTCTTGCCGCCCTGGGTACCGGCCGGCGCCCAGGTGGGTTCGCCGAACTTGAATGACTGCATGCGCTTCTCGCCCTTTTCGTCCTCTTCCATCCAGGCGCAGGGGTTGAGGTAGACGACCACGCTGTCGGGATGGGCGTGCAGGGGCGGTGTCTCGCCGTTGCGTATGATCTTCTTCAGAACACGCACTCGTTCGTTCTCGAATGCGACGTCGTAGATATGGGGGGCGACGCGCACCGGGTCGAGCGCGGCCGGTACCGCGGCCAGCAGAAGCGGCAAAACAACAAGAAGTGTTTTTCTATGCACGGGCCTATTCGTCTCGCAGCGCGCGGCGCAGGATCTTGCCGACGTTGGTCTTCGGCAGATCGTCGCGGAATTCGACGAGCTTCGGCCGCTTGTAGCCGGTCAGGTTGTCCCGGCAATAATCGATCACGTCCTGCTCGGTGACGTGATTGCTGGTCCTCACCGCGAACACCTTCACGATTTCGCCGGACTTCTCGTCGGCAACGCCGATCGCGGCGGCCTCGAGTATGCCGTCCATCTCCACCACCACGTTCTCGACTTCGTTCGGGTAAACGTTGAATCCCGACACGAGGATCATGTCCTTCTTGCGGTCCTCGATGTAGATGAAGCCGTGCTCGTCCATGCGACCGACGTCGCCGGTGCGCAACCACCCGCCGGGCAGCATGACCTCGGCCGTCTCGGCAGGCCGCTGCCAGTACCCTTCCATGACCTGCGGGCCCTTGAGGCAGATCTCGCCGACTTCGCCGATGTCCAGTTCATTGCCGTCATCCCCTGCGATCATTGCTTCCGTCGACGGAATCGGCAGGCCGATGGAGCCGGTGAACTCGCCGTCGATCGTGTTGCACACGGCCGCGGGGGATGTTTCCGTCAGGCCATAGCCCTGCACGATGGGCTTTCCGGTGATGTCCTGCCACTGTCGTGCGACGGCAGGCTGAACCGCCATGCCGCCGCCCACGACGACGCGCAGCGGACCGAAATCGATGTCACTGAAGCCGGGTGTATTGAGCAGCCCCGCAAACAGCGTGTTCACGCCGGTGAGCAGGTTGAATTTGAATTTCGAGATTTCCTTCACGAAGCCGGGCATGTCGCGGGGGTTTGTGATGAGCACGTTGAGACCGCCCTGCGCCATGACCAGCAGGCAGTTACCCTGCAGCGAAAAGATGTGGTACAGCGGCAGCGCCGTTATCGCGACCATCGGCGTGACGCCGTCGTAGGCGTCGCCCTGCCAGCGCATGGATTGCTCGACGTTGTAGACCATGTTGCGGTGGCTCAGCATGGCGCCCTTGGACACGCCCGTGGTGCCGCCCGTGTACTGCAGGTAGGCAATATCGGCCAGGCCTATCTCGACGTGGCTGAGCTGTTCGCCAGAGCCGGCATTCAGCGCATGCCTGAAGGTCACGCTGCCTGGGAGCCTGAAGCGGGGCACCTCGCGCCTGACGTGGCGCAGCACGAAATTCACCAGCAGGCTTTTCGGGAATTTCAGCAGGTCGCCCACGCCGGTCGTGATGACGTGCTCGACGTCGGTATCGTCGATGACCTCCTCGAGGATGTGCGCGAAGTTCTCCAGGATAACGATGCAGCGGGCACCGGAGTCGGCGAGCTGGTGCTTCAGTTCGCGCGCCGTGTACAGAGGATTGACGTTGACGACCACGAGCCCGGCACGGAACGCACCACACATGGCGACCGGGTACTGCAGCACGTTAGGCAGCATGATCGCGACACGTTCGCCGCGCGTCAGCTCCAGGTTCTTCTGCAGGTAGCAGGCGAACTGCATCGACAGTTCATCGAGATCCCGGTAGGTGATCGTCGTTCCCATGTTGGTGTACGCCGGGTTGTCCGGGTACTCCTGGAAACTGTGCTCGACCATTTCGCGAATGGAGCGAAACGGCGGCGCCGGCACCTTCTCGGGCACGCCGGGCGGGTAGGACTTCAGCCAGATTTTTTCCACGCCTGGATTTTCCTCGTGAAACCGTTGAATTCTTTTGCTTGGCAAGACGCCCAGAATAGCAGTATCGACTGTAGGGGTGCTCAGTTTGCCGGCCCCAGCGCCTCCCTGATGATCGGCCACGCATTGTCGAGCAATATCGGCTGCGCCTTGGCATTGGGGTGAATGCCGTCGGCCAGCATCAGCTCCTCGTCGAGCGCGATTCCGTCCATGAAGAACTCGATCCACAGGACGTCGTGCGTCTCGGCCGTCTCGCGGAACACGTTCTCGAACGCCTGCGTGTAGCGCGGCCCGTAATTGCTCGGGATGCGGATGCCGAGCAACACGACCGCCGCCCCCGCGGCCTTGCTCGTGGTGATGATTTTCTCGAGGTTTGCGCGCGTGCGTTGTGGCGGGAAGCCCCGCAGGCCGTCGTTGCCGCCGAGTTCGAGGACGACCAGTTCCGGGGAAAAATTGTCGAGCGCAGGCCCGATGCGCTCGGCGCCGCCCTCTGTCGTCTCGCCGCTGATACTGGCGTTCACGACGCGATGTTCGTACCCTTGCTCCCGGAGCCGCGACTGCAACAAAGCGGTCCACGATTGGTCAACCTCAATACCGTAACCTGCGCTCAGGCTGTCGCCCAGTATGAGGACGGTCGGCACGTCCGCGGCATGGCCGCCGGAGGCCGTCAGCAAAGCAAAAAGGATCAGAAATCTACGCATGTCGAGTGACTCAGACGATGCCGCCGTTTTGGCGGCACACAATATCAGCAAAAAGGTTAGCAGCCCCGAGGGCAGTCTGACCATCCTGTCGGAGGTTAGTTTCTCGATCGCACCGGGTGAATCGGTGGCGGTCGTCGGGCCCTCCGGGGCGGGCAAGTCGACGCTGCTGGCGCTGCTCGCCGGGCTGGACCTTCCCACGCAGGGTTATGTCGTGTTGAACGGGGTGAACCTCGGTGAGCTCGACGAGGACGGGCGTGCGCGGGTGAGAGCGGAAAGCGTCGGTTTCGTGTTCCAGTCGTTTCACCTCGTGCCCTCGCTGAATGCGCTCGAGAACGTGATGCTGCCGCTGGAACTTGCGGGCCACAACGACGCTCGCGAGGCATCCCGCGCCATCATCGAGCGGGTCGGTCTGAAGGAGCGCTGGAGCCACTACCCGGCGCAGCTGTCGGGCGGCGAGAAGCAGCGCGTTGCAATCGCGCGCGCATTTGCCACCGAGCCTGCGGTGTTGTTCGCTGACGAGCCGACCGGCAACCTCGACACCCGCACCGGCGAGACCATCATGGAGCTCATGTTCGAGCTCAACCGGAAGTCGTCGACGACGCTCGTCCTCGTTACGCACGACAACTCACTGGCCGCGCGCTGCGACCGGGTACTCAGCCTCGACGCCGGAAAACTGGTCGGCGATACGCCGGCGGCCGCATGAAAGCACTGACCTTCGCCATGCGCAGTATCGGCCGCGAGCTGCGCTCGGGCGAGGTGCTGGTACTGATGGCGGCGGTCATCCTTGCGGTGGCGGCATTGACGGCCGTCGGATTCCTGACGGACCGGATCGGCAAGGCCGTCGAGCGGCAGGCGAACGAGGTGCTTGCGGCGGACCTGCGTCTGCGCTCGCAGGAACCGATCCCGAACACCTGGCGCGAACTGGCAGCCGACTACGAACTACGCACCGCCGACATGGTGTCGTTTCCCACGGTCGTTTTCGCGGGTGACGCCAGTGCGCTGACCACGCTGCTCGCCGTTACAGATGATTACCCGTTGCGCGGGACGGTACGCATCTCGGATGCGCTGTTCAGCGAGCAGCGCGAAGTGGACGGTATTCCCGCCGCCGGTGAGGTGTGGGCGGACAGCGCATTGCTCGCGAGAGTCGGCGCCGACGTGGGCGATATGCTCGCGGTCGGCGAAACGGAGCTGCGCATAGCCGCGGTCGTTACCTACCGCCCCGACCAGTCTATCGGCTTCGCATCGCTCGCGCCGACCTTGTTGATGAATGTCGCAGACCTGGAGGCGACTGCGCTGATCGGCGTCGGCAGCCGGGTCCGCTATGCGTTGCTGATCGCCGGTGACGAGGGCGCCGTGAGCGGCTTCAACGATGCGATCCAGGACCAGCTGCCGGACTCACTGCGGCTGCGCAGTGCCGAAGAGAGCAGCGAGCGCGCCTACGCCGCGGCGGACCGGGCCAAGCGCTTCCTGTCGCTGACCGCGGTCATCAGCCTGTTGCTGAGCGCCGTCGCCATCTCGATGTCGGCACGGCGCTTCGCGCAACGCCGCATGGATACGGTCGCATTGATGAAGAGCCTGGGCGCTACGCAGGGATTCGTGATCTCGGTAGCGACCATGCAGCTCGTTGTGCTGGGCGTCATCGGCGTCGCGGCCGGGAGCGTCGTCGGCTACGCCGCGGAGGAAGTCCTGTCGTGGATACTCGCGGACATCATCAGCGGCGACCTCCCCGATCCCGGGCCGATGCCCGTCGTCCTCGCGTCCGGAAGCGCACTGGTATTGCTCGTGGGCTTCGCATTGCCGTCGCTGCTCCAGCTGCGCAATACGCCGCCCCTCAGGGTGCTGCGGCACGACGTGATGCCGCCGGCGCCATCGCGCATTCTCGTGGGCGGGCTTTCTCTCGCCGCGGTCGCCACGCTGCTGTACCGCTCCGTTGGTGACCCGGCGATGCTCGTCATCGTGCTCGGCGGCATCATCGTGATCGCCGCTACGCTGTATCTCGTGGGCCGCGGCCTCGTCGCGGTCCTCGGGCGATTTCGCTCGGGCGTGGGCGTCGCATGGCGTTACGGGCTTGCGAACGTCGCGCGCCGCGGCCGCGCCAGCGCCGTGCAGGTCGTCGCGTTCGGTCTCGGCCTCACGGTATTGCTGCTGCTGACGCTGGTACGCACCGACCTGCTCGACGGCTGGCGGCAGACACTGGACCAGGACGCGCCGAACCATTTCCTGATCAACATCCAGCGCAGCGAGACGGAGTCTGTGACGGACATCTTCGAATCGCGCGGCGTGAATCCACCCGACTACGCGCCGCTCGTACGCGCGCGCATGACGCTGATCAACGGCGAGTCGGTGAAGGAGCGCGAATACCCGGCGGAGGACGCGCAGTGGTTCGTGAACCGCGAGCAGAATCTTTCCTGGGCAGGGGAACTCAGCAGCAGCAACGAGCTGCTCGAAGGCGAGTGGTGGCCGCCGGACTACGACGGTCCGCCGCTCGTGTCGATCGAGGAGGAGGTCGCCATGGAGACCGGCCTTGGCATCGGCGACGTGCTGCAGTTCGAGATCGCCGGCCAGCAGCTCGAGGCGACCGTCGCGAGCGTGCGCCGCATCAACTGGGACTCGTTCATGCCCAATTTCTTCCTGGTGCTGTCGCCGGGTGCGCTCGACGATTACCCGGCCACGTTTATCGCCAGCATGCGCGTCGAGGAGGACCAGAAGACGGCGCTGGTCGACCTCGTGCGCGAACACCCGACGATCTCGGTGATCGATCTCGACTCCATCCTGCAGCAGGTGCGCAGCATCATCGAGAAAGCCTCGCTGGCCGTGCAGGCGGTGTTCTTTTTCACGCTCGCAGCCGGCATCGCGGTCCTGTTCGCGGCCGTGCAGTCGACGATCGACGAGCGCCGTTTCGAAAGCGCCATGTTGCGGGCACTCGGCGCGCGCAAACGCATCGTGTTCGCCGGCGTCATGGCCGAGTTCGCCGCGCTCGGCGCGGCGGCGGGCATCCTCGCCTCCGCGGGCGCATCGATCCTCGCCGCGGTACTCGCGGTGCAGCTGTTCGACCTGCCGTATACCTTCAATCCGCTGCTGTGGGTGGCGGGCGTCGCGGCAGGGCTGGTCGTTGTCTGCGCCAGCGGCTACTTCGCCGCGCGCAGCGCCATCAACTCGGCGCCCGTGGATGTGCTTCGGGGGGCCGCGGGGTGAGTGATACCAAACTCTCCTGCGGGGTCGTGCTCGCAAGAGCGACGGATGACGGCTATGTCACGCTGTTACTGCGCGCCTACCATCACTGGGATTTTCCGAAAGGCCTCCAGGAGGCGGGGGAGGAGCCCCTGCAGGCCGCCCTGCGCGAACTTGGGGAAGAGACCGGCATCGCAACGGTGGAGTTCGAGTGGGGTGAGCGCTGCATGGAGACCGGTCCGTACAGCCGCGGTAAGACCGCGCGTTACTACCTCGCGCGCACCGAGGAGGAGCGAGTCGTGCTGGGGCCCTCGCCCGATACCGGGGAGCCCGAGCATCACGAGTGGCGCTGGGTCAGCTTTGATGAGGCCTACGACCTGGCCTCGCCCCGGGTGCGCGAAGTCGTGCGCTGGGCGCGCCAGATCATCGGCACCTAAAAAGGGGACAGTGACCCTAATTCACCTGGTATGCGAGGGGCATACCGATATCAATTCGTGAATTAGGGTCACTGTCCCCTTTTTTCGATAGCATAGGGTTTTTGCGGCGCGGATAATAAGAACCATGCGCTGGCGACGCATCGCATTCTGGGTCACGTTCAGCACGCTGGCGCTGATCGTGCTCGCACTCACCTGGCTCTGGACGGCAGACCTCGGTGTATTCAAGCCGCAGCTCGAGCGGTTCGTGACGCAGGAGCTGGGCCACGAATTCGAGATTCGCGGTGAATTCCATGTCGATCTCGCCGGGCAGACGACCCTGGTCGCCGAGGACCTGCACTTCGCGAATGCGCCATGGGCGGACGCGGATGACATGGTCACGATTGGCAGGGCTGAGGTGCGCATCGACCTGTGGTCGCTGTTCCGGGGGCTCCTTCTTATCGAGCTGCTCGATGTTGACGATACGAAGATCCTGCTACTGAATCCCGGTGACACGGCGCCCAACTGGGACCTGCCGGCCCAGTGGTTCCTGGACGAGGACGGCGTGGACCTGGAGGTCCTCGTCGGGATTATCGATGTTGACCGATTGCATCTGCATCTGGACAGCGCGGAACGGGAGCGGCCCCTGAATCTCGACCTGCAGCGCCTCGACCAGGCGCTTAGGGATGACGACTACCTGGACCTGGAAGTGCGCGGCTCGCTCGATGGCCGCAGGGTCGAGATCGACGGTGAGATCGGGACCTGGAACGAATTGCTGGCCGGAAAGGATTTTGAAGTCGACCTGGATGCCATCCTCGATACGTTTTCGCTGTCGGCGCATGGCCGCATAGACGACACCGCCGACCTGCGCAGGCCGGAGTTCGAATTCACAGCCTCCGGGCCGGATATCGACGACCTGACGCGCTTGCTCGGGCTCGGCGAGGAGGGCGATGGTGACATCAAGCTCGCCGGTGCCCTGAAACCCATCGCGGATGGTCCTTTGTCACTGAGCATCAAGGGCAACCTCGGGCAGACCGAGATCGATGCCGTCGGCGAGGTTGCCGACCTCAAGAGCCTGGAGAAACTGCAATTGAAGGTAACCGCCTCTGGCCCCGATCTCGGCCGGGTGCTGCGCCTGGCCGGTATGCACCAGGTTCGCGAGTCGCCGTTCATGCTGAAGTTCGATGCCGAAACGGAGGACGGCCTTTTCGATATCAGCGAAGCGACGATGGTATTTGCCGATGCGAGCATTGCGGGTTCTGCGCGATTCCCGCGGTTTCCGAGCATCGATGATGCCGTTATCAACCTGCAGATCGAAGGACCGAGTATCGAGCGCTTCCGCTACGTCACGGGCATGCCCGGCGCCGCCAGCGGCCCGTTTTCGCTCGGCTTCACCGTTGACGTGCGTGAGGACGGCGTCGAAGTGCTCGCACTCGACGCAAAGACCACGCTCGGCGAGCTTCGCGGCAGCGGCAGCATCGGTGATCCGGACACATTCCTGGGCAGTGAATTCACCGTCAACGTCAGTACCACCAGCCTCTCGAGGCTGGCAGCCGCCTATGGCGTCGACGACATCCCCGACACGCCGGCCGAGATTTCCGGCGCCGCGAAATATACGGCGGACGGTATTCGCACCAATGGGCCAGTCTCCATGCACATTGACGGCATGTCGGTGCAGGTCGACGGCCTGATAACACTGGAGGAAGGTATCAGGGAGACGGATGTCGTGGTCAATTCCAGCGGCCCCGACCTCGCACAACTGGTGGCTATGTTCGCGGAGCCGACGGGTGTGCCGACCTTGCCATTCGACGTCGGTGGCAGGTTGCGCGTGAGGGGGGACGGCTTTCGTCTCACCGACATTGCCGGTTCGCTGGGCACGTCAAGCCTTGCCGGCGAGGGCTTACTCGTTCCGACGGACCTGATTGCAGGTTCCTGGTTCGACGTCGTTGCGCGCGGGCCGGACTTCGAGGAAATAGTGGGGTCGATCAGTGATGTTGAAGTACGGCCGGGCCCATTTGAGGTCGAGAGCAGGATTGCATTCAAGGCCGACGCGATCGAACTGGACAAATTCAAGCTGGACCGCGAATTCTCAAGTGTGCGACTCGACCTGATCATCGGCGTCGACAGGCCGGAGTCACACCTCGATTTCGACGTGACGGCAAATGGGAGCGACGTACGCAGTGTGTTGCGCACCGTAAAGGGTCTCGAAGCTTTCGAACAACCATTCTCCCTGGAAGGCAAGGGGAGGTTGCGGGGCAAGCGTTGGGATTTCGAGCGGGTAAACGGCACCGTGGGCCAGGCGAGCTTTGCGGCCAGCGGCGACCTCGCGCTCGACGACGCCAATGCGAGGACCGAGTTTGTCGTCAATCTCTCGGTGCCGAGCCTGGCCGATATCGGCACACTGGATGGACGCAGATTTAATGAGCAGGCCCTTGCGCTCGAAGCGCATGCGGTCGGGAGTGACGGCCTGCTGACCATCGATGGTATGAGCGTACGCATCGGCAACAGTGACATCAGCGGATCAGTTGTGTATCGCGGCGGCGAGGTTCCCGAACTGAACGCCGAATTCCACTCTGACAAGCTTATTTTTTTGCCATTGCTCGAGGACGAACAGGACTACGACCCGGAACCGGAGTTCGACGACGGCCGCCTGATTCCTGACATTACGGTTCCCTTTGATGCGATGAAGTCGGTCAATGCGTCACTGGTTGCCGACATCGGTGAACTGCAGAGGGAGAAACTGCATTTGAGGGACATCGAAGTTGAAGCGTACCTGCAGGACGGTGCGCTTGACGTACGAACGGCGCGGTTCAAGGCGCGTTCGGGCGAGATGCTGGTCCGCGCGTCACTCTCGCCTGCAGGTGGACAAGGCGAGGTCTCTCTCCAGGCCGTCGCGAGAGACTTCGCCTCCGGACTGCTCGACGCTAACGTGGATCTCGCGATGACCAGTGACCTGGACCTTGATTTGCGCGCGACCGGAACAGACTTGCGGGCGCTGGCGGGGAGCGCGAACGGCGTCGTCTACCTCGATATGCGCGGCGGCAGGGTCGAGCTCGGCGAAATGATTACGGCAATCTATGGCAACATGCTCGAAGAAATGCTTAACACGATGAATCCGATCCGCAAGGAGGATCCCTACACGGATTTCGAGTGCCTGATCGTGCCGTTGGACATCACGGACGGTAAGGTCACGGGTGTGCCGAGCATATTTGCAAGCACCGCGAAGATCCGCGTCGTCGCGCAGGGATCCGTGAATCTCCAGACAGAGGAAATCCGCATCGGCGTGCGGACGACGCCACGGAAAATCGTGAGTATCAGCGCCGCCGAACTGTTCAATCCTTACGTCCAGGTCGTAGGTACCCTGGCTGCTCCGCGCCTTGCCGTCGATGAGGCGGGTGTGCTGATTACAGGGGGCGCAGCGGTGGCCACCGGCGGTTTATCATTGTTGGCACGCGGCTTGTGGGACCGGCTGTCGAAGGCGGGCGATGCGTGCAAGCAGGTATCAGGGCAGGCGATCAAGGCGCTCGAGGGGCGGGTGCCGGTAATGGAGATCCCCGGTGCGGGGCAGCAGGAGTAGCTGGAAATGAAGATGGTGATTAACCGGGCGGTTGCCGCATTGCTGATGCTCCTTGCGGCAGGCTGCGCGACGATCGATTACGACTACCCGAGGCAGGAGGCTTACTTCCTGCCCAATACATCGGATACCTATTTCGGGAAACTGATCGAACCCGTCGTTGCGCAGCAACCGCCGGACCAGTCCGGTTTCTACCCGATGAATGACGGTGTCGATGCGCTGACTGCACGGTTGCTGCTCACCCAGAAGGCCGAGACGAGCATCGACGTACAGTACTACCTGATCAAGAACGACATCATTGGGCGAGTCTTCATCTATTCACTGCTGCAGGCGGCGGACCGCGGCGTCCGGGTTCGCCTGCTGGTCGACGACATGTTCACCTCCGGCTATGACATCGGGCTGGCCGCGCTGCATTCTCACCCGAATTTCGAGATTCGCATATTCAACCCGTTCCACCGCGGTGCGGCCGGGAGGGCCCGGAGCGCCCTGACCGGTTTCGGCCGAATCAACCGCCGCATGCACAACAAGTCGTTCACGGCCGATAACCAGATCACGATCATTGGCGGGCGCAATATCGCGGATGAATATTTCGGCGTGAGAGAGGATGCGAAGTTCGGCGACCTTGACGTGATGGGCATCGGCCCGGTGGTCCAGGACGTGTCCAACATGTTCGACACGTACTGGAATCACGAGACCGCCCTCCCGGTCCCGGCATTCGTGAAAGAACCGGAGGATCCCGAAGCTGCGCTGAACGAGTTGCGCGAGCGCCTTGCGAACGCAATGGACGACATTCGCGAGTCGAAATACGCCCAGGCCGTACGCACAAAATACCTGGAATATCTTCAACCTGGAAAAAGGCGCTTCGAATGGGCGCCTTACGAGCTCGTCGTCGATTCACCGGACAAAGGCGTCAAGGCGAAAGCCGAGGAAGCCGCCTCGATAACGACACCACTCATAGACTCGATACGCGCGGCGGAGCGGGAGCTGATTATTGTTTCACCGTATTTCGTGCCACTGAAGAGCGGCGTCGAGGGCCTCGCAGGTCTGGAGGAGCGCGGCATCGAGGTCACCGTCATCACCAACTCGCTGGCCGCGAACAACCAGTTCACGGTGCACGGAGGCTATGCCCCGTCACGCAAACCGCTGCTCGAAGCCGGCGTCGAGATCTATGAAGTGCGGCCCGACGCCGATGTGGCGGGCACGGAATTCATCGATTCCAGCGGCGCCAAGGCAACGCTGCACACCAAGGCATTTATTGTCGACGACAAGGAAGTGTTCATCGGCTCATTCAATTTCGATCCCCGTTCGGCGAATCTCAACACCGAACTCGGCGTAATCATCCGCGACCCGGAACTGGCGCTGATCTACACGGTGCTCGTCGAGGACGCACTGCCGAAGCAGACCTTCGAGGCGTTCCTGAACGAAGACGGCAAGCTGCGCTGGCGCGGTTACGAGGACGGCGAAGAGATCATCTACGACAAGGAGCCGGAGACGACCTGGGGCCAGCGCTTCGGCGCCTGGTTCGCGCGAATAATCCCGAAGAGCCAGCTGTAGGGCTATTTCCCCGGCGTTACCGGCACGCCACTCCCCGCCGTGAACGGGTACTTGGCGAAGTACTTGGCGACACCTTCGTTGACTTTTTCCTCGAGTTCTTCGAGCGCCTTCTGGCTTACGCGGCCGGTACCCACGGCTTCCCATACCAGCTTCTTCTTGCGAGCGTCGACGAGATCGATATTGAAGGTGCCCTCGGTGTACTGGGAGACGTGCGTTTCCTGGGCATAGCCGTAGCCCATCCACGGATCGTAGAAACCGCCGCGGTAGCCGTAGTAGCCCCCGTAACTCGGGGCTGGTGTGGTGCGGACATCGGTTTTTTCCCGGAGGATCGCATTGAAGTTGACCAGCAGGTCGGGATCGTTCGACCGGGTGTAGCCGCGCAGTTCCATTTCGCGAGTAATGGCCGCGACCATGTACTTGGAAAAGAAGCTCTGGTAGTTCGTGCTCTCCGGGCCGGCATCGTCGAAGAAGTTGAACGTCGAATACTGGCTGAAATCCGCCGACGGATCGTAGTCGGAGCGGATATTGTCGGAAGCACAGCCCGTCGCCATTGCGCTCATCGCCAGGATGCCGCCGAGCAGGAAGAGTCTGCGAAGGTCATTCATTAACATTGCCTTTCTCCACACGCCCCAAGACTGGTTAGCGCTTGATTGTTGTTGCCTGCGCCATACCATGCTGTCGGTTACCGGGCGCACCTGCGAAAGGATGCCACTATATACTCACGGAGTTCCTCTGGAAACTCCGGAAGCCCGCAATGCACAGCTCGGAACCAATCATCACTGCGCCCATGCTCCTCGCCCTGATCCTGGTGTCAGCTTGCGGAGGCGACGAATCGGCTACCGCCGTGGATTCTCCCGTAGCGTCGCCCGGCGCTTCGGCCCTGACGGCCGAACGTCTCCGGAACGCGACGTATGAGGAGATACTGAAAAGCGCCGTGACGCTCACCGACGGGCGCTTTGAAGGCGAGCCCTTTGTGGCAGGTGCGGCGTCGCGGCCCGTCGTCACGCTGGCTCCAGACATAATTGCTGGCGGCGACCTGGACGGAGACGAAACCGAAGAGGCCATCGTGGTGCTGGCACACAATTCGGGCGGCAGTGGCGTTTCCATGTACCTGGCCATTATGAGGGACGATCACGGTACGCCGGACAACATCGCCACCGTCAGCCTCGGGGATCGCGTCAGGGTGTCCGCCATCGCCATCGACGACGGAAGGATAATCGCTGACCTCGTGGAGCACGCACCAAATGACCCGATGTGCTGCCCGAGCCGGCAAGTCCGCCGCGAGTGGTTATTCCGGGGCGGACAGCTCGTGCATTCGGGGCCGGAGAGCGGATCAGAGGATGGTCGCTTCCGGGGCCAGCTGGTCTGGGGCCACGAAAGCCGCAGCTTCACGAGCTGCGACGATGGCCGGGAAGGCTGGGTGATCAACGATTCCGGCGACGAACTGGTCGAGGTCTACGATGAGCTGACGTCGGCCCCGTACCAGCCGATGTTCGTCGAGGTGCGTGGTGAGTGGATCGAGGCGCCGGACGAAGGATTTGGCGCGGACTTCGAAGAGTCGTTGCGTATCACCGAGCTGCTTCGCGCCGAAAACGAAGGCTTCGGCTGCAGACTGGACCTCGAGGATGTGCTGTTCGTCGCGAGCGGTAACGAGCCGTTCTGGCGACTCCAGGTAAGAGAGGACGGAGTCTCCATGCGCTTGATGGACGCGCCAGGCGAGATCGAATTTCCCGCGCCACGGTTGAGCGGCCAGACGCCGCATATCGTGTTCGAAGCGGAACGCGCGGGATCGGGCATAAGTATCTCGCTCGAACGGCGGCGCTGCGTCGATACCATGTCCGGCGCACGCTATGCCTGGGTCGCAACCGTGGAAACCGCCGGCCGGCAATTCAGGGGTTGCGCCGCCGAAGGCATCCAGACCATGCTTGGGCGCTCGACGGCAGCCTCGATGCGATGAAAGTACTGACGCGAATCTTCCTGATCCTGTTTGTCGCGCCGGCAGCGCATGCGGAAAGTATCCTCGACTATATTCGTAATTACGATCTCAACGACTATGCGATCGGCCTGGCTTACAGCGTCAGCGAGAGTCCCTACGCGGGTGGCAGCAGTAGCGGTGTCGCGTATCCATACCTCACCAGCTTCCGTAATAACGCATTCACGGATGACTGGCTGATTCTCACCGGCGGCGATGTCGGGGTGCGGTGGGTGAACGACAACGGCTGGGTGCTTGGCGCAGTCACCCGCATTCGTACGGAAGGGACGGGCGACTCGTTGCTCGATGAATTGGCCGACATCG